>Ga0224530_1000325_pt1 | contig 32358 bp, 28 predicted proteins | sample CBST75metaG_FD_179873 | JGI IMG/M metagenome (GOLD analysis project Ga0224530, IMG submission 179873) | Peat soil microbial communities from Stordalen Mire, Sweden - C.B.S.T75 | ecosystem: Environmental > Terrestrial > Soil > Wetlands > Peat | place: Sweden: Norrbotten County, Stordalen Mire...
GGCTACTATGTCTTTCCGTCGGTCCGCACTGGAAACTATGACATCACAGTGGCGGCGAACGGCTTTAAAACCGCGATTCACAAGGGCGTTGTCGTAGCGGTTGGCGCGACCAGCTCGCAGGACATCGCTCTTGCGGTCGGCTCGACCAATGAAATGGTCACTGTGAGCGCGGGCGCGGAAACTCTGCAGACGGATACTTCAGACATGGGCGTTTCCGTTCAACCCGAACAAGTGGAGAACCTGCCACTGACAGTCAACGGCTGGCGTTCTCTGGAGACGCTTATTACCCTGGCTCCGGGCGTGGTTTCCTACGGCATGGCCGCCGCCACCGACCCAATCAAGATCAATGGCGGCCAAGAGGCTGGAACTGACTTTCTGATTGACGGTATCACCACTAACCGGCAGCAGAACGGCTCTGGCAGCTTTGGCATCATCTCGCCTTCGGTCGACGCTGTAAGCGAATTTCACATCACCCTCTCCGGCCTGCCCGCGGAACTGGGCAGAACCACCGGCGGTATCTCCAACTTCAACACCAAGGGCGGCACCAACGATTTCCACGGCACGGCCTATGTTTTCGCAAAAAACGCCTCGTTTGACGCTAACAGTTGGTTCAGCAACGGCGAGATGGCGGAGCAAGAGAACCTTTGCACAGGTTCCGACGCCACACAGTGCATAGAAAATGCCAAAGCGCAGTTCAAACGTCCGGCGGACACCAAGTACGACTACGGCATCAACCTGGGCGGCCCAGTTCACATTCCCCATCTCTACAAAGGCAAGGACAAGAGCTTCTTCTTCTTCAACTGGGAGCAGTGGCGTCAAACTTACGGCGGCGCCATTACCAGCATTCTGCCAACGCCCGCCATGCTGGGCAGTGACGGACAATATTTCGACTTCTCGTCCACTCTGGGCGGGCAAATTCCCGGGGTGACAGCCAACGATAATGCCTGTACTCAGACTCTCTATTTCGGAGAAATCTTCGATCCGCAATATGTAACGACCGGTAGCGGCAACGCTTATCCGTGCCGCTCGATCGCGTTTCCCAACAACCAGATTCCCATCAACCGCGCGAGCACGATTGCCCAGAACATCGTGACCAAGTATCTGATGCCGCTGGCGAAGCAGGAGGTCGCCGGTAGCAACACCTATAACTATGTTCAGCGCAGCGAAGGCATCATCGACAATACGGCGTATAGCATTCGCATCGACCAGAATCTCGGAGCCAGGAACAAAATCTGGGCATTCTGGAGTTCCAGGGAAAACACCGATTCGGGCGGCAACTCGAATTTGCCGGTGCCGTTTCAAACATGCTGCGGAACAGTCGACCAATTGGGCAAGCTGATACGCGGCGGCTGGGACTGGATTGTAACGCCGACCCTGGTGAATTCGTTCACCTTTGGCGGCAACCGCTCCAACAACATCAACAAGTCCAAAGCCTCGCAGATGGGAACAGATTGGGATAAGCAGTTGGGCATCGCCAACGGCTTCAGCAACGACTTCCCGGTCTTTGAATTCTATGGCAACTCCTTCGGCGGCATCGGCCAGCAGGAGGACAGCACGGACATCGACAACGTAGTTGCGGTGAACGACATCCTGCACTGGCAGCACGGCGCGCACAGCATCAAGGTTGGCATCGACGCGCAGTATCACCAGTACTCATGGGTCAGCCATATCGGCGGCACATGCAGCGGCAACGCCGGCTGCATCGAGTTCTGGGACAATCAAACCGCCTCGGATACGCACTTCTGGGGATCGGACGGAAACTCCTTCGCGGCCTTCCTTGTTGGCGAAACCGGCGACATGAACAACCTCAACGACCTGCATGCGCCGCGCTGGATCACCCACTATGGCGCGATCTTCGCGCAGGACGACTGGAAAGTGAAACCGAACCTGACCATCAATCTCGGCATGCGCTGGAGCTACGAAACGCCACGCCGCGAAGCGGCTGGCGATACCGCCATCTGGGATCCCACGAAGGTTGACGCGGCCGCAACTCCGGGCTATTACGGGCCGCAGCTAGGTGCGCTGGTGTTTGCCGGAAAGGGCGCAGGCCGCAACGGAAGCCAAAACGAAACCTGGGGCTCTGTTTACAGGAAGAACTTCGAGCCGCGCGTCGGTTTCTCCTGGGAGCCGGACGTTCTCAACCACAAGGATGTAATTCACGGCAGCGTCGGCATCTACTACGGTCCGCTCGTAGAAGCAGATTACGGCCAGGGAACCGTGCAGGGATTCACGGTTCAAGGGGATCTCTCCACTCCGGGCGAGCCACTTGGCGGTTATCCGCTCGATGGCGGACTTCCCGTATTGCCCACTACGCCTAACCTGGGCCCGAACCAGTTGGATGGCACCAACATTGCCGCCGACTATGTGGCGAAAAGCAACGGACGCCCGGGAATGATGGAGAGCTGGACGCTGGAAATGCAGCACCAGATCACGCCCAATCTCACTCTCAGCGCGGGCTATCTGGGCATGCACGCCACTCATCTGCACGCCATGCTCAATTACATGAACGATATGCCTGACAAGTACATGGCGTTGGGCGACTACCTGGGCTGGTGGGCGTATTACCCACCCAACCTCGATATCGGAGTTAATCAAGTCAACTCCATCGAGCCCTACGCCAACTTCAGCTGCGCAACAGGCTGCACTTGGCCAATTAGCGAGCCTATTTCTCAGGCCCTGCGCCCCTTCCCGCAGATCGGCTATATCAACATGGACAGCTATCTGCAAAACCTCGGCCAGTCCACTTACAACGCGCTGGAAGCAAAGCTCGAGCAGCACTTCCACAACGGCCTGAACATCCTGGCTTCGTACACCTTCTCCAAGACGCTCACCGATGCCGATGTCATCCAGCCGTACTGGAGCACATTGCAGAACGGCGGCGCCGTGCAGGATCCGGAAAACCTCAGGGGTGAAAAGGCCGTCAGCAGCGAGGACGTGCCCCATAACTTCGTCGTCAGCTATACTTACGAGCTGCCTGTAGGCGAGGGAAAGACCTTCTTCGGCAACACGCCCAAGCCGATCAGCATGGTGATCTCGCATTGGAGCGTCAACGGCATTCAGCACTACGTTAGCGGACAGCCCATCAGCATCTTCGGCGCAACGGGCATCCCCGGCAAGAATTCCAGCGTTCGCTACGACCGAGTGCCCGGCCAGCCGGTGAAAAACCCCCACTACAAGAACCCGTTGGCCTTCCAGCCGGGGACTACTGGCTCCAACCCGACCGACCCAAACTCCCTTGCCTGCGAGACAGGATACTTCAATTGCAACGCATTCTACGACCCCAACTACATCACCAATCGTGATCCCGCCGGAAGCCCCGCTGGCGGAAACCCGTACCGCTTTGGCACCATGCCGCGCAACTCCTCCGACATCCGCGGCTTCGGCTATCTAACCGAGGACTTTGGCATCTCCAAAGTCATTCCCATCCACGGCAACATCAAAGCGAATTTCCGTGCTGAGATGTTCGATGCCTTCAACCGCCATATCTTCCTCAGACCAAACTCGGCTGTGGGCACCACTACCGTGGGTTCCCTCGCTTCCGGAACAACCTCCAATATCGATGCTGGCCAAATCGGCGGTCTGCAAAACGGACCAAGAAACGTTCAGTTCCGGCTGAACATCACCTACTAACCGTTGATCTCCGACCCTGCTTCAATGGGCCGGAGAATATGCAAAGCGCGACGGCCGGTTTCGGCGTCGCGCTTTGTATCAGCATCATGCATGGTTGACATACTTTGGGATGTAAGTCCCCTTCACAACAGAAAGAGATTCCTCGTGCGTACTATCTTCCTGCAACTTGCCGCACTCGCCATTTTTCTTGTGCCGCCACTCAATTGCCAGCAGCCTCAGGCGCTGCGGCTCAGCGGCGATTATCCCGTGGCTCACGACCCTTCCATCGCGCGAGAGGGAAGCACCTATTACGTCTTTGCCACCACGTCGAACCCCAGCGAGGGCCAGTTTCCCATTCGCTGCTCCAATGATCTGCTGGCATGGAAGGTATGCGGCCACGTCTTTGACAAAATTCCGGACTGGATTCACCAGGCTAGCTCCACGACCAAGGAGCTATGGGCCCCCGACATCTCCCACTTTCAGGGCAAATACCATCTGTACTACGCTTACTCGGCCTTCGGTGTGAACACCTCCGGCATCGCTTTGGCAACCAATGAGACGCTCGACCCGAAGAGCCCGAAATATCACTGGCAGGATGAAGGTCTGGTTCTGAAATCGACCGTGGCAGACAACTTCAACGCCATCGATCCGAATATCGTATTCGATGAGAAGGGCCAGCCGTGGCTCAGCTTCGGCAGCTTCTGGGGCGGTATCAAGATGCGCCGGATCGATCCAATTACGGGCAAGACTTCGTCCACGGATGCAAATCTATACTCGCTGGCCGCACGAACGATGCCAGCGCATCCGGAACCGCCAAAGCCAGGCTTGCCGGCGGACTGGCAGGCAATCGAAGCGCCCTTCATCGTGCGCCATGGAGACTATTTCTATCTGTTTGTTTCATTCGATCTTTGCTGCCGCGGCACTCACAGCAGCTATCGCACCATGGTCGGACGATCGCGCCATGTGACAGGCCCTTACGCGGATGAGGATGGCGAGCCGATGCTGGAGGGAGGCGGAACGCAGCTTCTCGAACCCAACAGCCGCTGGCTAGGACCGGGCGGTGAGTCGGTCCTGCAAAGGCCGGAAGGCGATATTCTAGTCTTCCACGCCTACGACGCGATTACCGGCAAGCCTGCGCTCCAGATTTCAACCCTGACTTGGGACAATGGTTGGCCTCACGCGACCCTCGGAGCCACAGGGGAATCGAAATAGCGGCGGTGGACGCGGCAAAAGCCGGGTTCCCGGAGTTTTGTTAGTACTTGAATGGAAAACGCGCGAAGGCCTTTGTCCAGACAGCCTGGACAGGAAATGAGAAGAGCATGTTGACAGGGAATAAATTGATTCGAGCAACCAGGCACCAGCGCCAATTATGGCTGGGAATTGTACTTTCGTCGGCAACCATTCTGTCGGGCTGCGGCGGCGGAGGCGGCGGCACTACCAGCTGCGGTAGTTGCACGACAACGACCACCGATATGGGAACGCTGACCGCGATGGGCGACACGGATACGTACACGTTCAAGAATGCCGCCAGCAGCATGGTCCTGGGCGTCAGCGGGCAGTTGCAAACTGCCGGCACAAACGTGGTGCAGGAATCGTCCAGCACAACTACAAATGACATTTATTGGCACTTTATGCCCATGGGCAACAGCCAATATAACGTGGAGAATATGCTCACGCATCAGGTCCTGGGCATCCTGAACGCATCCACATCGACCGGGGCGCAAGCGCTGCAGTATTCCGACAACGGCACCGCCGACCATCTGTGGGCGTTCTACCTTCTCACCGACGGCAATTACCTGATCAAGAACCTGAACAGCGGTTACTATCTGCAGAACGACGGCTCGGGCACAACATCTTCGGCCACCATCGATCAGGGCGCGCGTTCATTGAACGTGACCGGATGCACCTGCCAGGAGTGGGTCATCACGAGCAGCGGCACTGCGTCCTATACGGCCCCGCTCGCTGTCAGTGGCACGGGGATCTACGTCCACGACCCGTATATGTTGCAGGATCCGACGACCCATTATTACTGGCTCTACGGAACGCATCAGACGCTCGCCTTTTCCACCGACGGGACAACATTCACTTATGTAACTAAAACCGCCGAACCAGCCGGAAGCTCCGCGTCTTGCACTGCGGCGCAAGGCACTTACTGGCTAACCACTGCGGGCGAAGACTACTGCCCCATCATCGGCCCCGACTTCGCCTCATGGACTGGATTGCAAACACCGCTCGCGTACAACAATAAGCAGAACACCGATGTTTGGGCGCCCGATGTGTTGTACGACAGCGGCACCAGCACCTATTACCAGTACTACGCAATCCCTTACGATCCTTCAACAGGAGCCGAGGCGGTCATCGGGCTCGCAACCAGTACAACTCCTTACGGGCCGTGGACGGATAAGGGCTATGTCGTCTCTTCCTGGACGAACGCCACCACCACAGCGCCAACCAACAGTGCATGGAACTTCGTCAACACCACCACTTGGAACGCCATCGATCCAGCGCCGTTCGTCGACGCCAGCGGCAACTGGTGGCTGGTCTTCGGATCGTGGAGCGACGGCACGCATCTGCTGGAGCTGCAATCGCCCAGCACAGCTGTCTCCAATGCCACCATCGGATTTCCGGTTTCCAGCGGGAGCAATGCATACCCGGTCGCCACTTCTGCTGCCGTTGCCACCTGGTACAAGATTGGCGCCCGTACAAACGGCGAGGAAGGTCCGTTCATCTACTACTGGAACGGCTACTACTACTACTTCGCGCCGATCAACACCTGCTGCAACGGAACCAGCAGCAATTACCGCGAGATCGTTGGCCGCTCACAGAGCGTAACCGGCCCGTACTATGACCGCGGCGGCGTTAGCCTGGAGAGCGGCGGCGGGACGATTCTCATTAGCTCGCACGGCAATATCTATGGTCCCGGTGGCGCCAGCGTCTTCACTGATAAAGGTAGCGATGGCAGCAAACTGCTGCCCACCATCGTCTATCACTACTACGACGGCAATAACAATGGAACGCCCACGCTGGGCATCAACCGGCTGAACTTCACCTCGGATGGCTGGCCGTACATTTAGTGAACTGGAACGATCTCAACCGGAATCAACTGGCGCCACACCTTGAACAAAGTTTGAAGGAACTGGAGATGAAAATGGAGAAACTTGAGTCACTGGAGATCTGGTTTATTACCGGCAGTCAGCACCTGTACGGAGTGGAAGCTCTAAAACAGGTAGCCGCGAATTCGCAGAAGATTGCCGATTCCCTCGGGAATGAGCAGTTGATTCCGGTCAAAGTCGTGTACAAACCCGTGGTGACCACGCCAGACGAGATTCGAAATCTGTGCAGGGAGGCCAACAACACTGAGAAGTGTATCGGGCTGGTGCTGTGGATGCACACCTTCTCTCCCGCCAAAATGTGGATTGCGGGGCTGAGTTCGCTTGCCAAGCCGTTCCTTCATCTCCACACGCAGTTCAATCGCGGGTTGCCGTGGTCATCCATCGACATGGACTTCATGAATCTGAATCAGGCGGCGCATGGCGACCGGGAGTTCGGGTTCATCACCGCGCGGCTTCGACTCGCACGGAAGGTCGTCGTCGGCTTCTGGCAAGACCCCGAGACGATCGGCGAGATTGCAACGTGGATCCGCGCCGCCGCGGCGTGGCACGACTCGCAAAACCTCAAGATCGCGCGCTTCGGAGATAACATGCGCAACGTGGCAGTGACCGAAGGGGATAAGGTCGCGGCCCAGGCGCAGTTTGGTTATTCGGTTTCAGGCTATGGAGTCAGCGACCTCGTTGCCCGCATGAATGAGGTGCCGGATTCCGATGTAGAACGGCTGGTCGCGGAGTATCGAGAGACGTACTCGGTCGCCAAGCAGCACGACCGGCCTGAAGCGTTCCGCGCCGCAGCGAAAATCGAACTCGGCCTGCGCGCATTCCTGACCGAGGGAGGCTTCGGCGCATTCACCGATACATTTGAGGATCTACCTGGATTGGAGCAGCTTCCGGGAATCGCTGTGCAGCGCCTGATGGCGGACGGCTTTGGCTTTGGCGCTGAGGGCGACTGGAAGACCGCGGCATTGCTCAGGAGCATGAAGATAATGGCGCAAGGTTTGCCCGGCGGTACCTCCTTCATGGAGGACTATACCTACGACTTCACGGGAACGCCTAAGGTACTCGGCGCGCACATGCTCGAGGTCTGTCCGTCAATTGCGGCAGATAAACCTTCGCTCGAAGTTCACCCGCTCGGCATTGGTGGAAAAGCGGATCCGCCGAGGCTGGTCTTCACCGCTCCTTCTGGACCGGCAATCGTTGCATCGCTGATCGACATGGGGAACCGCTTCCGCATGATCGTAAATGAAATCGAGGTGATTCAGCCTGAGCGGGATCTGCCGAAGCTGCCCGTTGCCCGAGCAGTGTGGCTGCCCAAGCCCAGTCTCAAAGTTGCGGCGGCAGCATGGATTTATGCGGGTGGCGCTCATCATACTTCGTTCAGCCAGGCTCTGACGACAGAGCACCTAGAGGATTTTGCTGAAATCGCGGGCATTGAGTTGATTCGCATCGATCAGGAAACGCGGATTCCTCAATTTCGCCGCGAACTGCGCTGGAACGATGCCGCTTTTTCCTTTCGGAGACAATCCTGATTGCACACTGGCAGGATCATGCGGCTTCTTCAATAGCGAAACAACCGAGGTGAGCCCCGCTGACAGCAAGCGGGGCAACCAGGACCAGCGAGAAGGGCGAGTCATATTTGGACAGGATAGGAACTTCTTGGAAGTGGTTCTGGTAGCGCTACCGGGAATCGAACCCGGGTTTTAAGATTGAGAATCTCACGTCCTAACCCCTAGACGATAGCGCCATTTTAATCAATCACTTAAGCAGAAAACAAGGGTCAAGAGACTGGATAGTAAACGGATAGTACGCCAGTTTTTAACCCTATTCACTACCATTAGCCTGCCTTCACTCGCCACCTGAGATTCTGACCAGATTGATTGAACAAGTGTAATCTGCTCAGTCGGTTGGGAATACATCGGGCGCAGAGGATATTTCCTCTCAGACCACGTTTAGTATCGCTTATTCGCGTGAAAATGGCAATTCATTGCCCAGCTTGGGTATAGGGGGAAGATGCTGGATTCCAGCCCTTGGAACCAAGTTCTCAACAATTGCTGCGATGAACGGCATCGCTGACAAAGCAGCCGAGTGGAGCCGGATGTTTTTTGTGCCGGGGATGCGCCACTGTGCGCGTATCCCAAGCACGCCCAGTATTCGTGGCAAGGAGACGCGAACGACGCTCGTAATTTCACCCGTCAGCGAGGTCTCCGACTGCCGCTGCCCCGAGATATTTACCGGCATCCAGCCTTGAAACAAAGATTCTTGCTGAAGAACGGCATCACATGATTTTGGAAACGATCCGCCACGGCGCTGGTGTGCGTCCCCGGATAGATCTCAAAGCTGTTTGCTATTCCATAGCTGTCAAAGATGCCGTGTAGCTTGCCGGCATCGACACGCAAGCCGTCCTGGTCGCCTACGTCCATTGAGATCGCGCGATACTGCTTGAGATTTCCGATGTACTGATCCACGAAGGCGAGGGGTGCATTGGCCGCGAATTTTGCCTCCACCTCGGGCACCGGAATCCCGTCCTTCGTTGGCAGGTCGAGATAAAGCGGCGGGTTCTTCGGGTTGGGGGCCCATGCGGCAGCCGTAGCAAGCTGTGCTGAGCCGAAGCCCGGCAGAAGCGCCGCAGCTTCGGATGGCGATTTCGCCTCGGCGATCTTCTTTTCATTGGCAATCGCCATCTCTTTCATCTTGTCAGCGGGACCGGGCCCGCCGCCTCCCATTGGCGACAGGCAGCAGGGGCTCATGATGTAGAGCGCGCCAAAAACATCCGAATGTTTCATGCCGATGCGGCTGGCTCCATAGCCTCCCATCGAGTGGCCGACCAGACCGCGGCTCGTGCGTTCGGGAATTGTCCGGTAGTGCGCATCGATGTAAGCAACCACATCGTGCGAGATGAATTTCTCGAAATCCCCAGAGGTCGCCGAACTCGAGTACATCGAGCCGTTGTAGACGGTTTTCGAGTCGGGCAGCACGACGATCATTTCTTGTGCGCCCTGAGCGAATGCGCCTTCGATGGTCTGCGGCACATGAATCTCGTGGGTCCACTGCTCGGCGCCAATGGAGAAGCCATGCAGCGCGTAGACGACGGGGTAGCGGCGATGTTTCTCCTTACTGTAGCTGGGCGGAAGAAAGACGAACACCTCGCGATCGACGCCGTCGCCTTCAAGATTGCCTTCGAGAGCCGCGCCGTGGATTTTAATGTGCTCGACCATGACGGGTTTGGCGCCCGGAATTACCGGCGGCACGATGGTTTGCACTTGAGCCGAGAGCATGGAACCGGATGCAACGGCCATACCCAACGCCATTGCCCAAAACAGATTTGCAATCTTCATCACTGTCCTCATTTTTTGAACTTGCCGCTTTCGCATTCATGCAGAGCCAAAACACACTACTGGAGCGGATAAGTGTTGCTGCCTGGATTGACCGCTGGCTGATCGCCTCCGGCAGGATAAAAAGGCTTGGGCTGCGGCGAATTGCCTGTGACCTCGACCGGGATGACGCCGAAGTGATCACGGTACATCCTGAAGAGAAGGCCAGTGGGGTTGAGTGTGGCTTCGGTGCGGTTGGAACTCATCATCGCGGTTGCGAAGGTGAATGCGCCCATTTGGAAGATATCGGAATGGCGGAACATCTCGTGGAAGGCCCATGCGTAGGCAGGGACCACTTTGAACGAGTTCGGTACGCCGCCGAAGTAGGCCCACTCGTCGATAGCAATTGGAACTGGCTTGGCGCGGACCGCGGGAATCCGCTTGAGGTATTCCTGGTAGTGCTCATATTTTGCGCGGACCTGGACGGCAGGGGCGCGCTGCTCGATCTGATGGAAGCATGACAAATGGGGTTCCGCATCCGCCAGAAGCGCCCTCCACACCTCAGTCAGTTGCGCTTTCCTTCCCTGGATCTCAAATAGCCGGATACCTAACTGGTCCTGGAGGCGTCTTATGGCATAGCTGATCGTCGATTGAGACCGATTGAGTTTTTCGGCGGCAGGTGCAAATCCTCCCAACTGCGCCACGGTCTGAAGGATCTCCCATGCATCGAGCGTCGTGCTCATAAGGCAAGAATACATCGAAAAAATCGATATACTCGGTGGGGAATTGTGACCTTTCTTCGAGAATCTACATCGAGTACCATTAGCTGGTCGGGAAAGCGATTTCCGGAAGGGCGGTTGATCCCGATTGCATTTGGTCTTATTCAGGAGAGACATGCGAAAAGCTGACTTCCAAATTCTGATTGCGATTGTTGTCTTCATGTGCGCGGGAGGGTTGTGGTCCCAAAGCTCTGACCATCCTGCGTATATGAACCCTGCGTTACCCGCCGAGCAGCGGGCCGCGGACCTTGTCCAGCGCATGACCGTGGAAGAAAAAGTCACGCAGCTCGTCAATCAATCTCGCGCGGTGCCACGGCTGAACATACCAGCCTATGACTGGTGGAGCGAGGCCCTGCATGGCGTGGCAAGGGGCGGAACAACGGAGTTTCCAGAACCGATCGGTCTGGCCGCAACCTTCGATCCGGATTCTATTCACAGCATGGCCGTGGCGATCGGGACCGAGGGAAGAATCAAGCACGCGCAGGCAATGAAGGACGGGAATAGCGGCTTTTTCGAAGGTCTCGACTTTTGGGCGCCAAATGTGAACATTTTTCGCGATCCTCGCTGGGGACGAGGGCAGGAGACGTACGGCGAAGATCCCTTCCTGTCGGCGCACATGGGGGTCGCCTACGTTACGGGTATGCAAGGAGACGATCCGAAGTACTATCGCGCCATTTCGACTCCGAAACACTTCGCGGTACACAGCGGCCCCGAGCCGACACGGCACTTCGCAGATGTGGACGTGAGCAAGCACGACGAACTGGACACGTACCTGCCGGCATTCCGCGCGGCTGTGACCGAGGGCAACGCCGGTTCTGTGATGTGCGCCTACAACGCGATCAATGGGCAGCCCGCCTGTGTAAATGAGTTTCTGCTCCAGGACCAGTTGCGGGGCAAGTGGAATTTTCGGGGCTATGTGGTCTCGGATTGCGACGCCGTCGTCAACATCTACCGCGATCATCACTTCACCGGGACGCAGCCTGAAGCCTCTGCCCTGGCCGTTGAGCGCGGCATGGACAACGAGTGCATCGACGGAGGTGAAAAGGTTGAGGACGATCACGATTACAAGCCTTATCTCGATGCTTACAAGCAAGGCATCCTGAAGGAGAGCGAGATCGATACGGCATTGACCCGGCTGTTTACCGCGCGGATGAAGCTGGGCATGTTTGATCCGCCCGGGACGGGTCCGTACTCGAAGATCGATGAGAAGGAGCTGGATAGCGCCGAGCATCGGGCGCTGGCGCGCAAGCTGGCCAACGAATCCATGGTGCTGCTCAAGAACGACGGCATTCTGCCATTGAAGCAGGGCGCAATCAAAATCGCGGTCGTTGGTCCGCTGGCAGACCAGACCAGGTATCTGCTCGGCAACTACAATGGCCAGCCAACGCACACGGTCTCTGTGCTCGATGGACTCAAAACGGAGTTCCCCGAAGCGCAGATCACTTTCGTGCCCGGAACACAGTATCTACAGACCGAAGGAGATATCGTTCCCTCTTCGGCACTGACCACGCCGGAGGGAAAGCCGGGGCTGGCCGTCACGTTCTCCACCGGAGGCGGGTTCCGGGACAAAGGCACCGTGCTGGCGACGCGTCAAGTAAGCAGCGTCGATTTGAAATCGAACGAGATTCCTCGAGAGGCCTCTGGCAAATATCCGTTGTTGGTTGAATGGAACGGTTTTCTAGCCGCAAACGAAACCGGAGAGTACAGCTTAGGTCTGCGGGGCATAGGCGATTTCGCGATGGTCGTGATCGACGGCAAACCACTCTCTTTGCAATATCTGAACAGCGAGCAATCGCAGGCAAAGACCGGACATGTTCACCTGGAGCAAGGCAAGAAAGTGGCTGTTAAAGTCAGTTATCGGTTGTCAAAAGCCGGCCCCATCGAGGCGCAGTTGTTCTGGGCAAAGTACGATCCCAGGCCCAGCCCGGAGGCCGTCTCCGCAGCGAAGTACGCGGATGTTGTCATTGCGGTCCTCGGCATCACCAGCGACCTCGAAGGAGAGGAGATGCCGGTCAACGAAGAGGGATTCAGCGGCGGCGACCGTGCCAGCATCGATCTTCCAAAACCGGAAGAGGAGTTGCTCGAAGCTGTAACGGCGACGGGAAAGCCCGTGGTCCTCGTGCTGGCGAACGGAAGTGCGCTTGCCGTGAACTGGGCCAGCGAACATGCAAACGCGATTCTCGAGTCGTGGTATGCCGGCGAAGAAGGCGGCTCGGCGATCGCTGAAACACTCTCAGGAAAGAACAATCCCGCGGGCCGCCTGCCAGTGACGTTTTACACCGGCATCGAGCAGTTGCCGCATTTTGAAGACTATTCGATGCGGGACCGCACTTATCGCTATTTCCACGGCAAGCCTCTGTACCCGTTCGGCTATGGCTTGAGCTACACAACTTTCTCGTACTCTGATTTGACGCTTCCGAAGGCTGCGATCAACGCAGGTAAGCCGCTTGTGGCAGAGGCGACGGTCACAAATACAGGAAGACGAGAGGGCGATGAAGTTGCGCAGCTTTACCTCAGCTTTCCGAGTGTTCCTGGAGCTCCGTTGCGAGCCCTGCGTGGCTTCAAGCGCGTGCACCTGAATCCCGGTGAATCGCAGAAGGTGCGCATCGAGCTTAAGGACCGCGATCTGATTATGGTGACCGAAGCAGGCGAACCGATCATTGCGGAGGGTGTTTATTCAGTTTCGATTGGCGGAGGTCAGCCGAATACAGAAGCGTCCGCGGTGACGGGAACGTTCCAGATAATGGGGACCAAAACGCTGCCGGAGTAAGAACTCTGCGGCGCCGCCGCTTCAGATGCCCAGCTTGCGCACTTCGTCGTTATAGTACTTGCGGTAGAGGATCTCCCACTCCTGAGAGCCTTCCTGGATGATCTTGCGCTGGTTGGCGATCTTCGTCCGGGCGGCTGTGTCGATTGCGGCCTCCTGGGTGAGCAGGACGGTGAGCGCCTTGCGGGCTTCCTGGCGGATGGTGTTGCGATCCTCCATGAACCCGACCTCGTCTCTCTCGGCCAGGGTGTCAGCCACGGTGTGGGCCAGCTTGTTGAGCTTGTCTGGGCTGATCCTCATAGCACCGCCTTGTATTTTTTGCTCAGCTCGGTCTTCACCTTTTTGAACATCTCGGCGTATTGCGCGCCTGATTTGCGCATCTCTTCGGAATACGCTTCGAGAATCACGCGCACCTCTTCGTTGATGCGGTCTTCCAGAGACAATTCCTCGACCATCGCCTCGTTGACACGCGCCTCAGTCGCCTTCAAGTCTGCGGTGGTGATCATCTTGGCATCGATGAGGTGTTTGACAGTCCGGCGGGCGAGATACCCGATATAATCGCGCGAAAAGATCATGGATTGGTCCCAGAATATCGCATGGGACCGCATCCTGTACACCTGTCTCCGCGGCGCGCTCCTGAACCGCGCTCAAAAAGTCAGGCTGACATCGAGTTTCGCGCTCCCGCCCGCAGCCGGTAATGCCGCGCCTGCGCTCTGCTGCGCACGGCCTGCAAGCACCATCGGCGCAGCCCCCGCGTAGCTCGCCGCGTCGATTTCGTAGCTCAGCAAAACCCCGCCGCGCGCATTCTCCATCGTCCAGGAAAATGGAATCTCCGCCACGCAAGTGGCCGTCGAGCCGGTCACCGTGGCCGTCCCCGCGGCAGCCACAGCAAACGCAGCAGGCTGCGAATTCATCAGGTTCAGCCCATCCTGGTCAGGCGCAATCCGCGCCCGGCAGGTGATTGTGCTCCCCGCCGGCAGCTTGGAAGCGATGTTCAGATGGAAGGTGACCGAGTAAACCCCGTTTACAGTCGTCAATGGGACGCGGTCTCGCGGAACGCTGGCAGAGAGCCCATTCTGCACAGCAAGCAATGCAAAGCAAAGCAGCAACGAAATGCGGACACGAGCCATGGTGAGCCTCCATGCCGCGCTTATCGGCGCGCTGGAGTAAACCATGAGGAAGAACGAGTTACGAAAGTCAGCCGTGCCGCTCTTCGGCTCCCTCTTTCCTGAATCCAGAACTCACCCTTGATGCGGGCAATTCCTGTTATTCAGGCATTCGTCCGCGATCCGCAGCCGCTCCACCGGGCGTCCGCCAACCAGGTGCTCGGCCACAATCTCTGCCGCGTCCTCGGGCCGCACGTTGCCGTACCAGACCGCCTCGGGATAAACCACCACCACCGGCCCGTGCTCGCACTGGTCCAGGCAGCCGGATTTGTTGATGCGCACACGGCCGCCCAGCTCGGCCGCCTTGACCAATCTTTGCAGTTCGGCATGAAGATCGCTCTTGCCGTCGCGTGTACAGGAGGGCCGCGGCGCACCCTCGGGCCGCGTGTTGTGACAAACAAATACATGGTGCTCAAATGCGGGCAAAGCTGATCTCCTCGTGATTCCGGTATGCCTTCAGATTAACGTGTCGCTCTTCTCCGTGGCGAAGTTTTCCTGCCTTTCGCCACGCCCTCCCGCCCTCGTCTGCGAAAATAGATATTGACTATGAGCACAGATAACCTCCTCCCGCTGAAAGACGACATGGTGGCCTTCATTGAAGGTCATGGACTCAAACGCGTACCCGGTTACATCACCGAGGACATCCCCTCCATTGTTTGGGAGGGCCAGGAAAACCCAGATGCATGGAAAGACTTTGTCGAGATGGCCAAGCTCGTTGGCGCTCCCTTCGTCACCTTCAGCGAAATGACGCTGGAGGCCGAAGAACTGGATGCGCTGATCGAAGAAGCCGGCGAGATGAACTTCCCCGACGAAGAAGCCACCGAACTGGTCGAAGCGCAATGGCTACGCAAGTACGCCGGAAATCTCGGCTACATCCAACTGGGCTTTGTCTATCAGGGCCTTGTCTTCCTGCACGAGACCACTACTGAATGGTATGAGCGCTTCCAGACGCTTCTCGAAGACATAGAGACCTTCCAGGAGATCGTCATCGGCGATCACGATCATGAGCACGATCACGAAGACGAGGACGAGTAGCCACAGTGGGCGCTCTCGGCGTTGAAGTCAAGGGGCAGCTTCCGGGGCAAGTTTCGCCGCGGAAGCTGCTTCGCCAGCGCTGGATCTTCACCGAGCCGCATCCAGACGAGGCCGCCGCGCTGGCCAAATCCGCACGCCTGCCGCAAGTGCTGGCCGAATTGCTGGTGGCCCGCGGCATCACCCAGCCTTCCGAATCCTTCGCCTTCCTCAATCCAGAAATTGCTCACCTTCACGATCCCTTCCTCATGCTGGGCATGGACGCGGCTGTCGCACGGCTGGAGCGAGCCATAGCCGCGCGCGAGCCTGTCTTGCTTTACGGCGACTACGACGTGGACGGCACCACCGCCGTCGTTCTGCTCAAGACTGCCATCGAGATGCTCGGAGGAATAGCGCGCTTCCATGTGCCTCACCGGCTGCTTGAGGGCTACGGCCTGCAATCGAGCGTGCTTGAAGCCGCATACGCTGAGGGCGCTCGGCTCGTCATCACAGTCGATACCGGCATGAGAGCCTTTGCCGAAGCCGAAACCGCCTGCCGTCTGGGCCTGGACCTCATCATCACCGACCATCATTTGCTGGAAGCTGGCGATAACGTGCCCCCGGCTTTGGCGATTCTCAATCCCAATCAGCCCGCCTGCGCTTATCCTGAAAAATTTCTCTGCGGCGCGGCCATTGCAATGAAGCTGGCGCAGGCGATTCTGGAGCGTCGCGATGCTGCCCGCACGCGGGAAAAGTCCCTGCCAAGTTTTCTCAAGATGGCCGCCATTGCCACCATCGCCGACGCCGTCCCGTTGAAAGGCGAGAACCGCGTCATCGCTGCTTTGGGATTGCGCGAGCTGCGCCGCCCCGCCGGAGCCGGCTTGCGCGCCCTCTTCGCCGCCGCAGCCCTCGACCCGGCCTCCAAACCGATCTCCGCATTCGACGTAGCCTTCCGCCTGGCTCCGCGCATCAACGCTGCCGGACGCATGGACGTAGCCTCCGAAGTCGTTGAGCTTTTCACCACCCGCGATGCGGCCCGCGCCGCCGAGTTGGCAGCCAAGCTGGAACGCCTCAATCGCGAACGCCGCGAGACTGAGGCCACGGCTCTCACCGCCATCGACGCCATGCTCCGTGACGATTCCGCGTCAGGAGCAGAACTGGCTGCCGACCGCCTGCTGGTCATCGACGGCGATGGATGGCACCGCGGCGTCATCGGTATTCTCGCCTCGCGCGTTGTCGAGCGCACCGGCAAACCGGCCCTCGTAATCAGCGTCGAGGATGGCGTCGCTTACGGCTCCGGCCGCTCCGTGGACGGCTTCCAATTGCTCAATGCCATCGAGAGCTGCGCCGATCTTTTCACACGTTTCGGCGGCCACGCTTTCGCTGTCGGCTTCGCTCTACCCGCAGCTTCTTTGCTCGAGCTGAAGCGCCGCCTGCGCATTTACGCCGACGAGCACCTGGCCGCCCGCGAGCCTGAGCAACTGCTCCGCATCCACGCCGAGCTGCCGCTGGACCGTATCACGCCTGTGCTTGTCGGCTGGCTGCGCAAGCTTGAGCCTTTCGGCCACGGAAACCCCGAGCCGGTCTTCGTCGCTCGCCGCGCACGCCTGCTCAGTCCGCCTCGCGTGATGAAGGAGCGCCATCTGCGTTTGGAATTGGCGCAGGATTCCATTCAGCCGCAGCCCCGGCCCGGCGCCAGCGGCGCATTGCGCGCCATCGGCTGGGATCAGGCTGCCCGCGCCGCCGCGCTCTCGCTCACGCAGGGAAGCCTCATCGACCTCGCCTATCGCATCCGCGAAAACCAGCACCCCGAGTACGGCGGCCTAGAAGCTGAAATCGCCGGAATGGAATTGGCGTGAAGTCCTAGCTTCGCTTGTCGCTGCTCCGTTTGCGGAAGACGACCTTCAGCTCGCGCCGCCAATGCTCGGTGAGCGCGATCAGCTCCCACTCCACCTGCGGAGAAAAGTAGCGCAATGCCGACGCAGTCGGGTGCCCCGGATTCGGAATCTCGGATCTAGGATAGCTGCCAGTCCTTCCAAAAGTAGTTGCAGAGAATTTGCTTCCGCTCCGGCACAATAGGAGATTGAAGTTGGACGGGAACTTTCACGGCGAAAGTTGAACTACCCCCCTCCCCCCTATATTTATTTTGCAAAACGTGTAGTTAATTAACTGGTAAATAGGCACTGTGTGCCGGGTGCCCCCATCCTTTTCACGTTCTTCGTGAAAAAGATGGGGATCCTCAGCTCTCCGTGAGTCATGCCGAAGGCAGTTGGCCTCACCGCAGGTGATCGCTGCTCCGCTTGCGGAAGACCACCTTCAAGTCCCGCCGCCAGTGCTCGGTGAGCGCAATCAGCTCCCACTCGACCTGTGGAGAAAAATACCGAAGCACCGGCTCGTTGGCAGGATGAATACGCAAGGCCGGCGCGGCCAGCAACAGCCGCGGTTCAAGCGGCGAAACTTCCGCACCCGCAAAGTATCCCTGTCGCTCGAAGGCCGTCAACGGTCTGCCACCCTCGTTGCCCGCCGCAGGCTGCCGGTCATTGTTCAGCGCGCGCACGCGAATCCAATAGTCCAGCGCCTGCAAAGGCAGATGCAGATCCTCATCGGCTTTCAGCTCGATAACCGCCAGCCGTCCGTTGCGGTCCAGCGTCAGCAGGTCCAGCAGTCCGCGGTCGCCAGCCGATAACGCCGGAACCTGCGAGTAGAGCAGATCGCCGCGCAGTCCCGGCAGCAGCTCCGCAATTTCGCTGCGCAGCCGCGCTTCCAGCCAGCGCTCCGGTTGCAAGCGGAAGAGCGGGTCGGTATGCGTGCCGTCGCTGTGGCGGCTCAAAAACAATCGTGAAAACAGATCGCGGCAAAGCGGCTCGTTCTCCGCAGTGAGCGGCGTTTCGTTGGCTCCCGCGCCAAAGCTGATCTCGTCTTCGCGGGCAAAAGTGTTGGCTGCAAATCCCTGCCGCACCCGCGCAAATTCCAGTCCATGCAGCAGCAGCCCCACCTGCGTGGCCGAGCTTGGCCTCACCTCGACGCGGTCCCTGGCCGCCGGCGGGACCAGGGAAAGCAGCTTATCGATTCCGGCCCGGCAGCGCCCGATGGCCGCCTCGGCGGAAAAGGTGTGCACCAGCCGCGACTCCAGATTCCCGGTGTCGCGAAAGTCCACCGCCGTAAGCTCTTCGCTGCGCTCATCGAGCGTGAAAAGCTGAAAATCGGCGGCTGCGTGATTCAGCCAGGCCATGCGCTCGGCCGTCGTTCGCCAGGCTCCGGCCGGAACTATCACCTTGAGCCCGCCAAAGTGTCGCCGCCCGTCGCCGTGCTGGCGGCAGTGGTCCAGCCAGAGAATTCCCAACGTCAGCACGCCGTCCACAGTCGATCCCGACTCGGCCTCGCTGACCCCGATTACAGCCTCCGCCGCTGTGCCTTTGAGCAGCCGCCCGCGCACATAAGCCGGCCCAAAGCTGTGCTCCAGGTCCATCGCCGAGCGGAGTCCGTCCACCTTTGCCCCGATGAAATGACGGGCCAGAACGCGCTCCAATAATCGTTGATAGTTGCGGCGAGTGGCTTCGCGAGCCGTGGGCGTGCGGCGGTCGCTGGTGGGTACTAGTTCCAGCGTCTGAGGCCGGGCCGCGCCCATGCGGCGTGTGACCAGGCGCAGGCATTGCGCGCGCTCCTCCACGCCAGCCACGGTGCGCATCAGGTTGCGCTCTTCGCTCCAGAGTTGCAGCAGGCAGCGCCCATGCTGTTCGCTCACGGCGTAGCGAGCGGAGCGCATATCAAACAGCACACGGCCATCCTCCAGCAGCGCAGCTGCGGGGTGGTCAGCGAGATATGTTTCAATTTGCCGGGTCAGCAGCTCCGCTGACGCAGCCTCAGCAACGGCGGCCACGGGTTTCTACCAGGCCATGCGCGCACGCAGATTGGTAATGTGCGCGGTGTGATGGCGCGAGTGCCAGTCGTACATTGCCAGCACCTTGACCAGCATCTCCCGGCCCCGTTCGGGATGTGTGTAGCCCTTGCGGAAATCCTCGTCGGTGAGCTTTTCCAGCAGCGCAACCCAGTTGCGATGAAGCGCCTCGACGAAAGCCAGCGAGTCCTCGACGGACAGCGCGCGGCTATCGGGCAGCCTCTCCCAGGCAGCCTCATCGTAAGGCTTGATTGTGGGCCAATCTTCAGTCAGGGCCAGCTTGAAGCGGACATACGCGTTGGCGTGGCTGTCGCCTACGTGATGCACCACCTGGCGCACGGTCCAGCCGCCTTCGCGGTAGGGCGTATCGAGCTGAGCCTCGCTCAATCCGGCGACAGCGGCCCGCAGCCGCTCAGGCAGCAGGCGCAGCGTTTCAATGTGCGCCGCGCGAATCCCCGGCAGGCTGCTGGCTGGGGGATTGAAAGGGCCAACCGGATAGCGGAGGTTGTCCAAGTCTGTCATAGCTCACACCTTACCATGTTCGACAGCGGGAATAAAAACGCCTCGACTCATCATGCCGCAGCCCAGCGTAACGAGCGGGGTTCCTTCTATGCGTGGTGATGATGGTGAGGATGATGGTGTTTGGAGGGGTGGCCGGAATGATGGAGTCCAGGATGTTTCTCGGCGAACGCCGTGCCGGCGAACACCATCAATAACAATACGGTGGCAAGAATTCTCTTCATGAAAAAAATGTATCACGAAGGCCGCTCCAGCGGTAGAGCCGGCTTGCCCCGGACTCAAGACAGGAACTGGTCCGGTCGCACTCGGCCAGAGCGTAAACTTAGAGACACGATGAACATACCGGCAGCTTCCCCACCTCCGAGTCATCAACGCTACTTTTTTGACAAATTCGCCATCACCGAACGACTCCTGGAGCGCTGCCTGAGCGAGGCTCTCTCGGCTGGCGGCGACTATGCCGACCTCTACTTTGAGTCGATGACGGCCACCGCTCTGGGCGTCGATGAGCAGATCGTCAAATCGGCCTCGCAGGGCGTCAGCGCAGGATGCGGCATTCGCGTGCTCAGCGGCGAGCGCACCGGCTACGCTTACACTGACAATCTCAATCCCGAGCGCCTGCTCCACGCCGCACGCACAGCCGCACTCATCGCCTCCGGTCCCGCGAAACAGCCGGTGCAAGGCTTCACCGAGCCATCCGCCGCCAATCTTTATCCCGTTCCGCTCGGCGGTTACGATCTGGACTTGGCCGCGCGGCTTGAATTGATTTTGCGCGCCGACCGAGCCGCTCGAGCTTATGACCCGCGCATCGTGCAGGTCCGCGCCAGCTACTCCGAGGAACTGCGCAGGATTCTCATCGCCGCCTCCGACGGCGCACTCGCCAGCGACACGCAGCCCCTCTGCCGTCTCAACGTTTTCGTCATTGCCAAAGAGGACGCGAACACCACCAAAGGCACGGCAGGCGGCGGCGGGCGCGCCGGCCTCGAACAATTCACAGCAAGCAAGAGTCCGGAGAGCCTGGCGCGCGAGGCCGCGCGGGGAGCGATTTTGCAGCTCGGCGCTGTGGCCGCTCCCGCCGGCGAGATGGAAGTCGTGCTGGGTCCCGGCTGGCCGGGAATTCTGCTCCATGAAGCTGTGGGCCACGGGCTCGAAGCCGACTTTAACCGCAAAAAGACCTCAGCCTTTGCAGGGTTGCTCGGCCAGCAGGTCGCTAGCCCGAAAGTCACCGTGGTAGACAACGGCGTCCTCGCGGGCCGTCGCGGCTCACTCAATGTAGATGACGAAGGCACGGCCACGCAGGAGACCGTTCTCATCGAAGGCGGAATTCTGCGCGGCTATCTCAGCGACAAGCTTTCGGCGCGGTTGATGGGCGCAGTCAGCACCGGCTCTGGCCGGCGCGAAAACTATCAGTCCATTCCCATGCCGCGCATGACCAACACCTACATGCTGGCCGGCGACGACGCGCCCGAGGACATTCTGCGCTCGGTCAAGCGCGGCCTCTACGCGGTCAACTTCGGCGGCGGACAGGTGGACATCACCAACGGCAAGTTTGTATTTTCGGCATCGGAGGCTTACCTGATCGAAGACGGCAAGATCACCGCCCCGGTGCGCGACGCGACATTGATTGGCAACGGTCCCGAGGCGCTGAAGCACGTTTCGATGGTAGGCCACGACCTGAAGATGGACGAAGGCGTCGGCACTTGCGGCAAAGACGGCCAATCCGTCCCCGTAGGCGTGGGCATGCCGACCATCAAGCTGGACAAGATGACGGTCGGCGGTACGGGCAGGTGATAATCGCCGTGCTAATCGACCAAGTACCAGCGGTTCCTAGCATTTGGAGCACTTGGGGCCCGGGTTTAGCCGGAGTGATCCTCGGATTCGTATTGAGCGAGTCAGTATCATTCATCAAGAAGCGATCCGAGCGGAAGCGGGAACATCGCCGATTCATCGCTGACCAAGCGAATCGCCTCATGGAGGACGTAGTAAGAGTATTCTTCGGTGCGAAAAATGAGCTTGGGTACTTGGCGTCGGAACTGGTTCAAACGGATGCGTCGATCAGCGCAGCCTCAAAGCTGTCCTCCCAATTCGTCGGAGTAACGGGGGAAATTCCGGGGGCACGCGAACTTGAACAACTTCGGCAAGAGCGTAAGAAATATCTTGATGCCGCCTACGCCAATCTCAAGAGATATCATTCCGAGGGCGAACCTTCTGTGAAGTTGCTATGCTCGTTGCCCATCGTGATTGACCTAAGCTTCTTGAACGAATTCCTCGCGAAGGTGACAGAAACCTATCAGTGGGATACGGATGGCGTGATCAAACAATGCCATCTCTACGAGAATTTGCATGATCAGCTTTTGGGCGTGAGAAGGCAGGTACTCGACGAACTCCTTATGTCGATTAAGAAATAGCAATATAGCGTTCTAGCTTCTCTTATAGAGGCAGGTGTGCTCTTCACGCGGCATCATTGAGTCTGACCGTAACCTTGCGCCCCAGCGCCGAGGCAATGTTAACCAGCGCATCAAGCGAGAAACGTGCAATGCGCCCCCGCAGCAGGTCATTGATGCGCGGTTGCGTGACCCCGCACTGCTTCGCCGCCTCCTTTTGAGTCCAGCCGTTCTTTTTGATGATCGTCTCAATCTCGTCCATAAGCTCGGAACGCAAAGTCAGGTTTGCCGCCTCTTCCGGCGTGTCGGCAAGTGCATCCCAGACATTGGCGAATTCTTCATACTTCAATTTGCTCATCATCGACCTCGCATCAACTCTGTGAATCGCTGGCGGGCGGTTTCAATATCCCTCTTGGAGGTTTCCTGCGTTTTCTTTTGGAAGGCATGAAGGACGTAAACTGCCTCAGCAAACTTCGCCACATAAATGACCCGAAAAGTTCCGGATTCTTCCCAGACTCTAATTTCCTCTACGCCCTTGCCGACAGAAGACATGGGCTTAAAGTCGTCCGGCTCTTTCCCCTTCTGTACTTTCACGAGCTGTCGGCCAGCGTTCTGACGCGCATCTTTGGGAAAATCGCGCATGACTTTCTTCGAGTCACCCAGAAAACGGACCACTTTCATAACACTATTATATCCAATTGAATATAAATTGCAAATGCAATCGGAGTCGCGGTCACTCTCCCGCCGGAACAATCGCCGCAGCCGTCACCACGCGATTTCTTCCCTCACGCTTGGCCCTGTACATCGCGCTGTCTGCCGCCTCCAGCAGCGCTTTCGGCATTCCTTCCACGAACTCGCCTCGTCGCGCAACAGCGGTAGCTACTCCCACACTCACAGTGACCCAGCCTGCGCCTTCCGGATTGCCCTCATGGCTCAGCCGCAAAGCCTCGACAGCAGACCGCACTTTTTCGGCTGCTTCCACTGCGCCGGCGGCAGAGGTCGAGGGAAGAATCACGGTGATTTCCTCTCCGCCGTAGCGAGCAACACGATCCGTGGTGCGCACGGCGTCGCTCACGGCCTCGGCGACCGCGCGCAAGCAGTCATCTCCTGCCTGGTGTCCGTACCGGTCATTGAACCGCTTGAAATGATCGAGATCGAGAAACAACAGCGATACCTGCGAACCATGGCGTACGGCGCGCTTCCACTCCCGCGTCAACGTTTCGTCAAAAGAGCGGCGATTCATGAGTTCTGTCAGGCTGTCGGTGAGCGCCATCGTCGAGAGCTTTTCTTCCAGCATCTTGCGCTCCGTGATATCGCGCATGACGAGGACGACCTCTTTGGGCTCTCCCGTGACGGGATCCCGCACCAGGCGGCCGTTTGCCTCTATCCACGCAGCGGTACCATCTTTTTTTCGCGCTCGGGCAGTCCCAGATACGGCCTGAGCGCCTGGCACGAGAAGGCGGGTGTAGGCGGCAGCGAAAATAGGACGGTCCTCGGCAAGAATGAGTTCGTCTAGCATTCTGCCTATCCTCTCCTCCGGTTCCCAGCCCAGAAGCTGGACGCAGGAGGGAGAAATATACTTGATCACTCGGTCCATCCCGGCGCGGCAGATGATATCGGCGCTATGTTCCGTTAGAAATTGGAAGTTGATCGCGGCTTCTTCAGCCGTTTTGCGCTCCGTGATGTCGCGCATCACGATTACGTGCTCTTTGGGCTCCCCGGTGAAGGTATCGCGCACCAGGCGGACGTTGATCTCCACCCACGCGATCGACCCATCTTTCCTTTGCATCCGGACGGTCGTTAAGTCGATTTGATCTTCCGCGGCGAGAATATTGACGCGGGCAGTATCAAGAAGATGCATATCTTCAGCCAGGATGTAAGCTTCGGGTCCCTTGCCTATCAACTCTTCCGGGTTCCAGCCAAGCAGACTAAAGCAAGAGGGGGAGATATACCGGACTATCCGATCAAAGCCGGAGCAGCAGATGACGTCCACGCTGTTTTCCACCAGGGCTTTGAAGTCGATTGCGTCTCCATTAGATATAGGGTCGTCCAACTGCAGCTCCTGGGCATTCAGCCTGGAATTTTCATTTTGCTTTCCGGTATACGGGCACTATACCACCTGCCGCCTCCGCTCGCCATTCTCTCCGAATCGCCTTCAGAGCCAAAATCCTGCGCGCGCCAAAACTGAGTCTTTGCCGGGTAATTTGTCGTGTTCCGAAACCATTTTCCAGGCACTTTCGTCGTCACGGACAGTGTAAGCTTGCGTTGAGCGAGGGCAGGCAGGAGAGAGGTATCTGATGAAAGTGCTGATCTTTGGCGCTACGGGGATGGTGGGGCAAGGGGTTCTGCGGGAGTGTCTGCGCGCCCCGGATGTGGAACTCGCGGTAACCTGTGGCCGCAGTGCGACCGGTGCCGAGAATCCGAAGCTGCGCGAGATTGTGCACAAGGATTTGTCGAGTTATACGGCCATCGAGCGGGAACTTGCCGGCTTCGACGCCTGCCTCTTCACGCTGGGCGTTTCATCGGCCGGAATGAAGGAAGCCGATTACGAGCGCATCACTTACGGGTTCACCATGGCGGCGGCGGAAACGCTCAGCCGGTTGAATCCGGGAATGACCTTCATCTATGTTTCAGGCGCTGGAACCGATAGCTCGGAGCGGGGGCGCGTGATGTGGGCGCGCGTCAAGGGACGCACCGAGAACGCCCTTCTGCGTTTGTCGCTCAAGGCGTTCATGTTCCGTCCCGGCATGATCGAACCGCTCGACGGAATTCAATCGAGGACGCCTCTCTACCGCATTCTGTATAAGCTCACCAAACCCCTGCTGCCGCTGCTCCGTCGCGCGTTTCCGGACCAGGTGGTTTCGACGCGCGATATTGGTCAGGCCATGCTGGCCGTGGCGCGGCACGGCTATGCGCAGCGGATTTTGGAAATCAAAGATATTCGGCAGACTGCCCAAGAAAGTTGATACCAGCCCTTCAAGCGGCCAACCCTGTGCGCGTATTATGGCGGGTATGAACATTCAAGCGATTCAGACGGCAATCCGCGAGGCCGGCCTAGATGGCTGGCTGTTTTATGACCATCATCACCGCGATTCGATCGCGGGGCGCATCCTGGGTCTGGACGAAAAGGCGCACGTCACGCGGCGCTGGTACTACTTTGTGCCTGCCGCGGGAGAGCCGCGCAAGCTGGTGCACCGCATTGAGCAGGCCCGGCTGGACACGCTGCCGGGAACCAAGGCGATGTATTCAAGCTGGCAGGAGCTTGCGAGCGGCCTGGAAGCGATGCTGACCGGCGCGCGCACGCTGGCCATGCAGTACTCGCCCAACAACGCCATCATGTACGTTTCCATGGTCGATGCGGGCACGGTCGAATTCCTGCGCGGGCTGGGCAAGCAGATCGTCAGCTCCGCCGACATGGTCAGCCAGTTTGAGGCCACATTGAGCCCCGAGCAAGTCGCCAGCCACGTTACGGCGCAGCGGGCCATTGATGTCATTCTGGCCGAGGGCTGGAAGCAGATTGGCAACCGCTTGCGGCCCGGCTCCGGCAAGGCGGGCGCTTACTCCGAATTCGAGCACATGCAATGGCTCGCCGAGGCCATGCGCCGCGAAGGGCTCATTTGGGACGACGGCCCCAATGTCAGCGTCAACGCCAATTGCTCCGACTCGCACTATGAGCCCACAGCCCAGCGTTCCGCGCCCATCAAAGAAGGCGACTTTCTGCTCATCGACATCTGGGCCCGGCCCAACAAACCCGGCACCATCTTCTACGACATCACATGGACCGGAGTGGTGGGACGCGAGCCATCTGAGCGCGAGCAACTGGTATTCAAAACGGTTGTGAACGCCCGCGACGCGGCCATCCATGCGGTCGAGAGCGCCTTTGCCGAGAACCGCGCTATCTGCGGCTTCGAGGCTGACGATGCGGCCCGCGCCGTCATAAACGCAGCCGGCTTCGGCGAGTTCTTCACTCATCGCACCGGTCACAACATCGGCCAGGAGCTGCACGGAGCGGGCGCGCACCTTGACAATCTGGAAACCCACGACGAGCGCCGCCTTCTGCCCAACACATGCTTCTCGGTCGAGCCGGGCATCTACCTGCCGGAGTTCGGCGTGCGCAGCGAGATCGACATGATCACCGCTCCTGGCAAGGCCTGGGTCACGGGAAAGATTCAGCGCGATCTGGTGAGGATTTGAGCGGAGCCGGGAACTTATAAACGAAAGCAGTTCCAAGGGTAGTATTTGTGAGGGATTTGCGGCGGCGATATGCTGCGCGAAGGAGTATTGCCATGACTGAAGCGACAGCCTTTCCCTATGAAACCCGCCTCAACATACTGCACGGGCCAATGGTGGTCATTGGCGTCAAGGCCCTTGCGGATGCCTGTGAATACAAATGGTTCAATCAAACGCTCTGCAAAGTGAACGAATCGGTCGTCCGCATGGCCGTAATCGAAGGCGAGTACCACTGGCATAAGCACGATGAAGATGACGAGTTCTTCTATGTCGTGGAAGGCAAGCTGCTGATTGATCTTGAGGACCGGGTTGTGGAGCTTGAGCCGGGGCAGGGCTTTGTAGTTCCAAAAACAGTAGTGCACCGCACGCGCGCTCTCCGGCGAACCGTGATCCTGATGGTCGAAAATGCCGGAATCATTCCTACCGGAAACTGATCGGGCGTCTGTGCTCGCCCCAGCCCCGGTGCGATATAGTCAAAAGTGCATGGCAACTGAAGAAAACAACATCGCCGCGCCGGGAAACGGCTCGCAATCAGTATCGCAACAGGGTTTTGTCTACCTGCCTTTGATCGTCGGCTGGCTGGTGCCGGGCGGCGGACATTTTCTGCTGCGCAAATGGGGCCGCGGAGCGCTGCTCAGTGGCTCTATCCTCGCCATGTTTGCCTTGGGGCTAGCCATGCAGGGCAAGATCTACGCAGGCGCGCACGACATTCTGGACATTCTGGGATTGGCCGGCGACCTGGGCAACGGCCTGCTGTATTTCGTTAGCCGGATTGCGGGCTGGGGCGCTGACCAGGTGATGGTAACCACCGCCGACTACGGCACGCGCTTCATCGTGGTGGCTGGACTGCTCAACGTGATTGCCGCCGTGGACGCGCACAATCTTCGCACCGGGAGGAAGTCGTGACTCACTTTGCGGCGGTTGTGCTCTTTGCTTTTTTCGCGTCCATCGTCTTCGGCATTACGCAGCGCGAGACGCCCCGGCGCATGATTCGCTACGGAATCTACTGCTTTGTGCTCTTCGTGGCTTCGGCGATCGTGCTCAGTTGGGTAATGTATTTGATCGCGCGATAAGGTTGCCCCTGAGAAACCCCTGAATATGTCAGTGTGTTGAAATGGAGCGGCTTTAGCCTTTGCCGGCAGCTCGTTCAAGCCACGCGATCCCGCTGCCACACGGCGGCGTCGAATTTGTGCGCGCAGTCGTAGCCCTCGGCGCGGTAGAGGCCGATGGCGTCTGTGTTGGCTTCAGTGACGGTGAGCGAGATTTCGCTGACGCCCTGGCGCAGAAAGCAGGAGGCAGCCAGGGTGAGCAGGATGCGGGCCAGGCCTCGGCGGCGAAAATCAGGATGAACGCAGATCTGCGTAATGTGGCCGCTCTGCGGGCTGACTCTTGATCCCAGCACCATCCCCACAATCTCCCGGCTCGCGCGATCCACAATGATGTGCGAAACCTGCGCGGCGAAGACGCCGCAGCCGGCATAGCGGACGATGTTGTTGAGAAAGCGCAGCGAGCCGTGAGGCGAGCGGTACTGGTCGTTGATCACGCCGTCGGGATGCCCGCGGTAAGCGGCGAAAATCAGCCGTGCGGCGGCAGGCAGATCCTCGTCGCGCCAGGGACGCAATTCCAGTCCGTCGGGCAGTTTCATGTTCGGCGCGGCAAAGAAGCCTTTCAGCGGCCGCATCATGAAGAGCCGCCGGTGAATTTCAAAACCCGCACCCAGAAAGACGTGGGAATGGGAACCCGAAGGGTGCAGCAGCAGTTGCGATTCCACGCGGTCCACATGCGGAGAATTCAGCAGCAATTCGAGCAGGTGGTGGAGCAGCATCTCCTCGACTTCATGAGCCGTGAGTGCGTGAACTCGAATTCCGCCAGCTTCCCCTCCGAGAGTCGGGCTTTCCTCGGCGCGCGGGCTGGGCAACGCGAACAGGTCGCCGATGACCGCCTTGGTCTCTTCGTAGACGCAAAACGTATAACCGGTCACCTGCCCTGCATCCATGGCCGCGAAGCCGGGCAGCATGCGGTTGTCAAGATACTGCATCAGCACATTGGCTGAAACGCGGTAATCCCAGTGCAAACGCCGGTTCCATAGCGCGCCCTCCGCTTCCAGCACGGGCCGCAACACCGGCGCCGCAAAGTGCCGCAGGTCGAGTATCTCGATAGGCGCGCCCGGTGCCATGGATCTCCTCTTACGGCAGTGAACAGTGACCATTGCCCACTGATAACGGACAGTTTACCGGCTGCCCACCCTGTAGACCACCAGCCCCTGCTCCGGCCAACTGAAAAGCTGTTCATAAGGCCGGCCTTCGAGGTAGTCCTCCAGCGCGGCCTGGGTATGCAGATCCACTCCTCCGCGTCCCGTCACGCGCGCCACCAGCAGGTGCTGTTCATCCGGCACGCCGCTATCCTTGTAGTTGACCACCTCGCGATTGCGATAGAACGAGAGCCCATACTCTGTCTGCGGGCGGACGAGAAAGACGGCCACCGTTTCATCGGCGGGCGCGGAGCCGGCCAGCCGCTCGGCCAGCGGCCGCGCGGAGTAGGCATCGTCCAGCAGGTGAATCACCTTCTTGGTCTGTCCAATGTCGGGAACGCCGAAGAACGGGCCAACCCCATACAGAAACAGCACCAGCACCAACAGCACGCCCGTCGTCACCAGGCGCAACTTGGCTACGCCGAAACCCTTCACCACCACCAGGATCAGGAAGGCGGCGCCGCAAGAGGCCAACAGCGCCACTACCAGAGCATGCGTGGGCGGCATCTCCCGTCCGTGCGCCACAAACCACGGCAGCAGGAACGCGAACAGCGTCATCACGCCGCACAGTCCCGCGTGACCCACCAGCACCCACCGGTTCAGTCCCAGTTGCCGGCGGCGAAAGAGATAGTCGCCGGTGAGAATCGTGATGGGCGGAATCGAAGGCAAAATGTAGCCGGGCAGCTTGGACCGCGAAAAAGTGAAAAAGATGATGGGAATCAGCGCCCAAATGACCAGAAACTCCGGGAAAGCATCACCGGGCTGGCCACTGCATGGCTGGCAGCGGGTGAAGTGGCGCGTCCGCCACTCTTGCGCCGAGGTTGCCAAGCCGTCGAAGAACGCCCGTGCCGCGATTACCGTCCAGGGCATCACCGCTAGCACCACCACCACCAGGTAATACCAGAAGGGCTGCTGATGCTGGAAGCGATCGCTGGCAAAGCGCTCCAGGTTGTGTTCCAGAAAGAACTCGCGGAAGAATGTAGGGTTCTGGTGCTGTACGGCGATAAACCAGGGCAGCACCATGGCAAAGTAAAGCACCACCCCCGGCCACCAGAACGAGCGCCGCAGCACCGACCACTCGCGGCGCAAAAATGCGAATGCGGCCACAATCACCAAGGCCAAAAACGGCGCCACCGGCCCCTTGGCCAGCGTGGCCACGCCGGTGAAAAAGTAAATGTCGAAGAGCCAGAACTTGGAGTCGGTCTCGTACCACGCGTACCAACCCAGCAGCCCAATGGCCAGCGGAGCCGCCATCTGCATATCAGTCGAGGCGCCGCGCGCGAAGCCGATAATCCCCGCGCAGGCCACTGTGATCAGCGCCGCGTCCAGGTGCCCGCCAGGGCGGAATCGCCGCATATGCAGGTAGATGAGCGCCACCATGATGAAAGCGAAGGTGGCCGAAGGCAGCCGCGCGGCCCAGTCGTGCACGCCGAAGTCCTGGAAGACGAACATCGCCCGCCAATAATAGAGTGCCGGCTTTTCCAGCCATGGGTGGCCGTAAAGATAGGGTGTGACGCAGGCGCTCAGCCGGCTCTTGATGGTGTGCGCCGAGTCAAACCGCACCAGCATCTCGTGGGCAATTTGCGCGTAGCGAGGTTCGTCGGCTCCCACCAGGCCCAGCCCGTCGCCGCCAAAGAACGGAGTGACCCCGTAGACGAGAAAGGTGACCGTGAAACCCAGGAAGGTAGCAACCTCGCAGACTCCGCTCCAGCGAGGCAGGCGCCAGCGCAGTTTATCGGGGGAATCCGGATCGGGTGGTTCCAGAAAAGGCTCAAGGTAGCCGAGGAGCCAACTGGGCAGCCGTTTGCTCCGGCTTTTGGGCGGGTCCTGCGCAGATGGTTCCTGAAAAGTTTCCACTTCCAGCGCTTCTCCAGTGGGGCGTTCACACAGTCAGGCAATACGGGCTTCGGTCATGGCGACTGGGGGGAGGCTGACCGGTCCCGGTTAGAGTCCGCGCTCCATGGAAACGCGGAAATCGTGCTGCCCGTCAACAGGCATAAGGCTAACAGATTCGGGCGGATTCGCACCGTGCCGGTCAGCTTTCTTCTCCAGGCAGGGCTGCCACGCTCGGGCGCAATTGAGCCAGAATCTCGTCGAGCGCGTGCTCCAGCGGCCCCTCCAGCGTGCAGCCGGCAGCGCTTTCGTGCCCTCCGCCGCCCAGCCGCCCGGCAATGGCCGCCACGTTCACCTGGCCCTTGCTGCGCAGGCCAATCCGAATGCGCCGCTCCGGCAACTCGCGCAAAAACGCCGCGGCTTCCACCCCCGAGACGCACAGTGCAAAGTTCACAATGCCTTCGCAGTCCTCGTCGTTGGCGCAGGCCCGCTGCACGTCCTCGTTAGTCACCCACAGCCAGGCCAGCCGTCCCTCGCGATTCAAATTGCCCAGCGCCGCGCCCAGCAGCAGCAGTTTCGAGGCCGGCGTGGAAAAATACACATCCTGCGCGATCCGAACCGGGTCGGCCCCGGCCAGCACCAGTTCCTGCGCCAGCCCAAACGTCGCGGCCTGCATCGCGCCGTAGCAGAAACCACCCGTGTCGGTCAGCAACGCGGTGTAAAGGCAATGGGCAATCTCGGGCGTAACCTTGGCCCCGGCCGCCTTCACCAGCCGATACACCAGCTCGCCCACGCTCGATGCGTCGCGGTCAATCCAATTCAGGTTGGCGTATTCATGGCCGCTGGCATGGTGATCGATATTGATGAGGAAAAGCCGCTCCAGACCCGCCACGCCGGTGCGGCCCAGTCCGTCACACTCCAGCAGAATCGCGGCGTCATAAGGACCGTGGACAAACTGTGCCACACGAATCCCGTCCACACCCGGCAGCCCGCTATAAATGTTCGGAACCTGGTCCGCCATCACCAGGTCGGCGTGCTTGCCCATCTGCTCGAAGAGCATTCCCATGGCCAGCATCGAGCCGATGGCGTCGCCATCCGGGCGCGCATGGGAGCAGACCAGAAACCGCTCGCCTCTGCGCAAAACCTCCAGAATCGCGTCCATCCGGTCAGTGTGCGCCGCTGGTGCTGGATTTCGCGCGGCGCTCTTCGGACGGAAAACCTGACTGCGTCTGGAGTGATCCATCTGCGCCTACTTCACCGGAACCTTTTCGTCCGTCGCGGGCGTCGGCTCGGCAGCCGTTTGCTGCGCCGCCGCCTTTTGCCGTTTTCGTTGCCGGCCCATCAGCTCGTCAATGCGCGCCTGAAAACGCCCCGAGCGATCGGCAATAAAGCTCAGCTCGGGCACGTGGCGCACGCCCATCCGCTCCTTCAGTTCCACGCGGATGTAGCCCTTGGCAGCTTCCAGGCCGGCCACGGTCTCTTCTTCGGCCTTC
>Ga0224530_1000326_pt1 | contig 32282 bp, 22 predicted proteins | sample CBST75metaG_FD_179873 | JGI IMG/M metagenome (GOLD analysis project Ga0224530, IMG submission 179873) | Peat soil microbial communities from Stordalen Mire, Sweden - C.B.S.T75 | ecosystem: Environmental > Terrestrial > Soil > Wetlands > Peat | place: Sweden: Norrbotten County, Stordalen Mire...
ACGGAGTCAGACTATGCCGTATCAGTGCGAGGAATGAAGTGGAAAATGGAACACATCCGAAATTACCCGGTAATAGTTCCGAACACGGAATAGTGCCGCTTATATACCATGGTAGATAAGCGTCACTTCCAAGCCTGGAAACACCCCTCATTGCCAGCCCTGCAGGCCGCGTTTTGTCCAATCCCCGGCGCGGCCAGTTTGTCGCCCTCCAGGACCACACCCGCGCTTCCCTGTTCCCTATTCCCTATTCCCTATTCCCTATTCCCTATTCCCTATTCCCTCAAACCCCTACCACTCTTCGAACCCCACCTGCTCCTCACGGCAAAAGCGCGAGTGCTTGCGGAAGTGCGCGTCGTCGGCATGCGGGAAGTCGTTGCGGAAGTGGGCGCCGCGGCTTTCGGTGCGGGCCAGGGCAGAGTGCAGGATGGCGTGCGCGACGCGGCTCAGCGCCTGCGCCTCGAACAGGCGGCGGCTTCCCTTCCCTTCTCCGGCCAACTCGGCCAGAGCGGCGGCGCAGGCCCGCTGGACGGCCATGCCTTCGCGCAGCGTGGGTTCCTCGCGCAGCAGCCCGGCATAGGCCCACATGGCCGTTTGCAGGCTGGCGATCAGCTCTTCCACGCGCTGTTCTTCGCTTGCGGTGAGCGGCATGGCCGGCGCGGGAGCGCCTTCCGCGGACCCCAACGGCAGGCCATCCGCCAGCATCGACTGCGCGGCGCGGGCGCCGAAGACCAGCCCTTCCAGCAGCGAGTTCGAAGCCAGGCGGTTGGCGCCGTGGACACCGGTGCAGGCGGCTTCTCCGGCCGCGTACAGGCCGCGCAGATTGGTGCGGCCGTCGAGATCGGTTTTAATCCCGCCCATCAGGTAATGCGCCGCCGGGCGCACGGGGATCAGGTCGCGGCCGAGGTCGAGCCCCTGCTGCGCCAGGAAGGCGCTGATGCCGGGGAAGCGGTGGTGCAGGTCCATCTCGATATGGCGCATATCAAGGTGAACCAGGCGGACTTCGCCGGGCGTCTCTCCCATGCCTTCGCGGGTAATGGCGCGGGCCACCACGTCGCGCGGCGCCAGTTCGAGCAGCGGATGATACCGCTCCATGAAGCGTTCGCCGCGGTCGTTGCGAAGAGTTGCGCCCTCGCCGCGCAGGGCTTCGGAGAGTAGAAAGCGGGGCACGCCGGGCAGTGACAGCGCCGTAGGGTGGAACTGGTAGAACTCCATGTCGGCCAGTTCGGCGCCGGCCTCAGCCGCCAGGGCAATGCCGTCCCCGGTGGCCACGCCCGGGTTGGTGGTGTCGCTGTAAACCTGACCTGCGCCTCCGGCGGCGATGAGAACCGCGCGGGCGCTGATGCGATAGGAGTGGTTGTCGCGATCAACGAGGTCGGCGGCCATCACCCGGCCGTCGGCGACAACCAGGCCGGTGACCATGGTCCACTCGGCAAAACGGATGCGCGGGTGCGTCCGGGCAAAAGCGGCCAGCGAGCGGCTGATTTCGGCTCCCGTGGCGTCGCCGTTGGCGTGCAGAATGCGCGGCAGCGAGTGGGCGCCCTCCCGCGTCCGCAGCAGTTTGCCTGCCTCCTTGTCGAAGTTGGCTCCCCACTCGATCAGCTCGGCCACGCGCAGCGGGCCTTCAGTGACAAGAGCTTCGGCGGCGGGGCGGTAAACGATGCCATCACCAGCACTTACGGTGTCTTCCAGGTGGAGCGCGACGTCCTGTTCGCCCTCCATGGCGACGGCGATTCCACCCTGCGCGTAGTGGGTGTTGGACTCGCCCAGGGACTCCTTAGTGACCACCAGGACCTCGCCGTGATTGGCCAGTTCGACCGCCGCACGCAGGCCTGCCACACCTGCACCCATTACTAGAAAATCCACCTCGGACGCATTTGCCATGAGCTTTCAGGCTAGCACCGGAGGCATATGGGAGATCGGAAACCAGGGCATAGGGAGATGCGCCGTATTGCTCAGACTCGGACGACGCAGGCGTCTAGCGTAAAGAACGTAAGGATAGATCGACAGACGACAACCCCCGAGCTTGTGAGGGAGTGCCATGGACGGCTTCAAAATCCTTATGGCCGCTACTGCTGCCGGGTTCTTCTTTCCAGCGGCACAGCATCCCACGCAACACAAGGAACCGCAGACACCTCAAGGGGGTCTCACATGTTCGGACTCAAAACTCTACTTACAGGCACAGCATTGTTAGCCGGCCTGGCCCTGGCGCCAGCGGCCAACGCTCAACTCGTCGTCAACGTCGGGGTTCAGCCGGTCTGTTCGTACGGCTACTACGACTACGCTCCCTACGCCTGCGCCCCCATGGGATTCTACGGATCGGGCTATTTCTACAATGGCATCTTCCTGGGCATGGGTCCCTGGGCCGGCTGGGGCTATGGCCACGGCTGGGGCGGCCATCGCTTCGGCGGTGACGGTGGCGGAAACTATCACGGCGGTGGCGGCTACGCGGCCAGCCGCGGACACTACGGCGGCGGTGCGGCCATGCGCGGCGGCGGCGGCGGAATGCATGCAGCACCAGCGCGCAGCTACGGCGGCGGACATGCCGCACCAGCGCATAATAACGGCGGTGGTGGCGGACATCAGGGTGGCGGCGGTGGCGGACATCAAGGCGGCGGTGGTGGTCATGCCGGTGGTGGTGGCGGTGGACATCAAGGTGGCGGCGGCCACAAGTAATCTGTAGCTGCCAAACCAGACAGCAAGCAGGATGGGACGCGGTGGAGCTCAACGGCTCCGCCGCTTTCTATTTGGCGCAGAAGCACGCCCTAATTGGTTTCCTCGAAGTCTGTCTGTCTCGATGCTCCGCACTGGGGTGCATTTAAGATCAATGGAGTATGCAGACGATACGGGTAGAAACGCCTTCAGCGAAATACGACGTAGTGGCGGGCAGCGGACTGATAGAGACGCTGGCCAAGCGGATTGAACGCGTTGCGGGCCGGCTGCCGCGGCGGGTGTTCGTGGTGACTTCGCCGGAGATCTGGGGCTTGTGGGGCGAGATCTTTTTGGGCTCGTTTGCCGAAGCGCCAATTGTGCTGTTTCTGGAGCCGGGCGAGAAGCACAAAACGCTGGCCAACGCGGGCAAGCTGGCACGGCAAATGGCGCATGCCGGCGGCGACCGCGGAAGCCTCTTGATTGCCTTTGGCGGCGGGATTGTGGGCGATGTGGGCGGGTTTGTGGCCTCCATGTACATGCGCGGAATTCCCTATGTGCAGGTGCCGACGACGTTTCTGTCGCAGGTGGATTCCAGCGTAGGCGGCAAGACCGGCGTAAACCTGCCGGAGGGCAAAAACCTGGTGGGAGCCTTCCACCATCCGCTGGCGGTGTTTGCCGATATCGGCGTGCTGGGCACCCTGCCAGAGCGCGAACTGCGGGCCGGGCTCATGGAGAGCGTGAAGGCGGGAATCATCCGCGACCGGGCGCTGGTGCGCTTCATGGAAGAGCATGGGCGCGAAGTGCTAAAACGTGACCCCAAGGCCCTCGAAAAGGTGATTGCCAGCTCGATCCGCATGAAAGCCGGCGTGGTGAATCAGGACGAGCGCGAGAATGGTCTGCGCATGATTTTGAACTTTGGCCACACGGTGGGCCACGCGCTGGAATTGACCACCGGCTACAAGGCGCTGCTGCATGGCGAAGCGGTGGGCTGGGGCATGGTAGCCGCGCTCTATCTGGCCCGGGAACGGGGAACCATCACCAGCCGGCAGGCGGAACGGATGGAAAGCCTGGTCCTGCTGTATGGGCCGCTGCCCAAACTGAAGCTGCGGGCGAACAAGGTGGTGGCCGCTACCGGCGGCGACAAAAAGAACCTGGGCGGGGTGCGGCGATTCGTGCTGCCGCTGGGAATTGGTGATGCCGGGGTGGTGGAAGATGTGACCGCGGCGGAGTTGGAAAAAGCTGTTGAATACATGCTGGCGCGAGCTGCGGGGGAACAAGGGTAATGACCACGACTGGGGCCAAACCGGAAGGTGCAAAGGACGAGGCGGGCGCGGCGCAGGCTGTCCAGCAGATGTTCGATGCGATTGCGCCGCGCTATGACCTGCTGAACCATGTGCTGTCAGCCAACGTGGACCGGGTGTGGTGGGGTCGGACGGCGCGGCGGTTCAAGGCCGTGCTGGCCGATCCGGACGCAGCAGTGCTCGACATTTGCTGCGGCACGGGCGACATGACCATGGCCCTGTTGAAGCGGCGGCCCGAGGGCGCGCGGCCCCTTCTGGCAGCGGATTTTGCGCGCGGGATGCTGAGCCGCGGAGCGAGGAAGTTCGGCAAGCAGGACAGGGCGGAAGGCGCGGCCTACGCGGTGCCCTTGGAAGCAGACGCGCTCCACTTGCCGCTGCGGTCCGAATCGCTAGACCTGATAGTGTCGGCGTTCGGGTTCAGGAATCTGGCCAACTACGAGGCCGGGCTGCGAGAGTTCAACCGCGTGCTCAAGCCGGGCGGGCAGTTGGGAATCCTGGACTTCAGCGAGCCCGGCGGCCTGCTGGGCAAGGCCTACGCGGTGTATTTCCGGCGCGTGCTGCCGGCCATCGGGCGGGCAATCTGCGGCAAAGAAGGTCCGTACAGCTACCTCCCTGCTTCGGTGGGGAATTTTCCGCCGCCCCAGGAAATGCTGTCGTTGATGCAGTCGACCGGCTACGAACAGTGCGCGTGGAAGCCGTACACCTTCGGCATCGCCGGGTTGTACGCGGCAACGCGTGCGCTTGTAGCATAGGAGCGCGATGACTTCCGAAATCCCCACGAACGCGTCCAGAATCGCCGGTTTTTCCAAGGAAAAGCGGAACGTTGCCCTGCACTCGATGCTGGCGGCGGCGGCCATGACGGTGCTGAAGCTGGTGGCGGGGCTGATGTCGGGCTCCCTGGGCGTGCTGTCGGACGCAGCCCACTCCGGGCTGGATCTGGTGGGCGCTGCGCTGACGCTCTTTTCCGTCCAGGTGAGCGACAAGCCGGCCGACGAAGACCATACCTACGGCCACGGCAAAGTAGAGAATCTCTCCTCGTTCGGAGAGGTGATCCTGATGGCCGTGTCGAGCGGCTGGATCATCTGGGAGGCCATTCAGAGAACCCTGCACCACAGCGTGGAACTGCACCACTCTGTGTGGCCGGTGCTGGTGGTAATGACCTCGATCGGAGTGGACTTCTGGCGATCGCGGCAACTGCAGAGAGTGGCGGACAAAACGGGTTCGCCGGCGCTGGCCACCGACGCCTTCCACTTTGCCAGCGACATCTGGTCTTCGGTGGCCGTGCTGGGCGGACTGGCCGCGAGTTGGGTGGGAATGCAATTCGGAATCCCCGTGCTGCGCTATGCGGATCCTCTGGCGGCTGTGGTGGTTTCGCTGATGATTCTGCGGCTGACGCTGCGCCTGGGTCACGAAGCGGTGGCGGTGCTGCTGGATGAGATTCCGGTGGAGACGCGGCGGCAGATTGTGCGCGACGTGGAACAGCTTCCCGGAGTTCTGGCCGTGGAGCAGGCGCGCGTGAGGCGGGCGGGCGCCAACTACTTTGCCGACCTGACGCTGGCCCTGCCGCGACGCTTTACCTTTGAGCACACCGGGGAACTGGTGCAGGCGGCCACCGAGGCTGTGCAGCGGACACTGCCGGAAGCCGACGTGGTCATCCACACCGTGCCGCGGCAGGCCAGAACGGAGAGTATCTTCGACCGAGTGCGGGCCGTGGCGGCGCGCAACAATGTGAGCGTGCATGAACTGAGCGTGCAGTCGCACCGCGGCAGGCTGCGGGTGGAGTTGCATGTGGAGTTGGATGAGACCCTGCCCTTGCTGGAGGCGCACAATTTTGTCAGCGCGATGGAGGCGGAGATTCTGCGCGAGACGCCGGAGATTGACGCCGTGCTGTCGCACATCGAGAGCGAACCGGCCACGATTGAGCAGCCGGACGAGGTGGACGCGGAGGACCGCAAGATCGAGTGCGCGCTGCAAAATGCGGCGCGTCCGTTTCCTGAGATTGTGGACGTGCATGAGATCAAGGTGGGCCGCAACGGAGAGCACATCCACGTCTCCTGCCACTGCACTCTGCCGGACGAATTGCCGATGCAGAAAGTTCACCTGGTGATTACCGCCCTGGAGGACCGCTTCAGGCTCGACTGCCCGGAGGTTTACCGGATGACGATCCACCCCGAGCCGAGTACGGACAACCTGCGATAGCGCGAACGGGGAACCAAGTATGAGGGCACAAAGCGAGCGAATGGGCGGAAATCAAGCTGAGGGAGAACCGCAGGCATGAGAAGCCGTCCGGTACTGAATTTCATCCAGGTGGCGATGCTGCTGATGCTGCTGGTGGCGGCGGCGCTGGTGGCGGCCATTGTGACCATGCACTTTGCCATTCACGGGGCCGAGGTGCAGATTCCTGCGCTGAAGGGCATGACGGTGGCGGATGCGCGCAGCCAGACCTCAGGGCTGGGGTTGAACCTGGATGTGGACAACCGCTACTACTCGGCCGACGTGGGCGCGGGACACATTCTGACCCAGTCGCCGGCGGCAGGCACGGTGGTGCGCCGGGAGTGGCGGGTGCGGGTGGCGGAAAGCCTGGGACCGCAGAAGGTGGACGTGCCGGATACGGTGGGAAGCGCGGAGCGGCTGGCGGCGCTGAGTTTGCGGCGCGCGGGCTTGGAGGTCGGAATGACGGCGCGGATGCCCTACGGCAAAGCGGCCGTGGGAACGGTGCTGGCGCAAGACCCTCCAGCGCACGCGCAAGGCATTGAACGGCCGGGGATCAACCTGCTGGTGGCCGCTGAGGGAGACGATGCGCCCGACGGATTTGTGATGCCGGACCTGACCGGCTTGCTGGTGGTGAGCGCGCAGGCGGAGTTGACCAAGGTAGGATTGAAGGCGGCGGCGCCCAGCTTTGTGGATGTGCATGTGGCGCCGGTGGGCAGCGGAGACGCGCAGCCCAAGCTGCCGGTACGGCCGGGCTCGGTGACGGCGCAACAGCCGCTGGCCGGCTCGCGCGTGGATCAGAGCACGCTGGTGAAACTGACCGTGGCAAAATAGCGAATCAGCGGAAGAACGGGAGGAGCGGCGCAATGGGACTGAGCGAAGACCTGGAACGGGTGGGTTTGCAGGAGCGCGAGCTGCGGTTGCTTCGCCTGGATGCGAAGGTGGCGTGGAACCTGGGCGTGCGGCTGCGGACGATGGCGGAAGAGAGAGGGCTGGCGGTGGTCATCGACGTGCGGCGCTTCGGGCAGCCTCTGTTTTATGCGGCCATGGAGGGCACCACTCCCGACAACGTGGAGTGGGTGCGGCGCAAGAGCAATGTGGTGGCGCGGTTCCATCGCAGCTCCTATTCCGTGGGATTAAGCCTGAAACAAAAGGACACGACGCTGGAGGCCAACGGCTTGGCAACAGCGGATTACGCCTCGCACGGCGGCTCGTTTCCGCTGACGGTGCCCGAGGCGGGCGTGGTGGGCTCGGTGACCGTCTCCGGATTGCCACAGCGCTCGGACCACGAAATGGTCGTGGAAGCGCTGTGCGGTTTGCTGGAAAAGAACTATGCGGAACTGCGGCTGGGTGCGGAGTAGGGCGGCGCACCCAGACAAATGCGCCTGGATCGCCGCAATGCCAGACCTTCTACCCTATTCATGACGACAAATATTTTACTTATCAATTACTTATAGACATTCGTTGATTCATAACTTCTTGTGAATATTCTCTAGATTTTGCTCATGCGGTTCTCTCGATCAGCGCAATGAAGAAGCCGTCGGTGTCGAAAGCTCCCGGCAGAAGGCGGAGAGCCCCCTCGGGTGTGAGGCAGGCTGTCAAACGGTCCGCACCGGAAGGGGTAAGAATGCCTTCTGTTCTCAGGGCCTCGATGCGGGGACCAAGCGGAACGGGGCGGGCGCAGGGCGATTCCGCGAGAACCGCGGCGATGACCTGCTCGTTTTCTTCCGGCTCCAGGGAGCAGGTGGAATAGACGACGCGGCCACCGGGGCGGAGGGCGCGCAGGGCGGCGCGGAGAATGGCTCCTTGGCGTTCGGCTTGGCGGGCAAATTCTTCGGGGCGCAGGCGGTGGCGAATTTCGGGGTTGCGGCCCAAGGTTCCAGTGCCGCTGCAGGGCACGTCTGCCAAAACCAGATCAAAGGCGGCGTTCTGGACCAGGGCAGCAGCGTCGGCGTGTCGGCACTCGACGCGATCGGCGTGCACGGCAAGCCGCTTGGCCATCTGCTCGAGGCGGGTGGTGCTGGACTCGCAGGCAAGGATGCGGGCCTGGGGGTTGCGCTCGGCCAGGATCAGGGTCTTGCCGCCGGGAGCGGCGCAGCAATCCAAAATGGCGCTGCCCTGCCCCGCGATCTCGGCCACCAACTGCGAGCCTTCGTCCTGCAGGCGGACGCGGCCTTCCTTGAAAGCCGGAGTGGCGGTGACATCGCCGGAAAGGACAGCGCGGGCGGAAGTGAGCAGGCCGCCAAGCTCCAGAGACACGCCCGCTTTGGTCAGTTCGGCTTCGACAGCGGGACTCTCAAGGCGCACCGTCAGGCCGGGCTGCGTCTGTCCATGGCGGCAAAGGGCGCGGGCCGCTTCCAGACCGTAGAAGCTGACCCAGCGCTCGGCCATCCAGGTGGGATGAGCCTGGGCAAGGGCGAGGGCGGCGGGGGTTTCTTCGGAAACCTGGGAGCGCGGAGCCGTGGACAGCTTGCGCAGCACGGCGTTGACCATGCCGGAGGCGAAACGCTGGCCGGCTTTCTTGGCCAGTTCCACGCTTTCGTCGATGGCGGCGCGGGCGGGGATGCGATCCAGATGGAGAAGCTGAAAAGCTCCCAGGCGCAGCACGATCCGGATTTCGGGGTCGAGTTTGGCGTTGGGGTGCTTGAGAAAGGCTTGAACCTGGTGGTCGAGGTTGATCTGCCAGCGCAGCACACCCAGCACCAGGGCCGTGGCCAGGTTGCGGTCCGGCGCGGAGAGCGCGTTGACGGCGCGGCCGCGAAGCAGGTCGTCGGAGTGGGAGTTGCCGCGCTCGACTGCCATGAGAATACCGAAAGCAGCCTTGCGGGCTGCGGAGATAGCGGCCATCAGCCCAACCTCGCACCGCTCAAAAGCGGTGTTCCACGCAGGAAGTCGGCAGCCGGCAGGCGTTTTTTGCCTTCCAGTTGAACTTCCAGCAGTTCGAGCCAAGTGTTGCCGGCGCAGGCGACGAGGAGGCGGTGATTCTCGATGCGAATCTGGCCGGGTTCGGCGGGGCTGGATTCGGGAGCAACCTGGAGGCGGTGAACGATCAGCTTTTTGCCGTCAAGGGCGGTGAAAGCGCCAGGCCAGGGCTGAAAACCCCGCCAGCGATGGCTGAGCTCGGAAGCCGTACGGGCGGCAAAATCCATGCGGCCGTCTTCGCGGCGAAGAATCGGGGCCTGCGTGGCCAGAGAGTGATCCTGGGGCTGGGGCTTGAGGATTCCACTCTCCAGGCCGGCTAGGGTTTCCAGCACCAGCGGAGCTCCGGCCTGGGCCAGCCGGCCGAACATGTCGGCGGCTGTCTGATCGGGCGCGATGGGGAGGGTCTGCTGCTGAAGGATGGGGCCGGTGTCGAGGCCTTCCTCCAACAGCATGGTGGTGTTGCCGGTGACGGCATCGCCCATGGCCACAGCCCACTGGATGGGGGCGGCGCCACGGTATTTCGGCAGCAGAGACCCGTGCAGGTTGATGCAGCCAAAGCGCGGCAAGGTCAGCATCCATGGGGGAATGATGCGCCCGTAGGCCACGACTAGGATGGCGTCCGGGGCGAGGTCTTCCAACTGGGCGCGAAACTCGGCGTTGTTGCGAATCTTTTCCGGCTGGACGACGGGCAGGCCAGCGGCCAGGGCAGTCTGCTTGACCGGCGGCGCCGCAAGTTCCTGTTTGCGGCCTGCGGGACGGTCGGGCTGGGAAACGACCAGCGCGATCTCGTGGCCCGCCGCGAGCAGAGCTTCAAGCGTAGGGACAGCAAAGCTGGGAGTGCCGCAGAAGACGAGTTTCATTGGACTCCTGACGTACGGACGCTGGTGCGTGGGTAGGGCTGTCCCACCCTTGCGACAGAAGCAAGCCGCAAAGATGGGGCATCCAGTATTTGTGGAAAACGGAGAGGGAGAGGGCCGGCTATTGCGGAACTTGCCGCGCCCGTTGCCCTCGTCATCTTGAGGTCTACCACTCGCCGGCGCGCTGCAGTTTGCGAATTTTGCGCTGCACCAGGTCGCGCTTGAGTGCGCTCATGCGGAAGATGAATAACATGCCATCCAGGTGGTCAATTTCGTGCTGGAAGCAGCGGGCGAGCAAATCTGCGCCATCCATCTCAAACCACTTGCCGTCGAGGTCCTGGGCGCGGATGCGTACCTCGGCCGCGCGCACCACCTTCTCAATGATGTCGGGGAAACTGAGGCAGCCTTCGGTCTCGTAGACCTTGCCTTCGCGGGAAATGATCTCGGGGTTGACGACGACTAGCTTCTGCGAGGCGTCCTTGCCGCCGGTGACGTCGATCACGGCGAGGCGCTTGGCAATGCCCACCTGCTGCGCGGCCAGACCAGCGCCATTCTCGGCGTACATGGTCTCGAACATGTCGGCGGCCAGCTTGCGCAACTCGGCATTGAATTCGGTAACGGGTTCGCCGGGCTGCTGGAGCACCGGGTCCGGGTACTTCACAATCTTGAGAATCATCAGCTTTTCTAATAGCTCCGTATCTGTTCGATGTACCCGAGGAAATTCCGCTTCAATTCCAGGGCTGAATCGCCGCCAAATTTTTGCTGGGCCAGGCCGGCGACGGTGAGGGCGACCATGGCTTCGGCCACCACTCCGGCAGCCGGGACGACGCAAATGTCCGACCGCTCGTAGCTGGCGCTGGTGGCCTCGCGGGTGTCGAAACGTACTGATTCCAAAGGACGGCGCAGGGTAGAAATGGGCTTGAGATAGCCGCGCACCACAAGGTCTTCGCCGTTGGAGACGCCGCCCTCAATGCCCCCCGCGTTGTTCTGGTCGCGGGTGAAGCGGGTGGGCTTGCCGGTGTCGGCCGGGGCGTAATGAATGGGGTCGTGGACCTGGGACCCAAAGGATTCTGCGGCCACCACGCCGCGGCCGATTTCGACCGCCTTGACCGCCTGGATGCTCATGACCGCAAACGCCAGCAGGCCGTCCAAGCGCTCATCCCAGTTGGCATAGGTACCCAGGCCGGCAGGAACGCCATGCACCACAACCTCAAAAACGCCGCCGACGGTGTCGCCGGTGCGCGAGGCTTCTTCAACCTGTTCCTTCATGCGGGCTTCGGCTTCCGGATCGACGCAGCCGAGTACGACCTCGTCTTTTGCCGAGATGGCAGCGATCTCATCCCACGTTGCGGCGCGGCCCAGTTCGGCCTGCCCGACGCGGATGACATGGCTGGCCACTTCAATGCCCAGCTCTTTGAGCAACAGCTTGGCAAAGGCGCCGGCGGCTACGCGGGAAGTGGACTCGCGGGCCGAAGCGCGCTCCAGCACGTAGCGAGCGTCGGGAAAGTTGTACTTGAGGGCGCCGGACAGATCGGCATGGCCGGGACGCGGCGAGGCCACTGCCTGATGCAGGGCCGGGTCACCGGCCTCCACGGGCAGCTTGCACTCCCAGTTCTTCCAGTCGCGGTTGGCCAGCTCAATGGCGACAGGCGTGCCGATGGTTTTGCCATGGCGGACGCCGGAGAGGACGTGGGCCTTGTCGGTTTCGATCTTCATGCGGCCGCCGCGGCCATAGCCTTGCTGACGGCGCCACAGTTCGCGGTTCACGAAGTCGAGATCGACGGGCACACCGGCCGGCAAGCCGGAAACCAGCGCGATGAGAGCCTCTCCATGGGACTCGCCAGCAGTAGAGAAACGAATCATATTATCTTGATTGTAACGGAGGGAACAGTTGTCAGTGATCCGTTGTGAGTTTTCACTCGCCCCATGGACCCACCGAAGCACCGCTCCCAGTCGTCAGGTTACCTCGTGTATTCTGCATTCAAGATCGAGCGCGCACCGATTGCACGCCATTGACTGACAACTGTCCCCTGAGAACTGACAACTGACTATGACCTACTTCCTCTTCAAGACCGAGCCGGATGTGTACTCCTTCGACGATTTCCTGCGCGACCAGGAGACCGTATGGGACAACGTGACCAACCCTACTGCCGTGAAGTACTTGCGTGAGATGAAGGCGGGGACGAAGTGGATCTTTTACCACACTGGCGACGAGCGCACCGCGGTGGGCACCGGGACCGTGGTCAGCGTGGACCCGGCAGACCCCAAGGTTCCCATCGTCAAGGTGAAGGTGGGTAAGCGGCTCAAGCAGCCGAAAACGCTGGCGGCCATCAAGGCTGAGCCGCTGTTTGCCCAGTCGCCGCTGGTGATCATCGGACGGCTTTCGGTGGTGCCGCTGACTCAGGAGCAGTGGGAGTGGTTCCTGGAAGACAGAAAGTAGGGAGTAGGGCATCCAGATGTATCTCTATTCCCTACTCCCTATTTCCTACTCCCTGTCACTTTTCTTCGTCCAGCCAGCGCTTGGTGTTGAGCAACTGGCGCTGATCGAGAGCCCAGACCTTGTTGGTCAGCTCGTTGGGGCCTTTGCCTTCGCGGGCGCATTTTTCGAATTCGTTGGAGACGGCCTGCATCTTGGCGTCCAGATCGTCGAGGAAGTTGAGCACCAGGGCTTCGGGGATCATGGGCAGCTTGGGGGAACCGAACTCCAGCTTGCCGTGATGCGACAGGATCATGTGCAGGACTAGCGTCTTGAGCTTCGCCGGGAAGCCGGGGAGGCTGTCGATGGTCTTCTCCGTGAGGGCGACACCCATCTGGATGTGGCCCAACAACATGCCAGGAATGGTGTACTCGAAGCCGATCTCCCAGGAAAGCTCGGTGACCTTGCCGATGTCGTGTAGTATGACGCCGGTCTGCAACAGGTCGCGGTCGATCATGGGGTAATGGGGAGCGACGCGATCGGCCAGGGTGAGCAAGCTGACCACGTGCTCCAACAGGCCGCCTAGCCAGGCATGGTGAAGCTGCTTGGCGGCGGGCGCTGCGCGATAGGCCGCGGCCAAATCGGGGTCGGAGAGCATCGTGGTAAGCAGGAGTTTAAGGTCGGGATTGGTGAAGCTGTCCACGCAGGCCATCAACTGACGCCAGAGGCTCTCCACGTCGTATTGGGTGGAGGGCAGCATATCGGTCTTGTCGGCCTCACCGGGCTCGGCCTTGCGAAGCTGGTCAATCTTCATCTGCAGGCGATCGTCGAAGCGGGAAGCGCTGCCGCGTGCCTTGACGATGTCGCCGCGCTCGAAGTCCTTGGCGATGCGGGGATCGTGCAGTTCCCACACGCGGCCTTCAAGCTGGCCGGTTTTGTCACCCAGGATGAGGTTCAGATACGGCTTGTTGTTCTTGGTGGTGCGCTGCTGCTTGGCGAGGACCAGGAAGAAGCCGTCAAAGAGCTTCCCTTCCTCAAAAGCCGCGAGATCGGCAATATAGATTTCTTTCATTTGGATACCTGCTGAAAACAAAGGGAGACTTTAGGATTTGCCCGACCTGCATGAAAAAACATGCCGGTCACGAGACTGAATCGGGCACACTATGCGGGACAAGCATATCACTCTCGTCGTCGCACCCGGATGAGGGGCCTCCTCCATGAACCTCAACGGAGAGCAGGCGCAACGCTGCGGGGCGATCAGGGACGGAACGAAAAAAGGTCCTGCTGCCGATCAGGCGCTGGACTGGCAGGCGTCTTGCGTTGTGCCGACATCGGCGCAAACTCGCGCATCAATTTCAAGGTGCGTTGATGGCTTACAAAAATATCTTGCAGTTGCTGACAGCGAGGACAGCCGCCCTTGATGGCGCCGATTCCATCCGCCTCCGGATCAAACATGGGGTGGCGTTGGCACTTTCCATGCCATTTCACTGTTGCAATCTTTAGCATTTGCTGACAATCATCTCGTTAATTGGACACCACGTGCATGGGTAAGAATACCGCACGCGTCCTGTTGTCTTTCCCACACTTTTTGCACCGCTGGTTCATGCCGCCCGGCAACTCGTGCTCCACTTTCAGGGCGTGGACCTGACCGGACCTGTGGATTCGCGAATGACCAGTTTCGGTTCCACGGTGATCTCATCGGGCGGAGTCCCCGTGCCATTGATGCGATTGAGCAACGATAGAGTCGCGATTCTCCCGATCTCCGCCAGCGGCTGGCTGATTGTGGTAAGACGGGGTAACGTGTAGGCGGCGGCTTTGATGTCGTCGAAACCGATGACCGAAACATCTTCCGGCACGCGCAGATTCGAGTCCTGCAGCGCGCGGATCGACCCAATCGCCGAAAGGTCATTGAAGGTAACCAGGGCGGTGAACGGGTGCTTGGATGCGAGCAGCTTCTGAACCACGGGATAACCGAGCTCCGGCGACGACATATCGCGGTCCAGGCTCACAACCATCTCCGGATCGATCTCCAGTCCCAGTCTCTCCGCCGCGGCCATCAACCCGTTCCATCGCGCATTGGAGTCGGAGCTGAAGGACTGCCCGCGCATGAACGCGATATGCCGGTGCCCGAGAGAGTGGAGGTAAGTCAAAGTCAGCTCCGCGGCGCGCGCGTGGTCCAGCACGATGTTCGTCACGCCCTCAATGGGACGATGGCCTGCCACGGCGACCACTGGAACGGGAATCGAGCCCTGCAGCAGGGTGTCGATGGCAATAATGCCCTGCGCGCCGCGCCCAATAAACATGCGCGTATATTCTTCGACCAAGCTTTTCTGGTGCCGGTGATGCGCGGTGAAGTAGAAGTATCCGGCCTGGATGAGCTGATCGCCGATGCCGCTCATCACTTCGGTGTGATAGCCATCGCCCAGCTCGGGCACCAGGATGCCAATCATCAGCGTCTGCCGGTTGCGAAGCGAGCGCGCCAGCAGGCTCGGCTCGTAGTTCAGATCCTTGGCCGCGGCCTTGATGCGATCGCGAGTGCTTTGCGGAATCGAACGTCCCGGTACATCGTTGAGCACCACCGAAACCGTCGCTGGGTTCAGTCCAAGATGCTCCGCAAGTTGCTTCAGGCTGACCCGATGATAGGTATCCTGCTTTTCGCTATCTTTGCACAGCTTTTCCGTTGAGGAATCCTTCATCGACCAACCTGGCTTCTTGACTTTTCTACATTTGGGATGCGATGTGCGCTGTTTCAATTCTACATTTCTAGGCTGTGATTTTGGCCGCCAACTAAGGAAACTCTCACTTCTTTCTCAGGTCAAAACATGATTCGGTTCAAGAAATAGTCGCAGCGCAAACTTATGCGCACATTGCCTGCCGTAGAACCGTGAATGTTGGTCCACAGCAGCTCTGACAAAGCCTGTTCAGCATGCGCCGTCTATGCCTGTATGATTGATCTGAGGCGCGTTTTCTCAGTCTCCGGTCTTACTTTCTTTCGCAGACAGGCAAGAGGCCAGACCGGCCCTTCGATCAACCCTCTCTGGATTCAAGACTCTTGATCTCTGGCATGACAAAGTTATTTCCGCGCAAGCATGTGCCCAATGCCCATTGGGAGTCTGCACCGCGTTCCACGGACGCCGGCGCGCCTGCTTCCGTTCGCACAAGCGCGTCTATCGCTCTCCTGGTTCTCTGCCTGCCATGGATGGCGCCCTTTCTGCGCGCCCAAACGCCGGCGCCCCCTCCGACTGAAGCTCCCGTGCACCGGCAGACGATTCCCGCCAGTCGTGCGGTTCCCGGCAAAGAGCCGGCAAGCAAGGTGCTCACGCAATCGGGCATCCAGTTTGAGGATGTGATCGAACAGTCGAAGATCCGGTTCACGCTCAAGAACAGCGTCAGTCCGCAGCACTACTCCATCGAGACCATGCTGGGCGGCGTCGCGATATTCGATTACAACAACGACGGACTGCTGGACATTTTCTTCACCAACGGTGCGGCCATCCCTTCGTTGGAGAAAAGTGACCCGAGTTACTGGAACCGTTTGTTTCGCAACAACGGCGACGAAACTTTCACCGATGTGACGGAGACAGCAGGACTGAAAGGCATCGGCTACTCGATGGGCGTGGCCGCGGGAGACTACGACAACGACGGCTTTGTCGATCTCTATATCACCGGCGTCAATCGCAACCAGCTCTTCCGCAACAACGGCGACGGAACCTTCACCGATGTGACGGAAAAGGCGCACGTGAATGGAACGGTGCCGGGACTCGGAAAGGCCTGGTCCGTGGCCGCGGGCTGGTTCGACTACAACCACGACGGGTTGCTCGATCTCTTTGTCGTCAACTATTTGAACTACGACATTAAAACAGCACGGCTGTGCCCGGCCGACGGCATACCGGCCTACTGCTCGCCGAATGAGTTTCAGGGAGCGCCCAACATCCTTTACCGCAACAATGGCGATGGCACTTTCACCGATGTCTCCGAGTCGTCGCACATTGCGCAGTACATCGGCAAAGGCATGGGCCTGGCGTTTGGCGACTATGACGGCGACGGGTTCACCGACGTCTTTGTCTCCAATGACACCTTTCAGAATTTTCTGCTGCACAACAACGGCGACGGAACGTTTACCGATATGGCCATGCTGGCCGGCGTGCAATACAACGAGAGCGGAAAGAACATGGCCGGCATGGGCGCCGATTTTCGCGACATCGACAACGACGGTAAACCCGACATTTTTCAGACATCGATGTTCGGTGACAGCTTTCAGCTCTATCACAATGCGGGGGACGGCCAGTTCCAGGACATCTCCGGCGCATCTGGGCTGACCTTGATCACCAGCCGCATGACGGCCTGGGGAACGGGGATCTACGACTTCGACAACGACGGCGACAAGGACTTGTTCACGGCCAACGCCGAAATCCTGGATACGTCGATGGCGATTTTGCACCGCTCCTTCCCTCTTCCCAATGGATTGTTTCGCAACCGTGGAAATCTTGCCTTTGAAGATGTAAGTGCGAAAGTGGGAGAGAACTTTGCGCGACCCGCGGCCCATCGCGGCGCAGGCTTCGGCGACTTCAACAACGACGGAAAGGTCGACATTGTTGTGAGCGTGCTGAACGGCCCCCCGCAACTGCTCATGAACCGCTCCACGGCACAGAACCACTGGATTCTTCTGAAGCTGACCGGGACCAAGTCGAACCGCGACGGATTGGGAACGAAAGTGAAGATCACGACGCCGCACGGCAGCCAGTTCAACGAGGCAACGACCACCGTGGGCTATAACTCATCGAGCGACAAGCGGGTTCACTTTGGCTTGGGAACCGCAACCCGGATCGACAAAATTGAACTCACTTGGCCCAGCGGAATCAAACAGATTCTGACCGACGTCAAAGCGGACCAGATTCTTTCCGTAACCGAGCCCCGGCAGTAACGCGTCAGGGCTTGGGCGTTCCCGCCAGGCGCTGTGCCAATTCCACTTGTCCGTTCCGGTTCAGCAATTCAATGAGACGGTCCATCAAATCCTGATCGTTCCGGGAGTACGCCGCAGCCACTTCTGCCGTCAGATTTGCATCCTTGGTTTTTCCGAGATGAAAATACGACTCGCAGAGCGTAAGCAGCAAGGCTGGCGTACGTGTGTGCGAACGCGATAACTGGTCGGCGGCTTCGGACCATCGTTGCTGCTTGAATCGCACCACGCCCAATTCCGCAACCGCGGATTCATAGTTGGGATCGTTGGCAATCTCCGCCTTGAATTCCCTCTCCGCCTCATCGAGGCGTCCCTGCTGCAGAGCGAAGATTCCCAGATACGTGTGCGCGCCACGCACCTTGGGCTCAAGCTCCAGCGCGCGATGCAGATTGCGCAAGCCATCTGCGGAGTTCCCCAGATACAAATCCAACGCGCCCACGAGAAAGTACGGATGACCTGGGGTGACGGAAGCCCCTTTGGCTTGGTTCTTGAATAGCTTCAAAGCCTCTTCTTCGCGGCGCTCGACGAGAAGCTGCCTGGCCTCGGACCAGACCGCCTTGTCCTGCTCGGTACCTAACGCAGATGTAGCAAACGAAGCCTGTTCCATCATCTTGTGATGAAGGTCGGCCTGATGCTGCGCCTCAGCCACGTTGCCCGATCCCGCATAGGCGCGGGATAAATAGAAGTGCGCCAGGATGGTTGCCGGATCGAGCCGCAACAGTTGGTCGAGCGTGCTGATCGCAGCTTGATATTGCTTCAACTCAAGCTGGCAGCGGCCCAGCCCAAGCAGCGCATCTTCGTCTCCGTTTCTCAGCGCCAGGATGCGCTCATACACCACGATGGCATCCTGCCAGCGGGCCAGTTTGATCTGCACGGAGGCAAGCAGTTCCAACGCATTGGAATCGTTGGGATGTTTTTGGATGGCCTTCTCCGCATACTGGGCAGCGCTCTGAAGATCCATCCGATTCATGCTGGCGACGCCAAGATCGAACTCGATGCGATCGAGACGCGGGTTGGCCTGTTGCGCTTTCACAAGCCAGTCATAACCGGTCTCGCTGTCGCCTGAGCTGCAAAGTAACTCACCAAACTTCTGCCACACCGACGGATTGGAGGGCTCATACTTCAAGCACTCTTGAATCGCTTTCAACGCCAGGCCGTCGTGACCGGCCAGGTGATAGGCCTGCGCGAGATAGTAGTGTGCATCTCCGTCCTTTGGTTCCAGACGCAGATAACGCTCGAACAGTACGATGGCCTCATCCTTGTTCCCGGCGACGAGTTGTGAAACGCCGACCTTGAACAGCAGATCGGAATCGGCAGGGTTCAGCTTGAGTCCTTTTTCATAAGCCGCAGCCGCATCGGCAGAACGCCCGGCCTCTTCAAGCAACATGCCCTGGAGTTTCAACGCTGGAACATAATTCGGATGTTGTGCGAGCAGGCCGTTGGTCAGTGCCAGCGCCTGGCCCGCATCGCCATGCTGGGCCAGACTGAGCGCCCGATGCAGTTGGGTCATGAGGGCGGAGTCTGCTGTTTGCGCGGGCTTCTGTGCATGAGTTGTTGCGCAGGAAACAGCCATGCACGCAGCCAATGCCGCCGAGACAAACAGGCGAAGACCTGTGTTGCATAATGGCAAGTACACGGTCTCTCTCGATTCCGGAACGCGGTTCAGTCTCATGCGATCCCATTACTCCTTCGGAGCGCCGTGCTCATCCAACGTTTCAGAGACACTCTGTGACGGAGTGACCCGCATCTCCTTGTAAACAGCGCGCAGCTTATCTTTCATCGCCTTGTATTTCTTGTAGAGTTCCACTTCGCGATTGGCATCCTCTTTGCGCCCTTCCTGCCAGAACAACCTGCTCAAAAGATAGTGAGCGGTGTCGCTGTCCGGCTCCTGTTGCAAAGCCTGCTCAAGAAGCGGCCGCGCTTGGTCCCGCTGGTTGAGCGCGATCAAAGTTTTGGCCAAGCCGAGTTTCGCTTCGACGTCTGCGGGAGCCAGTTTAACCGCTTCCGTATAGTCGGCTTGCGCCTGAGCAAGATTTCCTCCTGCAGCCTCGATTTCACCCAGGCGGCACTCAGCCTTCTCATCGCCAGGATTCATCTGAAGCGCAATCTTATATTCGCGTTCGGCTTCCTGTTTGCTGGCCGGGTCAGTTGAGTCGCTCAGCACTTCGGCAAGCTCAAAATGAATCCCGGCAAGTTTTGGATTGATCTTGATGGCTGCGCGGTACTGGGCGATAGCTCCTGCCGGGTCGCCATACCGGAGTGTCTCGTGGGCCATCACCTGGTGCATTTCGGCGGAATCCGGATCGACCATGGAAAGGCTGAGCATCGCTTCTCCGGCCAGTTGCGTGTGGATGCGATAGGACGTGTAAAGCACGCTGATGTTGGTTGGATTGTGTGCGCGCAGCACCTCGATGACCGGCACGGCCTTGTCGAGATCTCCCGAGCTCATGTAGAGATTGACCAGTTCCATTCCGGCTTCGAGGCGAACCTTTTCGTCCTCAAGATGCGGAAAGGCAGACTCGAAATCGGCGCGCGCGCTGGCATCGTCTCCCGTGCGCCGCTCGCAGATCCCAAGCAGAACCTGCTGCCTCCAAAGTGCTGTGCGCTGGGAAGTGGCCGCACGCAACTGCGGCGTCGCCTGCGCACAATCGCCCTTGAAGAAGAAGAGCACACCCAGGTTTCCATGGGCGTCGGCATTGTTCGGATCGAGTGCAACCAATGCCTGCAACTCGGGAATGGCAAGGTCCGGCCTTTTCTCCTGCAGGTATTGCTGGATCTTGCGATTGTGGTGAGCGATTTGCTCCTGCGTGTCGCCGGCGGCTTGCGCAAGGCAAAAGCCGGTACTCAAAAGCAGTCCTGCCCCGATCCATCGAATGGTGCGCTTCATGCTCATATTCTAGAGCGTTCTCACTTCTCATGCAGGCAATCCAGTAGCATGCCGGAGTGAAAACTCTGTGATGCCGGGTAACCTTTGAAATGCCGCGTTAAACAAGAAGAGACGGCCCGAAGGCCGTCTCTGCCGTTGGGTTGAATCAACGTGAGTTAGAAGTTCAGGCGAGCTGCAACCTGAACATTACGTCCACCCACGGTGACGGAGTTGATCTGGTAAGTTCCGCCCTGCGTGCCGGTATAGGTCGTGCCAGGAGTAGTCGATCCGGTGAGACTGCCGTTCGGATTGCCGAAGCTCGCATGGTTGAAAGCATTCGATGCATCGGCGCGCAGCTGGAACCGGACATCGTGATGCCAAGCTTCCAACAGCTTGAACTCCTTGTGAGCAGAGAGGTTCACCACATTGATTCCAGGACCATACAGAGAGTTCCTCTGCACGTTGCCCCAGGTTCCATTGGCGGGATGCTCGAAAGCAGCGGGGTTAAACCAGGTGGTGATGTTCTTGTGCGAAGGCTGCACCCGGGCTCCGCTCCAGTTGGGGAACGAACCGCCGCCGTTGGCATAGGTATCCTGGTTGCCGGTCAAGCTGAACGGATTGCCCGTAGACAAAACGATCGTTCCGGAAACCTGCCATCCGCCAACCACTTCGTCGAGCAGCGCGCCCTTGTTCAGGTACGCATGTCCCTTGCCAAACGGCAACTCGTATACGACATTGCCCTTGAAGGCATTGCGCACATCGAAGTTGGAGCCGGCGTAGTTGGCGCTCGGGCTGTAGGAATTCTGGTACTGGAGCGGGCCGGCATGGCTGCCCCAACCCGACGAATCCAGCGAGTCGAGCATGTGCGACCAGACGTAGTTGAAGTTAAAGCTCAGGCCCGAAGCGTAGCGGCGAGTGATCTGCGCCTGCAACGAGTTGTAGTTGGAAACGGCGTTGTTCGTGTACCCGGTGATGTTGACAAAGTTCGGGTACGGAATGGCCGCCTTGTTGGTGCCCGTAGTGAGAATCTGGCTCTGCGGGATCTGGTTGAGCGCAACACCGCCGCTGCCGCCGAAGACCAGGTCGAGTCCATGGCTGGCAACATAAGAGACTTCCGCCACCAGGTTCGGAATCAGCTCGCGCTGAACGGACACGTTCCACTGATAGATCTTCGGAACCGGCGTGTGATAGTCGGTGGAGGAGACGTCCTGGCCGTTGTAGGCATCCGCAGACGTGTTGTTGGTGATGTAAGGCAGAGCAGCACCGGTAACGAAATTGGTGCCGCTGCCGCTCAACTGGGTGATCGGCGTAATACCACCGGTGGTATCGGTGGCGCTGCCGGACGAACCAAACGGAGCTCCGATGCCCTGACCGTAGTTGTCAGCGCTCCAGTTATACGCATAGATACCGAAGCCGCCGCGAAGGGTGGTCTTGGCATCGAGCAACCAGGAGATGCCCACGCGGGGGAGGAAGGTGTCTACGACATCCGCCTCGAGCGACGAGCGTCCATTGGCCTTGGTGTTGGCGAACCACATGCCGCCCAGGGTGTTGGTTGCCGGGTTCATCACCTTCGGATCGAAGCTGCTGATGTCGCCATGCACTTCGTTCCAGCCATGGTTGATCTGGTAGCGAAGTCCAAGGTTCAAGGTCAGGGTCGGAAGGATCTTGTAGTCATCCTGCACGAAAAACTGCGGAGACTTCAGGCGAGCGCCATACTCCGGCGTTTCCTGCGCAGTCCATTTGGCCGCATAGCCCAGCATGAAATCGGCCATGGCCCAGCCGGTGGTAGAGTCGATGCTGGCAGCGCCCTTCGAGTCAAGCGTCCAGTTGGCGGTGTAGTTGTTGTTCTTGCCATAGGCGGCGCTGCCAAAGTAGAAGGCGCCTGCCTGATGGCCTCCGCCCCACATCTGCGAATCGTTGCGGTACATCAGCATTTCGCCGCCGAAGTGCAGAATGTGCTTGCCGGCGATCAGCGTGACGACGTCAGACGGATCGAATACGTGTTCCTTGAACAGGTTGTTGCCCTGCTTGTTGATCCAGGCAGGAGACCAGTCGCCGTCGGCGAAGTCGATGTCGGGGAAGTCGTCTTCCTTGGCGAACTTCCATCCTAGCTGCGCGGGCAGGCCTGTGCCGGCCGTCTGGTCCTGGTACTGGTTGAACTGGTAGGTGTAACCAAGGCGGGCTTCGTTGACGATGTGCGAGCTGATGGTCCACACGTCGGTGACCTGCGCGTTGTTGTTTTCAACGTCCTGGCTCTGGCAGCCAACCGGGCAAGCTTCTACGCCGCTCGGATTCGAGACCACGGGATTGTCGGTCTGCACATCCGAGATGGTGATGCGGTTTGAAGGGGTCACGTCATAGTCCAGACGACCGAAGTACTTCATGGTCGGCATGGGAGACGAAAGCGCGGACGCAAAGTTCTGCACCGGCTCGCCGTGCGCACCCGTGGAGCAAGCAGGAGTCCCGGTGGTTCCGCAGATGAACTGGCCGCCGGCAATATGATTGCTCGGGGTGGGATACCACTTGATGAAGTTTGCGGCTACCGCATCCAACTGGCTCTGAGGAATCTTGTTGTTGGCAAAGGCCTGACGGACAGCATACGCATTGCCATTGATGTCCTTAGCAATCTTTTGCGTGGTCGGGTCGTAGATCGGAGCAGTGATTCCGCTGAAGTCGCCAGTCATCATCGCTTCGGTGGGCACGGTGTACTTGTTGACCGAGCCGCCTGCGCCGCTGTGGGCAATGCGGTCGTAGTTGAAGTAGAAGAAGGTCTTCTTCAACAACGGAACCGGGCCACCCAAGGCGCCGCCGAAGTTGTTGTAGTGCAGAGGAGAGGCAATTCCCTTGACACCAAACCCATAGTTGTACGCGTTCAGGGCCGTGTTCTGGAGGAAGTCATAGGCCGTGCCGTGATAAGAACTGGTGCCGCTCTTGGTGATCTGGTTGAAGATGACGCCGCCGATGCCATACTGCGCCGAGAACGACGAAGTGTTGATCTGCAGTTCCGCCACATCCTCGAACGTGGTGGGGTTGGCGTTCATGCTCTGGCCCAGAGTGGTCGAAGCACCGTCGGAAAGAATGTTGCTGTAAGGCAGGTTGCCGTTGATGGCCGCTTGTTGGCCGGGGCTGGAACTGGTGGTGCCCGATGCACCGGGCAGCAGGATGACGAAATTTTCCCAAGTCTGCGTCACCTGGGGCAGTTCGTCCATCGACTTGGCATCCATGACAGTGGACTGCTCAGCGTTCTCGGTGCTCAACAAGGGCACGTCGGAATTAACCGTTACCTGCTCGCTGGTGGAGCCGACCTTCAACTGGCCATTGACCGTGGTGTAGCCGACTTCCAGAGTGATGGGTCCGCGTACCAGCTTGTCAAAGCCGTCCCGCGCGAAGGTGATGGTGTAGTGTCCGGGGACGAGCGAGTTGGTGTCGTACAAACCCGCATTGTTGGTGGTGTATTCCTTCGCAACGCCTGTATCGACATTCAGCACCGTAACGCCAACCCCGGGAATGAGTGCACCCGAACCGTCGGTCACGCTGCCGCGAATGTCGCCGGCGTTTATGCTTTGCGCGAGACCAGCCCCGCTCCCAAAAATAATCAGGAGGAGGGGCAGGACCCATTGCATCAACTTCTTCATGAACTGCCTCCAAAACTACGTGCCACGTCAACTGCTTTGTCTCTTCAGCCGGGGAGGATCTCGCGGTGAATCCTCGCTGTGTTTGCCGAGCCGACCCCGGTCAAGTGCTTGATTCGCATGAGATCAGCGCATCAAATCATGCCGCATAACGAAGACAATCGTTTGTTTCATGGACCATCGACCGTCAGTTCTGCGTGCGGAAAAGATTACACCATGCGCTCATAACGATTGTCAAACCATCGCTAAATCGATTTTACCTCTAGACAATCGCTTTGTTTAGCGAATAGATTGAGCGGGTGGCAGCCTGAGCTATGCCCGCTGCTGCGCCCCCGCATTCTGGTACGCGCGGGCCGTCTGAAACCGGGCGTGGTCAATAAGACAAAGCGTTTGTTTTAAAGGTATTGCCACCCCGGATCGTTGCATTGGGAAGGTTTGGTGCGCACATCATGACGATGAATACGAGACGTGCATTTCTGCAGCGCGCGGCCACGTTTGCCGCGTCGCTGGCCTGTTTAGATCGATTATCTTTACAGGGACTGGCAGCTCCCGTTCCCCGGCTCCGCGCTTGGATGACCACGGACGAAGCAAGGTACAAGGAGTTCGCCGTACCGCCCTGGCAGACGGCCTCTGGCGCCGGCGCCGCGGCTGTGACGATTGACGCCGCGCAGCGCTTTCAAAGCATTCTGGGGTTCGGCGGCGCTTTCACCGACGCCTCCTGCTACCTGCTCAGCCGCATGGAGTCGGCACAGCGCCGGCAATTGCTGGACGATCTGGTGGGCGCCGAGGGCCTGCGCCTGTCGGTCGGCCGTACTTGCATTGGTTCCAGCGACTACTCCCGCAATGCCTACAGCTTTGACGACTCCGCTGCGCCCGATCCCGAGCTCAAGAACTTCAGCATCGCGCATGACCGCGACTACATTTTGCCGGTGCTCCGCGAGGCGCTCCACGCCAACCCCGAGCTCTACCTGTTCTCGTCACCTTGGAGCCCGCCGGGATGGATGAAGGCCAGCAATTCGTTGCTGGGCGGCAATATGCGCAAGCAGTACTTCGCCGCTTACGCACAGTACTTCGTCAAATTCCTCCAAGCCTACCGTGCCGAGGGCGTGAACATCTCCGCGGTGACCATCCAGAACGAAGTGGACAGCGATCAGGACGGCCGTATGCCCGCGGCAATGTGGGGGCAAGAGTACGAGATGGGCTTCATCCGGGATTTCCTCGGACCGGCCCTGCGGAAAACGTCCCTCGACACCAAGATCTGGATTCTGGACCACAACTACGACCTGTGGGGACGCGCCCTGGACGAGCTCAACGATCCCGGCGTTTCGCAGTTTGTGGACGGCGTTGCCTGGCACGGCTACATGGGCACGCCCGACGCCATGACCCGGGTCCACAATACCTTCCCCGCCAAGCACACCTACTGGACCGAGGGCGGCCCGTTCATCACCGCGCCGGATTATGCGGCCGACTGGGCCATGTGGTCCGGCAAGTACGCCGGAATCTTGAAGAACTGGGCGCGCAGCATTGTTGCCTGGAATGTGGTTCTGGACGAAAAAGGCGCTCCAAACATCGGGCCTTTCGACTGCGGCGGCATCGTGACGATCGACTCAAAGTCCCAGAAGATCACGCGCAGCGGACAGTACTGGGCCTTTGCCCACTACTCCAAGGCCGTGCGTCGCGGGGCGCGGGTGATCGCGACCAGCGGTTCCCTGTCCGGCCTGGAACACGTGGCTTTCGCCAATCCGGATGGAGATTACGTGCTGGTGCTGACCAACCAGGGAGAAGCGCGGGAGATCGACTGCCGGTTCGAGACTCAATCGCTGCACCTGAGCCTGCCCAAAAATTCCATCGTCACCCTGCAGTGGAGCTGAAAAAGCTGCACTGATTCACCCGCAACAAAACCGCCGTTCTGAACCGGTCCCCTCATCAGGGAGACCGATTCAGAACGGCGGTTTTGTTGCGCAGCGGGCGGAGCAGGCCGCCCGGCATGCGGCTTGACTACTACTGGAACTGGAACCAGCTCACATTCGCGATGCTGTCGGTCGAACCGCCTCCGCTGAACACGACCACCACATCATGCACGCCCGAAGCGCTACTCACCGCGGCCGTGACGGTCTTCCAGGTCTGCCATCCACCGGTCACCGGCAGGGTGACCGTGGCGATGGGCGACCCGGTTTTGCTGTCCAGATAGAACGTCGCCGTGCCTCCATTGCCGGCGCTGGCTGTGCGGACGTTCACCTGGCTGACGCCCGTGCCAAAGTCCACATTCTTGTAGACCGCATAGCCCCCTGCGGTGAGATAGCCCAAATCGTAAAGTCCGGTCGTGTCGCTGGTGGTTTCCGTCTCCAGTCCATTCTGACTGCTGTAGCTGGAGCCCTGGATCTGCGCGGTGGCCGCGGTGGTGGGAGTACCGTTCTGCGTGGCATTCCAGGTAAATGTGGCCGCCGACGTTGCCGGAAGCGTGTAGGAGAAGGACTGCGTTCCCCATTGCACCTGAACTGCCTGACTGCTGGCGGCGCTGTTGAACGCGATGACCGCCGTGGAGCCGTCCGGATTCAGGAAAGCCACGCTGGCGACCGTGGGCGTGTTGCTGGAGTAGATGCGCACGGCGCCCGGCAGCACGTATTTGCTGTAGTGGCCGAGCGTGTAGAACTCGATTTCCTTGGTGATGGCGCCGGTCGAGCTGTTGACCGTCACCAGCGGCGTGCACGTGGCGCATCCGCCAAGACCGGCATTCCGTGTCAGGTTCGGCCCCAGGTTCTGATCGAGAGCCAGGCTCCACTTCACATAGGCTTTGGCGGAGTTGCGCAGCGTCTGCGTGATCTCAAGGAAGTCGGAGGTAAACTGATTGCCGATCCAGGTGCCGCCGGAGTGCTCGGTCTGCCACGTACCAAGGCTCGGATAAAGATTCTGCACCGTCTGCTGCGCGCCGGCCGTGCCGGCATATCCATGCCACGCCGTGCCGGCCACCTGGTCCAACTGCTGCGCCGTCAGCCCATTGAACACGTACTCCGGGTACGACGGCGTATCCCAGTTATGGTCATACACAAAGACCTTGGTGGAAAGGTTGGCGGCCGTGAGCGCGGGCAGCACGTAGCCCTGTAACAGGCTCAGTTGCACGCTGTCGCTCATTCCCATGCTGGGGTAAGACGTGGTGACATTGAGCGGCTCGTTCTGCAGCGAGATGTAATCGATGGGCACGCCCGCCGCCTGGTAAGCCTGAACGTACTTGACGAAGTAGTTGGCGAACGCCGTTTCCGTAGTCGCGTTCAGCAACAGCGTTCCGCCCAACATGGAGACCGGGCTCATGGAGGAGGGGTCCTTCATCCATCCCGGGGGGCTCCAAGGAGTAGCCATGATCTTCATCTGGGGGTTGAGCGCCTTGGCTTCCTGGATGATCGGCAGAATGTCCACTTGGTCGGGGGCGATGGAGAAGCTCGCCAGCGTGGGATCGGTCTGCCCCACGGCCAGGTCGTCGAACGAGTAGACCGAGCGCGCAAGGTCGGTGGCGCCCATGGGATTGCGCATGAAGCTGAGGCCGATGCCGCCGCCATTGCGCGTGAACAGATCGCTCATGGTGCTGCTCAGATCGCTCTTTTGCGCAATCTCATGCAGCAGATAGGCCGACGAGTCGGTGAATGCCGCGCCAAAGCCTTCCATCGACTGGTACTGCTGCGCGGCATCCACAACAACGGCGTTGGTGCCGGCAGCCGCCGTGCTGGCCGCAAAGCTGACACTGGGTTGGGTGGCCATCAACTGGGTTTGGGAATTTGTGCTGAGAACCACGGAAACTTGCGTTGCAGGAAGCGTATAGGTACCAGTGGCAACCGCACTCGCTGAATAGCCCGAGGCAATCGCAATCGCTTCAATCGTGGCCGAGGAAGCAACGGAGATAGGCGTCGTATAGAGCGTCGACGCTGTCGTGGGTGTGGTTCCGTTGGTGGTGTAGTAGATCGAGGCGCCAGCAGTCGAGTCCGACAGAGTAACAGTTTGGGCTGCGGTGTAGATCCCGGGCGTGGGAGAGAATGTAACCGCGGCGGCGGCTGGCAGGCTGATGGTGTAGGCGCCCAGAGCAACCGCGCTCGTCGAGTATCCCGAGGCAATCGCAATCGCTTCAATCGTGGCCGAGGAAGCCACGGAGATAGGCGTCGTATAGAGCGTCGACGCTGCCGTGGGTGTGGTTCCGTTGGTGGTGTAGTAGATCGAGGCGCCAGCAGTCGCATCCGACAGCGTTACAGTTTGGGCTGCGGTGTAGGTACCGGGCGTCGGAGAGAATGTGGGCGCGGCGGCGGCTGGCGCGGTGGGCGATGTGCTTGTGCCGCTGCCTCCGCCGCTGCAACCGGCAATCCAGAATACGGTGAAAATGAGTACAAGAATTCCTCTGCGCATGGTCTTCAAGCCTTCCCTCTCCAGCCGCCTAACGAGCGGTTCTCCGGGTCACGAGTGTTTGGGAGCGCCGCACATGCTGATCGTTTCCCAAAGGGAACGCCACGCAGCGGAGCTGATTCTGTTTGAGAGCGAGGGGAAAGCCGCTCAGGTTAGTCTCCGGACATTCGCCGGGAAGGGTCAGGCGTCCAGCTCTTGAGACAAACGATTGTCTTTGGAGACGTAGATTGGCCTAGTTGCATCACGGAGCTGGATTGTCTTCTGTTTGGAGGACCGTTGTCAAACCGGAGGGATCGCATCTCCTGAAGAAAATCGTTTGTTCAGCCTGTCATGCATCCGCAACAGGCTGAACCGGCAACCCCTGTCAGGAGTGGGAGGGAGCGGAGGGCTGCGCAGAGTCCGCGGAGCGGAGGCTTGCGGAAACCAGCAGGACCATGAGCACGGCCGCCCCGCACGGCGCAAGGAGCCCTTGGCGCAACGAGCCGTAGTGCGCCGACAACAGCCCCGTCAGCCAGGGAAAAAAGGCCGATCCCAAGCCGGCCACGGCAAAAATCCATCCCTGCGGCGATCGCTCCAGCAGGAAGGAAAGCAGCAGAGGATAGAGCGGCCCGACGCACAGGCCAGCCAGCGCCGCGGTGAGCCGGATCGAGCCCGGGTTGTGCGCGGCGATCAGCAGCACCACCGAAACTGCGGCCCCCCACAAGGCGATGCGCAACACCCGGCGCCTGCCAACGATGGCCAGCAGGCGAGTGGAAAATGCCAATCGGCTGAGCATGATGGTCAGCCAGAAGAGCGAAGTGGCCAGGCTGGCTCCCGCCGCGTCCTGCGGGCCGGCGCGATGCGAATAGGTGGTCAGCCAGCCGCTCAGAGAGCTTTCCACGCCCACCGCGCATACGGCGAGCACCACCAGCGGCAACAACGATCCAAGAGACGCAGATGCAGGCCGGAGGACGGCATCCTGGCTCGCCTGTGCGCGGACCGTTCCTTGCCGCTCCCCGAAGAGCACCCAGACAAACAACAGCAGGAACAAGCCCTGGAAGCTGAAAAAGAGCGGGCCGAGGCTCATTCCGCGCAGAAACGGCAGAAACAGCATGGGAGCCGCCGTGGCTCCCGCAGACCAGGCAAAGTTCAGCCTCTCCAGTTTGGCGGCGCGGTCGTCGCCGTAGCGATCGGAAAACAGCAGGCTGGTCGCGGTCATCGTCATGCCCAGTCCCAAGCCGAAAAAGAAGAAGACGGGGAAGGCAAGATGCGCGCCGGCAAACACCAGGGCGAAGGCGCTTATTACCAGCAATCCGTACCCGATGAGGAGCGCGCGGACGCGCTGGGCGCCCGTCAGTACCGCGCCCAGCGAGGAACCGAGAAACTGCAGAAAGAACAAGAAGCCGGCTGCGTCGTCGTGCAGCCCCCACTTTTGCGAAAGTACGGGCAGCAGCACGCCCAGCATGACAGTGCCGGCGCCCGTGAGGCCAAAACCGATGCCAAGCACCAGACTCGACACAGCCCACCGGTCTGGAAGAGACTCCACAGCAGTACGACTTTGATTCGTCATCGTGTGATCTGGCTCTTGATTCAAGGCAGTTGTCATTAAATCATATCGTTGTGATTTACGAAAAGACAGGGACTGTGGATGGATCTGCGGCGGGCGCATGGCACATCAGAAATTTGTGAGAGGATGGTGAGGGATTCCGATGATGGAAGGGCCGGTAGGCAAACCGAAGGTAGAGGCAAACAGCGAGCCGTGTGGCAAGCCGATCTGTCTGAAGACGCTGGCAGCTTATCTCGATCTGAATCCGGCCACCGTTTCGGTGGTGCTCAACGATGTGCCGGGGCGCTCCATTCCCGAGGCGACGCGCGCGCGCATCAAGGCGGCGGCCCTCAAGTTCGGCTACCAGCCCAATCTGCTGGCCCGCTCTCTTCGCAATCACAAGACCCGTACCATCGGCGTTCTTGTGCCGGAGTTGAGCGGGGGCTACCACACTGAGTTGATGCGCGGAATCGGAGAGTATCTCATGCAGGAGGGGTACTTCTATTTCACCGTCCATCACCGGCATCGCCCCGAGCTCATTGAGCAGTACAGTCGCATGCTTCTGAGCCGCGGCGCGGAAGCACTGATTGCCATCGACACCTTGCTGGAGCACTCCTTCCCGGTCCCTGTTGTCGCCGTGGCGGGTTACCAGTCGCTGGAGGGCGTCTGCAACGTGGTGCTCGACCATCATCTGGCCGCCGAGCTGACGTTAAAGCATCTGTACGGACTGGGGCACCGCCAACTGGCGTTCATGCGCGGACAGGCATTCAGCTCCGACTCAAAGGATCGATGGGAAAACCTGGTCCAGGTGGCCCGCGAATTGGGCCTGCAAATGCGCCCGGAGTGCGTTGTTGAACTGAGTCGCGACATCACCACCCCGGATCTCGGCTATCCGGTGATCCAACAGCTTCTCGCCTCCAAGGCTCAGTTCACCGCGCTGGTTTCATTCAACGACATTGCGGCTTTCGGCGCAATGCGCGCTCTGCACGACGCCGGCTTGTCGGTCCCCCGGGATGTTTCGGTCATCGGCTTCGACGATGTGGCCGCAAGTTCCTACAGCACCCCGCGGCTGACCACAATCCGGCAGCCACTTTCCGTCATCGGCACCACCGCCTCGCAATACATACTCGGTCAGTTGCGAAAAACAGAGAAGCACCGCTCCCGTATCGTGGTGCGTCCCGAACTCGTGATCCGGGAGTCGACGGCCACCGTCCGGCCCGTTTCCTCGCTTTTGGCCGATCTTTCCATCCCCGCGCGCTGGACAACAGAAGGATAATCGGATTCCCACCTCGCAGCGCCTTATAGAATCGACCTTGCCTTTGTGCAAGATCATCGGGTATTCGCCGCTCCGCTCGAACGGCGCCCGGAGGGTTGTCTCATGAATCTCCTCTCGCAAACTCCCCCCAATCAAAACACACCACAAACGACCCAAAGGCATCTGCCCAGTTCCTCCACGCTCGCTTTTCTGCTTGCGGCAATTCTGCTGTTCTGGCTTGCGCCCAGTGTGCCTGCCCGCGCAGATTCCGCAGCGTGGGTAAATCCTTTCATCGGCAGCGGAAGCGGCCCCATCGGCTATGGGGGCACCATGCCTTTCGTGGCCGCGCCCTTCGGCATGACCGACTGGACTGCACAGACGCGCCAAAACAAACTCAGCGTGGTGTCCTACAAGTACGAGGACACAACCGTCTCCGGCTTCATCGGCACGCACCAGCCCGCCATCTGGATGGGCGACTATGGCTACGTCACGCTCATGCCAGAGGTCGGCGGTCTCAAGATCACTCCGGAAAGCCGCATGCTCTCCTTTACTCACAGCGACGAGATTGCGCATCCGGACTACTACTCGGTGTGGATGACGGCCGCCGATGGGCAGAAGATTCGCGCCGAGATGACGGCCACCATGCGCTGTGGCTACCTGCGCTTTACATTTCCCGCTGGGTCCGATGCCGGGGTGCTGGTGGAAGCCTCGCGGCCCGGAACTCCCGGATCCATTTCCTACGATGCTGCCGCACAGGAGATCACCGGCTACAATCCCGAGCGCGTCGATCGCGATCTTGGCCCCTTCAAGCTCCCCAATTTCAAAGGCTACTTCGTCGTCCAATTCCACCGCGCCTTTCGCAACGCGGAAACCTACGGGCTCGACCAGCCGGAGCAGCAGAGCGCACGCGGAGCCATTGCCCGCTTCGACACAAAGCAATCGCCAATCGTCGAAGTGCGCATCGGCACATCGTTCCTCAGCATCGATCAGGCGCGCGCCAACCTGCAGCACGAGATACCAGATTGGAACTTCAACGCGGTTCGCGCCAAGCTGCGCGCCACATGGAACGACAAACTCGACCGGGTGAGCGTGGAAGGAGCGAGCGACGGCCAGCGCAGAATTGTGTACACCGCGATCTATCATGCGCTTCTCTATCCGCGCGTCTTTTCAGAGTACGGGCAATACCCCTTGGGCAGGCCCATGACGCTCGGGCTCAATACCGCACACATCCATTCTTCTTTCCCTCTCCGCATTCAGCAGCCGTTCAAAAAGCAATCAGACATTAGGACAGTCCTTCCTATT
>Ga0224530_1000327_pt1 | contig 32268 bp, 23 predicted proteins | sample CBST75metaG_FD_179873 | JGI IMG/M metagenome (GOLD analysis project Ga0224530, IMG submission 179873) | Peat soil microbial communities from Stordalen Mire, Sweden - C.B.S.T75 | ecosystem: Environmental > Terrestrial > Soil > Wetlands > Peat | place: Sweden: Norrbotten County, Stordalen Mire...
CCCATGCCACTACAGTGAACGAGAATCTATGCCATGTCCAGCGCCACGCGGGGATCGGGTATCTAATCTGTCACGCCGCTTCCTCCCCTGCTACCGGCGAACTGGCAGGGGGGCGTGAACTGTTACAGTAATTCAGCCTTTGACCTCTTGATACAGGCGGCAATGTTTTTGTGGCTCTATAGCACTATGCAACCTGAAGGGTGCCAACCCCTTCCACGATCCATCCTGATTGCAACTTTGGTCTGGCGAACCATCCGGGATTGCGCTAATTTGCCGCCCGGCCCGCTTAAGGCTGGCAAGCAAGAAGTGCCGTTCAGGCCAGGTGTCCACGGCAGCGATGCACTATCATGCATATAACCATGGCCACCACAGTTGCACCTCCGATCTCTACTTCTCTCAATGGCTCCGTCCTGGTGCTAATCCAGTTTGCTGTATGCGAAGAACTCAAGCTGGATCTTCTGCAGCAGACAATCAGCGCGCGCACCTTGCAGTTGTCGAGGATGAAGCACTCGGTGCCGTCGTACGTTCGCTACCAGAGGCCGCCGGTCATCGAGCCGCTGGACCCTCTTGTCCTGGAAAGCGGCGAACGCCTCGAAGGAGAGATCAAGTATTACGACTACGGCATCGTAAGCGTCGTCTTCCAGCTTCCCTTCTCAGGCGATTGGGAGAGTCTGGCGCATCTGGCCAGCCGCTGGGTATGGGACGTCGATTTCGCTTCGTACGTCGAGCCCATCGTGCGGCAGAAGCTCGAGCGGGCGGCCAGTGCCATGGTGAAGCCTTTTTCCCACTGGCTCAGCGAGGACTACTTCATCTTTCATGTGCACGAAGCAGCCGGATCGCCTTCCGCCGCCGAGATGATCCGCGACCACGGAGCGAAGATTGCCCAGGTGGTTCGCGGCGATCGATTTCTTTTGTCGCAGGGAGAGTGCAACGAGGTCATGAATGGGCAGATCTCCTACTATGCGAACGATGTAGCTGTAATTGGCTGGAACGCCGCATTTCTTTACGACAGCAAGGCGGGGGCCGAGACCGCGATTCAGCTTCTCGAATATGCCAATTCTCAGCTGCTGGAATTTCGGCATTACGATGAGTTGCTCTCGGGCATTCTGGACGGCGTCTATGATTCACTGGCGCGGAAAACAGGCTGGCTGGCGCGTTGGCGTTTGGCCGGATCTGCAGCCAGCCTGCACACTGTCTTACTCGACATTGGGGAATTGACGGAGCGGGCCGACAACGCGATCAAGTTCCTCAGCGACATGTTCGCGGCGCGACTCTACAGGCTGGCCGCGGCCAGGGTTGGCGTTCCGGATTACAAGAATCTAGTCACGCAGAAGCTGAAGACTGCCGAAGATCTTTACCACTTCATGGTCGACCAGTTCAACCAGGCCCGCGCCTTCTTCCTGGAAGTTACTGTCGTCCTGATCCTGCTGATTGAGCTCGTCTATCTCTTCCGCGGCCAGCCATCCTGAGTGGGTTGGTGCAGTTGCTACAGAGACCCCGTTGCCGTTTGAACGACAGATATGGCTCAGGGTGCGGTCCAGACTTCGTAAGAAATCTCCAGTTTTCCGTGAGAATTGGCCCCAAGATGCCTCTGCCCCCGCCCGCGTTCACTCATGGGAATTGCGCCTCCCCTTCTTTGCGCGAGCTCCAAGTTGTTCAAATCAATCGGCAATGGCAGTTTGTCGTGCAGATCTCGCAGGGGGTCGATGGGAAACCCGGCTGCCGATAAATGAATGAGATTGTTTCAGGCCCCCTTCCCAACCAACGCGGATATGAAGACGAAACGAGATCCCAGATCAAGCTCCGAGAGACTTCCTTCAGGGCTACTTAGAATTCTTGAGGTGCTCTTAGGACAGAAGCTTGTCGATTCGTGCAATCTCAAAGGCAACCCGGCGAACTCGGGACTAGCTCACGGAACTGATCGAATGCGCCACAGGAATGGCAACTTGGTGCGGCAGAACAAAAGAGTCTACAGAACGAATCGGCGACAGGGCGCGAAGCTGAAGGAAAGGGCACACAGTGGAACGAGGAACGATTCTGCAATATAGCGGAGAAAATGGATCCGGCCGTGTCGTGTCAAATGGCTCCCAGTTTTCATTCAAGATTCAACAATGGAAAGGAAGCTCAGCCCCGACCCTGAACAAAATTGTCGAGGTGGAGATTCAGGGCAGCACGTTGGTTAGCATCTCCGAGGTGCCGGAGGACGTTCTTCAGAAAGAGAAGGTTGGCGAGGCGCCCGAATTCCTGACAAAACTCGGAAAGCAAAGCCTGAACCTTTGGCACCTTTCGGTTACCGCGACCGGCCGAGTGACCGTCCTCGCACAGATCGTCTATGCAATTTCTCTTTTTCAACTGCCGGTCGCTTCCTTTCATTTGCTCTGGTTCCAGGGATCGGCGAGTGTCTACGAATTTTCATCCAGTCCTCTCATGAATATGCCTGGGCTGTACATGTGGTGTCTCTACGCAAGCTGTGTAGTTATCCTGCTGCCGGCTTTAGTGAGAGACAGAAAGAGTTGGCTTGCCCTGCTGTTGCCCTTGCTCCTGCTTCTCATCGTCGCTTTCAAGGTTCATTTGAAACTCAGTGAAATGACTGCACAGAGCGATCTGCTTGCAGGCCTTGCGTCGGAGAGCATCCGGCAAACGGTCCACGTCGAATTTGGATTCTTTACGGTCGTTGCGTCGGCCCTCGTTCTGGCAGTACAGGGTTTACGCAACTTCTTGGTGAAAGGCACAAACTCTGCTCTGACTCTCACGGATTGTATTCGGTAACACGCTTATGGCGAAGGAAGAAGAGCGCTAGGCATGTGTTGGGTATAGCTTTCTTGCCAAGACCGATCCACTGATTTGCAGGGCGGGGAGTTCGAGCTGGGCGTGCTACTGCGTCCACCAAATAGAAGCAACAACTTAAATCGTTTTGGACCGATCAAAAAACACTCTGGCAGAAAACCAGATCGTTACAAGTTTCCGCTTTTCGCGTTAATTTCCGAATCTGAGTCTCACTCCGGACCGTCGATCAGCGCGACGAAGGGGGAGTGGTGGATTCCCTGATACGCAGTTCCGCAGGTAGCCTGATGAAGCCCTCTTCGCTGTGCTCTTGCCCGTCAAACCCCTTGAGCTTCTTCAGCAGAGCTTCGGCGGATCGCCGACCAATCTCATAGCTCGGTTGTGCTACACACGTGAGCTTGGGAGAAAACATCGTTGCCCAGCTGAACCCATCCATGCCGACTACAAAATCGTCGAAGCCAAGTACGCTCACTCGTTGCGGGCAGGGCACGCCTGTGTCCGCAAGGGCTCGCATCAAGCCGAGCGTCATTTCGTAATTATGTGAAAAAATCGCCGTGGGTGGAGTGGCCAGCTTCATGAGTTCCAGCGCGCATTCCCAGCCGCCCCTCATATTGAAATTGCCACGCTTGAGAAGTTCCGGCCGGACCGTCAGGCCTGCTTCGTTCATGGCGCGACGAAATCCTTCGACGCGTTCGTCGGCTGCCGAGATCCCTTGCGTCCCTGCAATAATGGAAATGTGTCGGTGACCAAGGCCGATCAGATGATTGGTTGCTTTGAAGCTTGCTCCTGCATTATCCGTGGCCACGACCGTCCCTGTGAATGCTGGCGGGAAGCGGTCAAAGAGCACCAGCGGGAAGCGTTGCGTGAACTGCCTTTGGTAGGCGAAATGGGAATCTGCAGTTGCGAGTAGGATTCCGTCGACTCGCCGTGAAATTAAGCCAAAAATCTCCTTTCTTTCCTGTTCGGCATCCCCTCTCGAATTGGCAACCAAAATCGAATAGCCACGATCGGAAGTGACATCTTCCACGCCGCGCAGGACTTCCGCATAATAAGAGCTCGCAAATTGAGGCATGACGATCCCCAGGATGTTTGACATCTGCATGCGGAGGCTGCGCGCTAAGTAGTCTGGTTGGTAGTTCAGCGCCTCAATTGCGCGACGGACCCGCTGGGTCAATTTGTCGCTGACCGCGGGTTTTCCGTTGATCACCGCAGAGACTGTGGCGACACTCACGTCTGCGAGCCGACTCACGTCGCGGATGGTCGTTCGGCCGTGGATCTTTCCGTTTGTCATATTGAAACGATTAGATCAAGTATTTTCAAGTGTATATCCAAGGATTCTGGTAGTCCAATTGGAGCGGAAACAGCGCAAGACAATCGCGTTTGAACTGACGAGTCGTTTTGAAAGAGCACGGCTGTAGTTGTGCCGCAAAATAGCCAAGAAAACATCCGGGCTTCAGCCCCAGAGAGATGTTTTTGCGAGGATTCAATACAGCACCCGGTGGCTAGAGCGTCTTCGAGTCAGGTGTTAACAAACACCTGGGTGCCCCATGAGTCGCTCTTTGATTCATGGGGGGGAGAGCACATATCTCAATTCGAACCGTAAACAGTCAGACGGAAAACGCTCTAAGGCCGTTCATGGAACTCAATTTGTGGCTCAATCGCCGCAATCCAGCGCCACGATCTTCGCTTCCAGTTCGCCTTCCTCGTCCACCGTCAATAGCCCTACCGTGACCGGCAGCCGGAACCGCCGCGGCCCGCAGGAGCCGGGATTGAAGTAGAGCACACCCTTGCGCCGGTAGAAATTCGGAACATGCGAGTGCCCAAAGAGCACCGCGCCAAATTTCCCAGCCGCCGGGTCCAGGTGCAGCGTCTCCAGATCGTGCAGCATGTAGACGTAGCGTCCGTCCACCAGCACTACCTCGGTCTCCGGCAGTTCTGCGCACGCGCCTTCCCGGTCCACGTTGCCGCGCACCGCGGTCACCGGCGCAATCCGGGCCAGTCCCTCCAGCACCGACATCTTGCCCACATCGCCCAGGTGCAGAATCTCCTCCACCCCGACCAGCGCCGTCATCACCTGCGGTCGCAGCAGCCCGTGCGTATCGCTCACCACGCCGATTTTCATCTAGAGTCCCATCTCCAGCCGTGTCCTCGGGTCCAGTTGGTCCCGCAGAGCGTCACCCAGAAAGTTGAACCCCAGCACCGCGCCCGCCACCGCCGCACCAGGGAAGAGCACCAGGTGTGGTGCGTCGAACAGATGCAGCCGCGCGTCGTTCAGCATCGCGCCCCAACTCGGCGCGGGAGCCGGAATTCCCAGCCCCAGAAACGAGAGCGTGGCCTCGGCCAGAATCACACCCGCCATGCCGATGGCCGCCTGCACCAGGATCGGCTGTACGATGTTGGGCAGAATGTGGCGGAAGAAGATGCGCAGCCCGCTTGCCCCGAGCGCCCGCGCTGCGTCCACGTATTCGCGGTCGCGCACCGACATTACTTGCGCCCGCACCAGCCGGGCATAGCCGGCCCAGCCGCCGATGGCCAGCGCCAGCACCAGGTTGCTGAAGCCCGGTCCCAGAAAAGCGGCAAAGGCTATGGCCAGCAGAATCCCAGGCAGAGCCAGGAAGGTATTCATGGCAAAGGTGGTCAGAGCCGTATCGATCCAGCCGCCCAGGTAGCCGGCTAGTCCGCCAATCGCCAGCCCCAGCGCCAGCGAAACCGCCACCACACTCACTGAAACGGCCAGCGAAAGCCGCGCTCCCCACAACAGCCTTGAGAGCGTGTCCCGGCCCAGTTCGTCTGTCCCGGCCCAGTGCGCACCCGACGGGCTTTCGAGACGATGAAGAAGGTCGATCGACGCCGGGTTGTGCGGCGCAATCCACGGCGCGGCCAGACCGCCCAGCACGAAGGCCGACAGCAGCAGAACGCCCACCACCGCCAGCGGCTGGCGGCGCATGCGATTCCGGAGGGCTGCAAACGGGCTGGCGGCGGGAAAAGACATCGACACAGCAAGAATAACGCGACACTGCCGGAGAAGTGGGGTTCAATACAGTATGGCTATCCTGCGGCAGGGGTTGATTTTGTGTCTTTTCACAGTTCTGGCAGTCTCATTTGTTCGGGCGCAGAGGCTTCAATCGCGCCCGGAGGCCGGTGCGCAAGCCCTCCCGTCCGCAGCCGAACAGTTGCTGGCCCTGGCCAATGAGGCGCGCAAGGCGCAAGGTGCGCCGCCGCTCCAATGGGACCCGGCTCTGGCTGCCGCCGCTCTCAACCATTGCAGGCGCATGGCTGTCGAGGGGGAGATTGCCCATCGCTACGGTGGCGAACTCAGCCTCACCGAGCGTGGCGGTCAGGCCGGAGCCCACTTCAGCCTCATCGAAGAGAACATCGCCATCGGTTCCTACCCGGCCTTGATTCACCAGAGCTGGATGCAGTCTCCAGGCCATCGCACTAACCTGCTGAACCCGCAGGTGGATCATGTGGGTATTGCGGCAGTGGCCGCCCATGGAGTCATCTACGCCGTAGCCGACTACTCGCGTGCCGTGCCAGTGCTCTCCCAGGCCCAGGTCGAGGACGCCATCGCCGGCCTGGTGCGCGCCAGCGGAGTCTCTGTCCTGAGCGACCCCGCCACCGCCCGCGCCGCCTGCGTTCTGGATCATGGCTTGCCCAGCGAGCGATCGGCCCTGCAAGCGCAATTCGTCATGCGCTGGCAAGGCGCAGACCTGACCCACCTTCCGCCGGACCTCGTGAGCCGGTTGGCTTCAGGTAGGTATCGGCAAGCCGCCGTGGGCAATTGCGCCCCAAAGAGTGCCGAGGGCTCGTTCACCGCCTACCATGTGGCCGTGCTGCTCTATTGATCAGCCAGGAATCTCAGCCAAAGGACTGGTACTTCTTTCGTATAGATCTATCCAGAAGCCACACACTCATTGCTGTGGTGATATGCCATAGCGCTCGGCGATCACTCTCGCTTCAGGAGCATTGGCACCAATGCTGTTGGTTTCAAGGAGCAGCTCAAATGGTTGCAGCTTCCCATCGGATCGCATTGCCTTTTTTAAGATTGGCGAGATAGTCCGGTCGTTCAGGAGAAAGTCGGCTGCGGCCTGCGTTCCCGCCATGTTGAGTCCTTCCACCAGGACCACATGACCCACTCCGTCGAGGCTGGGAATCGAGGCAAGTACAGCGTAGGTGCGATGGTAATCGTCAGCCCATGCATTCTTGTAAACGGCACTTTCGTGGGAAAGGGGGTGCCGATTAAGCACGAACGAATCATCGACTTCTGGCTGGTATGCCAACACAAAGTTCATATCTTTTTGAAAGAGTTCTACCCACGGATTGGTGTGTTGGGATCCAAGTAGAATGGCGTTCGAGTGCTTGAGGTCTTCCATCCGTAGATCGCGCGCATAGCGAATGACACAGCGATCGGAGACAAGCTCAGGCAGTCTTGACAAACTTGAAGCAATGTTGAGATCCACCACGCTGGTGTAACGCTGGGTGCTCAGGTCATTCAGATTGCGGCTGTCAACGCCTGCAATGGCGCGAATTTTGGAAAGATACTCGCCGTTCGCATAGTCGGTGAGATGAACAGGATGTTTGGTGAGGTTTTGAAGTATTCCTAAACCGCTGTCCGCGGGTACGATCAGAGTTTCGCGGTCATGGCTGAAGAGCTGCGACCATAGTTGATGCGAGAGGTTGTCATGCTGGTGATCGAAGTGCATCATCGCGAACCATGCGGCCATGAGTGCCGCGATGAGAATGCAGGATGCGAGAAGCAAAGCGCCAATCCTGTGTTTCGGCTTTGATCGCATCGCAGACTCTGGTATTTGCTGGGCCAAAAAAGCCTCATCTTCGACCCGAGCCTTCGCAGGGCCCTCGCTGTTCAATAGAGAAGGCTGCTGCAGCTCCGGCTTGATCTGGCCTTCGTAAAAGACGGGGACGTAGCGACCACGAGGGACGCTCACGCGGAGCGTCTCCTCTTTGCCCTCTGTATTGAAATATTCCTCCAGACGTTTGCGCAGGATGCGGGCGTAATTTCGAACGATGTTGTCGTCGCCGGGATTGTAGGTAGCTGGACGCCCGAATGCCTGAATACCGATCTGGTGCTCGGTAATCTCATGGGCGCGCCCGCGCAGTTCCCGGTCGCAGACATAGAGCAAAAACCTGGTCAGGAAGGACGATTTCGCGAAACTATTGCTGGCCACGATTCTCTGAGCCAACTGCCAACGCGGGTCGTCGCAGAGAATAGATTGAGCGGGTTGGCCGAGATCCTCGTTAGGGACTGGAGCGACAATGGGATCCATGGCAGGCGCTTTTCTCCGACTTGGGGGAGACTCTTGCGAGACGGACCCTTCAGGTGGCTATCGATGCTCAACCGAAAAACTGCTAAGTGCCGATAGACCCACCATAAGGAGAAACTATAAACGCCATGTAAATAAATGTCGTACAAGAGGATAGGTCATTCGACTCGATGGCGGACGGAGGCGACTTTCCACGGTGTAAAAGCACGGTGTGAGAGAGTTTACGCTCTGTATAAAAATCTGATGAATGCTCTTTGTCCCAGGCCGAAAATGATCCGTTAAGTATCAGTTTTGGCCAGGGGTGCCCATGGCTGCTCCGAAGCGGGCGGCTCGTCCACCGGGGAAACACCTAGTGATGAGCAGGCGATGGTTTCATGATGGTCTCCAGACAGGCACCACCCCTGTCGCTAGGAGACCTCATCGTCATGCTTCTTTATCTCACTGAAGGCTTTCGCCGGTTACGCGCGCCCCTATCGGGCTCGCAGGTATCCCTCGCAAGAAGCGTTGCCCTTGTTCTTGTTTTGCTACTGGGCGTTTCTGCACAGGCAATAGCACAATTCGACTCTGCCAGCGTGCTGGGCACGTTGCGCGATCATAGCGGAGCCGCCGTCAAGAACGGCACCGTTGTACTCACCAACCGGGCGACCGTGACACAGCAGACCATGCTGTCGAACGAAGATGGCAACTTCGAGTTCGCGTCGGTGAAGCCGGGCGACTACACGATCAGCGCTGAACGGACCGGGTTCAAGATTGCCCGCACAGACAGCTTTACGGTGACTGTTGGTGCCCGCCAACGCGTGGACCTGGTGCTGGAGGTGGGCGGCGTGACCGACACGGTGACCGTCACAGGCGCCGCAGAAGTGCTTGAGACCGACTCCAGCGACCGAGGGGAAGTAGTCGACCAGCAGGAAATAGTCGCACTTCCGTTGAACGGCCGCTCCTACGCCGATCTGGCGTTGCTGGTTCCGGGCGTCCGCAAATCTTACCTTGAGAATCAATCTCTCTCGAGTCGCGATTCGTCCTTCAACGCCAACGGGCAGCGAAGCGAAATGAACAACTTCATTCTCGACGGCCTGGATAACAATCTCTATGGCACGGACAACCAGGGCTTCTCCAACCAGACAGTTCAGCCCTCCCCGGACGCGCTGAGCGAATTCAAGGTAGTGACGGACAACTATAGCGCCGAATATGGCCGTGTCGTCGGAGCCGTCGTAAATGCGGTGACCCGCAGTGGTTCGAAGGAATTCCATGGCGACGTGTGGGAATACGTGCGCAACACTTCGCTGAATGCCATTGGACCGTTTCTGCCGTCCAAGAACGCGCTGACCGGTCAGTATCAGAAGCCGACCTACCAGCAGAATCAGTTTGGCGGAACGTTTGGTGGTCCGCTTAAGATCCCGTTCGTGCACGCCAAACAGTTCTTCTTCATCGACTATGAGGGAGAGCGGAGAGTCACGCGAACACTGCAGTCGTCAACCGTTCCGGACGCCAACCAGCGCGCGGGAAAATTTCCCACGGCGGTGATGAATCCCCTCACCGGTGAACTCTATGACTTCGACAAAGCAGCCGGATATGCTCAGGTGCCAATTTCCGCGAATACTTTAGCGCCGCTGGTGCTGTCATATCTGCCATCGCCCAACGTGTCGGGGGCTTCAAACAACTACGTTTCCCTGCCGCGCGGCTCGCTGCAGGATGACAAGGGCGATGTACGCTACGACACCTATCTCACTCCGAAGCTCAATGCATTCGCTCGCCTCAGCGTGCGCAATGTGAATATCTTCGATCCGCCGGCCATTCCAGGCATCTCCGGCGGCAACTCCAATTCTGTGGTAACCATCTACGACCAGCAGGTCGCCTCCGGTGCGACCTACGCGCCCAGCAATAACACGCTACTCGATGCGCGCATCGGCTTCACATGGATGAATGGCGAGAAGACTCCTCCTTTCATGGGCCAAACCAGCATGCTCACCGAAGTCGGCATCCCCAATGCTCCTACCGATCCTCGCGTTGTGGGGCCGCTCAATACGCAAGCCGTCAACAATTTCAGCAACTTCGGACGCCAGACGACCAGTCCGAACATGCAGAACGCGTATGTCATCGACCCGAAGGTGAACTACACCTGGCTGCATGGAAAACACAGCCTTAAGTTCGGCTATGAGTATCAGTTCATCACCGTGGCCGATGACGACTTCCATCCAAAAGATGGAAACGACGTGTATTCAGGCACTTTCAGCAAGCCGCTGGCTAAGCTGACAACGACACCCTCTACCACAAATCCTTCGTCTACACAAATCAGCCAAGCGTATTCGCTGACCGATTTCTTCTTCGGCGCACGCAGCCACTATGAACTCAACAACACTCACATCGCCAATATCGAACAGTGGCTGCACCAGTGGTACGCGCAGGACGACTGGCGGGTAAACGGCAAGCTCACGTTGAACCTCGGCATGCGCTACGAGCTCGGATCCCCGGAGTATGAGCAGAAAAACCAACTGGCGAACTTCGATCCCAACACCTCTCCTACGACAGGGCAGTTGATTACCGCCTCGTCGGGCTCCATCTCCAATCGCGCGCTCGTGAACCTGCAGAAAAACAACTGGGCACCGCGCATCGGTTTTGCCTATCAGGCGCTGGCAAATACGGTAGTTCGCGCCGGCTACGGCATCAGCTACTTCCACTTCGTCCGCGAGGGCGGCGAAAATCTCCTGGTCTATAATCCTCCTTTCACCTTCGACGCGCAGGTAAATCAGGTAGCGCCGACGGCGATAAGCAGCGCTCAACAACTATGCCCAACCAACACCGGCAGCAACACATTTGACCCGTCGAAATGCTTCAACCCCACCATGAATGGCTATGTAAGCGGCTTTACCACCGCAGCGGACTACAACCCCCTGATGGCGCAACCGCACTACGAGCCAAAGAACGATCCGACTGGCTATGCCGAATCGTGGCACGCAACCGTGCAGCATAAGTTTACGAAGAACACCGTTCTCGACGTCGCTTATGTGGGCGTGGCGTCAAAGCACCTACCGGTGCTGGCCGATTACAACGAGGCCGCACCAAATTCTTCAGCCTGCACAACGGACCCAACGCAGTGCGAGACGGTACAGCAGCGGCGTTCAATCAAGAAGTTCGCCGGCATTGAAGCCACGTTCGGAGGGGGCAACGGTATCTATCACGCGTTGCAAGCCAAACTGGAACACCACTATGCCTCCGGGCTTTATCTGCTCAACTCCTTCACGTACTCGCATGGAATCGACAACGCTTCGGGCACACTCGAGAACAACAACGGCGACACCAACTTCGTGAACTTCAAGAATCCCAACATGGATCGCGGCCGGTCCGGATATGACCAGCCGCTGGCCGACACCACGACGGTCTTGTACGATCTGCCCTTCGGGAAAGGCCAGCGCTTCGCAGGCTCCTCAAACAAGCTTGTTAACGGCGCTCTGGCAAACTGGCAGTTCACCGCGATTCATACGGCGACTAGCGGCCTGCCCGTCAACCTGACCTACTCTGCCGGAGGTTATGTGCCTTCGGGAACTAATTATCCCTCGTATGCCTTCGCTCTGACGGCAGGCGCGGCCTCATCCGGAACACTGTTTTCTCAGCGCCCCAATATGAACGGTAGCCCGATTGCGCCAAAATCGCAGTGGGTAAAAACCGGAACTTCAGTCACGGGGTATCTGAGCAAGACGACGGTAACCTTGCCGACAGACCCGAGTCAGCCGATCGGAAATGCCCCCCGCAATGCAGCGCGCACGCCGGCATTCTCCCAGTTGGACATTGGTCTGCATAAGACATTTGGCTTGGGCTGGGAATCTACCAAGATCGACTTCCGTGGCGAGGCATTCAACGCTCTCAACCAAGTAAACTATCAGGCCCCCGATTCGACCAGAACCGATGGCGGATTTGGAACTATTTCCAGCGGCAGCAATTACCCACCTAGGCAGCTTCAGCTGGCTGTAAAGTTACTTTTCTAGCAAGGCACGAGGCAGGGGCGCAACTTAGCGACCCTGCCTCTTCGATCCATCTTCCCAGTCTTCACAAAACCCTAGCCAATGATATTTGGCTAGGGTTTCCTCGTTACGGCGAGTCTTCGGAACGATAATATGGGAAGCGTCGAGGTTGCTTCATGTTAAGACGATATAGCTTGTGCGTATTGTCCGGAGTGGCGGTGGTGGTTCTGCATTGCTCGATTGCCGCAACTCAAGAGCCAAATTCCACACCTGCGCAGCATGAGGCCGCTCCGGTCCAGAAGGATGCGGATTCCCAACTGCCGAACGTCCCTGTACCGAGTAACGTCCCTCCTTCAGACCCGCTTTCTGGAGCTGCGCAGCAGCCCTCCTCTTCCTCGTCTTCCACGGACACATCTGCCAAGCCAAGATTCTGGAACAGCAGCGATCCGGCCGCCCAGGTAACCGTGCTTGAAGATACATTATTCCGCGTGATGACCAACGAACCGCTGAGCACAAGGCAGACACATGAAGGCGCCCCGCTGTTATTCACTCTCAGCGAAGATGTGGTCGTCGATGGCGTGCTGATCGTTCCGCGAGGTGCAGCGATTCATGGGACCGTGGTCGAGTCCAAGCGGGCCGGCGCTCTCACCGGACAGCCCGAGCTCATCGTCAAACTCACCTCCCTCGATCTGGGCGGGCGCAGCTATCCGCTCTATACGTATCAATACAGAGTGGTGGGAACGAGCAAGACGAAGCCAACCGAATCGAAGATCAAGGGCGGCGCGGTCATTGGCGCGTTAGCGGGAGGTGTCTTCAGCGGAAACGCCAAAGGAGACCCTTCGGCGGTGGGCAAGCTCGCGGGGATGGGAACGGGAGCAGCTCTCGGCGCAGGTGTCGGCACAGCGCTCTCGGCAGCAACACCCGGTCCGATTGTTTCCCTTCCGGCTGAATCGCAAATGGACTTCCATCTTTCCTCCCCGGTCTCCGTAGTGCCGGTCAGCGCCGAAGAGGCGGCGCGGCTATCCCAGGGACTTTATCCGGGCGGCCCAGTGCTTTATGTGCGTGGTGATACACCGTAGCGGAGGGTGCGCCCTGGTTCGCGGGGGTGTGGCGAGGCCAGTTTGTCTGTGTCTAAGAAAACCAGAAGCACATCATCGCCAATCCGGTAGTTACTGATTCGACAGACACATAGAGACCTTCATTCCGTAGCTTTGAGGCATGATCTCTCCGCGACCCCGCCCATTCTCTGCGAAAATGGGAGCCAATCGGGAGGTGCGTGTGGCCGGGATTCAGGCAACAACTCTTCGCAGGCGGCGGTGGATTTTGTGGGTTGCGGGCGCGGTGCTTGCAGTGCTGGTGGCGGCAGCTGGGGTGGTTGCCCTGGTGATGCATAGGGCTGAGCCCTTCCTGCGCGCGCGCATTGTCGGTGCACTCCAGGATCGCTTTCACGCGCGGGTGGAACTGGACAGCTTTCATGTCTCGCTGGTGAACGGCATCTGGGCCGAGGGCGAGGGCCTGCGCATCTGGCCACCAGCCGAGGTAGAGGGTGTAGCGGTACCCGCGGCGCAGGGCGAGCCGCTGATCCGTTTGGCGGAGTTCCGTTTTCACGCGCCACTCCATTACCGGCCGGGCTTGCCGCTGCACATTTCGCAGGTGGAATTGAAGGGTTTGAGCATCCATCTGCCCCCGCGTTCCCGCTTTGCTCACGCGGCCAGCGATGCGGCCAACTCCGGCAAAGCCCCTCTCGCTGCAAAGCTAGTGAACTTCCAGATCGACAGGATGGAGTGCAACGGGGCGGAACTGGTGATGGAAACCAGCAAGCCGGGCAAGCTGCCGATGCGGATTGCGATTGCCCACTTGAAGCTGACCGGCATTACCTCAGCCGGCGCTATAGACTACGACGCCGAGCTGACTAACCCGCGGCCAGTGGGAACACTTCATGCGACCGGAAGCTTTGGGCCCTTGCAGGGAGCGGATCTGGGCGAGGCTCCAGTCGACGGAGTGTACCGCTTCGAGCACGCGGACCTGGCCAGTATCAAAGGGATCGCGGGAACCCTCTCCTCCACCGGCCGCTACCAGGGCACCCTGCGCGATATGACGGTGGATGGCGAGACGGACACGCCGGATTTCCGTTTGACGCACTTTGGCGCCGCAGTGGCCTTGCACACGCGCTTCCACGCCAAGGTCGACGGGACCAACGGAGACACCTGGCTCCAGCCGGTGGAGGCGACACTGGGCCGCTCGCACTTCATCGCTAAGGGCCAAATTGTGCGTGTGCCGCGGCCCGATGCGCCGCGAGAGAGCCTGGGGCACGACATTGCGCTTGCGGTCAACGTGGACCGCGCCCGGATTGAGGATTTTCTCCGCCTGGCGAGCCGAACAGGAAAGGTCCTGCTCACCGGCGATGTGGCATTGAAGACCAAGCTGCACATTCCGCCGGGCACTGCGCCCGTGCATGAGCGGCTGAAACTGGACGGCGATTTTGCGCTGGAACAGGCGCAATTCACCAGCACCAAATTCCAGGACCGCATCCAGGAATTGAGCCTGCGTGGCCAGGGCCGGCCCGATGAGGCGAAGAGCGCCGACTCGGCAAGCGTTCGCTCGGAGATGAAGGGGAGTTTTCATCTGTCGGGCGGGGTGCTGACGCTGCCCGCGCTCGCGTACACGGTGCCCGGCGCGTTGATTCAACTGAAAGGAACCTACGGCGTGGAGGGAGGCGCACTGGATTTCAGCGGAACCGTCCGGACTGAGGCCACAGTATCGAAGATGGTGGGTGGCTGGAAGGGATTGCTGCTCAAGCCGGCCGATCGCTTCTTCAAGAAAGACGGCGCGGGAACCGAAGTCCCCATTCGCATTCAAGGCACGCGGGAAGATCCGAGGTTCGGCGTCGACCTTGGCCGTATGAAGTCGACCACACCGGAGCGGCCGGGAGACTCGCGCTGAGCGAAAAAGCGCCCCCACAGCGCACCGAAAGACACCGCAAATTATGTTAGGTTGACTGGGTATAGCCGCCGCCGAAGTCACGAGCAGCGGAGACACAAGAAGGAGACCGCAATGCATTGGAGCAAACGCATCGCAAGTGGCGCAGCAGCCCTGTTTCTGGCGGCCGCGACGCTGACCGCCGGGGCGCAGACCGCGCCCGCGAAACCCGCAACGCAACCCGGCAACACCGCCAGCGCACGCGACTGGTGGAAAAATGCCGTCATCTACGAGATTTACCCGCGCAGTTTTCAGGACTCGAACGACGACGGCATCGGCGACCTGAACGGCATAACCCAGCGCCTCGACTACCTGAAGGACCTGGGCGTGGACGCCATCTGGCTCACCCCTTGCTATCCCTCGCCGCAAGTGGACTTCGGCTACGACATCTCGGACTACAAGAACATCGACCCGCAATACGGCACACTGGCCGATTTCGACCGGCTGGTGGCCGAGGCCGGCAAACGCCACATCCGCATCTTGATGGACATGGTGATGAACCATTCCTCCGACCAGCACAAGTGGTTCCAGGAGTCGCGCTCCTCGCGCACCAATTCCTATCGCGACTGGTATATGTGGCACGACGGCAAAGGCCAGACGGCGACCGACAAGGGCGAAGTGCCGAACAACTGGCAATCGGACTTTGGCCATTCCGCCTGGGAGTGGGACGTAAAAACTCGCCAATACTACTACCACAAGTTCTATATACAGCAGCCCGACTTGAACTGGGACAATCCCAAGGTCCACGAGGCATTCAAGGACATCGTCGCGTTTTGGTTGAAGCGCGGGGTGGGCGGCTTCCGCTTTGACGCCATCACCACGCTGTTTGAGGACCCGAACCTGACAGACGATGACGTCCTCAAGGACAAGGACGGCAAGTCGTTTCTCAACGACTACGGCGACATCGCCCTCAACGACACCCGGACCAATAACCTGCCCGGCACTCACGCCGTGATGCAGGAGATGCGCGCCGCCTCCGACACCTTCGATTCCGACAAGTTTCCCGGCACGCGTGTTCTGATTGGCGAAACCTATCTGCCGAACGTCGCCGAACTGGCGAAGCAGTACGGACCGGCGGACAGGCCGGAATTCCACTTGCCCATGGATACCCAGGTGGCCTTCATCAACAAGCTGGACGTGCCCACCTTCCGCGCCAAGCTCACCGATGCGGAGACCCAGCTTAACGGCAACACGCCGCTGCTGCTCTTCGACAATCACGACAACCCGCGCATCGAAGCCCGCTATGGCGACGGCATGCACGACACCGACATCCAGCGTGTGCTCTCGACCATTCTCTTTGCCAGCCGCGGTACGGCGCTCTTTTACTACGGCGACGAAATCGGCATGAAGACCACCCCGCCCACGCGCAAGGAAGATGTGAAGGACCCGGTGGGCCTTACCGGATGGCCCAAGGATAAGGGCCGCGACGGCGAGCGCACTCCGATGCAATGGGACGCGAGCTCCAACGCGGGCTTCTCGAAAGCTGCCCCCTGGCTACCCGTTCCGCCAACCTTTGCCACGGTGAATGTCGATGCCGAGAAGGCCGACCCCAACTCGCTCTTCGCCTGGTACCGCAGTCTCATCGGCCTGAAGAAGACCAACCCGGCCTTTGCCCACGGCGACAACACCATGCTCAACACCGAAAACACCAAGGTGCTGAGCTGGGTGCGCCAAACTCCCGGCGCTGCCGCCGTGGTGGTCAGTGTCAACTTCACCGCCGAACCGCAGGCGGTCAGCCTCTCTGTTCCCGGCGCAACCGGCAAAGCCAAAACGCTGCTCAAGACTCCCGGCGCAACCGATCCTGCCTCGCTGGACAAGATTCAGCTCGGCCCCTTCGGCGTCTACGTCGGCGAGGTCCAGTAGCTCCCAGGTAACGAGCCACCCCGACACAAAAACGCCTCGCCGTGGCTGTCCACAACGAGGCGTTTGGCTTCAAGAGAAAGCCGCCTGCTGGTCGATCTGTTAGGAACCTGTCGGCCTCTTCACGATCTTGGCCAGCCGCGGATCCTGCCACACTGGCGCGAAGTCCTGGTCGCTGTAGACCTGGGCCAGATCGGGAAAGCGATCCGTTTTCGCCCGGTTCAAGTATTCCAGGGCTCCCTCGATGTTGCCGCGCTTGGCATAGGCTTTGGCAATCATGAAGGAGACGCGCGCTCTTTGTTCCGGCGTCCGGACCTGCGCGATCGATCCCTCCTGGCTGCTGTTCAGGATGTCGGCGTCCAGTTCCAGGGCGCGCGCGTACTCCGTCATGGCGCGATCAGTCTGGTCCAGGCTCAGCCAGGCTTCCGCAATATTCAGATGGAAGGAAGCGTTTTGCTCATCCAGCGCCAGCGCCTGTTTGTAATAGCGAACGGCCGGATTGAATTTCTTGTTCAGGAAGGCAACCGCCCCCAGGTTGTTCAGCGCACGAGCATTCCGCGGGTCGTACTTCAGCGCCTGTTTGAAATATTTGTTGGCAGCGCCCGGCTGATGTAGTTGCAGTTCGGTTATCCCCAACTTGTTAAAGAGATTTGAATCCTTGGGTGCCGCTCTCAAGGCCGTCATGTAGTAGGAGATAGCAGTGTCATAGTTGTTGCGGACCCGCGCCAGGTCGCCTTTCATCTCTGCCGACGCGGCGGCATTAGGTTTGTCCACCTTGGTTGCATCCGCCGGATCTTCCGCGCTCACATACCCAGCCGCGCCAAAACCCAGCACCGTCGCCATCACCATCATTCCCAGTCTTGTCATTTTTCTCCTCCCGAGAGAAGAGGCTTTTCGTCGTGGCTTCCGGTTGGGCTTTGGCGCCCGGCGATCCGCTCTCTCGAACGACTCCAGTAGGCATCGCCGCGCGGAACGCCACAACGCTATACCTGTTACTCACCCGTTGCACGGGGGTTAAGCTCCCGCCTGGACTACTCCAACTTGCTCTGCCCCGGCAAGTTACCATGGTGTGGAATCCTGGAATGTCTCGGCGCTGCCGGGAAAGATCCGGGAGAATCGCCGGGGTTACACGCCGTTACAGGCCGGCCTGAGCCCTCGTCTACACGGTTAAACAGAGCGGCGGCTTGCAGTCACAGCTACAATTGCAGTCGTTCGCGGAGCAAGTCGATGGCGGCCAAGAGCCCAGTAAGGATCGATTGCGAGGAGCAGCGCGCGGAATTGGAGCAAGTGCTTCAGTCCAGGAGCTTTGTGCGCGCTCCCACGCTGGCTCACCTGCTCTCTTACCTGGGAGAGAAGCTCTTCGCCGGTGAAGCCAGCCAGATCAAGGAGTACTCCATTGGCGTGGAAGTCTTCCACCGCGGAGCCTCCTTCGATCAGGACTCCGACTCCATCGTGCGCGTCGAAGCCAACCGCTTGCGCAAACGCCTCGCCGAGTATTACGCCGGAGAAGGCGCATCGCATCTCATCCATATCGTTATCCCGGTCGGCCAATATGTTCCGGAATTCCTGACCGTTGCACCAGAACAGGACGAAAAGCCTGGGCCGGAAGCTCAGCCTGTCGCGGGCCGAGGCTTTGCAAAGAAGCATGGTGCGCGCTGGCTTGGCCTTTCGGGTCGCCCGAACTGGTGGTTGGTGGGGGCTTTCTCGATTCTGTTGTTGGGACTCGCGCTGCTGGGAGTGGGCTATTTCATGGCCTATCTTCATCGCCCTGCGCAACCGGCGCCAGCCGTCTTCTCAGGTCAACCGAGTTTTCAAGGCACCCAGATTCAGGTGGGGCCGCCGGCCGGCGAGGAGATTCGCATCCTCTCCGGCGCCAGTCGCAGCTTTGTCGACCATGCCGGCAAGCTCTGGAACGCCGACACCTGGTTCGCCGGCGGAACGGCCGTCAAAAGCTCCCTGCGCCACATCGGACGCACCCAGGACCCGGATTTTTATCGCACCAGCCGCCAGGGGGAGTTTCACTACGATATCCCGCTAAAGAAGGGAATCTACGAGCTACGCCTGCACTTTGCCGAAACGGTCTATGGGCCGGAATCTGCCGGAGCAGGCGGCGAAGGCAGCCGCATCATGGCTGTCCGTGCCAACGGCAGAACCCTGCTGAGCCGCCTCGACATTGTGGCCGACGCCGGGGCCAGCGCAACCGCCGACGTAAAGGTCTTCTCCGACATTTCTCCTGGGCCGGATGGATTGCTGCACCTGATGTTCACAGGCCAGGACGGTAAGCAGGCCATCCTCTCCGCCATCGAGATTCTGCCCGGCGAGCCGGGACACATGCGCCCGGTGCGCGTGCTGGCCCGTCAAACTCCCTATTACTCCAACGACAGCCATTGGTGGAGCCCGGACAACTACTTCGAGGGCGGGCAAATGGCCGCTTATGCCACGCCGGTCAGTGGAACCGACGATCCGGAACTCTACGAAACCGAGCGCTGGGGCAACTTCTCCTATGCCATTCCGGTGACGCCGGGAAAATACACCGTGGTGCTTCATTTTGCGGTGCGTCGCAACGGCGGAGAACAAGCAACCTCAGCCGAAGGCGCGCCCGCGCACATCTTCAATCTCTTCTGCAACGGCAAGGCGCTGCTGCAGAACTTCAACCTCCCCAGGGAGGCGAGGCAAGGCGACGTGGTTGTCCGGAAGTTTCCGGGGCTCGAGCCGAACGCGCAGGGGAAGCTGCTGCTCAGTTTCGTCCCGGTGGAAGGCTACGCCACGGTAACCGGGATCGAAGCCCTTCCTCAGTAAGCGCGCCAATCAGCCCCATGCCTGTCGAGGCGCGCCATTTGCGGAGCCTTCGACAGATCAAATTGAACCACGACGATTTTTCCTGTGGCAATGCCACATGATTTTGTGGCATTCTTGTGTGGTAACGCCACAGGAGTGATTGCAGGCATGGGAAAGCTCGATCTTTTGCAGGGAACGCTCGACTTGATGGTTCTGAAAACGCTGGCGGCCATGGGGCCGCAGCACGGCTACGGAATTGCGCGGCGCATCGAGCAGGTGAGCGGCAATGAGGTGCTGCTGAACCAGGGCACTATCTACGCGTCGCTGGTGCGCCTGGAGCAGCGCGGGTGGATCGAGTCGAGCTGGGGCGTCTCCGACAACAATCGCAAGGCCAAGTTTTATGCAATCACCGCGGACGGCCGCAAACAACTCGCCGCGGACGCGCGATACTGGGAGCGGCTGACCGGGGTGATGGAAAAGGTGCTGGCCATGAGCAACGAGGGAGGCCCGGCGTGACCGGGCTGCGGCGAACGCTCAAACGAGTGCGCGCCTTTTGGAACAAGCCGGCGCTGGATGCGGAGCTGGAAGCCGAGCTGGCCGCACACTTGGAGTTCGCCATCGAGGAGAACCTGGAGCGCGAACTGACGCCTGAGGAGGCGCGCCGAGTGGCGCTGGCAAACCTCGGCGGCATGGAACTGGCGAAAGAGCAACAGCGCGAAGCGCGAGGACTGATGACACTCGACATCCTTATACACGACTTGAAGTACACGCTGCGCACGCTGGCGCGTGACCGCGGTTTTACCGCCGTCGCCGTGTTGATTCTAGCGTTGGGCATCGGAGCCAACATTGCCGTTTTCAGCGTGGTGAATACGCTGCTGCTGAGGCCGCTACCCTTCCCGGGCTCGGAACAACTGGTGCGCATCCTGGAGAAAGATCCCAAGGGCGGCGAATCGAGCATGACCTACTCGACAGACGCCATGCAGGAATTCCAGGCGAAGAACCGGTCGTTCCAGCAGGTCACCGGGTATTTTGCCTTTTCCGGTTCGGACAACGTCAAGCTGATGGGAAATGGACAACCGCAACCGGTGACGGGTCTGATGGTTGCGGGGAATTTCTTTCCGACACTCGGCGTCGAGCCTCTACTGGGCAGACAATTCTCTGCCGAAGACTGCCTAAAGAACAGCCGGCCGGTGACCATGATGAGCTATGCGTTCTGGAAGCGGCGGTACGGGGCGAACCCTGGGATCGTGGGCCAAACGATTGACCTGGACGGCACGCAGATGACGGTGGTGGGCGTTCTGCCGAATACATTTGACTTCGGCTCGGTCTTTTCGCCGGGCAAGAAGGTCGATCTCTACGCGCCAGCCATTCTGGGAGAGATGGAAGACGAAGGCAACACCATGGCGCTGGTGGGACGCCTGAAGCCGGGAGTCACGCTAGCGCAGGCGCAATCGGAGGCGGACTCGATCTTCCCCACGCTGCTCTCCAACTGGAAGCACCCGGAGTACGGCCACAATTACACCGCCAATCTGTTGGGGTTGAAGGACTATGTGAGCGGCAAACTGCGGCAGTCCCTGATCGTGCTGTGGTGCGCAGTGGGGATGATTCTGCTGATTGTGTGCGTGAATCTTTCGAACCTGCTGCTGGCACGAGCAGCGGCACGGGGCAAGGAGTTTGCGCTGCGCACGGCGCTGGGCGCGGGGCGAGGCAGAATTGTGCGGCAACTGTTGACCGAGAGCCTGGTGCTGTCCGGAGCAGGCGCAATTCTGGGACTGGGAATGGCGTTTGCCATTGTCGCCTGGCTGGCGCATCAGGGCTCGATTGCCCTGCCGCTGCTGGGCAGCCTGCGTATTGATGGAGCCGCGTTGGGCTGGACCCTGCTGATCGCTGTGACGACCTCCATTCTGTTCGGACTGGCTCCGGGGCTGAGGATGGGCCGCGGCAACCTGCAAGCAGCGCTGAAGGACGGCGGACGCGGTGCGAGCGATGGCAGAAGCCACGAACGGATGCGCGCCGCGCTGGTAATTTCAGAAGTTGGGCTGGCCTGCGTGCTGCTGGTGGGCGCGGGCCTTCTGCTGCGGAGCTTTCTGCATGTTCTGGATGTGGATCTTGGATTTGAACCGAGTCATTCGGCGGCCATCAGCGTTGACTGCAACGACTGCCGAGACGCGGTAAAGCGCGGGGTGATCTGGCGGCAGGTGATCCAGCGGGTGGAGCAGATTCCCGGCGTGGAAGCCGCAGGGATTACCGACAATCTGCCCATGAGCGTGAATCGCAGCTGGGGAATTCAAGCCAAGGGCCACACCTATCGGAAGGGCGAGCTGGCGGACACGTTTGTCTACGTGGTTTCGCCTGGCTATCTGAAATCTATTGGAATGCGGCTGTTGAAGGGGCGCGACATTCGCTGGGAAGATAACGACAAAACCCAGGCGGTGGTGGTGATCAACGAGACCATCGCCCGCCACTTATGGCCGGGCGAAGATCCTGTGGGGCGGATCGCCGAGGTGGGCGGCGCCGATGCCCAGGTGATCGGGGTGGTGGCCGATGTGCACGAGACCAACGCGGAGACCGAAGCAGGCTGGCAGATGTACCTGTCAGCGACGGCGCCGCAATACGGACCGGAGGGAGCCAACCTGGTGGTGCGGACCAAGCTGCCGCCGGCGGCACTGGCTTCTGGCGTGACGCGGGTTTTGCGCGAGATCAATCCGGGCCAGCCGGCGAACGAATTCCGGCCCATCCAGACGTTGGTGGATCATGCCAGCTCGCCGCGGCGTTTTTTCATGATGCTGGTAGGGGCGTTTGCCGGGCTGGGACTGTTGCTGGCGGCACTGGGAATTTATGGCGTGATTTCCTACTCGGTGACGCAGCGGACCCAGGAAATCGGCATCCGCATGGCGCTGGGTTCGAGCACAGGAAGGGTGCAGCGCGACGTGCTCGGCAAGACGCTGCGGCTGGCGGTGGCGGGAATTGTACTGGGCTCAGTGGCTTCGCTGGCGGTGGCGCGGTTGATCGCGTCGCTGCTCTTTGCCACCTCACCGTGGGATGCGGGCACTTTTGCCGGAATGGCGGTGGCTCTGCTGGCGGTGGCGCTAGTCAGCGGCTACATCCCGGCCCGGCGAGCCTCGCGTATCGATCCGCTGGTGGCGCTCAGGGACAATTGAAGGTTGCAGTTTGAGGAGGCTTTCAGCTTCTGGGCAACAGCCCTGGCTGCCGCCCCCCTTTTGCTTTCCAGACAAAAAGGCGCCCCCCGGCTAGGCTTATCCGGACAAAGTCCAGGAGTAACCAACCTGAGGGGCGAGGAGCCGCAATCACAAGAAAATGGCTGTCTGACAATTCTCCTTCCGGCAAATCGCTTCACCGCATAGAGGACGGCATCAAGCTCACTTTCTGGACCGCTTATGAATCTAAGTCCTGAAGATGATTTGCGACAGGTTCTTTCGGGTACTATTTGGCCGTATCGTGGCCAGGAGCGGGCGTTGATGCGCCTTGAATCCCGCTAGACAATCGCTTTACCTGAACGTATGATACGCAATACGGTTCAATAGACACACCGGAATGCACTGTGACCTGCACGGACCAGAAGACCGAATCGGAGTCGATGCGGCATGTGTCTTGTGTGCAGCGTGCCTCAAAGGACTGAAACGGATCGAAGGAGTTCGGAATGGCGTTGGCGCCGAATTCAGGGCTGGAGGCGGCGGCAATCCGGGTGCAGTTGGAGCGGCTGCTGGCCCATCCGCTCTTCGCCAACAGCAAGCGCTACCCCGCGGTGTTGGCCTATGTGGTGGATCAGACGCTGCTGGGCAACGCCGCAGAGCTAAAGGAGCGGAGCATTGGCGTCGAAGTCTTCGCCCGCTCGCCCAGCTATGATGCCAACGCAGATCCTGTGGTGCGGATCACCGCCGGCGAGGTGCGCAAACGGCTGACGCAGTATTACTACGACCCCACACACAAAGGCGAATTGATCATCGAACTGCCCCTCGGATCGTATGTTCCGATCTTTCATGAGGCGGAACGACCCGAGGAAACAGAACCGGCTTCGACCGCGGAACTACCGATGCAAGCTCCTGCGCTGCCGCCGGCCCCGATGGTTGCGAACCCGACTTCGCGCCGTGTGAAGATAGGGATGGCCGGGGTGGTTCTGCTGGCTGTCGCAATCGGACTTGGCGTCGGGTTGCTCTACCGCGATTTCCGCGGCAGCCCGCGGCCGACGAAGATCGACCGGTTCTGGGCTCCCATCACGCAGGGCGCGGACACAGCCACTTATTGTCTTGGCGAACCGGCCAAGGATATCGACACGAAGTCGATCGACGCTGACGATCTTCCTGTACAACCCCCGCAGCCGGAGAAGCTCTATGTTCGACTGCACTACTCCGGACATTTGTCGCTGGCCGACGTGATTACGCTGACGCGTACGGCGGCGGCGCTGGAGACGCGGCACAAGGCGTTTCGCGTGATGCCCGCATCCGCAGCGAGCTTTGCCGAGTTGCGCGAGGGGCCGATTGTGCTGATTGGCGCCTTTGACAATATCTGGACCCTGCGCTTGACGCAGAAGCTGCGCTTCGGCTTCGAGTCGAAGGATGGCGTGGCTTTGATTGTCGATCGCAAGAGTCAAAAGCAGACCAGCTGGGCGACGGCCTGGGATCTTCCCTATGAGAAGCTCGCGCGCGACTACGCGATTGTGGCCCGTTTCCACGACAGCACAACGGGCCAACCGGTCATTATCGCCGCGGGCATCTCGGAGGAAGGAACCGAGGCTGCCGGAGAGATTCTGTATAACCCTGTCTATCTCGACTCATTGCTGACCAAGCTCCCATCCAACTGGGAGCAGATGAATATGGAAGCAGTGATCGAAACGCAGGTCATCCAAGGACACTCTGGCCCGCCCAACGTTCTGGCCGTAGAGACATGGTAAGAGTCATTTGTTTTGGGCCTGGCGGCTCCAGTTACATCGGCTCGACATAAGTTCCACTGCAACTCTTCGCCGCCGCCTTCGGATACTAAGAAAGCAGCCGCCGTGAGAGCGGCGACCTTGCGTGGGCACAGAAAGAAACGAGAGCCTGTCCTGATTTTCTATTAAGCTTTGGACTTCTGTGCGGCCCAGCGCTTGCGCTGCGCATCGGCAATCCGCTTGCGAGCTTCGGGACTCAGAACCCGGTGCTTCTTAGTTTTTGCCGCCTTTGCAACCTTGGCAGCTTTTGCGGGCGCCTCTTTGGTTTTGCGCTCAGCCAGTTTGGTGGCGACTTTTCCGGTGGTGGCCAATAGTGCGCGGACCTGCTTCAGTTTTGCAATCTCTTCGTCGATTTGTGCAAGAATTGAGTCGATAGCCATGAGTGAAATCATAACTTAAAAATCAACATTTGCACAGACAATCGGGCAATCGACCCAACTTACACAGATAGATTCTTCGCTATTTCATTCCGCACGGCCCACGGTCTTGTCCTTATAGGCTTTCTGGAGCACAAAGAATGCCTGCTTCCTCTGGCCTTGTTCGGAGATAAGTCCTTTGCGATTGAATTCATCCTGAATGCCTGCTAGAGGCCTGTTGGGCGAACGGAAATCCATCAATACCCAGGGGCTCATGCCTCTAAGTTGGGGAATCAGGTTTAACATGCCGAATTGATGGCGGTAGATATTGGCCTGATATTCCTCTGTCCAGCGCTCGTTGTCGTTCCCGTGCAATCCGGCCTTTGCCCCGCCGCCGAATTCGCTGACAATGAGCGGCTTTTGATAATCGATGCGCCACTCGGTAATGTCGGCAGACTCCGGATGCTGCTCGTACCAGCCGATGTATTCGTTGATACCGATGACATCGAGGGCCATGCCTAGCGCGTCGTCGACGATCTTGGTGTGGCCCTCGCCGCGCACCAGCAACGCGGCAGTAATAAGCCGCGTCGGGTCAAGGGCGCGCGCATGGCCGGCCAGGGTCTCGATAAATTGTGTCCGCGCTTCATTAGTTGGCGTTTCATTGGCCATGGACCACAAGATGATGGCGGCATGATTGCGCGAGGTTCCAATCTCTTCGTCCAACTGCTGCTCAGCTTTGGACAGTACCTTGGGGTTGTCGAATTGCAGCGCCCAGTAGACCGGATTCTCCGACCAGACCAGCACACCCATGCGGTCGGCCGCGCGCAGCATGGATTCATCGTGGGGATAATGCGCCAGGCGGACAAAGTTGCATCCCAGTTCCTTGGCCCAACCAAGCAGCGTCTCCGCATCCTTGTCCGTATTGGCGCGGCCGGTGCGGTAAGGCGCCTCCGCGTGCACGCTGATGCCGCGCAGAAAAATAGGTTTGCCGTTCAACAGAATCTCGGTTCCGCGCGTTTCGACGGTGCGAAAGCCGATCTTTTCTTCGATGGAATCTTCGCCGGCACGCAGGATCACCTTGTAGAGTTTGGGCGTTTCCGGTGACCAGAGTTCCAATCCGTTGACTGAAACAGTAATTGCAGCGCGGCCGTTCTGATCCAACGTGGCGGCTGTCTTCGTACCCAACTCGGGAATCTCGACGCCCACTGCAGCACCGGGCTGGCCGCCGGCCACATGCACCCAGCCCTCAATCACGGAACCCGCCCCGCGGCTCAGGTGCACGTCATACTGATCGATGAAAGCTTCAGGAACGTCGATGAGCGAAACCGAGCGGTGCAGCCCGCCGTAGTTCCACCAATCGGTTTCGAGCGTGGGAACGCCGTCCTCGTGGCGCGTGTTGTCCACCGCGGCTACAACAAAGTTCGAGCCCGCACGAATGGCGGTTGTCACGTCGCAATTGAAGCTTGTGTAACCGCCCTCGTGTTCGCAGACCTTCTGACCATTGACCCAGAACCATGAGCGATAGTTAGCCGCACCTATATGGAGAAAGATGCGCGTGTGCGCCTTCGGTTGATAAGCGAAGTCGCGCTCGTACCAAACCGGCCCCTCGTAATAGAGCAGCGACTCGCGCTGTGTATTCCAGTCGCCGGGCACTTTCAGCTTGGGAGCCGTGGAGAAGTCGTACTCAGTCGGAAACGGATCTCCGGACTTGGCTTTCTGGTTCAAGAACCAGCCGTTGGATTTTTCCTGGTGATGAAAGCTGAAGAGGCCGGAGAAGTAAGGATCGACAATGGCGCCCCATTCACCGTCCAGCGACGTGGCTGGACGCCGGTCTGCGCCGGTAAGCACGATGGGCACGGGCACAGCCCATGCGCAGGCAGCGGCGAAGAGCACAGTACAGAGCGCTGTCGCAAGATTGCGGGTAAAGGAACAGACAGAGAACAGCTTCATCGCGGAACCTCGTCGAGGGAAGATGGGCATCTGGAGCAGCGGCGGCATTTCGTTGCGCGCTCGCGGCTGCTCCGAGCGGACTGGCTATCTTATCGTCTGGCAGGATGAGCTGTACATTTACGGTGTTGGATGAGAAGCGCGAAGAACAACAAAAGGGACAGACCGAGCGGCCTGTCCCTTTGATAATGGCTTGAATTACGCTTGCGCAGCCGGGTTTACTGTGGTCCCAGATACATCACGTGCACATAAGTTCCCAGGCGAACGTTGTAGGCGAGGTACCATCCGAGGTGGTCGGGATCCTCGTAAATCACGATGTTGTCGGAGTCCCACATCCAGCCGTCGCAGTAACCAAAATCGGCCGGCGCTACGCTCCAGTACCAATTGTTGAACCAGAAACGGCCGGGTCCGCCGCCGCCAATGCGCCATACATGGTCGCGGCCAACGCCGCCGTTAAAGCGGCCGTGCTCCCAGGGGTGGTCTACATGATAGCGGGCGTCGTCGCGGCCGGTATCGTGGCCCACCCACTTGTTGTTCTTATCCACATGAGGGGCGTTGGGATGGCCGGGCTTGTCCTGGAGATTGCGATTCGGCTCGACCGGATGGGGCGTGCCATGAAACTCGCCGGGACCATGTGATGGGGGCGCCGGATGGTGTTCATCGCGCTGAGCAAATGCGGGCACAGAAGCCGCAAGCAAAACGATCAATGCAATCTTGGCTATGCACATCGTATCCTCCTCGATGCCCTCCGGGGCGGCGGGCAGTCTGCACTGCGCCGGCGACCCGATAGGTCATCGTGACTACAGTACATCCAACCCAGCCCGCGGAGGCAAGTTGCGTTTCAGTGAATCTGCAGAGTTAGGCGGATCGCCTATACACCCACCGGCTGAGGCACGCGCAGCCAGGCATAGAGAGGAAACTGGTTGGCCAACTCCGCCACTTCAAGGCGAATACGCTCGAGAGCCGCATCGTCGTTGCGCAATTCAAGCGCCTTGGTGATCCATGCGCCGACGAGTCGCATCTCGGGCTCCTTCATGCCGCGTGTGGTCAGAGCCGGAGTGCCGATGCGGATACCCGAAGGCTTGAGCGGCGGATTTGTGTCATACGGAATGGAGTTCTTGTTCACCGTGATGCCGGCTTTGCCCAGCGCCAGTTCGGCTTCAGAGCCAAGAATGCCCTTCTGGAAGACGTCGACCAACATAAGGTGGTTGTCCGTGCCGCCGGAGATAATGCGGAAACCCGCGTCCTGCAAGGTGGCGGCCAGCACCTTGGCGTTAGCCACAATCTGCGCCGCATACGTCTTGAATTCTGGCCGAAGAGCTTCACCGAAGGCCACGGCCTTGGCCGCAACGATGTGCACCAGCGGACCACCCTGTTGGCCGGGGAAGACCGCCTTGTCAACGGCCGCGGCCAGATCCTTTCCACAGAGAATCAAGCCGGAGCGGGGTCCGCGCAGGGTCTTGTGCGTGGTGGTGGTGGTGATGTGCGCGTGAGGCACAGGCGAGGGATGCACGCCGCCCGCTACCAGGCCAGCGATGTGCGCCATGTCAAAGATGTAGACCGCGCCCACCTTGTCGGCGATTGCGCGCATGCGGGCAAAATCCCAGAAGCGCGGATAGGCGCTGCCGCCGCCGATGATGACCTTGGGCTTTTCGCGCAACGCGATCTCTTCCATCTCGTCGTAGTCGATCAGCTCGGTGTCGCGGCGAACGTGATAGAACGTGGGCCGGTAGAGCTTGCCGGAGAAGCTCAGTCTGTGCCCGTGGGTAAGGTGGCCGCCGTGGGCCAGGTCGAGACCGAGAATGGTGTCGCCGGCCTGAATAACCGCCGCGTAGGCCGAAGCGTTGGCCTGCGAGCCGGAGTGGGGCTGCACGTTGGCGTGCTCGGAGCCAAAGATCTGCTTGGCACGGTCGCGGGCCAGGTTCTCCACCACGTCGGCATATTCGCAGCCGCCATAGTAGCGGCGTCCTGGGTAGCCTTCAGCATACTTATTCGTGAAAATCGATCCGGCAGCCTCCAGGACTGCTTCGGAGACAAAGTTTTCGCTGGCAATCATCTCCAGCCCTTCGTGCTGGCGGAGAGTCTCATGTGCGAGAGCTGCGGCAACTTCCGGGTCGGCCTGGGCAAGAGAGAGAGAGATGCGATCTGTCATATTTATGAATTTTAGCCTCAATCGGGGGCTGTTGGCACCCCAGAGTGGTCGGCGGATCTGCTATTGTTCTCGGTAATTGGCGAAGAAATGATGAAGATCCAATGCACTCGACTCCTTCAAATCGCGATTTTTGCGCTGGCACTGGCGACGGCAGCGGCACAGACAGTGGGCATCGACGCATCCCTGCTGGCCAAGGCCAATGCGGGCGATCCGGCCGCAGAAGTGCTGGTCGGCGAGAGCTATGCGGCGGGCAAAGGCCTCGTGCCAGACTTGAAGCAGGCGGCAACCTGGTACCGGAAAGCGGCCGATCAGGCGAACATTGCGGGCGAGTTGCATCTGGCTGCGCTCTACCGGGACGGCAGCAAGAGCTTTCCGCGCGACAGTGTGCAGGCAGCTGCATGGTATCGCAAGGCAGCCGAGCAGGGAGACGCCGGCGCGCAGGGCACGCTGGGGACTCTCTACTCGTTCGGCCAGGGCGTGGCGCAGAACTATGTGGAGGCTTATTACTGGCTGGACCTTGCAGCTCATGTAAAGGGGCCGAAGCAGGAGCAGTACGCCGCCAACCGGCAGTTGATCGGCCAGAAGATTACCGCCGATGAGCTGGAAACCGTACAGGAACGAGTGGCCCAGTGGCTGGCCGCACACCCGCGTCCGAATGCCAACGAATAGCCCCATAGCCACTAGTCCGTACCTGAACAATTGAACACCACAAAGTTGTCATCCTGAGGGAAGGAATGATCTTTATTTTCAATGCTTTCCGTGCAGTAGCCAAGCCTCCAGTGACGCTGCGAACTGCACATTGCCACCCCAACGCGGGAAAGTCTCCCTGATCCTCGCGGCACCTCATCTTCGCGCGCAAGACCAGGCCATAAGCAGCAACCCCGGCCTGGCAATTATTCTGGAATGTGACTCCAAGTCCAGAAATCCCTCCCAAGACCCCGCTTCGGAAGAACGGCCTCCGTTCCTTTCTTCGATGGCTTGTCATCGTGGCGGTGGCTCTGTGGTCGTTTGCCGCGCTCGCCCTCGTGACCGCACGCTGGGTTGACCCACCCACAACCGCCCTCCACGTCCAGCGCCGCTTGCAGGCCTTCCTGCATGGCACGCCCTACCACGAGCGCTACACATTCGTCCCCATCAGCCAAATCTCGCCCAATTTCCAGCACGCAGTCATCGCCGCGGAAGACGCGCGCTTCTACCAGCACCATGGCTTCGATTGGCACGCGATCCAACTGGCTGCCGAAGAGGACATGGAGGGCGATCGCACCCGCGGAGGCTCTACCCTCACCCAGCAGCTCGTAAAGAATCTCTTCTTCGGAACTGGCGGCTCCCTCTTCCGCAAAGCCGCGGAGTTCACGTTGGTGCCGGTGGCCGAACTGGTCCTCGGCAAGCGGCGTATTCTGGAACTTTATTTGAACGTGGTCGAATGGGGTCCTGGTATTTATGGCGCCGATGCAGCCTGTCGAACCTACGACCGGGCCACGGCCAAGAATATTAGCCGGGAGCAGTCGGCCCGGCTCGCCGCGATCTTGCCCGCTCCCCTGAAGCGGCGGCCCGAGCGCATGAATACCTACAGCGCCATTATTCTTAGGCGGATGCATCAGATGGGCTGGTAACTCGGCGCAGCTTCCTGCAAAGTGCTGAGCGCGGCTGGCTATTACAAATGCGGGTAGCAGCCTCAGTGTCGCACGACCTGCCGCAAAGAGCCTTCATTATTTAAGCGCTCGGTCTTGAACGAGGGGTTTGGGTTCAGTGGCGTCTTCAGTTACTTCGGCAGGTCGGAAGGCTTCAACGGCACGGGCGACAAACTATATACGCGATACGCTTTGTACTACGCTGGTTCTCGGGTGGGGGGGGTATTTGCTTATAAGTACTAAGGACTTATCCGTAAGTAGCATTAAACTTGGTACGTGATGCCGGAAAGTGAGAGACGACAGAGTCAAGCTGGGCGTAAATAGTATCCAAGATCGCACAGATCAAGTTGTGGACGGTATCGGACCTGTTGTGGGACAAGGTGAAGCCTCTGCCCCCATAAGTAACGAGAAAAGAACCGAGCGTATCAACGTAAGCCAGGAGCGGGGCGCAAGCCCATGCCAGCGCGGCAAGTGTTCTCGGTGTTTGTTTATGCACTGCGCACAGGGATTCAGTGGAAGACCTTGCTGGGCGAGCTTGGCCCGGCTAGCGCGGTGCAGGCTAGCGCGCTGCACAAGCATATTCAGGACTGGCAGAAGGCGGGGTTCTTCCTCAAGTTGTGGCAAGCGGGGCTGGCCGAATACGACGGCATGGAGGGCATCGCCTGGGAGTGGCAAAGTATCGGCCGGACTATGGGAAGAGCGCCATTGGCCATCGAATAAGTGGGACCGAACCCACGGATCGGGAAAAAATGGACGCAAGCGAAGTTTGTTAGTCGACGCCCGTGGTGTCCCGCTGTCGCTCGTCGCCAGCGGTGCAAACGTGCATGACGTGAAGCTGCTGGAGCCCACACTGGAGGCCATGGTGACGTCGCGGCCGGAACCATCTGCCGAATATCCGCAGCATTTCTGCGCCGATGCCGGATACAAGGGCCAAGCAGCGCTGGAAGCCGTCCAAGCACGCGACTATCAACCGCATATCAAGCAGCGCAAAGAAGAAGCGGAGGCCAAGCGCATACAGCCTGACTGGAAGGCGCGCCGGTGGGTCGTCGAACGCAGCCATTCGTGGATGAACCGCCTTCGCAGACTGAAGGTCAGTTTCGAGAAGACCGAAACCAGCTATGTTGCCTTGCTTTCCTTAGCATCCGCTTTAATCTGCTGGAGACAGACTATTACTATTTGCGAGTAAGTTCTTAGAAGGTCGCCGGGGTCTTGTAAGTTATTGAAGTGCTTATTGTTGGTTCTATGGCATAAAAGTAGCCATAGGTTCGAATCTTGCGAAAAGAAGGGGCTGTCGAAACAAGGGAACATACGGATTGGAGAGCGACGAGTTCTCTGGCCTGTTCAAGTTCGATCGTGTTTGAGGCGCCGGTTGGATAGTTCGGTGTCAAAATCGATCCAGCGGTCCACAAGTGGCTTCATTTTCTCGTAGTTCTCCAACTGTTTTGCAGATTGCGGTTAGATCGTCTGTCATCAATCATCTGAAAGCGTCGTTTTCTGATCAATTGCCGGTATAGAGAAGCTTGATATCATCCGCGCCGCAGGCGCAATCATCGGTCGCTCATCGTCAGCAAGGCCGGAAGTTGTAAGGTGTT
>Ga0224530_1000341_pt1 | contig 31660 bp, 26 predicted proteins | sample CBST75metaG_FD_179873 | JGI IMG/M metagenome (GOLD analysis project Ga0224530, IMG submission 179873) | Peat soil microbial communities from Stordalen Mire, Sweden - C.B.S.T75 | ecosystem: Environmental > Terrestrial > Soil > Wetlands > Peat | place: Sweden: Norrbotten County, Stordalen Mire...
CTGTCGGTATCGATCTTCGAGAAGACCGATATTTCATGCGCCCTTCAGCCAAATCTCCACGGAACAGACCAGACAACTTCCTCTAAACAACTGAATCTATTCGATATCTAACCGGACACCAGTGTTCGGAACTAATAAGCTGCTGAGTGGCGGAGTTACTGCGGAATCGCTTCGATGCCGGTGACGGTGGCGTAGCCTTCCACAGGGACGAAGCTGAGTAAGAGCTTGCCTTGGGCGTTGGGTTCCAGCCCCGGGAACTTGCGCGTGACCACATCGCCTTGCCGTGCCTCTTTGAGCAGGTTGAAGTTTGGCAGCAGCACTTTCCCGTTGCAGAAGACATTGAAGATGTGCGCGGTTGTGCTTTCAGCGGAGGAAGCGCCCGGCTCTCCGCCGTTGTGGCGCGCCGCGAAATGAAGCACGACGGCGTATTTCCCCGGCGCCACCGGAATGGCGTACGAGAAGTTGCCCCAGCGCTCGGTTTCATAGAGCTCCGGATCGTCGGTTCCGGTAACTGGCGTGGTGTAAGTGGCCATTTGGCCGCCTTCGAAGTAGTTATCGGGGCTCCACCAATGGCTGTCGTTGGAGTAATACGGGGTTTCCCGCGCCAGGACGCGCACCGGGCGCATGTGTGCTGGCACGCCGGGAAGAATCTCAATGGCGGAGAGGATGGCCTGCTTGCCGTCTTCGCCGGTGAACATCAGGTGCAGCATTCCGTCGGGCCCTGGCGAAATGTCGGGGAAGACCTTCACGTCGGCGGTCGCACTGGCTCCGGCATCGGCCACCACATCCAGTCGGCTCAGGAGCGTTCGGCCATTGGCGCGCACGGCCATGATGCGGCTGCCTTCTCCGCCAGGCCCGGCAGATTCCGGCCCATAGACTGTCTCGGCAAAGTGCAGGCGCAGTTCATAGATTCCCTTTTTCAGAGGGATGTCGTAGTGAAACTCACCCTGGCGGCTGGTGCGGTAGAAGTCGGGGTCCTGGGTGCGGCCGATGTGGCGCACGGAGCTTTTGATGGCCGTGCCGCCGGCGAACCAGGTGTCGGCGTTCCAGAGTTTTCCGGCATGATCGACAAAGCTGCGGCTGGCGCCGGAGAGGATGCGAATCTCTTCACCGACCGGCGGGCCTACCTGGATATCCGTGCCCTGAAAACTCGGCTGGCCTGAGAGCGCGGGAGGCGCCGGTTGCGCTTGGCGATGGAGATTGATCCGGAAATAGCCCACGCCCAGAAGGATCAGGCCCAGCAGCAAGAGCAGGAGGGTGGCGGCCAGACCCCAACGCGCCCGGCCGGAAAGACCAAACCAGCGCGCTCCGGACTTTTCGGCAACAGATGGGTTGGCGGTGGACGGGACTTCCAGTGCGGCTGGCTGCTGGCCCTGGTTGGGCGCAACGGTGATGAATTCCGGAACATATTGGCCGACGGGAATGACGATGTGGATGGGATGCGCGGCGCCCTCGCCAGCGTAGTACTCGGCCAGGCGCTTGCGCAGGCGGTTGGCTTCCACACGCACGATGGAGTCCGAATCCTGATCGAAGGAGGGGCCGCGGTGAAAGACTTCCACGCCGATGGAGTACTCCTTGATCTGGTTGGCTTCGCCGGCGAAGAGCTTCTCACCCAGGTAGGAGAGCAGATGAGCCAGTGTGGGCGCGCGCACAAAACTCCGGGACTGAAGCACTTGCTCCAGCTCTGCGCGCTGCTCGCCGCAATCGATCCATGCTGTGCTCTTGGCCGCCATCGACTCTCTTTGCGAACGACTGCAATTGTAGCTTTGACTTGAAGCCGACGCTCTGTTTAACCGTGTAGATGGAAGGCGAAGGCCGGCGTGTAACGGTGTGTAACCTCTCCATTCTCCCAGACCTGAGCCCGGCGCGCGGTGCGGCGAGCAGAATTTCTGCGCGCGTAACTTGCTGGATAAGAGGGAGTTGGCGAGGGCCTGGCAGGTATGTAACCCCCGTGCAGCGGGCCGGTAACAGGTATAGCGTTGTGGAGTTCTGCGGGGCGATGCCTACTGGAGTGGTTCGAGAGAGAGCGAATCGCCGGACGGCAGAGCTCAATCGGAAGCCACGACGAAAGGCCCCTTCTCTCCGGAGGTGAAAGATGAAACGACTGGGAACAATGCTGATGGTGACGGCTCTGAGCTTTGGCGCGGCCGGGTATGTGAGCGCGGAAGATCCGGCGGATACCACCAAGGCCGTTCTGACGGCAGAGACGAGAGGCGACCTGGCGCGGCTGCACAACAACTATGACATCGCCATCTCTTACTACATGGCGGCGTTGCGGGCCACGCCGCGGAATCCGGATCTTTATAACAAGCTGGGGATTACCGAGCTGCAACTGAGGGAACGGAGCGCGGCCGGCAAGTATTTCAAACTGGCGCTGAAGTACGACCCCAAGAACGCTCATGCGCTGAATAACCTGGGCGCAATTGCCTTTCTGAACCGCAAGTACAATCCCGCCATTCGCTATTACAAGCAGGCGCTGGCGCTGGACGAGGAAAATGCCTCGTTCCATCTGAACATTGCGGAAGCATGGATGAGTTCGGGGCAGACGGATCGGGCGATGACCGAGTATGCACGCGCACTGGAGTTGGACGCCGACATTCTGAACAGCAGCCAGGAGGGATCGATTGCGCAGGTGCGGACGCCGGAACAGCGTGCACGAGTGGCCTTCATGATCGCCAAGGCGTATGCCAAGCGCGGCAACATCGAGGGAGCGCTGGAGTATCTAAACCGGGCCAAGACGGATCGCTATCCCGAACTGGCCAGGGTGTATTCCGACCAGGATTTCGCACCCTTGTGGCCGGATCCAAGGCTGGAGAAGATCGTGAAGAGGCCGGCAGGGTCCTAACGATCCGGCTCAATTGGGTTGATACGAACCTGAGCAAAAACAACTGCGGATCCTTCGCTTTGCTCAGGATGACAAATTCTTTTTGAGGCGGATTTCCCTTTTCAACTGAAATGCCTCGCCGTGGATGGTCACGGCGAGGCATCTTTTTTGTTGTGGAACTGTGTTCGCGGTTGATGGTTAAGGCGTAGTTATTGGACTTCGCCGACGTAAACGCCGAAGGGTCCGAGCTGAATCTGAGCCAGGGAGGCGGGATCGGCCGCGCCCGGGGTCTTCAAGAGCGTTTTGGTCGCACCGGTTGCGCCGGGAACGGTCAGGCTGACGGTCTGCGGCTCGGCTGTGAAGTTAACGCTGACCACCACAGCGGCAGCGCCGGGAGTTTGGCGCACCCAGCTCAGCACCTTGGTGTTGGCGGTGTCGAGCATGGTGTTGTCACCGCGGGCAAAGGCCGGGTTGGTCTTCTTGAGTTGGATGAGGGTGCGGTACCAAGCGAGGAGCGAGGTGGGGTCGGCCTTCTGGGCGTCGACATTCACGGTGGCGAAGGTCGGGGGCACAGGCAGCCAGGGCGTGGCGTTCGAGAAGCCCGCGTTGGTGCTCGCGTCCCACTGCATCGGCGTGCGCTCACCGTCGCGGCCCTTGTCCTTGGGCCATCCGGTGAGGCCCACGGGGTCCTTCACGTCTTCCTTGCGGGTGGGCGGGGTGGTCTTCATGCCGATCTCGTCGCCGTAATAGAAGAGCGAGGTGCCGCGGCTGGCGAAGAGGATGGTGGAGAGCACGCGCTGGATGTCAGTATCGTGGACGCCGTCGCCATAACGGGCGTCGATGCGCGGGTTGTCGTGGTTATCAAAGAGCAGGAGCGCGGTGTTGCCGTTGAGCCGAGTTTCCGCATCGGTAAGCTTGGCGCGGAAGGTGGGCACGTCCAGCTTGTTGATGAAGGCCACCTGCGTATCCATGGGCAGGTGGAACTCCGGCTTGTCTGCCGGGCCGTACTGCTTGGCCAGCTCGGCGACATTGGGCAGATAAGTTTCGCCGATCAGCACACGCGTGCCGGGAAATCCGCCGGAGGGGAAAGTATCCGCCGTGGAGCGCATTTCCTGCATGACGGCGTGGGTGCCGGGAAGGTTGTTGGTCCGGGTGTCGTTGAGGGCAATGTCGCCATAATCGTTGAGATAGGACTTGCCGTCCTTGTCCTTGAGGACGTCTTCGTCGGTGAGGTTCGGATCTTCAAAGAGGGTGGTAATGGCATCAAAGCGGAAGCCGCCGACACCGCGCTTCAACCAGAAGGCGATGATGTCCTTGAAGGCGTCGTGGACCTTGGGATTGTCCCAGTTCAAGTCGGGCTGCTGGATATAGAACTTGTGGTAGTAGTACTGGCGGGTTTTTTCGTCCCACTCCCAGGCCGAGTGGCCAAAGTCCGACTGCCAGTTATTCGGGACTTCGCCTTTGCTGGTCGCGGTTTGGCCTTTGCCATCGTGCCACATATACCAGTCGCGATAGGGATTGGTGCGGGAGGAGCGCGACTCCTGGAACCACTTGTGTTGGTCGGAGGAATGGTTCATCACCATATCCATCAGGATGCGGATGTGGCGCTTGCCGGCCTCGGCCACCAGGCGGTCGAAGTCGGCCAGGGTGCCGTACTGCGGGTCAATGTTCTTGTAGTCCGAGATGTCGTAGCCGAAGTCTACCTGCGGCGAGGGATAGCAAGGGGTAAGCCAGATGGCGTCCACGCCCAGATCCTTCAGGTAGTCGAGGCGTTGGGTGATGCCGTTCAGGTCGCCGATGCCGTCGCCGTTCGAATCCTGAAAGCTGCGCGGGTAAATCTCATAGATGACGGCGTTCTTCCACCAGTCCTGTGCGCTGGCGGTGACGCCGGGTTGCGTTGCGGGTTTCAGGGGCGCGGTTTGCGCTCCGGCGGTCAGCGTGACAGCGGCCAGAAACAGAGCTGCGGCGGCGCTTGCGATGCGGTTGGTCCAATGCATTGCGGTCTCCTTCTTGTGTCTCCGCTGCTCGTGACGTCGGCAGCGGCTCTACCCCAAGTGAAACTAACATAATTTGCCGTGGTTTTCGGTGCGCCCGGGGGGTGTTCCCGGCTTAGTGCGCATCTCCCGGGCGCTCGGCTGAGGTCGACTTGATGCGGCCAAAGTCGACGCCGAACTTCGGATCTTCGCGCGTACCTTGAATGTGAATGGGGACTTCAGTTCCCGCGCCGTCTTTCTTGAAGAAGCGATCGGCAGGTTTGAGCAGCATTCCCTTCCACCCGCCCACCATCTTCGACACGGTGGCATCTGTCTTCACGGTGCCGGTGAAGTCCAGTGCGCCGCCTTCCACGCCGTAGGTTCCCTTCAGTTGAATGACTGCACCGGGCACGGTGTAGGCGAGCGCGGGCAGCGTGACAACGCCGCCGGACAACCGGAAACTGCCCTTCATCTCCGAGCGAACGTCCGCGGAGTCTGCGTCCTTTATTTCATCGGGCCGTCCCTGTCCGCGCAGACTTAATTGCTGGATGCGGTCCTGAAACTTGGTGCTGGTGAATTGCGCATGCTGCAAGGCGAAAACCCCGTCCAGATTCAGCCGTTCATGAACGGGGGCCGCGCCCGGCGGGATGTGCAGCCTGGTCTTCAAAGCCACATCGCCGGAGAGCAGAACCTTACCTGAGCGGCTGGTGAGGCGGAGAAAATCCTCAATGCGGGCGCGATCCACGTTGACCGCAAGGGCGATGTCGTGTCCCAGGCTCTGGCCAGGCGCATCGGGCCGCGGAACGCGCACCACCTGCCCTTCCGCGGTAAAGTGCGAGCGGCCGAGCGTGGCATCCACCGGCTGCAGCCAGGTGTCGCCGTTGGTCCCGTCCACCTTGGCGTGGAAGTGCGTGTGCAGGGCCACCGCGGTGCCGAAGTGGGTCAGGCGGAAATCCGGCGTGTCCGTCTCTCCATCCACGGTCAGGTCGCGCAGGGTGCCCTGGTAGCGGCCGGTGGAGGAGAGAATTCCCGCGATCCCCTTGAAGCTGGCCAGGTCCGCGTGGTCGAAGCGGTACTCTCCCTGGACCGGAGCCTCGCCGAGGTCCGCTCCCTGCAAGGGGCCAAAGCTCCCCGTGGAATGAATGGCGCCGACCGGGCGCGGGTTGGTCAGCTCGGCGTCGAAGTTCATGGGCCCGGCTGCGGAAATGCCGGTCAGCTTCAAGTGAGCAATCGCGATATGGAGGGGCAGCTTGCCCGGCTTGCTGGTTTCCATCACCAGCTCTGCGCCGGTGCACTCCATGCGGTCGATCTGGAAGTTCACCAGTTTGGCAGCGAGAGGGGGTTTCCCGGGGCTGGGCGCGCCGTTTGCCTCAGCGTGTTCAAAGTGGGAGCGCGGGGGCAGATGGATGCTCAGGCCTTTCAGTTCCACCTGCGATACGTGAACTGGCGCGCCCGGACGGTAGCGGAGCGGCGCGTGAAAGCGGAACTCCGCCAGCCGGATCAGCGGCTCACCCTGCCCCGCAGGAACCGACACGCCTTCGACCTGGGAAGGCGGCCAGATGCGCAGGCCGTTGCCTTCGGCCCACAGGCCGTTCACCAGAGAAACATGAAAGCTGTCCAGTTCCACGCGCGCGTGAAAGCGGTCCTGAAGCGCATCGACAATGCGCGCGCGCAGGAAGGGCTCAGCCCGGTGCAGCACCAGGGCCACCACACCGGCCGCCGCCGCCAATACCAGCAGGACCGCCCCCGCAACCCACCAGAGCCACCGCCGTTTATGAGGAATGATTGCCTGCATTTCGGCCACGTTCGCCTCCTGATTGGCTCCCATTTTCGCAGAAAGGGGATGAAGACGGAGAGAAATGGTTTCTGGAGGCTGGTCTCCGACGGATTCCAGCGGCACAGATACTGCTTGCTTTCGGATTTGCGGATCGTGGGATGGGGGGCGGCGGGAAGGCTGCGGGGGCGGTAACTATCGAGCGGGCGGAGAACAGCTCGGGGTGGAGGCGTGACGCTGAAAAACATGCGCCATGGCGACTGGCCGGGACCTGGCTCAACAGTGGGCACAACAAATTGAAAGCAATAGCGTTATATGCCTATTGTCGAACGACGGCTATGTCTCTGCATCTCCGATTCATGAATTGTTCCGTAATCCCAAAGAGAAAGTGGCGATCCGGTTCCAGAGCAACTTCGGTTACCCAGCCGCCCGGAACAAGGAGCGAAATGGCTGTTGAACGATCCGTGGGTTGCAGGATTTGTATCAGGAATTGCGCGGTCTACAAATTCATACAGGCTCTTCCCTTGACAGCTAGGGTAAGCGGCCGTATTCTTGTTTTACCCATGGATGTCTAGGGGAGATGAAGTATGGCAAAGAATGACCTGCAAGGCGCGCTCGATCTTCTTATCCTCAAATCCCTCTCGCACCTTGGCTCCATGCACGGCTACGGCATCGTCATGCACATTGAACGAGTCTCCGAGGAACTCCTGAATGTCGAAGAAGGATCTCTTTACCCCGCGTTGCACCGTATGGATCAGAACGGGTGGATTCGCGCGGAATGGGCAGTGACCGAGGCCGGCCGCAAAGCCAAGTATTACGCGCTGACTGCAGCGGGCAAAAAGCAGCTGGCAGCGCGCGAAAAGAACTGGGAACAAGTGGTAAAAGGCGTTCAGGCAATCCTGCGTTTCGCGTGAGGTGTACATGGGAATCTTTCGTCGTATTTGGGCGCTAGGCAATCGCTCCAGTCTCAGTCGCGAGAATCAGAACGAACTGAGCGAGCATATGCAGATGCGCATCGATGCCAACATCTGCCGAGGCATGGGCTCAGAAGAAGCAACCCGCGAAGCCCGCCTGCGTTTCGGCAACCCTACAGTGTTCCAGGAAAAAGTAGAAGCTGAAGACGCGGCCCTCGGACTCGACAGTCTGTGGCGCGATGTCCGTTACGCCCTGCGGGGATTTGCCAAGAGTCCCGGCTTCGCAAGCATCGCCATCCTCACGCTTGCTCTCGGCATCGGAGCCAACACCGCCATCTTCCAGATCCTCGACGCGGTGCACCTGCGCAGCCTGCCCATCGCCGCTCCCAATGAACTTGCCGACCTGCGTATCGTCGGCGGCAATCACGGCTTCGGCGTCAAAAGTGGCGAATTCGCCGAGTTCACCGTCCCCATGTGGCTGGAAGTTCGCCAGCATCACGACCCCTTCTCTGGCGTCTTCGCCTGGCGCCAGGCCAGCATGATGGTCGGCAAGCAAAATGAAGCCAAGCGAGTCGACGCCCTTGAAGTCTCCGGTGAATTCTTCAACGTGCTTGGCGTCGCTCCTTATCAAGGTCGCCTCATCGAACCGCAGGATGAAGGCGCCTGCAATATCTCCAGAGTCGTTGTCAGCTATCCCTTCTGGAAATCCCACATGGGCGGCCAGCCCATCACTTCGGCAACCACCATCACCGCCGAAGATAGCATCGTGCAAGTCCTTGGTGTCACCCCGCCCGGGTTCTTCGGACTCAGCGTCGGTGACCGCTTCGACGTAGCCTATCCCACCTGCACCCCGCCCAACCCGCGCCGCGAAGTGTTCATCTTCACCGTTATGGGCCGCCTCAAGCCGGGCTGGACCATCGACCGCGCCTCTGCCTGGTTCAACGCCTTCAGCGGCGGCCTCTTTCAAAGCACCGCGCCAACCGACTATGGCGACCAGGTCAAATACTTCACTTCGTTCCGCCTCGGTGCTTATCCTGCCGGCGCCGGTGTCAGCGATTTGCGCAATGCCTACAACTCCTCACTGCAATTGCTGCTTGCCATCACCGGACTGGTCCTGCTCATCGCCTGCGCCAACCTCGCCAACCTCATGCTCGCCCGAGCCACTGCGCGTCAGCGCGAAATGGCCATTCGCATCGCCCTGGGCGCATCGCGCCTCCGCCTGCTCCGCCAAATGCTCCTTGAAAGCGCGCTGCTCGCCCTCATCGGCGCTGCCTTAGGCATAGTTGTCGCTCAGCCGCTCAGTCACTTGTTAGTGGGTTCGCTCAACACCAGCCACAGCTCCATCTATCTCACCATCGCTCCCGACTGGCGCGTGCTGCTCTTCACCGCCGCCGTGGCGACGCTCACCGTCATCGTCTTCGGAACCTTCCCCGCATGGCGTGGCACCAAGGCTGACCCCATTACCTCGCTCAAGTCCGGCGGGCGCGGAATGGCCGGCAGTCGCGAGCGCTTCTCCGTTCAGCGAATCATGGTGGTCACCCAGGTCGCCGTCTCCATGGTGCTGCTGGTCGGCGCGCTGCTTTTTGTGCGCAGCTATCGCAACCTCGCCACCCTCAATCCCGGCATGCGCGAAAGCGGCATCAGCGTTGGCTATTTCAGTTATCTCAGGCTCAAACTCACACACGAAAACGAGGCCGACTTCAAGCGCCAGTTCGTTCAATTCATTCGTTCCGTTCCCGGCGTTGAGAATGCCGGCAGCACCACCATCACGCCGCTCTCTCCCGGCACCTGGGGACACACCGTTCAGGTCGGCACCCTGCAAAGCGATTCTCATTTCACCTACGCCGACGCCGGTTATTTCGCCACCATGGGCATCCCTATCCTCACCGGCCGCACCTTCAATGACCAGGACACCAACAGCGCGCCTCTGGTTCTCATCGTCAACCAGGCTTTTCTGCGCCGCTACTTTTCCGGTGGCGTTTCGCCCATCGGTCAGGCCGTCCACGTTCTGCCAGAGCCCCAATACCCCGAGCGCACTTACCACATCATCGGAACCATCCCCGACACGAAATACAATGACCTCCGGGCAGACGCCTCGCCCATTGCCTTCGTTCCCGCTGCGCAATTGCCGGTCACCGCTCAGGGGCCGGACGTCGGCGTCATGATCGCCACTACTTCTCCAGCCATCGTGAACGACATTCGCCGCGCCGTGGCCGCTAAATACCCCGCCATTAACGCCGACTTCTTTGATTTTCAGCAGGGTATTCGCGACAGCCTGGTTGGCGACCGCATGATGGCCATGCTCTCCGGTTTCTTCGGCGTGCTGGCCGCGCTACTGGTCGCCGTCGGCCTCTACGGAGTGCTTTCCTTCTTCATCACCCGCCGCCAGAACGAGATCGGCATTCGCATAGCGCTGGGCGCCAGGCGTCGGCAGGTCATCGGCCTGGTCATGCGCGACACGGCTGTCATGCTGCTACTGGGCGTCTCCGCAGGAACCATGCTCGCGCTGCTTGCCGGAAGAGCCGCGAGCGCCATGCTTTTCGGACTCAAACCTTACGATCTTCCAACACTCGCGGTCGCCGTCATTCTCCTTGCCCTGATCGCAGTCCTCGCCAGTTGGTTACCCGCGCTCAAGGCGTCAAGGCTTGATCCCGTGGCCGCCCTGCGCTCTGAGTGAGAGAGGATTGCCGCCAGAAATCAGCGCAGCAATTGGATCGTCGATCGGCAAGCCGGTCCACTGCATGCGTTTGAGTAGAACCTACGCGAGACCTCCCTCCGGCGCTGAAGGCCCTCTGGTTATCGAGGCTTTTTGCGGAGATTGAAAACCCCCGCCTCCCTTCGGATCGAGGTTTCCTCAGTCTCTCAAGCTGCGCCTTTCAAGGCGCTATTTATGCAACACGATGGATGCAAATCCTCGCCGGATCCGGGCCGGACTTGCGCTGCGGATTTTCTGAATGGCAGGCGATTGACGTAAACTTCTTGGCACCGATGCATGAACTCATTGAGAATCTCGTAAAGCTGCAAGCGATCGAGTTGGAGCGCTCCCGCCTTTCCCAGGCCGCACGGGCCCTGCCCGCGGAGGCCGCCGAGGTGGAGGCCGCACTGAAGGCCGCCGAAAGCCAGGCCGCCGCCGCTTCCGACGCCCTGAGCCGGGAAGATACTCTGCGCACTCGTTTGGAGCGGGAAGCTACCGGCCATCGCCAGAAGGCATCCCGCTACCGCGCCCAGCTGGACACGGTGACCACCCCTGCACAGGCCGAGGCCATGGAAAAGGAAATCCACTTTGCCGAAGTGGAAATCGAGCGCCTGGACGGCGAGGAATACGCGAGCCTGGAGCGCACGGAGGCCCAGGAGACGGCGCTGGCCGCCGCACGGGCCCAGGTAGAGGTTCTGGCCGCGGCACTGGACAAGACACGCGCCCGCATCGCGCTGCGCCGCTCCGAACTGTCGCACGAGCTGCTGGGCCGCAACGCCGATCGCGACGCCGTACGCCTGCTGATCGAGCCCGAGTGGCTGGCCCGTTTCGACCACCTGGTGATTTCACGCGGCACCGCTGTGGCCCGCGTGGACAACCTGCAGTGCACCGGTTGCCGCATGGGCATACGCGCCCAGACCTGGAACCAGATCCGCGAGGGCCAACTGCTGACCTGCGACAGTTGCGGCCGCATGCTCTTCTGGGACCCGGCCATGACTGCGGCCCCCAAGACGCCGCCCGACCCCACCGCGGCCAGCGCCGGACGCGCCATTCGGAAATCGTAAGCAATCCATGTTGGTCCAGGCCCGTGAAGGTTGGGAACTGCATCTTTTCCCCTCAAGGCGGCATCCTTTTGAGCAGAGAGGATCGCCTTGGCACGAGAACTTCATACAGCACGTCTGGAACAGAAGGAATGCATCTCAGAAACCGCCCAGTGCTACCACTTCGAGTTTGTCCTCGACGGGCTTGAAAGCTTCGCCTTTGCCCCCGGCCAATTTATCTCGGCGGTAGCCGAGGATGACAACGGCAAGCAGCAGACCCGGGCCTACTCGCTGGCCTCCGCGGCCAACGGCATACGCTTCGACCTTTGCGTCAACCGCGTGGAGGAAGGCTTCTTCTCCAATCACCTTGCAGACCTGCCCGATCTGCCCATCGGCGCCACCATTCAGGTTCATGGGCCGCACGGCAATTTCACGTTGCGCGAGCCCCTCACCGACTCCATTCTGATTGCCACCGGCACCGGCGTTGCGCCCATGCGCAGCTATCTGCAATGGCTGTTTCCCGCGGACGGCCCTGACCGCAGCGACGGCAAGGAGATATGGCTGGTGTACGGCACACGCCACGAGACGGAAATTTACTATCACCAGGAGTTCGAGGCCCTGGAGCGCAGTCATCCGAACTTCCACTACCTGCCCACGCTGAGCCGCGCCGCGGAGAGTTGGACCGGCCTGCGCGGCTACGTCCAGGACCACGTGGCCCGTCTGGTTCAGGAGCGTTCTGCGCGGCTGGGACAGAGCTTGCCCCTTCCCGCGCCGGACATTGCCATCCCGACCGCCGAGCTCAAGTTCGACATCCATGCCTATATTTGCGGCCTGAACAGCATGGTCTCCGCCACGCGCGAACTGCTCACCGGCTTCGGCTGGCATCGCAAGCAGATTGTGTTTGAGAGATACGACTGATCGGAGCGGCGCCAGAGCGGCTGGAAATTCATCAGGCCTTTGACCGCGTAATCTTGAGTTCATTGTTCGTGCTTTCCCAGGTCCCAAAATCGGGACCTGGGGCACCCAGCATTGGCGCAAACGTATGCGGCCAGAAACCTACAGGTTGAACAATTCCCTCAGCCGTTTGGTCTGCGCACGGCTGACCGGGATCTCGGTCTGCCGCTTGTCGTTCATGCGCAACTGGTAGCTGGACTTGAACCACGGCACCACCTCGCGGATGTGGTTGATGTTCACCACAAAGCCGCGATGGGCGCGCCAAAAAGCTGCCGGCTCCAGCAGTTCCAACAGCTCTTCCAGGGTGCGGCACTTGGACTGGCCTTCAAAGGTCTGCGTCACCACCCGGATCACGCCCTCGTCGATGGCGGCAAAGCAGATCTCCGCCTGGTCCACCAGCAGCAGCCGGTTTTGCGCCTGCACAATCAGCTTGGCGGGCTGGGGCGTGCGGGAAGCGCCCTGGGGGCGGTTGAGCAGCCTGAGGAGCGCGTCGATCTGCGATTCCGGCAGAGTCCCCGGCGTGCTTCCGTTCATGCGCCCTTTCACCCGCTCCACGGCCTGCACCACGCGGGCGCGGTCAAAGGGCTTCAGCAGGTAATCCACGGCGTTCACATCGAAGGCGCGCACCGCGTACTGGTCGTAGGCCGTGGCAAAGACGATCTGCGGCAGGGGGACAACTTCAATGTTGCCGGAGGGTCCTTCCTGCCGGCGCTCCATCAGCCGCTTGATCACCGCAAAGCCATCGAGGCCGGGCATCTGCACGTCCAGAAAGACCATGTCGGGGTGGTGCTCCTCGATCAGGTCCACGGCTTCAATGCCGTTCGACCCCTGCGCCACCACCTCCACGCCGCCCACCTCATCGAGCAGGTACTTCAGCTCGTCGCGGGCCAGTTGTTCGTCGTCGATAATCAGCGCAGAAAGGGGCATTTGAACCGGAAATCCGAGGTTAGGAAGGCAGGTGGAAGGGAGCTACTCGCCCAGAACTCTCAGCCGCGCCGGCATCTTGTCACGGGCCAGTTCATGACCGCAGCGGGTACAGAACTGGTCGGTGGCGCGGACGGTGCGGAAGCAGTTGCCGCAACTGGCCGTGAGCTGGTAATCGCACTGCGGACAGAAGTGGAAGTCGCTCTGCACATACGTTTCGCAGGCCGGGCAGCGGGAGACCAACGGCTGGCGCAGCAGGAAGTAGAGCACCGCCCCGATGCCTCCCGGCATCACGAAGCAGAGCAGCATCCAGAAGCGTGAACTCATGGCGCGGCGCGGCGCATCCCGGCTGACGAAACCGACCATCAGGAAATAGATGGCAGCCAGCACGCCGAAGGAGACGTTGAAGTAGATGCGCAGGCCAAGAGGCGGGACATGGTGCTGCTGTTCCGGCATGACCAGCCAGAGGTAGTACTCCACCAGGAGAAAGGCCAGGGCGGCGACCACAACGGACCACACCGGAATCAGGCGCTCTTCGTCGCTAACGGCAATGGATTCAGGTTCACGCATAGAATTTCCCCTCCTTCGGAGGGTCACTGGAAAATTAAGCATAGCTTAATCCCCCATGATCATGGACGGAAAGGGAAAACGGGAAGTTGCGCTCAATCCTGATTACGCGCGCGTTCAGGATGTGAAATTCTCGGTTTTCAGGGCCGCTTGCGCATCCAGCCTGCCAACACTGCCGAAGCCAGCACCGCTGCGCTGAAGAAGAAGACCCACACGCCCACCTGAACGGTGACGCCATTCAGGTGTTCCTCTTGAATCAGCGTGTCGCCCGCCCACCAGACCAGCGGGCCCAGGAAAAGAAAAACCACCATTGCGGCGGCCACGGCCACGGCGCGGTTCTTTTTGCGTCCCGCCTTCTGCTCCTGCATCACGCCCAGGGAGGCAATCACCACGCGCCGGGTGCGATGGGCCACGGCGCAGTCCCGGTCGGCTTGCCGCCCGCCCAAAGACGAAATCAGATCGCAATCCGTCGTGCTGGTTGCGTCCGACCTGGCTTCGTCGACCGTGCCGCCGGGCTTCATTGCATCGGCTCCAGACGGGCCAGGCGGGCGCGCTCCAGCTTGGGCTTGATCGCCGCCAAGCCGCGATAAAGTCTCGACTTTACGGTAGAAAGCGGGGCACGTGTGACCGTCGCGATCTCTTCCAGAGACATCTCCTCGTGGAACCGGAGCACCAGCACCTCGCGGTAAAGCGTATCCATCTCCAGCAGCGCCGCGGAAATCCGGTCGCGGTCTTCCAGGTTCACAAAGCGGTCGAAAGGCGTAGGGTCGTCATTGGCGACCTCGAAGCTCATGGGCCGGTCGTCCTCGCTTTTGCCTTCGAAGAGCTCGTCCAGGCTGGACATGGTCCGCTTGCGCCGCTGGTCGATGACCAGGTTGCGCGCGATGGTGAACAGCCAGGTGTCAAAGCGCGCCTTGCCGTTGTACTGCCCGCCGCGCACCAGAACCCGCATCCAGACTTCCTGAAAGGTGTCCTCGGCCATTTCGCGGTTACCGCACAAATAGAGCAGATAGCGCAGCAAACGGTGCTGGTAGCGGACGATCAGCTCGTCCAGAAGGCCGGCATCCTGCCGCTTGAGCCCCTGCGCGACGGCCAGACTCTCCTGCCGCACCTGCTCATCCGCAATTGTGGCGGAACCTTTACCGAATAAGGGGCGAACCAGGGAGGCTGCAGTCATCTCACTCAATTAGACGACAGATGAGCGGCCCGAGACTCCGGAAGAGCGATTTGGCTGAATTTTCGTCCCCGAAAGTACCCTGAAAGGCAAATTCAAGGCGCGACGGCGGCTCGTTTGGCCCTGTGCAGCGCTTCTTCGACGGCTTGCGCGGCTCGGCGCTCCCTGGCTTCCACGGTCTGATAGTAGAAAATCCCCAGCAGATGGCCGCGGCGCTGGGCGGGCGTCATGGCCTGCCAACCCTCGCGCGCCTGCGGCTGGCGCAGAAATGCCGCCTGCAGCACCGGAGGCGTTTCTGTTTCGCCTTCCAGGGCCTGAAGCAGGCGTTCGGCCATGCGCTCGGCGCGCAACTCGCGGGTGGCGGCGGTTTTGGGCTCGCCCACCCAGCCGCCAATCTCCCGCCGCATCGAAGGGCTCAGGCGCTCAAACCACCTGGGCAGACGGCGGTCGCCTTTGAGAGCGCGCGTGAGCTCGGCCGGAATCACCACGGCGCGCTCCTCCAGATCCGGCTCCAGAGCGATGCGGACCAGAGAGCCGACCTTGGCCCTTGCTGCCACCTGCATCTTCTTGTTCACCAGCAGGATGTGCCCTTCGCCGCGCCGATCGGGAAAGAGCGAAGTACGAAAGGCGAAGCCCTCGATTTCGCCGCGCACCCTCATGCCGCGGCGCTGCGGCCAGGTTTTGGCCACGTCGAAGGGAATGCGGGCAATCACCCACTTGAGCCGCGTTCCATCCGGCTCCAGAACCGCTTTGAAAGATTGGATTTTGGAGCGCATGCGCCTCCAATTTGAGCCATTATGCCGAAAAAAGAGGGGAAAAGACAGCAAGAAACGCTGGGGAAGGCTTGCGGGGTAGGGAGTGGGACGCCCGACTGTGGCGGGGAGAGGACTGTGGTCCCCCACCCTTCCGCGATGAAACTGCGGAAGGATGGGGCACCCATTTCAGTGGTGGAGAAAATGTGGGTCAACCCCCACCGGTTCCCGGTCAGGCCCTAATAACGGGGCGGTCCATCGCGGTGATGATCCCTGTCCCAATCATCGTGTTCGCGGAAGACGATGGCCGACGAGATGCGGTCATTCCAATTCTTGAAGGGGTTGTCCGCAAGAGGGATGCGCTGCAGATTGTCCACGTCCTGATCGATCACCAGGTTGATGCCGCCGAAGTCGCCGTCGTTGAAGACGCGCACGCGGGCTCCGCCAAAGACGCGAATGGAGGAGATCCTGTCGTTGAATCCCGGGGGCAAGACGGGCGAACGCTCACCCTCTTTCATACAGAAGTGTTCCCCCCGGAAATACCCATCCAGATAGAAGCATGCCCCCACGCCCTGAAAGTCACGACGGGAGTCAGGTCTCTGATAAGGAGGCTGGCCCTGGTAGGGTGGTTGGCCCTGGTAGGCAGCCGGTCCTGGATTGGGTTGCTGCCTTGGATCGCGATCGTGCCGTTCCCACTCATCGCGTTCACGGAAGACGGCGATGGACGAGATGCGGTCGTTCCAGTTCTTGTCAGGATATTCGGGAACTCTAAAGTTGTGAAGGTCGAACACGTCGTGATTGATCAGTCCGCTGATGCCGCCGAAGTTACTGTCATTGAAGATGCGCAGGCGCGCTCCACCAAATACGCGAATGGAACTAATTCTGTCGTTGAATCCCGGCGGCATGGAGGGCCAGCGCTCACCATCCTTGAGGCAGAAGGAATCCCCCCTGAAACCTGACTCCCTATAGAAGCATGCACCGCTTCCCGGCGGGTGGGGCCTGCCCCAACTCTGCTGGGCAAGCGCAGGTAAAGAGGTGATGAGTAACAAGAAAAGGGCAGAGAACGCAAATCGGAATCGCATGGTTTCTCCTCGTGGTTCGTGCCCGGTTTTCATGACGGACACACCGGGGCTTTTTAGTTCATCAATTAAGTACCGTGGATTGGCTATTGATCAATATACCCCGGCACCCCGACCGCCCTCCTTTTGCCGAGATAGCTCCTTTTCAACCGGGGCCAGCACCTGTAGTTTGCCAAGCACCTGCGGTGCGGCCAACTGCCTTCGGCCGGTCCGCGCCAGAAAGAAGGCGCGGGATCGGCGGGGTGTGGGACACCCGCCCGGTAAGGCCTTTTTTATCTCACTACGCGCGTGCCACATCTCTTCTGTTTTTTCCACTCGATTTCGACTGCAATCTTTGAAATATCTACATGAAGAAAGGAGGCTTTATGGCCTTACACGTGAATTCTCCATCCTCTAGCAGCATCCCGAACAACATCTTTCGCGCACTGACTAACCTGAATTCAAAATACCCTGAGATGTGGCAGGATGAATGGTCAGCTTCTTTGCTCGACTCTCAACATAATGATGACTGGGAATTGAAACTTACTAACAAAGACTGGATTTCACAGCGTTGCATTCTCTCCGACAGACAGCAAGTCAGTGAAGCCGTTTGCGCAAGTCTTCTTCAACTTCGGGACTTGTGAAGCGGTAGAACGTTGGCTTAATAGGACAGCACCTACATCAATGCACAAAGAGGTGCCAAAGAACCTTCCCGATGTACCGCACTATAGACCAGAGAACCAAACTAATGAGAAGTGTCGGTAGAATTCGGTTAGGGCCAAACAAGTTCTCAACATAAATAATCACCTTCATGGGTTTAGATTTACCGTAGGAAGAAATATCGGGCCACACCGCGCGCGCGTGCTCGTATCTTTCTTGAGCATCTGCACGAGCAGCTCGTTCGCTGATACTCGATACGTATCGTCCGTTGTTCTTGCGGATGCCTTCCCCGCGCTTCTTCATTCCGTGCCACCTGACAAGTCTAGCCGTACACGACAGTTTACATATGATCGTTAGGCCTCTCTTCCGAGTTCGAAACTGGGACCAGGCGGGAGGCCCACCCTTCCCACCATCTCTCCCCTTTTCAAGCCACAACTCAGCGGCGGCCCTTCGCGTAGTTTCATGGCGTGAAGGGTGGGAAATCACGAACCTCAACCCATTCGGTGGCGGCTGTCCCGCCAATTCGGAGCCTGCCTCATCCCCGAAAGCCGTTCCCGTTCGCCTGTCTCCGTTGATCTTCTACACTAAAGCCTATGGAAACTCTGTATGGATTGCACCCGGTTGAGGAGGCGCTGAAGGCCGGGCGGCGGCGCTTTGACCAGGTTTTGGTGTCGCGCGAGCGCCACGACGAGCGGCTGGAGCGGGTGGTGGCGTTGTGCCGCGAGAAGGGTGTGCGCGTGCGCCAGGAAACCCGCGAGCAGTTGACGCTGATGGCGCAGAATCCGTCGCACCAGGGCGTGGTGGCGCTGGTCAAGGGGCAGGAATCCCTGTCCATCGAGGACCTGTACACCGGGGATCCGCAAAACGCCGGGGCGGCGCGGCTGCTGCTGGCCCTGGATGGCGTGGAAGATCCGCAGAACCTGGGCGCGCTGTTGCGAGTGGCCGACGGCGCCGGGGTGGACGGAGTGGTGTTGACCGAGCGGCGTGCCGCTCCGCTGAGCCCGGTGGCGGTGAAGGCCAGCGCCGGGGCTTCGGAGCATTTGCGCATTGCGCGCGTGGTGAACCTGGTGCGGGCTCTCGAAGAGCTGAAGAAGCAGAACATATGGGTGATCGGGCTGGACGAGCGGGGCACCTGCGACTACGACCAGTTCGATCTGACTGGCAACTGCGTTCTGGTGCTGGGCCGCGAGGGCGAGGGGCTGCACGAACTGACCCGCCGCACCTGCGACTACCTGCTGCGCATTCCCATGGCCGGCGGCGTGAGTTCGCTGAATGTCTCGACGGCCGGGGCAGTGGTGCTGTATGAGGCTTTCCGGCAGCGCCGCAATGCCGCGCGCGGCGTCCAACCAGAAGCTGCCGCGGGCAAAGTTGGACCCAACGCAGGGGTCAAACCCAAAAAGCAGAAAGGCTTGGGCTCATGAAGCTCTTTTTTGCCCGGAATGTGCCGGGTATGGAAGAAGGACGACTTTTGGAGGGGATCGGCCAAAAGAATCCCTCCGGGGCTAAAGCCCAGGGTGTTTTGGATGGCTTTATGCGGGGGTTAAAACCCCCGCCTCCCTCCGGATGGTGCATCTCCGCGGGGTGTCTAGCCGTTGCTCTATGTCTGGGTGCACAACCCAGCGCCGCCCAATCCGCTCCCGCGCAGCAGCCGCAGCCGCCCAAGGGGCAAGTCATCTTTTCGCGCTCCGTGGACGAGAACGGGCAGGCCTCGACGCACGGCGCGCAGGCCGTGAACCAGCCTGCCGTGAAAATGGCGACAGAGCCAGCGGCGGCGGATGCCGAGCGGCAGGCGGTGAGCTTCACGGGCTTTGACATGGACGTGCGGCTGCGCTCGGCTGCCCAGCAGATGGCCGTGCGCGCGCTGGTGACGGTGCGTAACGACGGCAAGGCTCCGCTGGCGCAGATTCCGCTGCAAATCTCCTCGTCGTTGAACTGGGAGCGGATTCGCGTGAACGCCAAGGACGTCACGTTCCAGGTGGCGACGCTGAACTCCGATGCCGACCATACAGGCCAATTGCACGAGGCGGCGGTGCCCCTGACCGTACCGCTGGCCCCGGGACAGAGCTTGCAACTCGACGTGGTGTACTCCGGCGCCATTGCGCCCTCCGCCCAGAGGCTGCTGGTGATTGGAACGCCCGGAGACGTGGCCTTGCACTCGGACTGGGATCGGATCAGCGTGCCGTTTACGGGCCTGCGCGGCTTCGGGAATGTGGTCTGGTACCCGGTGGCCAGCGTGCCGGTGATTCTGGGCGACGGCGCGCGGCTCTTCGACGAGATTGGCGAGCACAAGCTGCGCATCGCCGGGGCGCATTTCCGGCTGCGGCTGACGGTCGAGTTTCCCCATGGACAGGCGCCGACGGTGGCGCTGATCAACGGCCACTCCGTGCCTTTGACGGTGACCGAATCGGGCGCGCTGGACCAGAACCAGGAGGTGGCCGGCGTGGCCACGGGCCTGATGGATGGCGCAACCCTGGGCTACGAGGCGCCGAGCCTGATGGTGGCGATTCGCAACGCGCACAAGGGAACGAATTTGACCGCCTGGACGCTGCCGGAGAATGACGTGGCCGTGCAGGGGTGGACGCAGGCGGCGGCAACAGTAACGCCCTTTTTGCAGAGCTGGCTGGGGCTGCGGCCGCGCTCGCAGCTCACGCTGATTGACCTGCCGGACCCGGAAGACGCGCCCTTCGAAACCGGCGCACTGCTGGCGACGAGCCTGCACGAAGCTCCCGCTGACCAGTTGGAGGGGATCTTGGCCCACGCGCTGACGCATGCGTGGATGCAGTCTCCGCGCGCCTGGCTGAGCGAGGGTGTGGCGCACTTTATGGGCACGCTATGGGTGGAAAAGCAGCGCGGACGGGAGCAGGCGCTGGGCACACTCGAGTCCGGGCGCACCGCACTGGCCCTGGCCGAGCCGGAAAGCCCGGGGCGCAGCGCGGGACAGCCGCTGGCCGAAGCGATTTCGCCGGTCTACTTCCGCACCAAGGCAACGTATGTTCTGTGGATGCTCAGGGACGTGGCGGGCGATCAGACACTTTCCGCCGCGCTGCGCGCCTACGATCCGACGCAAGACTTGGGCAAGGACACGGGGCGCTGCTCGTTTGAGTTGCTGCTGGAGCAGGCGGGCGTGCGCCGCGATCTCTCGTGGTTCTTCGCCGACTGGGTAGATGCCGACAAGGGACTGCCGGACATCGCCATCGACAGCGCCTTCCCCAGCCCCAATGCGGCGGGAAACTGGCTGGTCGCGGTGAATCTGACCAATGCGGGATACGCGCAGACCGAAGTGCCGGTGACGGTGCGCTCGGACTCGGCCACCGTGACGCAGAGGGTGCGCGTGCCGGCCCACGGCAAGGCCATCCAGCGGCTTCTGATTCAGGGCAAGCCGACCGAGGTGCAGGTGAACGACGGAACCATTCCCGAGACCCAGGCCAGCGTACACATCACGCGGCTGGGCGAGTCCGAGGCAGCGCCGGCCGGTACAAGCCAGTCAAATCCAACCAAGCCGTAGCTGGGGCGACCCGGGTTCCGATTCTGGACGAAAACAGCGATGCCCCCTATTCCCAAGTGCTTTAGGCCTGGAAATAGGGGGCATCGCTGTTTGTGCACCTTTATTTGTGCGCCCAAGTCGGTGCACCCATGGTGGTGCGCTCAGGCGGCGTGATGCGGAAGCCGTCGGGGTCCTTGCCGCGGACCTTGCGCCACCAGACCTGGAAGCTGGGGACGTTGACGGTGATCAGGAAGAGGCGGCGGAGCTTTCCGGGCGGGCAGCGCAGAGGCTGAACGCCGTGCCAGGAGTGCTTGGTGCGCTCGAAGAGCAGGCTTCCGTTCCCGCGCGGGCGGAGCGAAGCGGCTACCTTGAACTGGTCGAAGTCAGGGCCGGAGTGCACGGGAAAGCGCCGTTCGCTGTCCAGAATCAGAATTTCGCCGCCCCATGCCGGGTCCCAGTCGTCTTCGGTATTGAAATAGAAGATCTGCGTGGCCAGTTTGCGGGCTGCATCGCAGTGCGGCGAGACGGCGCAACCCTCCCAGGCGTAGTACCACTCAAAGGTGGGAATGAAGTTGTGGGGTCCCAGCACGCGGCGCAGAAATGCTTGATAAACCGGGCCTTGGAGCTCGGCCAGAAACTCTTTCCAGGGCTTGGCCAGCTCCACGCCGGGACGGTAATGCAGCAGGTAACGGTCGTGAGGAGCCTGCCCATAGGCGCGCTTGATGCCCTCCAGGCGGTTGAACCCCTCCACGGCGGGCAGAGTCTCCCGCAGGGTTTCGTAGCCCTCGGGCGTAAGCGACTGCTCGACCTCTGCCCAGGGGTAAGGCTGGCGGTTTTTGAAGTCCTCGGAAGAAAGCGACTCCAGCCGCTCGCGATTCAAGTAGTTCATGAACCACTCCCTCCGCCGGCCCTTCTCTCCTTTTCCTGCGGCGTGAGCCGGCAATGCCAAGTAGCGTTGTCCCATTGGAATGCCACGTCAGTGACCGGGAACACACTGACACGGTTGATGTTATCCGGAACTGGCCGTCCGGTCGTTGCGGACGGTCAATCCGTCTGGTTTTCTAATTAGACTCCCCTCACCGTCCGGAGCTGCCGAAGCCCTTCCCGGCGCGGGCTGAGTCTTCCAAATTTTCCACTGCCACCACGGCGCCGGTCAAGACCGGGACGGGGATCATCTGGGCGATCTTCTCGCCGGCCTTCAGATCGATGGCGTGGTCGCCCAGATTGGTCATCAGCACCAGGATTTCGCCCCGGTAGCCGGAGTCAATGACACCGCCGGTGGTGGCAAGGCCCTTGGCCGCCATCGACGAGCGGTCGCGCACCAGCAGGCCAAGCGGCGCACCGCTCTTGGGGTCCCGCGCTTCCACGGCAATGCCGGTGCGCACTTTGACGGTGGCCCTGGGCGAGAGCGAGACGCCCTCAAGAGCAAAAAGGTCGTAGCCCAGATCTTCACCCGGATGCGCCACTACCGGCGTCCGGGCATCTTTTTCAAGCAGTTTTACTCGCAGCATCTTTTCATCGTATAGCGAGAGAGCAGACTTGCTGACGGGCCAGTTTGCCCCAAAATGGTCAGCCCCGGCAGGAAGACTCTCCCAGCCGGGGCTGTCATGGTGGTGCAAATCAATTCGGCAAAAGGACCTGTAAGCCGAATTCTGTCGTGTGCGGTCATTCCTCTAGGCGCCGCGTTACCGCGGACACTCATCAGCGACCTACCCGGAGGTTCCGGCAATTGCTTGAGCCGCCTGGGCGCGCCGGGCCGGCACGCAACGGCTGCCTGGCTCTTGGCCGCCGCTTCCCTCCCTATTTGGTCTTGCTCCGTGTGGGGTTTACCCTGCCCCGGCCTTTACAGACCGGGCGGTGCGCTCTTACCGCACCATTTCACCCTTACCCCGACGCTGGCTCAGCAAGCTGAACCAGGGCGGCCCTCCCGAAAGAGGGGTAGCCGAGGCGGTATCTTTTCTGTGGCACTGGCCGTCCGCGGATTTTGAAGTCCGCGTCCCGGACGTTATCCGGCACACTGCCCTGCGGAGTTCGGACTTTCCTCCCCCGGTGGTCCCAGGCTTGCGCCCGAGCCTCCGGCAGCGACCGCCCGGTCCTCCTGCCATGCCTAAGTCTACGCGAATTCGTGTCGCCATGGGCGCGTAGGGGCGGCAACTCGTCGCATCGGAGTTCTCTGCTGTTCGCTCTATCTGTATGTCTATAGCTTCTCTGGCCACTTGCGGCTGGTGTGAATTACGGAGGCAATCAGAATCACATCGTCCACGAGCCGATAGGGGAGGATGTAAGGCAGTCCAGGGACAAGAAGTTCCCGTGTGCCTTCAACCTTCCCCAAGTGGCCGCTCAGCGGGAACCGCTCAAGCTGGATAGCTGCTTCCACGATTGCGGCCGCAACCCGCGTGGCTGCGGCGGGACTGTCTTTGGAGATGTAGGCGTGGATCGAAGCAAGTCTGCGAATGGCGCGCTTGCTCCACCGGAGTTTCAAAGCGGAGGAGGCAACTCATTCGTAGTACCCCAACTTCGCAGCCATTCGATCACTTTCGCGTTGGGAACGCTTTCGCCTGCTTCAATCTCGGCAAAACCGGCGCAAATCTCATCCTGTTTCCACTGCTCGTAGTCGCCTGGGCAGGGGGCGCATTCTGCGCTTTGAGGCGTGTGCAGAATCAGGGAGCCTGTGGGACTGAGCCGCCATTCCACGGAGTCGCCGACCGATAGATTCGCTTGTCGAAGCAGATCTTCGGGAATCTCGACCGAGACCCTGCAGCCCGTGCGGGCAATCTGTGTGGCCATCGGGTCCTCCAGTGTCCACCATGTTAATCCATTTTCCAGTTGTCCACTCGTCTCCCGATGCAGGGGCAGGATCTCCAATGGCCTAATCGCGGCTATCTCCCTCAAAGTGACCCCAGTTTACCGCTAACCTCAAGGCCTGGCGTGCCAATCATTTGAATCTGTGCCCGGCATCTCACCATCCCTTCTCTGCGGAGGGAGCTTTCCTCCAATCACATTCAGGTAAGATGGCTCCCCCGGTTTGATTCACACACCAATTGGCTCCGAATCCTGGACGCAAGGAGAAATCCATGAAGATTGTCACCACGATCGCCCGCTATCTGCTGGGGCTGATGTTCCTGGTCTTTGGACTCAACATGCTCATCCCTTTCATTCCCATGGGGCCGATGCCCACCGGCCTGGCTGGTCAGTTTACGATTGCCCTGTTTGCGGCGCACTACTTCTACGTGGTGGGCACGGTCATGGTGATCTCCGCGGTCTTGCTGCTCCTGAACCGGTTTGTGGGGCTGGGGCTCACGCTGCTGGGCCCGGTGCTCTTCAACATCCTTACGTTTCACGCCCTGATGAACCCGAGCGGCATTGGGATGGGAGCGTTTGCCACTTTGCTGTGGGCTCTGGTTGCCTGGCGGCATCGGACGGTGTTTGAAAGGCTGTTTGCGGCGCGGCTTGAGGAATGAAGACTGCCGGGCAGAGACACCGGGCGGCTGGCTACAATTAAAGGCACGATGATTCAGTACCTTTATCTCGGCCGGGTGGGCTACGACGAGGCGCTGCGGCTGCAGGCGGAGATTGCCGCCTGGCGCGCCGAGGGCCGCCTACAAAACGTGCTGCTGCTTCTGGAGCATCCGCCGGTGCTGACGCTGGGGCGCAATGCCCACCGCGCCAATGTACTGGCTTCCGACGAGTTGCTGGCCAGCCGTGGGGTGACGATCCACGAGATCAACCGCGGCGGCGACGTGACCTATCATGGGCCGGGGCAACTGGTGGGCTACCCGATCTTCGACTTGCGCAGCCTGAAAAACGAGAAGGGCAGCCGCCTGGGGCCGGTAGACTTTGTGCGCCGGATGGAAGAGGCGCTGACTCGCGTTTGCGGAGTCTATGGGGTGCCTGCGGGAAGAATCGCGGGGCTGACCGGCGTCTGGTGCGGAGTTCACCCTGCGGATGATTCCGCTCCGCCAATCACGCCGGAAGGCCTGCCGTCCGCAGGACCGGAGAGGAAAATCTGCGCCATCGGGATCCACGTTGCGCGCGGCATTACGTCTCACGGCTTCGCCTTTAACGTCACCACCGATCTGCGCGACTTCTCGCTCATCATTCCCTGCGGCATTCCCGATCATCCGGTGACCAGCCTGGAGCGCGAAGTGGCTCCAACCGTGGAGTTGCCGAATCTGGAAGCGATCGCGCACCAGGCGGCACGGTACTTCGGGCAGGTCTTTGGCGAACAGGTGCTGGCTGTGGAGAGCATGGAGGCGCTGCGCGCACAAGCCGCCGCTCACCGTGCCGCGCCTCAGTTTCCCGCCGAAGATACGCCACTGCGCGTTCCTGCTGAAGTGGAACGCCTGCAACGAAGCGGCGAGCCGCCCGTTCGCGCCTGAAGGGCTGCCTTATTCCATTCTCAGCGCCTGCATGGGGTCCAGCCGCGAGGCGCGCCACGCGGGAATCAGGCAGGCCGCAGCCGCCACCAGCAGCAGCGTAACAGCAACCCCGACAAAGACTGCCGGATCGAGCGGCTGTGTCTGGTAGAGCATGGAGCGGATCAGCCGCACTACGGCCACGCTGCCCGCCAGGCCCAGCGCCAGCCCGAAGAGCGCCGGACGCAGTCCATCAAGAAGCACTGTGCCCAGCACCTGTTCCCTCTGCGCGCCCAGCGCGATACGAATGCCGATTTCGCCCGTCCGCTGCGCCACGATGTAGGAGAGCACGCCGAACAGTCCCACCGCCGCCATCAGCAGCGACAGGATCGAAAATCCAAGCAACACCGCGGCATTGAAGCTGGAGTCGGAGATCGTCTTGCCCAGCAACTGGTCCATGGTCAGGACATTGGATACAGGGAGATCGCGATCGAGGCTGGCGAGCATCCTTTGCACGGGCAAAGCGAGCTGTTCCACGTTGTGGCTGGAGCGGATCACCAGGGTTCCGTTGTTCGCGGTCCCGGCATAGATGGAGTAGTACTGCATGGGCATCGGCGCTTCAGCAACGGCGTAGCGCGTATCGCCCACCACGCCCACGATGGTCATCGCGCGGCCCTGGAAGCGCAGATGTTTGCCGATCGGATCTTCACCAGGAAAATACTCCCCGGCAAACGACTTGGAGATGACGGCCTCATCGGCGTCCTCCAGACGCTTGGCCGGATCGAAGCTCCTGCCGCGCAGTAGAGGTATGCCCATGGCCGCGAAGTAGCCGGGATCGACGAAGCGATCGATGGCCGACTGCGCCTGCTCCGGCGGCAGAGGCGGGTGCTCGACAATGGCGAAGGGGCGGTCTTCCCAATAGCCTTGCCCGGGAGCCGCTTCAGTGAAGCCCGCGGACTCGACGCCCGGCACGGCGCGCACGCGCGTCAGCAGGGTCGCGTAGAAGTTCGCCAATTCGGCAGGGTGGCTGAACCGTCCCCCAAAGAACCCCAGCCGCATGGTGAGCACGTTCTTGGTGGCGCATCCCATGTCGTTGCGTTCAAGATTCCAATAGCTCTTCAGCAGGAGCCCCGCTGCCACAAGCAACACGGTCGTCCCGCCCACTTCAAGAGCAAGAAGCGTCTTGCGCAGCCGCGCGTGCGAACGTCCGCTGCTGTGTTCGCGGCCAGAGGATTGCAGTGCCTCGTAAGGCTGGACGCGATGGGTGCTGAGGAACGACATGAGCGTCGTGAACACAGCGCATGTGACCGCGATGCCCACCGAGAATGCCGCGACAGTTCCGTCGATGTGGATGGTGCTTACGCGCGGCATATCGGCACGTGCGTACATAAGCCATCGCAGAGCAGCATACGCAAGCCCCAAGCCGATGGCCGCACTGGCCGCGCAGAGCACCAGACTCTCCATCAGGCGCGCATGTAAAAGGCGAAGCCGCCCAGCGCCCAGCGCCCAGCGCAGGGCGAGATCTTTCTGGTGCGCTGCGGACCACGCGACGAGCAGGCTGGCGACATTCATGCAGGCTACGAGAAGAAAACACCCGGAAGCTCCCAGGAGCACGTAAAGCGGCTGGCGCAGGTCTCCAACAAGATTCTCAAGCAGCGGGAGAATGCTTGCGCCTTTACTGATCGAGGGATTGTCTGCATGTTGGTCGTGAATCCGCTGACTAATCACGGAGAGGTCAGCCGCGGCTTCAGACATCGTTGCGCCATGCTTCAGTTGGCCCACGACGAGAAGCTCATGCGAAGAGAGCGAATTCATCCACACGGGAGGCTTGTCATGGTATGCCGGAGTCCACAACTGCAAATCGACGTAGGGGTAGGTGAACCACTGCGGAAGAATGCCAACGACGGTGTACGGTCTGCGGTTCATGCGGATGGTCTGGTTGAGAATCGCGCGATTCCCTCCGAAACGCCGCTGCCAGAAACTCCACGTAAGCATCACCACGCCGTTCGCGGAGCGGCTGTCGTCCGCCGCGGTAAAACTTCGCCCCAGTGCGGGCGTGACGCCAAGCATGGGAAAGAAGTTCCAGCTGCAGTTTGCGCCGTCAAGCCTCTCCGGTAACTGATTCCCGTCTCCGGAGACGTTGTATAGCTCCTGGTCCATCAGGGCCAGGTCGCTGAACGTGTGATTTTGCCTCTTCCACTCAGCAAAGACGCCGCCCGAGACGGGGAGCGTTTCATTGCCGCTCTGCTCAAACACCATCATCAAGTGATCGGGATCGCGAAACGGGAGCGGCTTCTGAAGAACGTCTCGCACGATGGTGAACAGGGCAACGTTTGCGCCAATGCCAGTCGCCATGACCAGAATCACAAGCGCGCTGAACCCCGGCCTGCGCGCAAGTGAACGCAGCACAACGCGCAGATCGCTCAGAATCGCTTCGGCCCAGGACCAGTTCCACGTTGCCCGCGCTTCCTCGCGCAGCAGAGCTGGATTACCGAAGCCGCGCAGTGCCGCAAAGCGCGCTTCTTCCTCGCTCATGCCCGCAGACAGGTTCTCGGCGATCTGCTGCTCAAGATGGAAGCTCAGCTCATCGTCCAGGCGCTCTGAGGCTTTCTTGCGTTGAAAAAGCATCCGCAACCGCATTGCCAGTTTTGTTGTCCACCGCATCGCTTTCCCGTCTTTCCTTCCAAGCCCGCAGGCTTCCCCATCTCTCGGGTCTGACTGACAATAAGGTCGATGTCCGCCGACAAGCCGTTCCGAACAGATGACTGCGATCAACGAAGCCTACCGTCTGGTGCGCAGTTGCCCACCTTGGGAAACCGCCGGGTTCGGTCCAGACTGAATCTGAAAATTAATGCGGTTTCGAGACCGGTATCTCCAGGCGGATTTATTCCGTTCTCAGCGCCTGCATGGGGTCCAGCCGCGAGGCGCGCCACGCGGGAATCAGGCAGGCAGCCGTCGCGACCAGCAGCAGCGCGGCAGCGACCCCGACAAAAACCGTCGGATCGAGCGGTTGCGTCTGATAGAGCATGGTGCGGATCAACCGCACCACGGCCACGCTGCCGGCCAGACCCAGGGCCAGTCCGAAGAGCGCCGGACGCAGTCCATCGAGAAGCACTGTGCCCAGCACCTGTTCCCTCTGCGCGCCAAGCGCGATGCGAATGCCGATTTCGCTGGTTCGCTGCGCCACGATGTAGGAGAGCACGCCGAAGAGTCCCACCGCAGCCAGCAGCAACGACAGCACGGCGAAGCCCGCCAGCAGCGTGGCGTTGAAGCTCTCATCCAGCGTGGACTTGCCCAGCAACTGGTCCATGGTCAGCACATCGGAAACCGCCAGATCGCGATCCAGAGCCGAAATCGCGCGCTGCACGGGCATGGCCTGGGCCTCCACATCGCGGCTGGAGCGGATCACCAGCGTGCCACCGTTCTGTTCGCCCGATGCCAGCGAGAAATACTTCATGGCCATGGGTTGCTCGCCGATTGCGTAGCGTGTATCCCCCACCACGCCCACGATGGTGAAGTCCTTGCTGATGGTGTGGACATGCTTGCCGAGTGGATCCTCGCCGGGAAGGTACTGCTTGGCAAAGGAATCGCTGATGACAATCTCGTTGGCCTTGTCGAGCCGCAGGCTGGGGTCAAAGCTCCGTCCGCGCAGGATGGGAATGCCCATGGCGGCAAAGTACTGCGGATCGGCCCAGCGGTTGAGGGCGAAAAGGCCCTTGCCCTGGGGCAGCGGCGGATGTTCCACGATGTTGAAGCTCGAGTCTTCCCAATAGCCCTGCCCCGGAACCGCCTCCACAAAACCGGCAGCCTCCACGCCCGGCAGCGCGCGCACCCGCTCCAGCAGAGCATCGAAGAAGTTGGCCGGTCCGGGCCCCGGAGTTTTATAGCGCGCTCCGGGAAGTCCCATCCGCATGGTCAGCACGTTCTGCGTCGTGCAACCTATATCGGCCGAGCGCAGCCGTTCATAGCTTTTCAGCAGCAGTCCCGCAGCCACCAGCAGCACCACGGTCAAGCCCACCTCCGCGGCCAGCAGAGACTTGCGCATCCGCGTGTGCGCGTGCCCGGCGCTGGAGCCGCGGGCCGAGTCCTGCAGCGCGGTCAGAAGCTGCGTGTCCTTGGTGCTCAGTGAGGCCACCAGTCCGGCAAAGAGCGCACAAAGCAAGATCAGTCCCACAGTGAATGCCGCGACCGCGCCGTCGATATGAATCGCATCCACGCGGCTCATGTCCTTGCGAAGATGCACCAGCCACTGCACCGCTCCATAGGCCAGCAGCAGCCCGGCCGCGCCGCCCGCCGCCGAGAGCAGAAAACTCTCCATCAGCCGCTCACGGAGCAGACGCAGCCTTCCGCCGCCCATGGCCGCGCGAATGGCCAGCTCCTTGCGCCGCGCCGCCCCCCGCGCCACGAGCAGGTTGGCCACGTTGAGGCAGGCAATCAGCAGCACGCACCCGGTGGCCGCCAGCATCACATAGAGCGGCCGCTTCAGGTCGCCCACCATGTGTTCCAGCAGCGGCTTGCCGGTGGCGCGCCTGCTGATGAACGGATTGTCCAGATGCGCTTCGTGCAGACGGCGGGAGATGACGCTCAAGTCGGCAACGCCCTGCGCCGCGGTGACTCCCGGCTTCAATCGCCCCACGACGCGGAACATGTGGCCATCGAGCATGGCCATGACTTTTTCCGGCTTGTCCTGATAAACCGGGGTCCACAGCTGCGTTGTCGATCTGGGAAATTGGAACCACGACGGCATGACGCCGATCACCGTGTACGGCTTGGTGTCCAGGTAAATGGTGCGGTTCACGATGGCCGGATCTCCGCTGAATCGCCGCTTCCACAAACTCCAGCTCAGAAGGACCGTGCCGTTTGCCGAGCGGCTGTCGTCCGCTGCCGTAAAGTCGCGGCCGAGGGCCGGCCGCACGCCCAGCGTGGTCAACAGATTCCACGTGCACTCCGCGCTTTTCAGGTTCTCCGGCAACTGTCCGCCCGAGCCAGAGAGACTGGATTCGCTGTCCTCCTGCAGGAGGGCCAGGTCGCTGAAGGTGTGGTTCTGTTTCTTCCATTCCGAGTAGACGCCTCCGGCAACAACGTTGTAGGCGAATTTCTCGCTGTCGTCGGGAAGGCCGTGCTCATAGAGCATCACCAGCCGGCCGGGGTCTTTAAACGGCAGCGGTTTCAGCAGCACCGAGTGCACCACAGTGAACAGCGCCACGTTGGCGCCGATGCCGAGGGCAATCACCAGAATCGCAAGCGCGGCGAAGCCCGGCGCACGGCCCAGGGTGCGGAAGCCGTAACGCACTTCGCGTCCCATCTGCTCCAGCCAGTTCCAGCTCCACGTTGCCTGCGCCTCTTCGCGCAGCAGCGCCGGATTGCCGAAGCTGCGCAGCGCTGCAAACCGAGCCTCTTCCGCGCTCATGCCCGCAGCCAGGTTCTCCGCGATTTGCCGCTCAAGATGGAAGGCAAGCTCGTCGTCCAGGCGCACGGCAGCCTTTTTGCGTTGGAAGAGCATCTGCATCCGCATTGCCAATTTCGCTGTACCCCGCATCACGTTCCCCCGTCTTTCTGAGCCCGCCGGCTCTCAGGCCTGCGTCACAACCAGATCGATGGCCGCCGAAAGCCGGTTCCAGTTGGCGGTTTCCGACTCGAGCTGTCCGCACCCGGCGGCCGTGAGGGAATAAAACTTGGCCTGGCGGCCGGTTTCGCTTGCAGCCCACTCGGCCGTGACCCACCCCTGCTGCTCCAACCTGTGGAGTGCGGGATAGAGGGAGCCCTGCTGCACTTGCAAGACTTCGCCGGAAATCTGCTGAATACGCTTGGCGATGGCCCAGCCGTGCATGGCTTGGGGTAGAAGGGTCTTCAGAATCAGCAGGTCGAGCGTTCCCTGCACGAGATCGTTTGGTTTACCCATGCCTAGATTATCTACACAATGTTGTGTAGACCGTCAAGGTGTCCGGAGAAATAATTTTTCTGGGTGCGGTTCACCGTTCGCGTTACCAGACAAAAGGAATCAGCCGGGAACGGGTGTGCTGGCAATACTCCGTATAGCCCGGCAACTGGACCCGCAGGACCTTTTCCTCGTTGAGCAGGCGGATCACGTAAAAGGGCAGCAGCAGGACGAAAAACGGAAGCGCGACCCACGAACCCAGGGCCAGCGGTGTAAAAAGCCACAGCACCACACTGCCCGCGTACAGGGGATGACGAACCAGGGCGTAAGGCCCGGTGCAAATGACCTTCTGCCCGGTTTCCACCCGGACTGTATGGGCCGCAAAGCGGTTCACGTTCATGGCCCAGACCACGATAAAGAGGCCGGCCAGAACCAGCGCCCCGGCCAGCAGGCTGAGCCACAACGGCACCGTGCCGGCCAGGGCACGCGACCAGCCCATGCGATGGTCGAAGCCCGGAAGCAGAAAAATCGCAAAGAACACCGGTTGCAACCAGAGCAGCAGGAGTCTTTGCTCCCTCACCTGCTCTTTCATTTCCAATCTGCGCTCAAGAAATTCCCGGTCGACCTTCAGGAA
>Ga0224530_1000344_pt1 | contig 31519 bp, 20 predicted proteins | sample CBST75metaG_FD_179873 | JGI IMG/M metagenome (GOLD analysis project Ga0224530, IMG submission 179873) | Peat soil microbial communities from Stordalen Mire, Sweden - C.B.S.T75 | ecosystem: Environmental > Terrestrial > Soil > Wetlands > Peat | place: Sweden: Norrbotten County, Stordalen Mire...
GTCTTGGACATCTTTTCGCGGTTGGCGTCGCGCACCAGGGCGTGGATATAAACCTCGCGGAACGGCACTGAGTCCTTCAGTTCGCGCTTGGAGCCGTCGGGCATGGGCACGTCCCCGGCGAACCAGCAGCCCAGCATGATCATGCGGGCGACCCAGAAGAAGAGAATGTCGAAGCCGGTAACGAGAAGGCTTGTTGGATAGAAAGCGTCGAAATCCGCGCGATTTTCCGCTGTGATCCTTGGCCAGCCGAAGACGGAAACTGGCAGCAGGCCAGAGGAAAACCAGGTGTCCAGAACGTCGGTTTCCTGCGTGATGCGGGCCGAGCCGCAATGGGCGCAGGCGGTTGGATCGACGCGGGCGACGGTGATCTTGTGGCACTCCGCGCAGTGCCATGCGGGAATGCGATGGCCCCACCAGAGTTGGCGCGAGATGCACCAGTCGTGGATATTTTCCATCCACTCGAAGTAGGTTTTCTCGTACATCTCCGGCGTAAAGCGAATGTGTTTTTGCCGGACGGCCTCTCTGGCCTTCTCGGCCAGCGGCTCAATCTTGACGAACCATTGCGTGGAGAGGCGCGGCTCCACAACCGTCTTGCAGCGGTCGCAGTGGCCCACGTTGTTGGTGTGGTCCGTAATGCCGGCCAACAGGCCTTGAGATTCAAGGTCGGCAACCATGCGTTTGCGGGCAACATAGCGGTCAAGCCCCGCGTATGCGCCGCCTTCGGCATTGATAAGTCCCTTGTCGTCCATGATGTTGATCGACGGCAGATGATGACGCTCGCCGAGGGCGAAGTCGTTGGGGTCGTGAGCAGGAGTTACCTTCACCGCGCCGGTGCCGAAGTCGCGCGTGACCCACTCGTCGAGGATGACAGGAATTTCGCGCCCGGCAAGCGGCAGGCGAAGTTTCTTGCCATGCAGGTGCAGATAGCGCTCGTCTTCGGGATGAATGGCAACGGCCACGTCGCCGAGCATGGTTTCGGGGCGGGTGGTTGCAACAGTAAGAAACTCGCCGGTATCCTTGCCTTCCGCGTCAAGAACCGGGTAGCGAATCTCCCATAGATGGCCCTTCTGCTCCGCGTGGACCACTTCGAGGTCGCTGATGGCGGTTTGGCAGCGCGGGCACCAGTTGACGATGTAAGCGCCGCGATAGATAAGCCCCTGCTCATGCAGGCGGACAAAGGCTTCACGCACGGCGACGGATAGGTTCTCGTCCATCGTGAAGTATTCGCGCTGCCAGTCGACCGAGGCGCCGAGGCGTTTCATCTGGTCCAGAATGGCGCCGCCGTAGTGGCGTTTCCACTCCCAGACGCGCTCGACAAAGGCCTCGCGGCCAAGCTGCTGGCGCGTCTTGCCTTCCGTTGTCAATTGGCGCTCGACCATCATCTGCGTGGCGATGCCCGCGTGATCGGTACCTGGCAGCCACAGGGCGCGGCGGCCTGTCATGCGCCGCCAGCGGACGAGAATGTCCATCTCCGTCTGGTTGAGCATATGGCCCATGTGCAACCGGCCGGTCACGTTGGGCGGAGGCAGCAGGATGGAGAAAGAGGACTCGTCCGGGCGGGATGCCGCTTTGGGATCGGAAGCATCAGGAACGGGCGTGGGCTGGGCGAAGAGCTTCTCGCGTACCCAGTATTCCGCCCAATGATCTTCAATGGCGGTGGGGTCGTAGGCTTTGGGTAGTTCGTGGGGCATGAGGGTTGTTTCCGAACCCCTGATAGACTGCTCGAAACCCTCTTCCAGCACGGGTTTTGAGCCAGGGAACTATTTATCATTTTAACAGACGCACGTCAAAGAACAATTCTTCGCATACTCTTCACGGTTAGAGTCATTGATATCGAATTAGTTGTCATGATCGAAGGTTCCGATTACATGGTTAGAGTTACGCAGTTTGGAATGCGGCAATTGATAAGTAAAATTCACAGCAATCCTATCCCTTTGGCTTCCTGAATTGTGGCATGAATTAACTCCTCGTGAACTAAGTACCCATCTTAAGCGAGTAACTTCATAGCGCTCTTTCATTAACCTGGAAAACTTAATGAATTCAGAAACTAATTGCCGAGGCCAGATCGCGGGACAAACCATTGCAATGTCAGTCAGTTCAGCGATGGAGCATGAAAAATGGTACATAAGCAAGCGGTCAGAAACCTAGCGCAGAATACCCTTGATTGTGACTTCTTTCCGACCGTCTGAGGGAGGCGAAACGATGTTGCCCGCGATGGGTGAGTCATCCACAATGAGGGCAATTTGGTTACCATCTCCCTTGCGCTCAATGGAGATGTGGTAGGCCACTCCGCGGAAGATGCGGGTAGCTTTGTAGCCCGGCCAGTTCTTCGGAATCACCGGTGCAATCTCAAGACCGTTAAGGGTCGTGCGAATGCCGAGAATCCACTGTACGACAGCGTAGTAGTTCCAGGCTGCCGTGCCGGTAAGCCAGGAATTTTTGGCCTCGCCGAAGGTAGGCGCGTCTTTGCCCGCAATCATCTGCGCGTAGACGTAGGGCTCGCAGCGGTGCAACTCGCTGATCTCTTCGCGTGCCGAGGGGTTAATGCGGAGGTAGTAGTCGTGGGCTTGGTCGCCGTGGCCCAGGCGTGCTTCGCCGATCATGACCCAGGGATTGGCGTGACAGAAAATACCGGCGTTCTCCTTGTATCCCGGCGGGTAGGAAGAGATTTCGCCGAGGTTCAGGTAGTACTTCGAATAGGGCGGCTGCTGTAGGACGATGCCGTGCCTGGTGGCCAGGTGTTCTCGCGTAGCGGCCAGCGCCAGGACGGCCTTGCCGTCGTCGAGACCGATGCCGGCCAGCGCGCAGAAGCCATTGGACTCGATGAATATTTTTCCTTCCGTGCACTCTTTGGAGCCAATCTTGGCGCCGAAGTCGTCATAGGCGCGCAGGAACCACTCGCCATCCCAGCCATGTTCGAGTACAATCTGCTCCATCTTGGCAACCTTGCAAAGATAGGTGGATGCTTCGGCATTGAGGCCGCGACTCTTCGCAATTTCTGCAAGTTCGCGGCCGACGTACACAAAGAGCCCGGCGATGAGGACCGACTCGGCCACTTTTCCGTCCTTGTTGGTGGTGGTCTGGAAGGACTGACCGGGCGTTGAGGAGAAGCAGTTAAGGTTGAGGCAGTCGTTCCAGTCAGCGCGGCCGATGAGTGGCAACCCGTGCGGTCCAAGGCGCTCCAACGTGTAGGCAAAGCTGCGGCGCAAGTGCTCGTAGAGCGTCTTTTCGGAGCCTGGCTCGTTGTCGAAGGGTACCTTTTCGTCCAATATGCACCTGTCTCCGGTCTCCTTGAGATAGGCCGAGACGCCGACGATAAGCCAGAGCGGATCGTCGTTGAAGCCGCTGCCGATGTCGTTGTTGCCGCGCTTCGTAAGGGGTTGGTATTGGTGATAGGCGCCGCCTGTGGCGAGTTGCGTGGCGGCGAGGTCAAGGATGCGCCGGCGGGCTCGCGTCGGCGCCATATGCACAAAGCCGAGCAGATCCTGGTTTGAGTCGCGGAAGCCCAGGCCGCGGCCGATGCCGGATTCAAAGAAGGATGCTGAACGCGACAGGTTGAAAGTCACCATGCACTGGTAGGCATTCCAAATATTCACCATGCGGTTGGTGTGAACGTCGGGCGTACTCACCTGAAGGATACCGAGCAGTTTGTCCCAGTGCTGGCCCAGTCGCTCAAAGGCCGCGTCGGCTTCCTTGGTATCAAGATACTTTGCGATGACCGGCCGTACAGTTTTCTTGTTGATGGTCTGTGAACCTGCCGGATCAAACTTCTGGTTCGCGGGGTTCTCATGGTATCCGAGCAGTAAAACGATTTGGCGCGTTTCTCCAGGAGCCAGATCAAGCTTGACCTGATGAGCGCCAATTGGCGACCAGCCGTGGGCGATTGAGTTGGTAAGCTGACCTGCTTCAACGGCGGCCGGTGAGTCCCAACCGCGATAGCGCCCCAGAAACGCCTCGCGCTGGGTGTCGAAGCCCGCGTTGGGCACTGAACAGGCAAAGTAAGCAAAGTGGTTGCGGCGCTCGCGGTATTCGGTCTTGTGGTAGATGACGCCCTCTTCCACTTCCACTTCACCAACGTTAAAGTTGCGCTGAAAGTTGGTGGCATCGTCCTGAGCATCCCACAGGCAAAATTCGATACTGGCAAAGGTGGAGATTCGCGCACGGGTTGCGCGCCGGTTGGTAACCGTAACTTGCCATATCTCCAGGTTTTCGTCGAGCGGCACAAAATAGCGTGTGTGCGCCTCAATTCCGCTGTAGGTCGATCCGATCACCGTATAGCCCATGCCGTGGCGGCAGGAGTAATTCTCGATATCATGGCGCGTGGGCTGCCAGGAAGGCGACCAGAACTGGTGCGATTCGTCGTCGCGCAAATAGATATAGCGCCCGCCTAAATCCATGGGCGCATTGTTGTAGCGGTAACGGGTAAGCCGACGCAGGCGTGCATCGCGATAGAACGAGTACCCTCCCGCGGTATTGGAAATAATTCCATAATATTCCTGGCAGCCCAGGTAGTTGATCCAGGGCAGAGGGGTATCCGGTTGTGTAATTACATATTCGCGGTTTCGGTCGTCGAAATAGCCAAATTTCATTGCGATGATTTCCCCTGGGACACGGGCGCCACCAGCTCGTCCTTTGCCAAATAAATCCGATCAAACGTTTTTCCAGAGCATTCTGTGATACTTTTGATGCCGAAGCGAGATTGTACTTGAAGCGACATGAAAGTGTAAATCTTTTCGTGCGCAATGTAAGAAAAAGCGTTTCGCGGGACTCTGGAGGCCATAGCGGGCCTCATTGAAGAAGGGCTTGCTCAAATTCCGCAGTCGGATCGTGCGCAAGCAATGGAATTGCAAGCAGCAGCCAGACATCGTTACATTCTTGGGTTGACAACAGAAGCAAAAGATTTTAATTGTTGCAGGACTTCTTTTGAACTGGATCCCGAGAACTGAATCGGCTGGAGTGGACGGCGCAAAGTCCAAGGCGCGGTAATCGGCCAGAAGGCGGCATTCAGCCTTCTGCGAAGCGCGCAGACACCATACCGCCTGCGGAGATTGAGGAGTTCAAATGCAGCTTCATTTTCTGGATATCGCCATCATCGTCGCGTATCTACTTAGCACGTTGTTCATTGGGTACTGGGTTTCCAAACGCGCCTCGCAGAGCATGCAAAACTATTTTCTCGGCGGCAATGCTATGCCCTGGTATGTGCTGGGCATCTCGAATGCATCGGGAATGTTCGACATCAGCGGGACTATGCTGCTGGTCTACTGGATGTTCGTCTACGGCCTGAAAAGCGTGTGGATTCCCTGGCTGTGGCCGACCTTCAACCAGATCTTTCTGATGGTCTATCTGTCGGCGTGGCTGCGCCGCTCGAAGGTGATGACCGGCGCGGAGTGGATCAAGACGCGTTTCGGCAGCGGAAAAGGCGCGCAATTGTCGCACATGATTGTCGTGCTCTACGCCTTCGTCAGCATCATCGGGTTCTTTACCTATGCCTTCAAGGGCATTGGCAAGTTTGCGCAAGAGTTTCTGCCCTGGAGTTTATCAGCCAATGAATACGCGCTGATTCTGGTGGCCATTACGGCGGTTTATGTCATCAAGGGCGGCATGATCAGCGTGGTCATCACGGAAGTGGTGCAGTTCTTCATTCTGGCCATCGCTTCGTTTGCGGTGGGCATTATCGCCATGATGAAGGTTTCTCCGAATACGTTGCATCGGATGGTGCCTGCCGGCTGGGACAATCTTTTCTTTGGTTGGCATCTGGGGCTGGACTGGTCATCGCTGTTGCCCGCCGCCTCGGCAAAAATCTCCCAGGACGGCTATGAACTCTTCGGCTTCTTCGTGATGATGTTGCTCTTCAAGGGCATCCTGATTTCGGCGGCCGGCCCGGCGCCCAACTACGATATGCAGCGCGTGCTCTCCAGCAAGAATCCGCGCGAGGCCTCGATGATGAGCGCCTGGGTTAACATCGTGCTGACCCCTCCCCGTTACTTCCTCATCATTGGCCTGACAGTGCTGGCGGCGGCCTTCTTCGGCCCCAATTTGCGCGCGATGGGCACCCATCTGGACTTTGAAAATGTGCTGCCGATGGCGCTGGGACGATTCGTTCCCGTTGGCCTGCTGGGCTTCCTGATTGCCGGCCTGCTGGCGGCCTTCATGTCCAACTTTGCGGCCACGGTGAACGCCGCTCCACCCTACTTCGTCAACGACATTTACAAGCGCTACATCAATCCCAATGCGAGCCCCAAAACCTATGTCCGCCTAAGTTATCTGGCCTCTTTTACCGTCGTGGTGATCGGCGTTCTGATCGGCTGGAATGTCACCAGCGTCAACTCGGTGGTGATGTGGATTGTCTCCGGCCTGTGGGGCGGTTACACCGCTTCCAATGTCTTGAAGTGGTACTGGTGGCGATTCAACGGCTACGGCTACTTCTGGGGCATGATTGCCGGCATTGCCTCCGCGCTGGTGCTGGCCTTCCCCGGCTTGCTGAGCAGCCTTCCGATCGTGCAGTACTTCCTGGTTAAGTATCCGGTCAATCTGGAAGTTACAATTGTCTTCCCACTGGTGTTGGCGCTCTCGCTGATTGGCTGTCTCCTGGGCACGTTTCTGACCAAGCCGGAGTCCGACGAAGTGCTCAAGGATTTCTACCGCCGTGTCCGGCCGTGGGGTTTCTGGGGACCGGTGCTCAAGAAGGTGCTAGCTGAGGAGCCTGGCTTCCAGCGCAACCGGGACTTCTGGCGCGATATGTTCAACATTGTGGTGGGCATCGTATGGCAGATCAGCCTGGTGGCGCTGCCCTTGTACATCGTGATTCAGCAATACGAACGCGCCGCTCTCACGCTGGCGGTGACTTTGGGAACCTCGGCGATTCTGAAGCACACCTGGTTTGACCATCTGGCCGTACGAGAGATCGATATTGGTCTGGCCGCAACTGGGAACAAATAACTGCACTTAAAGCGGGCGGTTGCATCCTCTGAACAGAAGGCGGGCGCCTGTTTTTGCACAGGGAGCCAAGAGCATTTTCGGAATATACGTATACTTTTTTCAGAGCAGTGGAAAGCGGATTTTTCTTGAAAAAAACGATTGAGCGCGTGCTTCCGGTCTATACCACTCCGCAAATGCTCTAAGCAGAAACTACGCGTTACGGCGCCAGAAAGGCCGCGTCTCTTGGATCGCCACTCGATAAAACCGGATTTACAGCTCTCGCTCGCCGCACAGCAGACTGGCGTGTCTGTCGAGCGCATCTTCTATCACGGTTGGCCAGACTGCTATCGCATCACCAACGAAAGCGTGGAAGCCACGATCGTTCCAGCCATCGGCCGCGTGATGCAGTTGCGGCTCAAGACGGATGCGGACGGGACATTCTGGGAGGACCGGGCCTTGGATGGCCAACTGCACGCGGCCGCCTTGAACGATTGGCTCAACTTTGGCGGAGACAAGTGCTGGCCTGCTCCACAGGCGCACTGGGCGCGGCACCTGGGTCGAGACTGGCCGCCCCCGGCGGCTTTTGACGCGCAGCCCTTCACTGCGGCGGCCACTAGGCACGGTGTCGTGCTCGCCTCGGCGGTCGATCCAGATTATGGCATCCAGGTTGTGCGCCATCTGGAACTAGATGCCGCGCAGCCCATCCTGCGCATCGAAACCGAATATCGCAAACTGTTCGGCCAAGCTGTACGGGTAGGCGTGTGGACGATCACCCAGATGCGGGAGCCGGAGCGCATCTGCATTCACTTTGCTTCAAAATCGAAGTTTGCGGCGGGCTACCTGCGCTTGCTGGCGGCCGAACCAGCGGACTTGAAAATCGACGGACGTCTGCTCTCGTTCCGACGCAACAAACGGCAACAGGTCAAGATCGGCTCGGATGGAAGCAGCCTGGCGTGGGTGGGACAAAACTGCGTGGTCCGGATCGACGCGGAGATCGAGCCGGGAGAATATCCTGATGGCGGCTGCGTCGCCGAGGTCTACACAAACCCCGATCCTTTGAAGTACGTCGAGCTGGAAACCCTCGGTCCCTTGACGGCGATGAACGCCGGCGACCAGATCAGACAGACCACGGTCTACACGGTGACGCCGCGGTCGACTTCCGGTCTGGAAGCCGAAGCGCGACAGGCGTTCGGCGAACAATAAGAAATCAGCGGAAGAAGTTGCGGAGAACCGTGCGGAATCGTCGCATCGTTGTATGTATCTCTTAGATTCGATATGACTAACCTTCGATCCAAGGCCATTGCGCTTCCCATTTTCGATTCCGGCGCGGGTGCCGGATATGGCTGGAAACAACAACAAACAGCAACCGGGAAAGGGCAAAAGAATTGGACTTGACAACCGTTCTGTCTAGGGCGTGTAATGTGGCCGACTTGCAGAACTGGTATTTTTGCGCAGTCAGCTCAAACGTTTGACTTCTACTGCTCAAACGTTTAAGCAAAAACTTCCGGAATGTGGGGAAGAACGGTTTCCCCTTTCCATGCCCTGGAGAAATTGGAACGATCAGGTGTCTGGATAGAGGTTCATCAGAGCAGAGCGGGCAGCCGGGCAGCAGCGAAGCAAGCGAGCTTACCGGTTTTGTGCATGAAACGCAAAAAGCGAACGCAGTACGCAACGCACACAGGGGTAAAAATTAGGAGGAAACATGAACGAGAAAATGCGGCAGTTAATACGCTGCACAGGCCAGTGCAAAAACTCTTTCTGGACAACAGGACGATTGGCAATCCTGATCATTCTGCTAATCTTCAGTTCCCGGCAGATAGTTGCCCAGTTGTCCACAGCCGACATCCTCGGAACTGTTACCGACAGCTCTGGGGCGCTGATTTCCAGGGCGAATGTAACGCTGGTGAACCTTGACACTCGCGATCAACGCGTAGCGGTCTCCAACGATAGTGGAGATTTCCAATTCACTCTGCTTCCCAATGGCCGTTACTCCGTGACGGTGAAGGCGGCCGGTTTTAAGACCGCAACCACGAGCCTGGCCGTTGAAGCCGGTGACCGCGCCCGCGCTGACATTCACATGGTGACCGGAGGAGCCACGGAAACGATAGTCGTGGAGGCCTCGACTCCATTGCTCCAGGCCGATAACGCAACGGTCAGTTCGACGGTCACGTCAATGGCCGTGCAGGATTTGCCCCTCAACGGACGCAACTTTGTTCAATTGGTTCAACTCGTTCCCGGAGCCAATGAAGGACCCGGCAACGGCCTTACCAGTGGCGGACGCCCCGACGATCGCCGCACCACCAACGGTTTCTCCGTCAACGGCCAGGACGATATCCTGAACAACTACATCGTTGATGGCATCGACGACAACGAGCGCATCATCGGCACCATCGGCGTCAAGCCCTCGGTCGAAGGCATTCAGGAGATCACGGTTCAGACCAACAGCTACGCTCCCGAAGCGGGACGCACGGCTGGCGGCGTCGTCAACCTGGTCACCAAGTCGGGAACCAACAAATTCCACGGAACAGCGTACGAATTCTTCCGCAACGACAAGTTCGACGGCAGGGACTTTTTCTTTACATCCGCACAAGGCAATAAGCCCGAACTTCGTCAAAACCAGTTTGGCGGCAGCATCGGTGGTCCAATCATTCATGACAAGACCTTCTTCTTCGGCGATTATGAGGGCCTTCGTTTGGTGAAAGGCATGAATCCATATAGCAGCTCGGTGCCTTCGGATGCAGAATACACCGCGATCAACGCCGCAACCACGACGAGCACGATAGGCTCGGTCTTTCCTGGTCTTTTTGTTGATGCGAGTGGCAACCCTCTCACGATTAGCGCCAATGGCATTCCCATAGGCCAGGCAGTCGATCCCGTTACTCTGAATTACCTGAAGCTGTATCCAAAGGGCAACGTTCCGAGTAGCCCGGGTACCTATGAGACCGCCCCGAACAAAACGCAGTTCGGCCACACAGCCGACGCTCGCGTCGACCACGCCTTCAATCAGAATAACCACCTCTTCTTCCGTTTCGACTACAACAAGGTCAGCGGCCAAATCCCGGCACCCATAGGGGCGGGCGCGAATCCGCTTGCAACAGGGACTTTGGCGTCTGTAGTTCCGGTCGGAAATTATTGGGACTACACCGGTCCGGCGACAGATAAGGCGTATCAGTATGCCCTCGGATACACGCGCATCTTCTCGCAGAATCTCGTTGTGGATTTGCGCGCGGCCTATACCCGCGTCAACAACTTCTCGCAGCCGAACAACTACAACACGAACGACGATCAGACATTCGGTCTTCCCGCAAATGGCTCGTTGACCACGGCCCTTACGCCTACCGGCGTTGGCCATTGGACATTCAGTCCACTCGGCGATGGCGCGTATGTCCCGTTGCAGGATATCGACAATACGTTTCAATATTCCGGCACCGTCAGCTACACCATTCGCAACCACAACCTGAAGCTGGGCGCGGGCTTGATCCGCCGCCAGGCGCGGAACCTGCAAAGCGCGTTTCCGTATGGCGATTTTGAGTTCGGCCTTGCCACGGATACCACTCACGACCAAATTCTCGCGTCCACGCTGGCTGGAGCCTTCGATAACACCAGTTACAACGCGGATTACGGAGCTGGCGGAGTCGTGAATACGCCGGACTACCGCACCTGGGAGCCCAGCTTCTTCGCTCAGGACAACTGGAAGATCAGCCCGAAACTGACCGTGACATACGGCGTTCGCTACGACGTGTACACGCCGTTTACCGAAGCGCATAACAAAATCTCGAACTTCGACTTCAACACGGCGGTTCAGGCCACAACATCGACGGATGCGGGAAATGCCTTGAAGGTTGCGGGTGTCAACGGCGTCTCCGCCACGGCCGGAATTCAGACCGTCTACTCCGACTTTGGACCGCGCCTCGGCTTCTCTTACTCCCTTCGTCCCACCACGGTCCTCCGCGGCGGTTACGGAATCAGCTACTTCCCCGGCAACTACACCGCCAATGCCGATCTGAAGAATGTTCCGCTCACCTCGAGCTATGGACCCAGCTGCGTCTCCGATCTCGCGGCGGCGTTTTACGCAAATGCAAATTCCACCGCCACTCAGAATCCAGCCTGCAGCACTGTATCGGGCTATACTGCGGCCACTTACCAGACAGTCTTCGATAAAGGTCTTCCGACGCCTGCCGGACAAAACATCCATACCGCGGCTCTAGGTACGATGTTCGCGGAAGATCCCAAGGACAAGCCGTCCATGATCCAGCAGTTCAACCTGCAGGTCGAGCAGCAGTTTGGACCCAACGTCCTGACCATCGGCTATGTTGGCAACATCGGCCAGCATCTGGCAGAGCTTTTCAACGACATCAACCTCCCCTCGCACGCCCAGATTCTTGCTTCCGGAAATAGTGCGCCGCGGCCGCTGAATGCGACTCTGCCGAATGTTAGTCAGATCAAATGGCTGGCCAGCGGAGGCATCTCCAACTACAGCGCGCTGCAAGCATCGTTCCAGCGCCGTTTCGCCAAAGGCCTTGCCTTCGACGCCAACTACACCTGGGGACACGCGATCAGCGATGTCGTCGGCTTCTCTCAAGAAGGCTATCAGGGATGGGGCGATGCCGACCCGACTCAAGTCCGCAAGATTGAATACGGAAACGCGGAAAACGACATCCGCAGCCGCTTTGCTCTTTCCATCGACTACCAATTGCCCTTCAAGAACTTCCAGAGCCCGGCAAAGTACGCACTCGGCGGTTGGGAAGTCAACTCGATTGTCGCCTGGCAAACCGGTAAGCCCGCCTCGATCACCAGTGGTACCAACTTGGCGAATCCGCTAAACGGCCCTAACAGTGGCACCGATCGTCCGAACCAGATCAGTAATCCTTTCTCAACCACAGCTTCTTGCACCGCCGACTCCGGCTACGGCTATACATCGCCGACCCACCTCAAGGGCGGTGGCGGAAGCTACTGGTTCAACCCATGCGCCTTCGCGCCTCAGACAGAGGGCACGGTCGGCAGCACGGCCCGCAACTCGATCTATGGGCCGCACTTCCGCCACATCGATCTCTCTCTGTTCAAGGACTTCCCGATCACTGAAGCATTGAAGCTGCAGTTCCGGGCAGAAGCGTACAACATCACCAACACACCCAATTTCTTCTTGAACAACAACGTCAACGACGGCGGCGCCGGAGCCATCCTGGGTAAGTCTAACTTCGGTCAGCTCAATGAGAGCGATCCGAACAACGTTCCGCGCACTTTGCAGTTTGCTTTGAAGCTGCAGTTCTAACCAGCAGCACCAACTGAAACGCACAACAAGATGCCGGTCCGGCGAACGCAACACCGCCGGACCGGCACTTGTTTGTTCTGGCCAATTTTTGGCGCTTCCATTGAAAATACGGCAGATATATTGAGATAGGTGTTACAACAGAAGAATATGGCCAAACAAAAAAAATCAGGGGCCAAACCGCAGCCGGACCAACCCATCGGCCTGCGAACGCTGGGTGAGTACCTGAACCTGTCGCCAGCTACCATCTCACTGGTACTGAACAACGCCCCTGGCGTGCGCTCGATTCCGCAGGATACCCGGGACCGGGTCATCGGGGCGGCGGCGAAATTCGACTATCGGCCCAGCTTTTACGCCAGATCGCTCCGCAAGCGGCAGACATTCTCAATCGGCGTGTTGATTCCGGATCTGAACGACAACTATGTCGCCCAGGTGCTGACTGGGATGGAGGAATTTCTCCTCGAAGAAGGCTACTTCTACCTAACCGCAAGTCATCGCCGCAAGCCGGACTTGATTGAAGAGTATCCGCGCCTGCTGATGGACCGCAGCGTAGAAGGGTTCATGCTGGTCGATACACTGCTGGAACATAGCATGAAACTGCCGGCAGTGGTGGTGGCAGGACATCGCAAGCTTGAGGGCGTTACCAACGTAGTGCTAGATCAGCGGCGCGCGGCAGAGTTGGCTCTGCGCCACCTATACCAGTTGGGGCACCGCAAGATTGCGTTCATGCGCGGCGGCAGCCACAGTTCCGACGCCGATGAACGATGGGAGTGTCAAATGGCGGTGGCCAGGGAACTGAAGTTGGAGATACCGCCAGAGTTGACGGTGCAAATCCAGACCCGGGTATCCACACCGGAAATAGGTTTTTGGCCTGCCAATGAACTGGTCGGTCGCGGCGTCGATTTCACCGCCCTGGTCTGCTATAACGACGTGGCGGCCATTGGAGCGATCCGGGCCTTGATGGATCATGGCTTGCACGTGCCGGAGGATGTTTCCGTGGTGGGATTCGACGACATCCAGAGCGCGGCCTACCATAATCCAAGCCTGACCACCATTCGCCAACCGCTACAGCACATGGGAACGGTGGCGGCGCGCATCCTGCTGCAGCGAATTCGTGGCCAAGCGACCTTCCCAGATGTGATGCCGATTCTTCCGGAACTGATCATACGCGAGTCGACCTGTCCACCTAATCCACGGCGCTCCCGCTTGAAGCGGAGCTGAAGGTTCCAAGTACAGTGAACCGCCGCTTTTGCCACGGTTGTGGAGTTCCTCAGCTTCGAGATACCATATTCCGTTCTGGTTATGATCTGCGTCTTTAGTTCAAGGAAAGTCAGCACATTGAATTCGAGTATTGCCGCTTGGAATCGCCTTCCAACAACAACGGAAGATAGCAAGGCGATGATCAAGAGTATGGGGCTAATCCGTTTCTGTTGCGCTCCATACTTGAGATCCTGCATCCGTAATCGAACTTCGTACAGGAACGGACGCTAGGGGATGGTCAACAGGGTGCTCCCCGTTTCCGGAATCTAGCTCGAAAACTAGGGAGAAAAGGGGCAATATCTGGGTATCAGAGAGGAAACAGAGACTTCTAAATGCTGTAGTAAACCATTGATTTATAAGATTTTATCAGTATTATTGGGTTTTTCTTGACATCGAGAGGGGGATTCGAACCCCCGATAGAGCTTTTAGGCCCTATAACGGTTTAGCAAAGCTCGAATGAGAGGTGTCAGAACGTGATCTCAAACACTTGCAGTCGTGTTTTCCTCACTAAAGGGAGAGGAGATCCCCCGGCTCTGCCGGGGAGGCAGTAGCAGTTTGACATTTACGGGAGTCCATCCAAGAAACTCCAGACGTGAGCCGACCAAAGCACACGTGAAGGAGAAACTGGATGGACCAATTGGAGAGTCTAAGTCACTCCGTTTGGGAGTGCAAATATCACGTAGCGTTTATCCCCAAATGCCGGCGCCGAGTGCTGTATGAAGGGCTTCGGCAGCATTTGGGAGAGGTGTTCCGCCGTCTGGCCGAGCAGAAGGAGAGCCGGATTTTGGAAGGCCACCTGATGCCGGACCACATACATATGCTGCTTTCCATTCCGCCCAAGTATGCGGTGTCGGAAGTTGTGGGATACATCAAGGGCAAGAGTGCGATCCGCCTGGCGCGGACCTACGGCGAACACAAGCAGAACTTCGCGGGCCAGCATTTCTGGGCGCGAGGCTATTTTGTGTCGACCGTGGGGCGTGACGAAACAGCGATTCGGGAGTACATCCAAAATCAAGAAGTTGAGGATAAGCGCCTGGACCAACTGCGGATATGGAAATAGCCGCCGTAAGGCGGTCCCAATAACGTCGGGGCCGCGTTAGCGACCCCGCTCAAGCCGCTTTGAGCGGCTCACATCGTAAAGCCCCCGGCTCTACCGGGGGATATTTACTCCGCCACGAACCCGCGCTCACGCGCCGATTCGTGGTCTATTTTTGCGCCGCCGCGTATGGAATGCGTTCATACGGATGGTAGACCGGCTCCCAGACGTAGGCGCGGATGCGCTGGCGGAGGGTGGCGTCGTCCACGGCTTCGGCGGTGCCGTCGGCGATGGCCTGCTTGGCGACGGCTTCAGCCACCACCAGGCTTACCTTACGGCAATCGGCGATGGGCGGCAGCAACGGCGCGTTCTTGTCGGCGAGAATGGGCGACAGGGTGGCCAGCGCTTTGGCGGAGGCCATGATCATGGCGTCAGAGACGCGCGTCGAACGCGAGACCAGAATGCCCAACGCAAGGCCGGGGAAGATGAACGAGTTGTTGATCTGCGAGATACGCACCAGCTTGCCGTTCACTTCGACCGGATCGAAGGGGCTGCCAGTGCCGACCAAGGCGCGCCCATCGGTCCAGCGCAGCAGGTCAGCCGGAGTGGCTTCGGCCTTGGAGGTGGGATTCGAGAGCGGGAAAATGACCGGGCGCTCGATATGGCGGGCCATTTCGCGCACAATCTCTTCCGTAAATGCGCCGGGCTGGGCTGAGACGCCCACCAGCACCGTGATCTTCGCGTTGCGCACCACATCGAGTAGCGAGATGGCGCCCGTGCCGGACAGCTTCCATCCCTCCACATCGGCTCTTTTATGCACCAGCGGCTCCTGGCCGGGGCGGATGCCCTCGCATCCCTCGACGAGAAGTCCATGGCGATTGAAGCCGAAGATGCGCTTGCGGGCTTGCTCTTCGGTGAGTCCTTCTTCTTTCATCGCGGCAATCAGAAGATCTCCAATGCCGATGCCCGCCGAGCCGGAGCCGAACATGGCGATGGTCTGATCCTTGAGCGGAAGGCCGGTGGCCCGGACGGCGGCCAGCAGCGTGCCGGTGGTGATGGCGGCGGTTCCCTGGATGTCGTCATTGAAGGTGCACAGCCGGTTGCGATAGCGCTCTAGCAGGATGGCCGCGTTGACGCCGGCAAAATCCTCCCACTGCAAGAGAATGTGTGGCCAGCGGCGTTCGACGGCGGTCACGAACTCCTCAATGAACTCGTCGTACTCCGGGCCACGGATGCGGTGATGCGGCCAGCCGATGTAAATCGGGTCGTTGAGGCGTTCTTCGTTGTCGGTGCCCACGTCGAGCAGAATGGGCAAGCAGTGCTCAGGCGGGATGCCGCCGAGGGCAGTGTAGAGCGCCATCTTGCCGATGGGGATGCCCATGCCGCCGGCGCCCTGATCGCCCAGCCCGAGAATGCGCTCGCCGTCCGAAACTACGATGCAGCGCACCTCGTCAAAGCGCGGGTCGGAGAGAATTTCCTCAATCCGGTCCTTGTGCGTATAGCTGAGGAAGAGGCCGCGGGGCCTGCGCCAAATCTCGCTGAAGCGCTGGCATCCCTCGCCGACGGCGGGAGTATAAACGATGGGCAGCAACTCTTCGGTATGGTGCGCGATCAGCGAGTAGAAAAGGGTTTCGCAATTGTCCTGCAAGTCGCGCATGTTGCTGTACTTGCCAAAAGCGGTTTTTCGGCTAGCCAAAACTCGCAGACGACGCTCCCGCTGGTCTTCCAGAGTTCCAATGTTGGGTGGCAGCAGGCCATGCAGAGCGAAGGCGTCGCGTTCCTCCTCAGTGAAGGCAGTGCCCTTGTTGAGCCGGGAATTTAGAAGTAATTCGATCCCATGAAGACGGGTCTTCACCACGCCGCCGCTTGCCTGATCTGTTGTGACCTTTTCACTCATTGCTGCCTTCTCCTTAATCCGAATTTGATGTTCTTCCGCCGGTCAAGGGCAACGCTCCATGTTAGAACAATTTCTGGATTAACCTGCGTCCTCCCCGATTTATTGCATCGATGGAATAGTTAGTGTAACGCAGCTAGGATCGAATGCAGTCAATCCTGCCCCAGAGACGCGCAACCACTTCGAATAAGTTAGACTATGTGCCTTGAATAAACAAAACTTCATCATGATTTCATGCGCTCTTTATCCGCGCTAGTAAGCATCTCTATTAATCTACGTGGCTTGGCAAAACTTCACAGCCAGTAGATCCGGAGAATCCCTATGCAAGCTGGCGAACGCTGTTTAAAGAGCGTGGTCTATGCTGGGGTCATCATTTCTTGCTGCTTTCTTTTCATGTTTATTGCCGTTTCTGCATCTGGACAAGCAATCCAGTCAACCGGCACGCAAACTAAAAGCGCCAGTGGCAAGGCTGTCAGCCCGGAAGAGCGTGCACTGAATGGCCTTCCGCATTATCAACCTCAACAACTTGTTTCTGGAACCATCCGGCTATGGGGGCATGGGGCGCCTGTTCTGGACTTCATGGGTATGCTGGTGAAGTCCTGGGAAGATGGATTTGTAAAGTATCATCCTGGCGTAAAGTTTGAATACGATATGTACGGCACAGCCTCTGCAATGGGGGCTCTATACACCGGCAAAGGCGACATCGCCATCCTCGGCCAAGAGATTTACCCGTTTGAAACGGCGGCGTTCCAACAGGTGAAGCACTATCCTCCGCTCGGCATCGAGGTTGCCACGGGCAGCCTTGATGTGCGGAACTTTGACTTTGCCATCGGGGTCTTTGTTAACAAGAGGAACCCTCTTTCGCAAATGACCCTCGAACAGATCGACAAAGTCTTTGCCTGGCACGAGAGAAGCAAATCGGCGAACATTGAGAAGTGGGGCCAACTTGGGCTCAAGGGCGCATGGGCGAACAAGCCCATCCACCTCTATGGCTGGTACGAGTCGGATGTCTTCTCAACTTTTGTTGAGCACGCTGCGCTGCACGGTAGCCATCGATGGCGCTGCGGGATGAAACAATACGCGCATATCCACCGGGCCGATGGAACCATCTACGACAGCGGCCAGCAGATTCTCGATGACCTTGCAAATGACCCATATGGCATTGCATTATCAAACGTCCGTTATTTAAAGGGCAATGCCGTCAAGCCTCTGGCGCTTGCCCGTACCGCGGCAGGTCCCTACTATGCTGCAACCAAGGGAACGCTGATCGACCGGCAGTATCCGCTCGAGCGCATCATCCCTGCGGAAATCGACCGCGTACCGGGGCAGCCCGTAGATCCAAAGGTCAAGGAGTTCCTCCTTTATATTCTTAGCCGCGAAGGCCAGGAGGATATTGTGCGCAATGGAAAGTACCTGCCCATGCAACCCGAGGCCGCAAAGCGAGAACGGGAGAAGCTCGATTGATGCCGTGTAACGCAATACCAAGCTTTCTGGGAATTGTGCTGGCCTTCGCAGCCTGCGGAGCCAGCGCCGCGCAGGAGACAGCGCTGCCGTCCTATGTGCCGATGCCGATCCAGGGTGGCACCATCCGTAGTTGGGGCGATGACGCCATGCGCGGCACGATGACGGCTTGGGAACAGGCATTCCGCAGGTATCATCCAGAGATTACGTTTCAGGACACATTGCTGGGTACTGCTACGAGTATGGCTGGCATCATCACCGGAACATCCGATCTGTCGCTCATGGGTAGGCCTGTCACAGTCAATGAAGTGATCGGCTTCGAGTGGGTCTTCCGTTACAAACCCCTCGGTATTCAGGTGATGAACGGCAGCATGCAAGGAGAAGGAAAGACACCTGCACTTGCAGTCTTTGTAGCTCGCAGTAATCCACTGCGGCAGTTAAGTATCTCTCAGCTCTCCGCGATCCTCGGTTGTCCCGCGAACCCAAGGGAACCTCCAACATGGGCTATGGCAGGAGCTGAAGGAGCCTGGAGAGATAAGCGTATCCACGCCTACCTTTATGACGATCAGACCGGTACAGGCGCGTTTCTTCAGCGGACGATACAAGGCGCAAAAGATTGTTGGAACTGGGAGATCGTGCGCGAATTCAAGGATAAGATACGCCGCAATGGAACCACCTACCCGGCGGCCCAACAGATCGTTGATGCGATGAAGCACGACCCGGACGGCCTGGCCATCTCTACCCTCGCCTACGCCGACCCTGCGATCAAGATGCTGCCACTGGCCGGCTCTGTAGCCGCCGCGCCTCTGACAAGAGAGACTGTCATCTCATCCAGCTATCCGCTAGCGAGAGGGGTCTATATTTATATCAATCGGGGCAAAGACAAACCTGTCGATCCGAAGGTCAAAGAGTTCTTCCGCTTCATCCTGAGCCGGGAAGGCCAGGCATTGGTGCAGCATCAAGGCGACTACCTTCCTCTGAATTTGCTGACGGCTCAAGAGCAGTCGAAGAAGCTTGAATGAACGATCTCTAATCTGGTCTTCCGCAAATCTTCACCCAGGACGTTGATCCTTGTCCAGGCACTTTTATGATCTTCATGCATGATTCATGTGACACAGGGGGATATCGAAGATGGCACTCTATCGCACACTGACAACAGCAGCAACCCTGGCGCTCAGCCTTCTCTGCGCGGGTACGGGCTATGCGCAGATGGATGAAAAGTATCAGCCCAACGCGGAATCGAAGAAGTATCCGGAAGGCTCTTCGATCGAGCGGCGCGTGCGGATGGCTGCAATTGCGGCGAACCCGGCCTACACTCGGAAGTTCGATCTCAGCGCACTGCCTGATTACGTTCCTGAAGGAAAGCCGACTGGGACGTTACGCCTCTGCGGAAACAACTACATCGGCGATTCTCCGCTCGGCGGCTGGTGGAAAGACGCATTTGAGAAATATCAGCCTGGCATCACGATTGAGTACAATCTGCAGACAGCAGCGACCGCCATACCTTGCGTTGCGTTCGGTTTGGCTGACATTGGCATTACGCATGAGCCTAGCTTTTACGACTACCTATCCTATCAACGGCTGAAGGGCCACGCGCCGACCGGCATCACGATTCTGACTGGCTCGTACGATGTAGTTGGCTGGCAGAACAATATGGTAATCGTTGTGAATAAGGCGAATCCAATAACAAGAGTGAGCATGACGCAGCTAGACCGTATCTTCGGCGCACAGCGCGCTGGGGGCTGGATCCGCACCACTTGGCATCCTGAATTCGCCCGCGGTCCCGAGAAGAATCTTCGCCACTGGGGACAACTCGGCCTGACTGGCGAATGGACGGACAAGCCGATCGACACGTATGGCTATAGCCTGCGCTATGCCACCGCGCTTGAGTTCTCAGACAAAGTCCTTCATTCGACAGATAAGTGGAATGAAAACTTTCTGGGGTTTGGAAACTACAACAAGGCTGACGGAAAAACATACCTCGAAGCCGATCAGATTGTCGACCACGTCCGCGACGACCCGAATGCGATAGCCTACGTCCGCTTTCACCCGAAGTTTCCCACAGATGTGAAAATTCTTGATGTTGGCGCCACGGATGCCGGTCCTTTTGTGCACTATACGATGGAGAGCCTGCAGGACCATACCTATCCCCTCTGGGGCGGGCAGTCCTTCTGGATTGATATCGCTCCCGGACAAAAGATTGATCCGAAGATTCGTGAGTTTATCCGTTTTGTGCTGAGCAAGCAGGGGCAGGAACTGTTGCAGAAGGACGGAAAGTATCTGCCTCTTGATGCCGCGACTGTGCAGGAAGGATTGAAGAAATTGCAGTAATTGCTCGCGAGCTGTAATTCTGCAAAGCAGCTGAGACATTAACACTAGGCATCGGCTTGGAGTATCAGAGGGCACTGATGAGTGCCCGAGTTTTCCTGTGTACGCTCGGGCTTCTAGCGATATGTTGCAAGGTAGCCATTTCGCAAAGTATCGAGTCGATGCCTATCTATAAGCCGCAGCAGTAGATTTCCGAAACCATTCGAATTCGTGGCGACGAACATCAAAGTGTGATGCTCAAAAATACAACGTCAGAATTGATTTTCGTACACTTACTAATCTTCGGCGGCGACACATGCGGCCGGATATTGGTTTGGCGCTAGAGGCCTATATCTTGCGTACGCCGGGATCATCCACATACAATAAAGGCAACCCTGTTGCGATACGCGGTCACGTGACGGTTAATCCGAAAGCCTTTTCATCTCAAGTTCATCTTTCATTCATTTTGCCCGCATACCGTGTCTGTTGTGCAGTTGATAGTAGAGGCTAATCTCTTGAAAATGTACCGTAACTATATTTTCCTGATTCAGCCCAATTCCGGAGTCAAATGATTTCAATGCGAACGCATTCGAGTAGAGTCTTCTCCTCATTTGTTGGAAGGTGCAGCGGCTTGCAACTCGTGCTGCTTGCAGCTTGCATGTGCATGGCGGTATCCGGAACGGCTCAAAACGCCGGAACAGCTCAAAGCAAGGGCCGCGCTGGTCTTGTGGATCCGAATCTACCGGTGTACCGTCCGCAGCCTGTGACTGCCCCGCATGATCGTGGGTATGTCATGCCCGATGGATCGGTTCGGATTATGGGTTTCGACGATATGGCGAGCATGGTCGCTAAGTGGGATCAGGAGTTTACGCGGACCCACCCAGGCGTGAAGTTCACGCCGATTCTCAAAGGGAACGGGACGGCGATTCCCGCTATAACATACGATGTTGCTGCATTTGCTCCCGAAGGCGGAGGGGCGACGCTTCTGGAACTTCTTCCTTACGAGAAGATCTATGGCTCAAAGAAAGATCCAGTAGCGGCTCTGGTTATCAGAGTAGGGCATGGTTCCCTGAATCCGGCGGCGAAGATGAGTCCCTTGGGGATCGTTGTTAATAAGAATAATCCAATCAAGTCGCTGACCGTCGCGCAGGTCGCATCGATCTTATCGACGGGTAGTGGCACTGGAGATGTTACTAACTGGAGCCAGATCGGGATGCGCGGCGATTTGGCGGATAAGCCGATCCATCCGACCGGGTTGTACTGGGACGCATATCAGCGTCCTGAAGACCCGAATATGGGCGAGTACATGATGTTCCGCAAGATGGGAGCGTTCCCAGGGTACGTCTTCACGCAGAATTATGAACAATATGTTCACTATAGTGACGTCGTGAAGAAGGTGGCTGCCGATCCGCTCGCGATTGGGATCGTGGCGCTGAACAAGACCGGTCCGAGCGTTCGGATTGTTCCCCTTGTCGGCAACGATGGCCATACCCTGACAACAGGAAGTGTCCGTGACCTGATTGCGAATCGCTATCCCTACGGCCGCGACTTGTTCATCTATATCCGCCGTGAGCCGGGCACGCCCTTCGATCCATTGGTCAAAGAGTATATGCGGCTTATTCTTTCAAAGCAGGGGCAGGAAATAGTTGCACAGGATGTAAAAGGATATCTTCCGCTCAACGCTGAGGATGTGAAGACAGAACTCGAAAAACTAGACAATGCGAAGACCTGGGCTCCTCGTTCGAAGCAGGGGCCAAAGCTCAATTTCCCATTTCCGTCCCCCGAGCCAGAAGGTAAATAACCATGAGATTCAACGATAGTTCATCTCCCGCGTTCATTCGTCGTGCCTTGCAAAATTTGGCGCCGTCTTTTGTTGCCTGCGCCAGCGTTCTCGTGTTGACGACTGCTATTTCCGCAGCTTATGCGCAGGATGACCTTGCGCAGCGTCCCTACGTTTCGCAGCACGTGACCGTGCCTGCGGACCGCCCGTATGTAGTGGGTCCGGATACTGTCTTTGTTGCGGGGAATGATGTTCTGATTCCACTTTTCACGAAACTTGATGCACGTTGGGGGCAGGTGGAACCCAACGTGAAATTCAAGAAGATCATGATGGGCTCCACGTTGTCCGTGGAGGGACTTGTCTCGGGAAAGTCAGCGTTTGGGCCCATTGGCCGTGGAAACAGAAGGCCGGAGATCGATCAGTTCGTTCAGCGATTCGGCTATGAGCCGACGTACTTGAAGATTGGGTACGACAGCAATCCGAATAACAAGCTGTCGACAGGTATATGGGTGAACGCCAGCAATCCAATCAAGCAGATCACGCTGGCGCAGGCAGCGGCGATCTTTACCACCGGCGGCGAAAATGGAGACATCACTCACTGGTCACAGCTCGGTGTGGAAGGGGATTGGGGGCCTGTGCCGATTCATCCCTACGTGACTCGCGATACGTCAGCTGTTTTGGCAATGATCGACGAGATGCGCGATAAGTTCGGCGGAAGGCCATTTACCCCTCAAGTGGAATGGCTGCCTACTGAAGAGAGTGCCATCGATGCGGTTGCCCAGGATGCCTATGGCATGGTCCTGATGGACTACTGGAACAACGTCGCGGTCATGCGGGGGGTTATGACTTGGAAGCGTCTGCCGGATCTAGGCCCAAAGATCAAGTTTGTGCCCATGGTCATCGACGACAAAGGCACGCTGTCAGACGGAACGGTAGAAGGCCCGTTGCATCCCATGGCCTCTGCGATTGGAATCAACATCAATCGCGTGCCGGGCAAGCCGCTTGACCCTTGGCTCAAGGCATATTGCGAATTTCTGCTGTCAAAAGATGCTCAGGACATCATCGGATCGCCTGAAATGCGCAAGGTCGGGTTCAGGCCACTTCAGCCCGGTGAAGCTGCTGAAGAGTTGAAGAAGATTGAGTAAATTACTTTGATCTTCGTCCAAGGAACTTTCAAGATTCTTTTCGTTGCACCTAATCGCTGTACGCCGCATTCAAGTAAGCGCGCTATCGAAGGGAAGAAGGCGTCGTGCCAGCGGAGTTGGAATTCTATACAGTTGATGACGGCGAATTGTCTCAGGAGCGTGAGCAGATCAAGCGATTGCTCAGCGAGAGCGATCTGGGATGGGATAGCCGTGTAGAGACTTTTGTTTTCTGCAAGAAGGGCGCGCAACTGATTGCCTGTGCGGGTTTGGACAGGGATGTAGTCAAATGCGTGGCTATATCTCCTGCATTTCGCGGCAGTTCGCTCAGTCTGCAACTCGGTAGCGAGTTGCTTAAAGTGGCGCTGGAGCGAGGGCATTTTCACCTTTTCCTGTACACCAGGCCGGAGAACGCAGTGCTCTTCCGCGGTTGGGGTTTTTATCCGCTGGTGGAAGCGCCGGACAGAGTGACGCTGATGGAGAACAGCCCAATCGCGATCCAGCAGTATTGTAAAGATCTGCAAGCACTGCGGCGGCCTGGCGGCAAGATTGGCTGCATTGTCATGAATGCCAATCCATTTACGCTGGGGCATCGCTATCTGGCAGAAATCGCGGCAGAGGCGTGTGACTGGCTGCATGTGTTCATCGTGCGCGAGGATGCGTCGATGTTTACCTACACAGAACGCTATGAACTTGCATCTCAGGGCTTGAGCGATATCAGGAACATTACGGTACATCATGGTTCTGAATACATCATCTCGCGGGCGACTTTTCCTGGTTATTTCTTGAAGGGGGAATGCACGGTTGACCAGTGTTACACGGCGGTGGACTTATTGCTATTCCGAGAGTACATCGCGCCGGCGCTCGAAATCACGCACCGCTATGTCGGCACTGAGCCGATTTGCCCAATAACGAACAAGTATAACCAAGACATGAAGTTCTGGCTGGAGGCGGCAAATTCCCGCTCTCTGTCCATAGAGGTCGTAGAAGTTCCTCGCATCACGCGGCACGGCAGCCCGATTTCCGCTTCCGAGGTGCGCAGGCTTTTACAGAATATGGATCTCCGAAAGATAAAGGAATTGGTCCCCGAAAGCACTATGAACCTATTGATCAGCCGCTTTGGCGATCAACGAAAATCTGAAATGACACACGGAGTCGAACATTGAGAATTATTACAGAGGCAGTAGCCGGCACACTGGAGTCGAGCGATCTGCTTGTCAAAGTTTCCCCAAGCCGAGACAAGACTTTGGAGATTCATGTGGCCAGTGATGTGATGGAGCAATTTGGCGCCCAGATTCGACGCGTAGTGGACGACACCTTGAAGGGGCTAGCTGTCTCGGATGGGTTGATTGTCATCGAAGATAAAGGGGCCCTCGACTATGCGATTCGGGCACGCGTACAAGCGGCCGTGTTGCGTGGCGCGGCATGTGAAGAGCTCAGATGGGAGCAGCTATCGTGAAATTACGTCGTAGCATGTTGTTTCTCCCCGGCTCCAAGGCGGGTATGTTGTCAACGGCATTTGTCTACAAGCCAGACTGCGTCATGTTTGATCTGGAAGATGCCGTTTCGCTGCGAGAGAAGGATTCCGCGCGATTGATGGTCTTTCATATTCTTCGCAGCCACGTGTACCAAGGCATTGAAACTGTAGTGCGCATCAATCCGCTCAATACTTCATATGGTCTCAAGGACCTGGAGGCCGCGGTACGTGCGGGCGCGGACGTTGTACGGTTGCCCAAAACCGATAGCGCAAGCGACATACAGGAACTGGACGCGCAGGTCGAGCGCATTGAAAGGGAATGTGGCCGCGCCGTTGGAAGCACAAAACTTCTGGCAGCGATCGAATCAGCCTCCGGTGTAATCAATGCTGTTTCGATTGCCACCGCGTCGAAGCGCATGGTTGGAATCGCGCTTGCCGGGTTCGATTATGTGATCGATATGCAGAGCCAGCGAGGAGACAAAGCCGAACCCGAACTCTTTTATGCGCGCTGTGCAGTGCTGCATGCCGCCCGAGCCGCCGGCATTGACGCCTTCGACGTGGTGTACTCCGATGTGAACGACGACGCCGGTTTTCTGAAAGAAGTGGAATTGATTCGCCACCTGGGTTTCAACGGCAAATCGCTCATCCATCCACGCCAGATCGAGTTATTGCACAACGCTTATGCCCCGACCGAGAAAGAAGTCGGCTATGCACGGCGCGTGATCGAGGCAGCTGAGAAGGCCGAGCGGGAGGGGGTTGGAGTTATCGCGCTGGATGGCAAGATGATCGATGCTCCGATCGTCTGCCATGCACAGCGGTTGTTGCAACGCGCCGAAGCATCGGGAGTCCGGAGATAACATGGAAAAAGAACAGATCAATCATCTAATTCAAAAACTATCAGCACAGTGCCCGGACCTCGAATCGCTTCGGCCGTTTGCCGGAGCAGATGGCAATAATCCTCATGGGAACGACCCTCAGCAGACCCGCCAGCGCAAGCTTTGTGCCACGCTGGAAGAAGCTATCAAGCGCACGGGCCTGAAAGATGGGATGACCATCTCCTTTCACCACGCCTTCCGCGAAGGCGATAAAGTCATCAACATGGTTATGGATACCCTAGCTCACATGGGATTCCAAAACCTGACCCTGGCTTCTAGTTCGCTGCTCAATGCCAACGCTCCGCTGGTCGAGCATATTCAAAACGGTGTCATCACTCAGATTTATACGTCGGGACTGCGTGGTAAATTGGCCGATGCCATTTCGCACGGCCTGATGGAGAGGCCGGTGCAGATCCATTCGCATGGCGGGCGTGTCCATTTGCTACAGACGGGCGAAGTAAAGATCGATGTGGCGTTTCTCGCCGTATCGTCCTGCGACGTGTTTGGCAATGCGAACGGCACGCGAGGCAAATCGCCTTGCGGATCGCTTGGCTACGCCAAGGTGGACGCCCAATTTGCCAGCCAGGTGGTGTTATTGACTGATACTATCGTCGACTTTCCGAATACGCCAATCAGCATTTCGCAGGACCGTGTTGATTACGTAGTCAAGATCGACGAGGTCGGCGACGTGTCGCGAATCAGCCTGGGCGCCGCACGCACCACGAACGATCCGCGCGAGCTTTTGATCGCCCGGCACGCGGCCGATGTAATCGAATCTTCCGGTTACTTCAAACAAGGCTTCTCGCTCCAGACCGGCTCCGGCGCTTCGTCCATTGCCGCCACCCGCTTCCTCGAAAAGAAGATGGTCAGCAGTGGAATTACCGCGCGCTTTGCTCTGGGGGGCATTACTTCCAGCATTGTCGAATTACACGAGAAAGGTCTCATTGACACGCTGGTGGACACACAGTCCTTTGACAGCGTTGCGGCGGAGTCGTTGGCTAAATCGGCAAGTCATCTGGAAGTATCCGCCAATGAGTATGCCAATCCCAGCTCCAAAGGGGCCTTCTGCGATTATCTGGACGTAGTGATTCTGAGCGCCCTCGAAATCGATACCGGCTTCAATGTCAACGTAATCACCGGCTCCGATGGAGTAATCCGCGGCGCATCCGGCGGACATTGCGACGTCGCTGCTACAGCCGGGCTGACCATCGTCGTGGCGCCCCTGATTCGCGGCCGCATCCCCACCGTGGTAAAACGAGTCACCACGTTGGTGACCCCAGGAGAATCTGTTGACGTGCTGGTGACCGATCATGGGATCGCGGTGAACCCGGCCCGGCCGGAGCTGGATGGCCGACTGCGCGAGGCAGGCCTGCCGGTGATGACCATCGAAGAGTTGTACCAACGCGCTGTCGGCCTGACCGGTGTGCCCGACCCTATCCAGTTCACAGATCGCATCGTTGGCGTCATCCGTTACCGCGATGGAAGCGTGATCGACGTGGTGCGTCAAGTGAAGGAATGCCTTCGGTGATTACCGCCGCGGAAGAAATCCGACCTGATTCGATGAGGATTCTGGCCGCGAGGGAAGAGCGGGTGGCTACGCAGTTGGATCTCCAAAGACGTTTCGGCCAACCGCTTCTCTCTGTCACAGTTGTCATGCCAGGAGCTGCAAAGGACAGTCCAGTCTCGCGACGGCTGCTGGTAATTGCGCAACAGCAAGTGCGGAAGCTCATTCAGGATCGCGGCTGGCGTATGCTCGCCTGTGTGGAGGCGCTACGCGACGCTGGACCGGAAGCCATTTATGTTGTGGATGCCCCGGCTGAAGAGCTGAAGGTGGTGGCCATGGCTCTGGAAGACACGCATGTGCTGGGCCGCTTCTGGGATCTGGATGTGATTGCCAAATCGATGCATCCCCTCTCGCGCTCTTCGCTCAATCGCCCGCCTCGCCGTTGCCTGGTGTGTGAACAATCCGCCAAGGCATGCGCACGCAGTCGACGCCATCCACTCGCTGAATTATTAGCGGTTATCGAAGAGAGAGTTCATGCATTTGATCGATAGATGGGACAGCCAACCGCTGCTGCTTCCCTGTGCCATCAGAGCTTGCCCGCTATCGGCTGAGCATATCGGGAAGTTGGCTCACCAATCCCTGTTGACTGAAGTCAGGCTGACTCCCAAGCCGGGCCTGGTTGACCAACGCAACACCGGCGCTCACCGCGACATGGACCTGGGCACGTTCGAACGCAGCGCCGATGCCATTGCTCCCTGGCTGCCACAGTTCGTGACCGAGGGACGCGAACTGGCCTGGGCGCCAGTGCACACCTTTCTTTCGCTCCTACGCCCAACCGGGGTTCTTTGCGAGCGGGCCATGTTCGAGGCTACCACGGGAATCAATACGCACAAAGGAAGCATCTTTGCCCTGGGACTGTTGTGCGCGGTCATCGGCCGCCTGCAAACCAGAGGAGAGCCTGTGTGCACGGAGTGGATTTGCCGGGAGGCTGCGGCGGTCTGCCATGACTTGGTGGAACAGGAATTAGAATGCGAGCACGATCCTCAAACAGCGGGTGAGCGATTGTTCCGCGAACTCGGGTTGACGGGAGCGCGTGGCGAAGCCGCTTCGGGCTACGTCACCGTGCGTCGACATGCGCTCCCGGTGCTGCGGTTGATGCGCCAGGCAGGAGCCGATGGGGAGATGGCCCTGTTGCAAGCTACGCTGCACCTGCTTGCGTTCAACAACGATACCAACCTGGTGTCACGCGGGGGGATGAAAGGACTGACCTATGTTCGCGATTGCGCTCAACGTCTGCTGCGGGAAGGGGGTGTCTTCCAGCCGGCATGGCGACAACGCTTGGAGTCGTTTGATGATGATCTGATTGCGCGCAATCTCAGCCCGGGAGGAACAGCCGACTTGATCTCCGTCGCATGGTTCCTGAGTTGTTTCCCGGAAAACCTGGAAGATTCAGGCTCGATTGCCACTCGGTTTTCTCAGCAATAACTGGCAATGCTCGAAGAGCGGGCACGAAAACAAATTGCGGCCTCCGGGGAAGTCCCCGAAGGCCGCATCCAAGGCCTTATCAACGCTGGAGAATCATGCGATTCAAACCAACTCGAAACTGATAAAGGCGCAAATCCCCCCAAAACCAGCCTGCATCCAGGTGTATTTTCAACAAGCACCGAGGACCAGTTGAGTGTTTCTATGCAGGACCGAAGAGGCGTTTTGCATTGGGCAACTCGGCCTTCATCTCATCGCGAATTTCCTGCGCGATCTTTTGCAGCGCCAGCTTGTCATCTCCGGCTTTGTAACGGAAGACTACACCGATTGCACCGATAATTTTGCCTGACTGATCTCGCAGCGGAATCTGGTCTTCAAAGTGGATACCCTGAGGATTGACCTCAAGGTTATCCTTGCCGGTGCGGATGCAGCGCAGGTCGTCTTCATCTCCGAGTTTACCGATGCGTCCAAAGTTGGATGCGATAATGTCATACTTCGGCGCCCCGGCATGAATCGCGAGCAGTAGGACCTCAGAATGCTTGGCGAGCGCTTCATTTACCAGCTTCTGGGCAAAGGGAGCAGCCTTGGTGAAGGTAGGGTCCATCTCCTTGGGGTTGGGCTTGCGGAGGTGGGCGGCGGCTTGTTCGCGGGTCTCCTGCGCCTGCACGGTGGAGGCGCTCATGGCGATGCTCAAGGTGGCCATCGCAACAAGACTCAGTACAACTTTCAGCTTCTTCATCAGAACTCTTCCTCGACCTTTCGTGATTCACTCTTTTTGATCTTGCATTGACGACGGGCACAGCGTTCATGCACAAGAACTATACGGACGAACCGTCGCTGCTATACTTTGTCTGACACCTCAAAAATGCACAACATCGACTATATCGTGCTAAATAGAAACGCTCCGTTATGCCGACTCCATTTATACCTCGAGGAATGAAACACTAATGAAGGGTGAATGAAAAATCCTTCACCGCCATGCCGGCCTCACAAAAGAAAGGTTTTTCATGCGGTCTTCAACGTTTCTTCATTCCAACAGTCGAGATTTATTGACGGATTCAAATTCGATCAAAGTAAAGCAAGCGGCAAGCCATGCGAGGGTAACCAGTGAAGACAGAAGCTGACGCCATAACGATTCCGACCGTGCCCGAACAGAAGCAGGGACTATTGGCCCGCTGCACAGCCGTCTCCGTCTACATCTTTCAGAATATTATGCCAGACCCATTCGTCTTCGCGCTTCTACTTACATTTATTGGCGCGTCGTTGGCTTGGTGGCTGGCTCCCAACGCTTCTCCTGCGAGCATCGTATCGGCGTGGTACGGTGGCGTCTTTGCTATCTTCACCTTTGCCTTTCAGATGGTAATCATGCTGGTAGCCGGCTATGCCCTGGCGACCGCCCCCCAGGTCCACCGAGGACTCGTCAAGCTGGCTTCCCTAGCAAAAACCCCAGCATCGGCCATCTCTCTTACCCTCTTTGTAGCCCTGGTTGCCTCCTGGCTGAATTGGAGTCTCGGGCTTGTCACCGCGGCGCTGCTTGCTCGTGAGATGGCCAAGCGTGTGCGCGTTGACTTCGGATGGCTCGTAGCCGCAGGTTATAGCGGATATGTGATTTCCACGGAAGGCCTCTCCGGCTCGATTGCCCTCTCCCAGTCCACGCACGGATCAGCGTTGAATATGGTCGAGAAGTTTACTGGGCATGGCCTGTCTCTCTCCCAGACCGTTTTCACGCGCTTCAATCTCATTCCTATCGCTGTATTGTTAGTCGTTCTGCCGATTGTTTTCCGCTACCTCGCCCCGACCGAAGCGGCTTCGGTCTACGCAGATCCTGAGCGACTGCGTGCTGAAGATCAGCAAAAGCCGCCAGTCCGTGAAGTCGCTGATACTTTCGGATCGAAGCTCGACCACGCATGGATACTAAACCTGCTTATGGTCACCTTCGGAATCTTCGCTCTCGTCATGCAGCTCAAACACACCGGCGGAACGGTGGATCTAAACTCGGTCATCATCACTCTTTTAATGCTTGGGCTGCTCTTGCATTGGCGCCCTGCTACGTATGTTGCTGCTGTAAAAAAGGCGGCCCGCATCACGGGTTCACTCATTCTGCAATACCCGCTCTACGGCGGTATCATGGGCATCATCACCACCACAGGACTTGCTGCCGTAATCTCCAACGTTTTCATCCGGTACTCAACCGCTCACACGTTGCCCTTCTTTACGAGTCTCACCGCACTGGTCATCACGCTCTTCGTGCCCAGCGGCGGCGGCCTATGGGCGGTTGTAGGCCCACTTGTGATTCCTGCCGCTCTCAACCTGCATGCATCGCTGCCAGGCACGACAATGGCAGTAGCAATGGGCGAGTCCGTGGCAAATATGCTACAGCCATTCTGGGCGCTGCCGATCCTGGCAATTGCGGGAATCAGCATGCGGCGCATGATGGGATTCATGGTCGTAACATTTGTGATCTCACTGATAGTGTTTGGTACCTCGCTGCTGCTTCTGGCGCCACTGGCCCAATAAAGTTTGCGACGTTGCCCTGAGCGTATGGGACGAACGTCCGTTACATGCTTGATAGATTGTTCATACAACGCACTTGCTGCCGTTGTCGTTTGAAGTTAGACGACAACGGCAGGTGTATCTGCAACATGAATGATGTGGATCGATTTCCGTTCTCTCTCTTGCATCAGTTGCATCGCCAAACCACACCGGCGTTCTTACAATCCTTTGATGGAAGCGTCTCGCGCATAGGGATGGTAATCCAGTTGCGGAGGAAACGCTCGGAGGGCAACACCTTCCTCTACTCTTCTATTCCTGGCGCACCAAAGCCCCCGCAGTTCTCGTTGCTGGGTGTGATCCGTTAGAGTCGGTCGTACCGTCCGGGCAATTCTCGCGATGCAGAATTTTAACGATTGCCACTCGCGCAATACTGGATTTCTATCCAGTCACGTCTGAAGGCCAAGCAATAAAAAATTCGAGAAAAGTGCCATTCGCTTAATGTGCCATTCAGTAGAAATTCAGAGATCGGGGATATTACTTTTCAAATGAACCTTGTTACTCCTGAATTTGAACGCACGACACTGAAGAAGCGGCGGAGATTTCGTTACTTCACCGCAATCT
>Ga0224530_1000346_pt1 | contig 31483 bp, 22 predicted proteins | sample CBST75metaG_FD_179873 | JGI IMG/M metagenome (GOLD analysis project Ga0224530, IMG submission 179873) | Peat soil microbial communities from Stordalen Mire, Sweden - C.B.S.T75 | ecosystem: Environmental > Terrestrial > Soil > Wetlands > Peat | place: Sweden: Norrbotten County, Stordalen Mire...
CGCCGTTCCTTCTTGCTCAACGCAACATGCACTCGATGGTAGACAGACATGCTTCCAATCTGCGGCCTGTTGCCCTCATAGACAAGTACACAATAAGATTCATCTCCATCCGGTCAGAGACCTAGTTCCGAGGTTCCATAGGTGGATACCAAGAGATATGGACACTCCAATGTCTCTTCGGTTGATCGCCTCCCACAGCGTGGCAGAAATGAAGCTCATGAGGGTTGCTGCCCGCAGCGAGGCACGCCCCCCGACCACCAACACAGGTATCAAAAAGAAGACGGAAAAGGATATCGTGATGTCGCTGGAGTAATCGATCAGAGCAAGCAGAAGAAGAAATCCATACCCAAAGAGCATTGCCTGCATCGGACTCAGGCGATTGAACCAGCGCCCAATCTGGCTCGGTAAATGTACTGTCATTGCACCACCCATGCGCACCGCGCAATTCAATCTATCGCCACTTTCCAAAAAATTCCTATCAGGAATCGCCTTTTCTGACCCCGATTCCCTAAAATTGTACGGCTCTTAAATGGAAATGCAGGGTCATCCATGCACTTACGGTCAAAATGCCGGGCGATGCCATGCTGTCCCGGAATCGTACGCTCAATCGGAGCACGTTCTATTCAACCGGCAGCACAAGGCACCGCAAGTTCCAGGCTGTCCTCAAGAGAATAAGTCCAGTAATGCACATGGAGCCATATAGATACAATGGATGCCCGAGAGTTGGCTTGCCGTCGTGCAGGATTCTTTCGTTTTTTTGATTATCACTAGAAACTAAATGATTAGTAGCGAGTCCAATATAGCAGGGAACCTCCAAGAACCGGTTCTCAGGATTTGTGAGCCCTATGCCTCCAAAGAGATCCATCACGCTCACCAACGCAGAACTCCGGCTCATGAAAGTGCTCTGGACGCGCGGCAAGTGCACTGTTGCCGACATGGTGACTGCCACCTCAGTCGAAGCGGCGCTGGCGTACACCTCCGTCCTCACCACAATCCGGATTCTCGAGACCAAGGGCTTCGTCACTCATCTGCAGGAGGGAAGAGCTTTCCTTTATAGTGCCCGCGTCGGTGAACTTGAGGCCAGCCGGTCTGAGGTGCGCCATGTGCTGCAGCGTTTCTTTGGCAACTCGCGGGAGCGGCTGTTGCTTTCGCTGTTGGGTGACGCCGAACTCAGCCCCGAGGAGCTAAAGCGCCTGAAAGAGGCGATTGCGAATCTACCGGATGAAATGGCGGAGGATATCTAAATGGTTCCGTTCGTTCACACAATCTCGCTTCTATCCGCGGCAACGGCGGGCTCTCTCTTCTCTGCCATTTGGGAAGGGGCTGTGCTGGCCGCGTGCGTGGCAGTGTGCCTTCGTCTGCTTCCCCGCTTGGGAGCCGCCGCACGATCGGTTGTGTGGACCAGCGTCTTTCTGTTGCTGGCGTTGCTGCACGTCCTCCCTTTTATCGCAGAGCCTTGGTCCACTGTCAGCAAATTCCCACTTGCCCCTCTTCATCTCGATCCAGGCTGGAGCATTGCCATCGCGGGTGCTTGGGCCATCCTTTCTCTCTGGAAAGGATCGCAATTGATCTCAAGCGCCATTCGGCTGCACGGATTAGCGGTCCGGGGAACTCCCGTTCAAGCTGACACTACTCTGGAAAGGTTGCTGACAGGTGAAAAAGGCGGCCGCGGTGCAGAGCTTTGCACTTCAGTAGAGGTAGAGCGGCCCTGTGTGGTTGGGTTCTTTCGCCCGCGAATCCTCCTTCCTCCTGCCCTTTTTAAACATCTCAGCTCTCTTGAGCTGCAGCAGGTGATCGTGCATGAGATGGAGCACCTGCGCCGCGCCGACGACTGGACCAATCTGCTTCAAAAAATTGGCCTTGTCTTGTTCCCCTTGAATCCGGCGCTGCTTTGGGTGGAGCGCCGTCTTTGCGCTGAACGCGAGTTTGCCTGCGATGATCGTGTCCTGCATTCCACCGGCGCGCGAAAGGCTTACGCCATTTGCCTCACCCGCCTGGCTGAGTACTCCATGCTTCGCCACAACCTCTCGCTCGTGCTGGGAGCATGGGAGCGGCAGTCGGAGCTGGTGCGCCGTGTTCACCGCATTCTCAGGCGGCCTGATGAATCGGTCAGCGGCCGGCAAGCAATGGTGCTGACTGTCTGTCTGATCTTCGCCGCGCTGGCAAGCGGAGTCGCCTTGACAGTCAGCCCGCAGCTTGTCAGCTTCGCACCGCTCACACCTCCAACGGAACAGGCTCGCTTCATCCCTGCCTCGGGTCTAAGTGAGATGAAAGCGCAAGAATTTCGTAGCTCTCCTGCGCTTATCAGAGTTGCCATGCCGCTGAAGCCGCCTCAAACTTCGTATGCTTCGAACCACCGGCGTGTCGCATCTTCGAAGAACAGTGCGCAGCCGAGTCAGCCCTTTCCAATCCAGGCAGCTTTGGTTGTGTTGACAGAGTGGGAATTTACCGAGCCGCCGCCGCGCCTGATGTTTGCCGTCGCCCAGGATCATGGGCCTTCGTATGCTGCTGTTGCGATGCCGAACGGATGGCTGATCGTTCAAATCTAACTGCATTTTCAACCAGGAAAGGAATTTCCATGCCCTCAACAACTAATCAATTAGTAGTAGCAGCAAAACAATTGGCTACCGCAAGCGCATTCGTCGGTGCATTCGCGCTGGGCGCCGTGATCTTTGTCGGCGCTCGTAGCGTCCATGCTTCATCGAGGATGGACGACAACAGCATCGCGCCGCTCACCGCGCTCGATCAAGCCATGGAGGCGGTCGCCTCGCGAGTGACCCCTGCCGTCGTCAACGTCGCCGTCACCTCGCGAGGCTCCATCGAACATGCTGCCTCCGACGGTCAAATGCAAGGGCTCCCGCCGGGCTTGCAGCAGTTCTTCGGCCCTATGCTCCAGCAACCCTCGCAGCCACAGATTGAACATGGGGTGGGAAGCGGCATTATCATCTCCCCCGATGGATACATTGTGACCAATAATCACGTGGTGGACGGCGCGACGAGTATCAAGGTGACGCTGAACGATCGCCGCATCTTGAACGCAAAAGTCGTCGGCGTCGACAAACTGACAGACCTTGCCGTGCTCAAGGTCAACGCAGCCAACCTTCCCAGCATCGTGTGGGGAGACTCGACAAAACTGCAGCCTGGACAAACCGTTCTTGCCTTCGGCAGTCCGTTCGGCTACTTCCAGTTTTCAGTCACCCGCGGCATCGTCAGCGCTGTCAATCGCCCGAATCCCTACGCGGATGACGCACGCAAGCCGGGCGGCTATATCCAGACCGACGCCGCCATCAACCCCGGCAACTCCGGCGGTCCGCTCGTCAATGCACATGGTGAATTGGTCGGCATCAACACGTTCATCATCTCCAACAGCGGTTCGTTTGCCGGCGCTGGATTCGCGATCCCTTCGCAGATCGTGCGTGCTACAACTGAGCAACTGATCAAAAACGGCAAGGTCGAGCACGGCTATCTCGGCATTGGGATGAACGACGTCACGCCAGACAATGCACACTTCTTCAAACTGCAGGATGCGACCGGGGCAATCGTTTCTCAGGTGACGCCAGACTCTCCGGCGAGTCGCGGCGGATTGCAAACCGGCGATGTGATCGCGAAGATCAACGGAGAAAAGGTAATCAACGGAGGCGCACTGCAAGTGGTCGTAAGCGAGATGACTCCGGGGACGAAGATAGCTCTGGACGTTCTGCGCGATGGCAAGCCGGTGACGCTGAACCTCACGGTGGGTCAGTTCCACGGCAACTCTGAAGTGGCGGGCAACGATGGCAAAGATGGGGAACCGAACGGGAAGATCGGCCTTGAAGTGGGCAATCTAACGGCTGAAGCGCTCCAGCAGTTCGACGTGCCTGACCATGTGCATGGAGTCGTAGTCCAGAATGTTCGTCCTGCCAGCCCGGCGGACGACGCGGGCATCCAACCGGGTGACGTCATCCTGGAGGTCGACCGCAAGCCGGTCGAGTCCGCCAACCAATTCGCAAACGAAGTGCATGAGGATAAGGACGGAAAGGATCTCTTGATGCTCGTCTGGTCGAAAGGCAATTCGAGCTATCGAACGATCCACCCCGATCAGAATGACCAAAACGGCTAGAGGTTTCAAGGTGAGGCCGTCGTGGATCCAAACGGCAGCCTCACTGAATTCTCTGCTCTCGTCCCACCGTTTTGCCACCCCATCCATCACAACACGGATGAATTAGATCCGCGATGCTCCCAGGAGGCTCGCAGATATCAAAACTTGACTATGAATGAATCCATGCGGTCAGAATATCTTGGACAATCAAAGCGAGCTTGAATCTCTTCTACAATAAGGGGAGTGCAGCTCCCAAGCACCAACTCGATTGATCAGGTTCGCGCCGCCAACAGCGCAGGCACCAGGGGGCGCAGATTCGACGTGCCCGCCCCGCTGCGTCTGTGGCACCTTACCAGCCTGGATGCCCCCACCGTGGCTGTCGTCTGGGCGATAGCTTTCGCCTGGGTGGCAGGAGTTGCACTACCGATGTGGGTTCCTCTGTTCCTGGCGCTGGTGGTCTGGGTCGTTTACGTTGGCGATCGGCTGCTCGACGCACGAGCTGACTTGCACTCTCCTCAAAACCCTTCCTTGCGCGAGCGCCACTACTTCCACTATCGATACAGAAGAGTTTTGGTGCCTCTGGCCGTGGCTGCCACTTGCGCTGCCGTCGTGATTGCCTTCTCCCTGATGCCGGCTGCGGCGCGCGAACGGAATTCGGTGTTGGCCGTGGCCGCCGGTGCATATTTTTCAGGGGTCCACTCCAGACGCAAGATACAAAAACTCCTACCCCCGAAGCTTGCCTCGCTCGATTCCAAGGAACTCCTCGTTGGCCTGCTGTTCGCAGCAGGCTGCGCTCTGCCTGCCCTGAGCCGCGCCGCATCCGGGCCGCTCTCGCCGCTTTGGCCCCTGTGGTCGGCAACTCTCTTCTTTGCTGCTCTGGCCTGGCTCAACTGTTACGCCATCGAACGATGGGAGGCTGCGAGCCAAGTAACCCGCAATTCTCGGGTTCTTTTAGCAGCCTGTTTGCTGGGCCTCGCTGGCTTGCTGCTGATGACCGCCGTTCTCTATTCGAACCAGCCTCGCGCCGCCGCGCTGATTGGGGCAGGAGTAGGCAGCGCCCTGCTGCTCGTCCAACTCGACCGATCACAGAGATGCATGACATCGCTGGCTCTGCGCACTTGCGCAGACCTAGTGTTACTGAGTCCGGTCCTGCTTATTCCCTTCGCGTTTTTAGCCCGATGAGTCAACCTCCCGACTTCAACCGCCTCGCCCGATTCTATCGCTGGATGGAACTGGTCAGTTTTGGACCTTGGCTCTGGTGGTGCCGTTGCACCTTCCTGGGAGAGCTTGGCGCCAGCCGCTGTGCGCTGATTCTGGGCGATGGCGACGGTCGTTTCACAGCTCGGCTATTGGAGGCCAATCCTGTAGTCCGGATAGACACCATCGACGCCAGTCCCGCAATGCTTAAGGCTCTGGTCCGGCGAGCTGGAAAAAACTGCTCCCGCGTTCGCGCCCAGATAGCTGACGCACGCTGCTGGCTGCCCAAGAGCCAGTCCGATCAGTCTCTTGAATATCCTTCCTACGACCTCGTCGTCACGCATTTCTTCCTAGACTGTTTGACTACGGAGGAGGTCATGACTCTTGCGGCAAAGCTTCACCGCGCCGTTTCTTCCTCAGCGTACTGGCTGGTCTCGGAGTTTGCCGTACCGGAAGGTTGGTTTGGGCGTCTGGTGGCGGCTCCGATGATCTTGGGGCTGTACTGCACATTCGGCTTGCTAACAGGGCTCGAAGTGCGCCGCCTGCCTGACCATGACCGTGTGCTGCGTCAGGCAGGCTTCACACTTGAGAAGCGGCGCACGTGGCTGGGAGGCCTTCTCATTAGCCAACTTTGGTCCACAAGAGCTTCCGCTCAAGCGCCAGGCACACCAACAACGACGCATTGATCCCCATAGGAAATGTTACTGGTCGGTTCGTTGGACAGACGCCTCGACTGAATGCCGCGGGCTCAATGAAGACACGGTTGAATCCTATCCTGCTGCTGCGAACAATCTTAGCTTGGACTGCCCAAGAGTGCCTGCACGGATGAGCAAAACTGACCAGATAGTCGATTGTGCAGGTGCAATGCTGGCTTAGCGCGCGGCTGTAGGCGCAGGCTTCGCCAGACTCGGTTAAATCCGGGTGTGGCATCAATTCCGCCGCCAGTAATTCGAAAACACTTTCATTCAATGGATCTGCATTAAACCGTTAAGGCCCTGGAGGGCCATGGCTTCGCACTTCGAAGACCTATTCCGAATTCTGCTGTATGTTTTGCGGTTAGCCAGAAGTTGGCACTGATCTTGCGGACGATACAACTCTGAAGGGGAAAAGGATGGCCACATGGAATTGGGCATGATCGGACTGGGCCGCATGGGAACCAACATGGTACGGCGCCTCTTGCGAGCCGGCCACCATTGCGTCGTCTACGACCTCAATCCAGATGCTGTCGAGGCACTCGTCAAAGAAGGCGCGGTTGGATCGACTTCGCTTGAAGGCCTCGTCAGGAAGCTTAAAGTGCCTCGTGCCATTTGGCTGATGGTGCCAGCCGCCGTAGTCGATCAGACGCTGAAGAGCCTCATCCCTCTCCTTGAAGGAGATGATGTAGTGATCGACGGAGGCAACTCTTACTACCACGATGACATTCGTCGATCTGCCGAGCTAAAGCCGAAGGGCATCCACTATGTGGACGCCGGGACGAGCGGTGGGGTTTGGGGTTCGGAGCGGGGCTACTGCCTGATGATCGGCGGGGATGATGCGGTCGTCCAGCGCATTGACCCGATCTTTTCCGCTCTGGCCCCACAAATGGATTCGGCGCCGCGCACGCCTGGACGAGAGAAGATAGGCGACACAGCCGAGCACGGCTACTTGCACTGCGGCCCAAGTGGCGCAGGCCACTTTGTCAAGATGGTCCACAACGGCATTGAGTATGGCATTATGGCAGCCTATGCGGAGGGGCTGAATATTCTGCGCCACGCCAACGTCGGCAAGCAGCAGCGCGCTGCGGATGCCGAGACAACGCCGTTGCGCAACCCCGAGCACTACCTTTACGACCTGAACATTGCGGACATTGCCGAGGTCTGGCGACGTGGAAGTGTCATCTCTTCGTGGTTGCTGGACTTGGCTGCACTTTCGCTCCTTGATAGCCCAGACTTGGCGAAGTTCGCTGGCCGCGTGTCGGATTCGGGGGAAGGGCGGTGGACAATCGCCGCCGCCATCGACGAGTCGGTTCCGGCTCCCGTCCTCAGTGCGGCGCTGTACGAACGTTTCAGTTCGCGCGGCGAAGACGACTTCGCCGAAAAAGTGTTGTCGGCCCTTCGTTATCAGTTTGGCGGTCATGACGAAAAGGTCACTGCCGACAAGGCGGGCGCGTGATGGCCAAATCTCAGTCTGATGCGCTGGTGATCTTCGGTGTGACGGGTGATCTGGCACACAAAATGATCTTTCCGGCCCTCTATGCAATGGTAAAGCGAGGGACCCTGAAGGTTCCGGTTATTGGCGTCGCATTTCCAAAGTGGAGTACGGAGCGCTTGCACAAGCGTGTGACAGACAGCATCGAGCGTGCGGGTGGAGTCGATAACAAACAAGCGCTCAAACGTCTTCTGTCTCTGCTCAAGTATGTGAGTGGAGACTATAAAGCCCCTGGTACATTCATAGCCATCAAAGAGGCGCTTGGTAAAGCGCGGCGACCTGCGCATTATCTTGCTATTCCGCCATCGCTCTTCGAGACGGTCATCAAGGGGCTCGGCTCGGCGAACCTGGCCGAGCATGCACGCGTCATTGTGGAAAAGCCATTCGGGCGCGACCTGTCCTCTGCACGAGAACTCAACCAAGTTGCCCATACCGTCTTCCCGGAAGACTCAATCTTCCGCATCGATCACTTTCTCGGGAAGGAAGCGATCATGAATATCCTCTACTTCCGCTTTGCTAACTCGTTTCTGGAGCCGATCTGGAACCGCAATTACGTGGCTAGCGTCCAGATCACTCTTTCGGAGAATTTCGGCGTGGGAAAGCGCGGCGCGTTTTACGAGACCGCCGGCTGCCTGCGGGACGTGATCCAGAACCATCTCTTTCAGGTCGTCGCACTCCTTGCCATGGAGCCTCCCGCGGGCAGGGACTTCGGCGCCGTGCACAACGAAAAGGCCAAGGTCTTCAAAGCCATGCGTCCACTCAGACCCGATGACTTGGTGCGTGGTCAGTATGCCGACTACCGCCTGGAGACGGATGTGGCGAAGCGCTCCGATGTCGAGACCTTCTGCGCTCTGCGTCTGTTCATCGATTCGTGGCGCTGGGATGGTGTGCCGTGGTATCTGCGCTCTGGAAAATACCTGCCAGACACCGCAACCGAGATTATGGTGGAGCTGAAGCCTCCTCCTCAGAGGCTTTTCGCTGACGCAGAATCGCCGACTGGTCGGTCCAACTACATTCGCTTCCGGCTCTCGCCCAATTCGGCCGTAGCTCTCGCGGCTCGCGTAAAACTTGCGGGCAAGGATTTCGTTGGAGAGCAGCGAGAACTCTACTTGTCAGAAGAACGGCCAGGTGAGGAAACGCCGTACGAGCGACTGTTGGGTGATGCCATGGCCGGCGATGGCGCGCTCTTCACACGGGAAGACGCGGTGGAAGCTGCTTGGGCGGTTGTCGACCCGGTCCTCAAAACCCACCACAGGGTTCGCCCTTACAAGCGACATACCTGGGGGCCGAAAGGAGCTGATGCGATCATAGCTGCACACGGCTGCTGGCATAACCCCAGCGGCAAGGTCTTATAAGGATAATGATCTGGATCTGACGTACCTCCAACCCATACGCTAAGGGAACCTCGGATTGAGTCGCTGTTTTGGAGGTACGGGCTTTAGCCCGCACATAGACGCAGCACGATGAATGCTGGCTTTAGATAAATTTCCCGAACCTTCTTGCCGCTCAGGGACAACCGCACTGCATTGCATCGGAACAATAGTTGACAATTCGCCCGTGGTAGGACTCCCATCACGGGTTGTCCTTCCACGGGCTACTGCCTCCAAGCTGGTGCCTTCACTGGTGAAGCAGGCCGGTTCACCTGCTTCGCTAGTCGGGGTGTCTATTTCTTGGCACGACCGTGCTTCGTGGTACGTGCACGCTTCGTAGATGCTGCGGCCTTCTCATCCAGAAGAGTCATTGAATCTTGGGCATTGAATGGATACAGCTTCACAGATTGTTGTCCCGTAGTGGTTAGCGTAATATCAACGCGGCGATTCTGAGCTAGAACAATCTTCGATAGATCGCGCAGAATTCTTTGCCGCTCGCTGTCGGTCAGATCGGGATTCTTCTGAATGAGATCCTTAACCTCATCCTGGCTGAGTTGCTGATCTTCGCCGACTGCTCGCGTCTCGATTTGTTTTTCAACGATGCCTTGTTCCGTCAGGAACTGCTTCACCTGATTCACACGACGTTCCGTGAGCGCCTGGTTGTACTCTGGCGTTCCGCGTACGTCGGCATGGCCGGTGAGAATAAGGTGAGCTTCAGGCTTGATTGCCAGATAGCCTTTGAAATCCGTTGCAAGAGTTTTCAAAATCAGTTGCTGGCTCTCGACGAGGCCGCCCTCAGGGTGTGTTGCCCTTGGCTGGGCGGTGGGGAAGAACACGCTGTGTAACGCTAGCCGAGCCTCAAGCCTTACCTGTTCGGGCGTTGGCTGTTGGGGCAAGGGAGCGATTGTAACGGTGGCAACTGCGGCCGCAACGTTTCCCTTATCATCGGCTACGTTGCAAGTAATCCCCACAGGACCTGCCGAAGCGCCCGTCGAGGAAAAGGTTGCAGTTGCGCCGTTGCCGCTGATTGAACCAGACTGGGCCGAGTAGCTATAGGTGAGCGGCCGGTTCTGCGGGCTTACACCTGTGGCAGTGATCGTGCTGCTCTCATTTGGATTGATGGCATTGGGGCTAGCCGAGCAACCGATCGTCGGCAGTTCAAACGCTTTTACGGTAAAGCTGGCTGAGCAATTCGCAACTTCGCCGGGTTTGAGGCCGATCTTGTCGCCCTTACCTTCACTTACCTTGCCATTTACCGTATGAATGCCGGGCGCAAGCGTAGTGGTTGCCACCGTTGCCGTTGATCCGTCACCTGTCACGCCCTCTCCCGACCAGGAGTAAACCGCATGTAGCTTCGGGTCGAGGTTGCCGGCGGTTGCTGTTACCGTGACCGGGTCGCCGGGAAAGATCGACTCAGGGCTGATTGAGCAAGCCAGGGACACCGGCACAGGCGGCACAAAGGAACCGATGCGGAACACAACGCCGGCGCTCAAGCGAAGCATATTGAAATCGGCAATATCGTCTTGCCGGTTGAACTGGTAATCTGCCTGGAACAGGCGAAGCGCCAAATGGTGGTTGAACAATGGCGTGTTGTAGTCCAAACCGCCACCGCCCGTAACCACCCAACCCCACTGATTTTGATAGTAATAGCTGCCAGCACTTTCTCCACCAACCAGGGCATGGACAAATGGAGTGAAGTGGGTGGTCGGGTACCGCAGGATCAGACCTCCCGATCCGCCCTCGAAGTCGGTGCTCGTCGGGTGGTCTTCGTTATTGTCGTTGTGATAGTCGCCCTCGAACTGTACACCCACGTACTTGTTGAAGTAACGCGAAACGCTGCCAATGGCGCCGTATCGGATGCCAGTGCTGTCAAAGCTATCAAACCCGTCAGACGCGACGCGAGGTGAAAGATAGCTGAAACCTGCAAAGATGTCCCACTTGGAAGCGGCATTGCTAGACGCGGTGCTGTTCGCGTATGTTTTTACATCCGGCTTGGTCGCATCCTGAGCTGCCAGGGCAATAGGAGCCATTCCAAGAAGTGCCAAGGCAAGGATGTGGTTCACTGTTTCCGAATAACTGAAATGCATGCGTTTATCCTCCATACGGAATAAATCTCAATAACAAATACAAAAAGGCTGCTTGCCTGCGTGAAACCAACTCAGACTGCCTCGACTCTTCAACGATTGAAGAATAGTAAGACGTCTCGCCGCTCTAGCTAATATGCTCAACCTGCGCTTCATGAATAAAGAGACAATTCGAAACCCGTCCCGCCAGAAGCAGTCTGAATCAATCGCAGATAGTAATACAGAAAAACAACAGTCACTTCACGACTCTCAACTCAGCGTTCTATCCTGCCGATCTGCTCACACAGAGTGCAAGAGAATCACCTGAGGAGTGGTTCATACGGAATCTATCCGCAGGGGAGAGTAATAGCCTACCTGAAATGTACGACTCGTTCTCTTGTGGATCTGGTCTATTTTGGACAGTAAGGGGAGGCATAGGTGGGGCCAAGTCTCGGAAGGGCCTATAAGCTGGGATTGTGACGGGAGGGGAATTGTCCCTCAAAGGCCTTGCGGTCGGTCGGTTTCGAGTGTGCCAATTGCTGTCTGTCTCAGCCGAGGGGTTCTAGGAAGAAGCTCCCCAACGTACGGCGGCTGCAAGATTAAAAAAATCCGATCCACAAAAAGCTAGACAAAATGTAGTGACCGGCACCAATGCTCTGACCGTGGGTTAAGCTGTGAGCCAAGAAGGAACACAGCTCAGAGCCACAAGCGGAGAGGAACCGGTCATGCAGAACAAGGTACGATTTTTGGGTTTAGATGTCCATGCCGATACGATTGCGGTTGCGATAGCGGAACCGGATGGGGAGGTGCGCAGCCTGGGCACGATAGCCAACCGCGCCGAGTCGATCCGCAAGATGGTGAAGAAGCTTGGCTCGGTGGAACAGTTGCGGGCTTGCTATGAGGCCGGGCCGACCGGCTATGTACTCTACTGGCAGTTGGCGGAACTTGGAGTCAACTGCGAAGTGATCGCGCCAACGCTGGTTCCGATGAAGGCCGGAGACCGGGTAAAGACGGACCGGCGGGATGCTGAGCGGCTGGCGCGCAGCCATCGTTCCGGCGATCTGACGGCGGTGTGGGTTCCGGACGCGGGTTCGGAGGCGCTGCGCGATTTGGTACGAGCACGCGAAGCCGCCAAGCAGGATCAATTGCGGGCGCGTCATCGGCTGAGCAAGTTTCTGCTGCGCACGGGCCGGCGCCCGGCGCAAGGAATAAAGGCCTGGACGCTCGGGTATATGGCATGGATCAAGCAGATCCGCTTTGCGCAAATGGCTCAGGAGGCGACGAAACTGGATCACCTGACCGAGGTCGAGCATATGGGGGAACGGGTGGCGCGGCTGGAGAAGGCCATCGAAGAAGCGGCCAAGCTGGCCTCGCCCGAGATACAGGAAGTGGTCAAGGACTTACAGGCACTGCGCGGCATTGCACCGATCTCTGCGGTGACGATAGCGGCAGAGCTGGGCAACATTTCCCGCTTTGAAGGCGCTCGGCAACTGATGGGCTATAGCGGCGCGGTTCCCAGCGAGAGTTCCAGCGGCAAGCGAACGCAACGGGGGAGCATCACCAAGACCGGCAACGCTCATCTGAGGCGAATCGCCATCGAAGCGGCTTGGAGTTATCGGCTCCGACCCGGTGTCGGACCGGCGTTGCGCAAACGACAAGACGGGGTGCCGGAAGAAATCAAGGAGATCGCCTGGAAGGCGCAACACCGCCTTCACAAGCGTTACAGTAGACTGGAGGCCGCGGGCAAGGACCGAAGGAAGATCATCACGGCCGTGGGGCGCGAGTTGCTGGGCTTCATTTGGGCCATCGGGACCAGGGCGGAAGCGGCAGTCAAGCAGCGACGAGCAGCCTGACGAAAAACAAGAGCAAAAGCAAAAACTTTTCCAAGAATGAAAAAACAAAAACACTGACACATGAACAACGCCATCCAATTCGAGCACAGAGCCAGCTGCAGCCGGAGCATGCACGTAGGAGAATCCTCGAGAGACCTATGCGACAGGCCTAGCCGGACTCGCGACTCTAGTCAGAGGCAGCTCCCGACGGATCATGATTATGCGACTTCGACGCGCGAATATCAGACTGATCAATCGTCGCTGAAACCTGCCCCGACTGCTGCTGGCTCTGTTCTCGAAAGACGGCAAAAGCAACGGCAACGACAAAAACTACCCCACAGATTCGCAGGAGTTGACAGGGTCACTCCATATCAGGTCTTGTACGACTTTGGTGGTCTTAGGCGTTCCCCACGGGCTTGTAAGTCGTTGAAAAAACTAGTACGAGTAGACTGTCACGGCAGAGGTCAGGCTCGGAAATCCTTGGCTAGCTGCGATCGAGGGCGCTGAAAAAGTGCTGAGATTACCCAACGTCCGCTCCTCTGTAAAGAGTGCCTTATTCTCGCCGAGACAAGCTTTGGGCGCTGAGATAAATCATTAAAACGATGGATGCAGCGGCCTTCGCTGCTTTGGCGCCGCTGGGCTCTTCACCATTCGATGTCTAACGAACTGCAAAAAGTCTTGGGCTGATCCCCCCACGGGTCAACCCACGCGCACCGCTTGTCGGGTTAAAAAGTTTGTGGCATTTTTGTGGCAAATGGTGCCGATTATGCCGGTTTCGCCGACTCGGCCGACTCATAAGCCCTTTACCGTCAACAAAACGCCAAACAGAAACCACCTTCACACGGTGGACGTCGCAGGTTGTCAAGGCAGAGATTCCAGGCGTGGCGGACTGTGCCCAGTTTTGTGCCCACTCTCATTCAAAATTGGGCACAATTCAGGCTATATGAATAGCAATCAGCGGTTTTTAAACAGTGCGTAAACGTATCTTGTATAGTGGTTTATAGCAATCGGTAGCGGCAGGAGGGTCGGCGAATTCGATGGCTGTTAACCGAAGGGTTGTAGGTTCGAGTCCTACCTCAGGAGCCAAAGGATCAATAACTCACAGGCTCCCCACTTTAAAACTTGGTCCATTTTGCTCCAAACCCCTCGCGAGATTTGAGATCCTTCTTTTTTGGTGCCGCCGGCTCTTCGTTGATTGGTTGACCTCCGGGCGCGAGCGTCGGCTTCCAGTTGGACAGAATCTCGGATGTTCCGGTAATTCAGCGCTTGCAGCACACTTCCTTCGATCGCCTACATGTAAACATCCCCAGTTGTTTGGATGCTCGCGTGGCGTAAGGCCCTTTGCGCATCCTTGAGTGTCCCGTGATGCTGCAGATGAGTACCCAACGTTCGGCGCATCATCTGGAACGTAACGAGCCGGCTTCCCTCGCGGGTATACGGTGCCTTGCTGATACTTCAATGCCATGGCTGTTCTCCTTTGCCTGGCTTCCTTCCCTGATCGTGGAGAATACTTCCTTCGGCGCGGGGTGTGGTCGCGGATCCAGCGCTCAGAAACGCCGAGCTTCGCCGCCACTTGGCGCGCGTTCATCAGCCGGTCATTCCCTGGCACTGCGATTGGTTGCGAAGTGTCTATGGATTCGATTGGGTGCCTGGGATGGTTCGATTCCGGAACACGGATGTCGAGGTATACTTCGCCCTATGATCCGTAAGCTGGCTAGCGATTTCGTCCATTCACAATCCGCCGTTTGGATAGCAGCTCTACTTGTGGCGTCTGCGCCCATGGCGACTTTCGGGCAGGGAACTGTCCTTGTTTCTCCCGAGCTGCATCAGGACGGCAGGCTGACCTTTCGCCTGGAACGGTCTGGCGTGCACGAGGTTCTGGTGCCATTGGCTGGATTGGAGAAGCCTCTCAAAATGACCGAGGCGCAAGGTGTCTGGTCGGTCACCAGCGCTCCGCTCCTGCCGGGAACGTACTGGTATTCGTTCCTAGTCGATGGCAAAGCGGAGCTCGATCCCTTGAATCAGGACGTCATCCCCAGTTACACATTCCTCAATAGCGTTGTACGCGTTCCCGGGCCGGGCCCCTCGCCATGGGAGCGCACGGATGTGCCCCATGGCGAGGTCCACCACCACTTCTATGAATCGAAGCTGGTGAAGGGTCTGCCGGGCGGCCGAAGCGAGTACTTCGTCTATACGCCGCCAGGCTATGAAGCGCATCGCTCCACGACCTATCCGATTCTCTACCTGCTGCATGGCCTGAGCGAAGGAGCGGCTGATTGGACAGTGATGGGTGGTGCCAATTTCGTACTCGACAACCTGATCGCCCAGGGCAAGGCAAAGCCCATGGTCGTCGTCATGCCTCTCGGATACACCGACATGGCAGTCGTCCGTATGAAGGGACCTTCAGATAAAGGATTTGGCCCGGCGATTACCGCCAACATTGCTCCGTTTAGAGAGGTTCTGCTCAATGAGATTGCCCCGCGCATAGAGGCCGAGTACAGGGTGATGAAAACACGCGACGGAAGAGCCCTCGCGGGACTTTCCATGGGAGGGGCTCAGAGCCTCCATATGGGATTGAACAGCGCCGGACAGGACGGCACGGGAGAGTTTGCCTGGATTGGCGCATTTAGCGCGGGAACTCCGTATGTGAAGCTGCCCTCTGTCAGCGGCCCGGCAAGGAAGCTGCGGCTCCTGTGGATCGGCTGCGGGACTGGCGATGCGCTCCTCGAACCCAATCGGAAATTTATCCAGGACCTGCAGCAACTGGGCTACACGGTGAAGCCGGTAGAGACGCCGGGCGCACATATCTGGCCGGTGTGGCAACGGAACCTGGTTGATTTTGTGCAACTGCTTTTTTGAGGAACGGCACCCCATCGCTCCGGTTGACCATTCTAACCACGAACTGCGCTGAGATGCTGCCATCGCCACGGTCGAGCCGTCCAGGACGCCCAACGAGCCCGATGGTATCCAAGTAGTGACCGAAGAACAGGCTGCCAAGCGCCCGAAACCCGGAGACTACATCTCCGACCCCGACCGGGCCGTCCTCGGCGACAAGGTCGAGCTGGTGCATGCAGGCAGGTCAACGGCAAGAGCCGTGCTCACTCCGCACGCCTCAGCGTTAGCCTGATCCTGGATAGAAACCGCTTGGCTTACGATCCGGTGGGCCGAGAACTCGCACCGCTGGTCCAAGGCAATCGCTTTCGGTTTGCGGTCGTTGCAGAAACTGAGACTCCCCGTCCCATCGAGGGCGATACTGGAGACAGGGCTGCCGGCATCTTCGTGCATGGTCTGCGTTCGGGGCCTACGTGGCAATCTTCAGCAATGACGTGAAACACTAGTGCACCGTCACCATGCTCCAGGATCGACTCGACTCGCCCCTGGCGGACCTGCCGTGCGTAAACGTACTCGATGTTGCATCCCGAACGATGCTCAAGCCGGCCTGAACCGACTTCAGCATCGAATTGCAGTCATCCGGGGCGACCTTGCTTGAACTGCCTTGGAAGCCGTATCGCTCTTGGTGCCACACAACTCTTAAGAGGATTTGAAAATGACGACGACAAGACGCGATTTTGTGCTCGGCACGGTCGCCCTTGCAGTTTGCCCTCGGCCGTCCCTGCACGCGCTCACGAGCGAACCGAAAAGGGATGCAGAACTCTGGTACGCAAGCCCGGCAACCCGCTGGATGGAGGCCGTGCCGCTGGGCAACGGGCGCATCGGGGCGATGGTTTACGGGGGCGCATCCACCGAGCGCATCGATCTGACTGAATCCACTGTCTGGTCCGGTGCACCCAGTGATAAGGACATCGCCCCGACAGCTCTTGAGAGCCTTCCCCGCATTCGCCAACTCATGTTCGACGGCAAGTACGCGGAAGGTGGCGAACTCTGCCGGCAGCATCTTCTTGGCAGGCCCGCCTCCTTCGGCACGCACCTGCCGATGGCTTCACTCCAGATTGCTTTCAGCGGGGAGAACACCGCACAGCGTTACCGCCGGTCCCTCAATCTGGACGAAGCCATCGCGCATGTCGACTACTCAAGCGGCAAACTCCGCTTCCAGCGCGAAGTCTTTTCTTCCAATCCCGCCGATGTCTTGGTCACCCGTCTCACCGGCAATCAGCCTGCATCCATCAGTTGCGACCTCCGTTTCGGGAACCTCGCGCTCCCCGGCGAAGTGACAGTCGAGGGCAGCGACACTCTCATCCTCAACGGTCGCGCCTTCGAACACCTGCATAGCAACGGTACACAAGGCGTTGCTTATGTGGCGCGTGTCCGCGTGCTCGCCGAAGGAGGGCACATCTTGGCGAGCACGGGCTCTCTGCATGTGAGCGGCGCCAACAGCGTGACGATTCTCACCGCAATTGCAACCAACTACCGTGGTGCTGATCCTGCTGCTCGTTGCCTGCGAACTCTTGAAGCTCTGCGAAACAAAACCTACACTGAACTTCGCGCCGCTCACGTCGAAGACCACCAAGCCCTCTTTCATCGCATGTCGATCGACCTGGGCACGAATCCGATTGCGGAGCGTAAGCCGACCGACCAACGGCGCAAGGCGGTGCATGCAGGCGAAGCCGATCCAGGCCTCTCCGCGCTCTTCTTCCAGTACGGCCGATACCTGATGATAGCCGGTTCGCGACCGAACTCGCCTCTGCCGCTGGCCTTGCAGGGAATCTGGAATGACGGACTCGCTTCTAGCATGGGCTGGACCGATGACTTCCACCTCGACATCAATACGCAGCAGAACTACTGGCTTGCAGAGGTAGGCAATCTTTCGGAATGTCAGGCGCCGCTCTTCGACTTCATCGATCGAATGCGTATTGCCGGCCAGTCTACCGCGCAAAAGATGTACGGGGCACCCGGTTGGGTTGCTCACGTCGTCACCAATCCATGGGGATTCACCGCCGCAGGCTGGGGCCTTGGCTGGGGAATCTTCCCCACCGGCGGTCTCTGGCTCGCGCTGCAACTTTGGCAGCACTATCAATTCACAGCGGACAAGCAATTCCTCCAAGAGCGCGTCTATCCGGTCTTCAAAGATGCCGCCGAGTTCTTCCTGGCCTACATGGTCCAGCATCCTCAGCACGGCTGGCTGGTCACCGGTCCTTCCGTCTCGCCTGAAAACTGGTTCATCGCCCCCGATGGCAAGCGCTGCTCCGAGTCCATGGGCCCGACCTGTGACCGCGTCTTTGTCTACTCGTTGTTCAGCGCCTGCATCCAGGCTTCCACTACTCTCGGCGTCGATAGCGATTTCAGCGCTCGCGTTCAAGGCGCTCTCGATCGCTTGCCACCGCTCCAGATTGGAAAGCACGGCCAGGTGCAGGAGTGGCTCGAGGACTTCGACGAAGGTGAACCGGGACACCGCCACATGTCGCATCTCATGTCGCTCTACCCGGAAAATCAGATCTCACCCTCGGCCACGCCAGCCCTGGCAAAGGCCGCGCGCGTTACGATTGAGCGCCGCATCAGTCAGCCCAACTGGGAGGACTCCGAGTGGGGCCGTGCCAATCTCACCAACCTCTATGCACGCCTTCTCGATGCAGAGAATGCGCACAAACAGTTCCTCGGACTCCTTGCAAACGCTGCGGAGGACTCACTCCTCACTTACTCTCGCGGTGGCGTCGCCGGGGCGGAGAGCAACATTTTCTCGCTCGACGGAAACACGGCAGGTGCTGCCGGCTTGGCAGAGATGCTTCTGCAATCGCAGGCCGGCGAAATTCACCTTCTGCCCGCACTTCCATCGGCGTGGCCAAACGGAAGCATCGCCGGCCTGTGCGCTAGAGGAGGCGTCGAGGTTTCGCTCTCCTGGGCTGAAGGAAAGCTGGTTGCCGCGACCCTCAAGAGCAAAAAGGATGGAACGCACTCGGTTCGCTACGGAACCCGCGTAACGCAAGTCACCTTGTCCGCAGGCCGAGCGGTCACGCTTTCCAGCCGCGATCTCCAATCAGCCTGAACACCGAAAGTAGATACCAAGGGAATAAAATGAAAATCCGCTATCACAAGTTGTTGCTCCCCCTCGTATTCGTGTGCGGTCTTCCTGTTGCTCATGCGCAGGCGCCGGCTGCCGTGCAGAATCCCGCTTCACGTCCGGAAGAGATCGAGTGGACATGGGAGGTTCGTCCGTCGCATGTCGACCCCAAGCTTCCCAACGTTCTCCTGGCAGGCGACTCTATCACGAGAAATTACTTTCCAGAGGTTCAGCGCCAACTCACAAACGTCGCGAATGTCTATCTGTTCGCAACCTCGGCATCTGTTGGAGATCCCCGCCTCTCTCGCCAATTGGACGAGTTTGCTTCCACGGAGAACGTCACCTTTCAGGTTGTTCACTTCAACAATGGTATGCACGGCTGGACCTACTCCGAGGACGAATACAAAAACGCTTTCCCATCCTTGCTGCAGGAACTGCATGTGATCGCCCCGCAGGCCTCGTTGATCTGGGCGACCATCACCCATGTGAAAACTGAAACATCGCCGGGTCCGACCAACGCACGCATTGACGTCAGAAACAGCATCGCTCTCATCTTCATCGCAAAAACCGGAATATCGGTGGATGACCAGCACGAACTCATGACCCACCACTCCGACCGGTACGAGGACAACGTGCACTTCAACCCAGCGGGAGCCGTGATCCAGGGGCAACAAGTCGCACAATTCGTGCGCACCGCGCTCATGAAAACATCCAGTACCAAGTAGCGGAATTGACCCAAGACCGCAAAAAGAGGACTCAAAGCGCGCTGCATTCAAACGCACGCAGAGCGCGCAGAGGTGCTGAAACCGAACCTGAATTGCGAGGAAACGATATACAAGATGGCGCCGCACGATGCGCGCCGTTTCGGCTCGGCAGACTCCGAACGCGCTGCTCTCTCGTGCCATTCTCGCCGCTCTTCCTCACGCCGCGAAGTTGCCCTTTCCCAGTGGGGGATAAGGGGCGCTTGATTCGCATCAACTCGACCGGTGAACCGATCACCCTTCGACCAGACTCTGGCCCTGCTGTTTCCTGAATTCCGAGGTCCGCAGGACGAGGACCGAGCCTGAGACAAAGCCAAACAAAAGATCACCTAATTCTTGCAGTGCGGAAACGCGGTGATGCGAAGCTTTGCGGCAGCATAGGGCACCAACGTGATGGTCTCCTCGGGCTGATCGCTGACGACGGGGCTTTCCGGCACAGGATTGGCGACGCCATCTTCTGCGCGCCACTCGTTCAGCTTGCGCGCCTTCACGCGGAGCCGAACCGGCGCGTCGTGGGCGCTGAAAGGATGATTGCCAATCTCTGTCTCCGCGACTGCAATGCTTTTCGAGGGCGAGTCGGCGTCGATGTTCAGAGCATAGTTCCATTGCGTGGCCGGGAATACCTGCCAGTCTGCGGTCATGCCGCGGTCGCGCAGTTTCACCCAGCTTTCTCCGATACCGTGCGAGAAGACCAGAGGTCCGCGTTCGATAGCGATTGAGTTGTGGAACCAACTGGAGACGCGCGGCTTCATAGGAAAGACGAGTTCCACGCGATCGCCCGATTTCCAGGTGCGCTCAATGTGGGCGAATGAACCTGGCACGGCGGACGGGGTAGATTGGCCGTTGATCGTGATGATGGCGCCGGCAGCCCAAGCGGGGATGCGGAGTTGGAGAGGAAATGCCAGCGCCGATGCTGGATTGACCGTGAGACGCACGACACCGCGGAAGGGATAATCGGTTTCTTCCACCACATGGACCGGCGTTCCGCGCAGCATGGTGCGAACTTCGCAGGGGGCATAGACGGCCGCAACCAGACCATCCCCAGCTTCGGAGTTCTGGGCGCAGGAAAGCATGAACAGACTGGACGCGAATTTGGGCCATCCCTGGTGAAAGTTGGCCGTGCAGCAGCCGAAGTTGGGTTCCAGACCGTAGAGATTCGATTCCAGCCCATCGGTTGTCCACGGTTTGTGATGCAGGCTGCACTCCACCTGATTCGGTTCCTGGTTGTACTGGTGCGCCCACATATCGTCTGTGAAGGTGCCGGGTAGCGCGTTGAAGGCGAGCCGTTCCAACCGGTCGCCCAGCGAGGCATCGCCCACGATCGCCAGCGACTGCTCGAGTGAGTACATGGACTCCACCACCGTGCACAACTCCGAGCCTTGCGAGGGATCGAGGCCGGCCAGATGCTCATCGCAGGAAAACATGCCGTTGGGCAGGCCGTGGTACTTGTCCAGTTCGAAGATCATCTTGAGTACGGCCGTGCGATCTACCTCTGATCCGGAAACCAGCGACCACACGGGGCCCGTCTTGATGGCTTGTCCATTGTTCACACCATGGGTGGCCAGCGCCAGATCTTTGAGGCCATTGCCTTGCTGCTCGAGCTTGAGAAACTCGGCGGTGATGCGCTGCGTGTATTGGAAATTCGCGTATAGCGCAGTCCAGTCATAACCCTGCTGGTGCAGAAGGCGCGCCAGATCCAGAAGATAGGCTGAACCGGTGCGGTTATAGAGCCAGATCACGCTAAGCAACTGATCCTGCCAGCGGAACTTTCCCCAGTCCCGCAGCGGGCGCTTAGGTAGCTCGGCCAACTGATATCGGAAGTATTTATCCATGACAGGGACCACGCGCGGGTCGCCGGTTAGCTCCTGATATTGGGTGAGAACCTTCAGCATGACGAAGCGCGGCCACCAGTCGTCGTTGGTTGTAGGGCCGAACATCCCACTGAGCGCCTGATGCTCCAGTGTCCAATCGATGTATTTCTGGGCTTTAGACTTAAGATGCGGGTTGTCGAGTAGATGCGCCAGCGGCAGAAGCCCGTCGAGAAAGTAAGGACCGCGCTCCCACGATTCTCCAGGTCCACCCAGCCAACCGCTGTTGGGGCCGACGTCTGCCCAGGTTTCGTCCAGGTGCCCGCTCAGTCCACTGGCCTGAATCTGGAGCTGCGTTCTGAGCCAGCCTGCGGGACGAATCGAGCCGAGTGGCAGGAAATAAAACGCATTGGGGGCTAGCGGAACGCGATTTCTAATGACGGGCGAGGTAGAGGACGACGAGAGAGTCGAGGCGGAGACCGGACTGCCTGGCGACAGCAGCAACCGGCTAACGGGCAGTGTGGATGCCAAGCCGAGCAGTCCAAGGCGATTCAGAAACTGGCGGCGTGTGGAAGCGGCATGCGACGTGAATGACACAGTGAACTCCTCAGTCAGGATCTCTGACATAGTATAGAATTCACAGTCGCTTCGATACTCAATCCGCCAGTTAGCTCACCAAGCGTCCCTCACCTGCATCATCTCTCTCAACCAAGTTCATTGTGAGATGGGAGAAATCCACTATTGCGTGGCAGCTGTTGGCGCAGGTTGGCGTGGTTGGCTGTGCGGAATCCACGCCAGATCGCCACTGAGAACGTAGATAGAGAGTGCTGCGGCCATGAGCAGTGCGCCCACCCAGAAGCGCCAGTCACGATGCATGCGCCTCCAGAAAGGACCGGGATCTGGCTCGCCGAATTCACTGCTATTTCCTTCGGGGTTGTGCTTGCTTCCAGTCATCTCTTCTCCGTAACTGCCGAGTGTTTGCCGCGGTGCCTGGTTTGGTGTTGCCCCACTCCGTGGTCGGAACTCATCGGCCTTGGTGTTCATGCGACGATCCTTGCAGGTCATCAGACTTCAAGTTGTCAACTTCCTCAGAATGGCGAGTTGCAAGAGTAGTGTGCTGCCTTTCTGGACATGCGCCACTTTGACAGTGGCAGCAACAATGCACGCAAGAGCCATCATGCGAAGTCAGTGTTTCATCCTTGCGCATCGGGAACTGAGCATTTGGGTACAATGCTGGCGGTAATCGCTTTATGCTCCGTCTTCGATCGTTGTGTTTCCATGCGATGCCGTGGCAGTCCGCGGAGTCGCGATGGCTCCGTTGCCGATGTTGGTTGACGCCTGTGATTGTGCAGCGGGCATAGTCTTCGCCGTTTTCCTGGATATGGCTAAGACACATCTCTCCGTCCTCCTCTCGCCTGAGTGCCCAGGAATGCGATCATGTAGCGTGGTCGCCACCGGCTTAGGCCAGCATCGACAGAAACGAATCGGATTCGAGGCGGACTGTTTCTGGAAGAGCTGCCGGGTTTTCTCCGCTACTTTGCTGCGATGGTATTGCCCGCGCGCATCTCGTCGAAGTGCGGGGTGCAACGTTTCTGCACACACTCCGCAGCGTAGAGGTACATGGCGGCCGACCAGGTCTGCCAATCCCGGCCGCTGGGCTTGCCTGTCTGCGCATGAATCCACTCGTTGAAGCCCCACTCCGCCTCGTTCTCGTGCCACGGCTTCACCAGTTCGGTCAGCGCCAACAATTTGCGCTCCGCCAAGTCCATGTCGCCAGCCGCTACGCATGCCACCACGTAGAAACCGCAGATAAATGGCCACACGCCACCGTTGTGATAGTCGCCGGGGCGGTTATATCGCTCGTAGCGCGGCAGCCAATCCGCATGGTGGGGCAGGATGAAGGGAAACAAACAGGGCGGCAAATGTACAGCTAGTTCTCCGTTGCTCCGCATGGCCTCGCACTCGATTTCAATCCATTTCACCAAGTTCTGCGCCCACTGCGGCGAAGCAATTCCTGTCAGGATCGCCAGGCTGTTGCCCAGCAGATCGAAGCGGTCGCTGCTCATGACTTTGTAAGAGTAGAGCGCGTAGTAGGGCGAGGAGGGCTCCACAAGAGTCTCTTGCTCATAGCGGTTTTTTTCATCGCCGCGGACCTCCAGGCGGCTCATCGACCCGCGCAGCAGTTCGGCGGAATCATGATCGCCATAAAGACGAAGATACGCATAAACAAGCATATTCACGTACAGCCCATAACCCATCACGTACTGCTCGTCACGCCAGTCGCTGGTCGGTAGCTGGCACACCATCGCCCGGTCGTCAGGGCTCTGGTACTGCATCCACGTCATGGCCTTCTGTGCTGCCTCGTTCAGGAACTCCGGTTGGTTCGTCGATTTCCTGTACAGCGCCAGTCCAAGCAGAAAGAGCGGCGTCGTATCGCTGGCTCCGCGGTTCGTCGGATCGTGTGCGAGAGAGGGGATGTGGCCGCGCGCAGTCTGGTTGCGAGCCAGCGCCACCAGTGTGCGCCGCAGAGCGTCCGCAAGTTCCTCGTTGCCGGTGGCCAGAATGCCAAGCGATGAAATCATCAGGTCCCGCGTGTAGGGTTCCGGATATCCCCATCCCGCGGTACGGGGCAGTCCTTCATATGGTCCCCGTGCGTTATGCAGCAGGATGTGAAGAGCCGCTTCTTTGGCTTGCTCAATGGAAGCAAGCGACTTCTCGTCGAAAGACATGGCCACCTCGATGGCGTGCAGGTTTGCGCAGACGAGCACTCTTGCCTCGCCGCGATGCGTTCTAGCTAATTCCCAATCGGTCAGACACGATCTCAACAAAGCGTCTGGCGACTTGGCGATAATCGAACAACTCGACCACGTGTCTTCGCCCTGCTTCGCCCATCTTCCGTCGCAGGTTGCTGTCCCGCATAAGCATCAGAAGGTACTTGGCAATATCGGGCACGCTGGCCCGGTACTCCGCTGTGCGCGGATTTGGAAACACGATACGCTGACTCTTCTCATATGCGTGGCCCTCGCCGAAGAGTCCTTCGGTGATCTTTCTTTCCTCTGCGACCCGCGCCAGGAATGCCGTTTCACCGTGGACCATCGTGTCGCGAAATGCCATGGCATCGATCGCGATGACGGGCTTTTCACAGGCGTTGGCTTCTACCTGAATCATTCCAAACCCCTCCAGCCGCGAGGGCGCGGCGTAGATATCGCAGGCGGATATCAAGTAGGGCATGTAATTCTGCGAGACCATATTCGTGGAATAGATGACCTTCTTGCCGATACCCAGATCCGCCGCCATCTTGAGGTCGATCTGGTTTTGCTTCTCTGTGCGGGGTTGAGGCCAAACCTTGCAGACATATCTCCAGTCGGGTGCCTCGGCATCAATCATCGCCAATGCCTGCATCACCTCCTGTGCGCCTTTCGACGCTCCATCGCCGCCCGCGGTCAGGATCATCAGCTGGCCCTTGGAGACTCCCAACCCTTCACGGATTGCCTTGACCTTCAAGTCATCGCGGCTGTGCGGCGCATAGTGGTTTGTGCCGCAGCCCACTGGCAGTACAACGATATTGTCTGCTCTGATGCCATCTCTGACATACACCTCCTTCACCCAGTTGGAGGTGACCAGAATCAGAGGTAATGCGTTCAGCACATCGCGGTGTTCCGCGATATAACCATCGGCTACGAGCCATGGCACGGCTGTCATCCCAAACTTGTGCGGGTGCAGAACCAGGTTGGGAAGGTGGCCCCAGAACCCCACGCCCACTACCACGTCCGGCTTGAACCAGCGGTAGTACCATTCCTTTTCCAGGGACGATTCCAAATGCACCGGGTGGACTTCCACGCCCAACTCGCGCAGGCCTTTGCACAATAGCTCGCCCTGCAGCGCCAGGCCGGCTGCAGGCGCTGGATATTCGGTTAGCACAAGTACTTTCACGAGGGTTGCTCCCAGAATGCCGTTCGTTGTACCGCTGCTTGTGCCGTGTCAAAGCACCAGAAACCTTCCTCCCGTGGAGTGGTCTGTGCTTCCCAACTGTCGGCTGCATATCCGTAAACGTCGGTAATCAATCTGCGCTTTTGGAGCCAGATATCCTCCGTCAACACGTCGCGCCGATCCGCGTCGCCACGAACACGAGGCAAGTACGCCCGTCCGCCATCTTCGTAGGCAAACATCCACAATTGCCCTGTGTCGATATCGCCCGATCGCCAAAGTTCAACGACGCTTTGGCAGCACTCTTCATGCCGGCGATGCTGTGTGTACTCACCCCTCGGCCCGTGAGTCAAAATCAGGCTGTAGCTGACCGCAGGCAATAGCCGCACGATGGTCTCCTGAACCTGCTCCATCTGCAGCGGCGTCTGATCGGGTCCGTCATCCAGATCCGCCATCTCGCCATCGGCTCCCAATTGCTGCAAGACCAGTCGGAACTTTGGCGCACGGTCCGGATCCAGTGCTCTGCACAAGGTGACGACACGCCAATGAAATTCCGGATGGGTCAGGATGGTGCCGCCACACCAGAGTATTTCGTCGTCCGGGTGGGCGATTACAACAGCGGCCCGCGGCCGGGGATCCGACCTCGTCCGATCGCGCTGAGTGGCGTTCATCGTCTTCCTCGAGAGGTGCTTGAGTATCGCTGTTGATCTTCGTTTACGAAACCAGCCCGTTCTGAACCAGACTCATCCAAATCGATTAACCTCATATCAGTTGCATCCGCACACAAGAACTGAACGCGGCACAATTTGTCGTCTGTTGACCTGGAATTGAAGCATCTCCCCGAAAGGATGCCTGTCGGTGCGCACGCGGCCAGTCGCGGGGAATGCAGCGATGCCAGCGCCCCTTCGTGTTCGCATCCGCGGATTCCGATATCGATCACCTTCGCGAGCCGTGAGTGTGGGTGGATAGCGCCTTCGTTCGGGCCGAATCTGTTGCGTGTCGTGACAAGACGCGTGGCTAAGCTCGAATCGCCCGCTCGAGTTCCTTGCTCGGAGGCAACGAGCCCAACGTGGGCTTACGTACTTATCCCCGAGCTAGGGAGTGTGTTTGCGAGCGTCCGGCTCCGCGAAAGGCAAGTCCGGAATGCCGTTGGGAGTCAAGTCGATCTTTGCGCCGGAACTGCAAATACACCTTGAAGGACGTAAGTAGAGAGTCCAACTATTACAATCGTGCGAGCGGCGTGTCTGGAGGTAACGCGAACGGAACTCAATTCATGTAAAGATTCGTTTCCAAGTGAGGCGTCTCTTCTTGGGGACCGCCAGCCTTGCTTCGGATCAGTGTGAAAACGTCCAGAATAGTGGCAATACTGCGGATGTTCTCCGCAACACTCACGAGTCCATCTTCCATGCCGGGATGCTTGTTCGCTAAGGCCTCAATGTGCTTGCTCACACTTCTTAGTCGATCAATCTCCACCAGAAGGTCCTCGAACGCGGCAGCCATTGCCGGCTCATTGGCCTCTGCGTCCCCTGTGGTCGTGACCGACTCCGCACTGATGTTAGCCTGAAGGCGCAGATCTTCAACCAGACGCAATGTTGTCGTCTCGCCAAGTAAGGTAAGAAACAATCCGAGCAGCTGCGCAATCAGAGTGATTCCACCCTCGCGGTCCGCATCAGCGTCGGTTTGAGATTCATCTTTGCCAAGACCGCGCAAGTCCCCAGATGCCGTAATCTGCACGGCGCTGAGCAAGGGAGATTCCGACTTGGCCAGAGCCAATGCACGAGAAGCGAGCGCCCGAAAACCGTCAACTCCTACCGGTGCGCCGAGTTGTCGGCGCAGCCTTTCATAGACGCGCACAGTGGCAGGCTCGGTTTGCAGGGAGGTCGCGCTTGCATCGACCTCATTAGCAACGAGACTGCGGGCCAAATCGCGCGTCTTTTGTGGAGGAGGCATCGTTCCATTCTCTCTTTGCACGCCCTGCTCTGCCTTGAACGCAAGGCGCTGCCGAAATAGTATTTTCTTGCCCGATGCTTGAGGACGCGGTTCACAACGCTCTTCATCAGGCAGTATTTTGGCGTGCTCAGTCTAAAAATACCTGAACTGTTTTCGGAAATATGAGCAAGAGTGAGCAGTACGCCCCCTCGCTGCCAGTGTGATACTGTGCTGAAGTTTGGGATCATTTGTGCAATTGGCACCCCATTGCCGTGATCGCAATTCGGCAAAGAAGCAATCGGCAGCAGCAACCTTGCCGATGCGTCGTGATTGCGGTGGGAGATGATCGCAACAACAGCCAATTCATGACTTGGCGATATAGCCGTCAGATGGTTAATAAGAACCTGCCGATCAAGCAGAGACTGTGCCTGCAATGCCGCGAGCCGATGCCTGTTGATCTATCTTCACTCAGCCCGTCGGCGCCTGTTCGCCCGTCGCGTATGACCCTGACGAGCAATTTCGATCAGCTTTTAGCAACCTTAGCGCTGGATACTGCGAAGAGAGAGCCTGCCTCAGGTACAGATACTGTTCGAATACACCCCCTACCGAACGGTGGACACCCAAGGCGCAAAGAGATCTCGAGGGCTCTCAATTTGGCGATGCCACCATCGGTCAGGTGAGACTCATAGTGGCAATGAGCACGGACGATAAGTCAACAGACAGACATCACGCAGAGTGTCGGCGGACTTACCAACAACTCGGGCCGGGAAGCGGACGGCAGGGCTGAAATGAGCACCGGAACAGCTCACAAAATTGTTGAGGCTCTAAGCGAGTACGCGAATCCACATCACAGTCGGAAAAGAGAGGGCAATTAAGATGACGCAATCAGTGTTTGAACAAGCAGGCGAGCAAATTGCCGATACAGCGCACAAGGCTTCTCGGGCGGCATCTGCGGTTGCAGATGCACTTGAGGATGGCGTAGGAGCAGCGCGGCGTGCTGCCAAACAGGGGCGCTATGCAGCCACAGAGCTTTTTGATGACACAAAAAGGCGTGTGCGGCAACATCCTGTTGAAACCGTAGTCGCGACATTCGCAGCCGGCATTGCGGCCGGGACGGCAATTGTCTGGTTGATGAGGCGAAAGCATCCCTGCAACAAGACAGATGCGCGAGACTCTGTCCAATGAACCCTTGCAGTTGCATGCTGAATTTTTCAACATCATAAGGCCTGTTTGCATTACTGGGGTCCCGCCTCAGTAGTTGTAACAGGCCTTAAACAGGCGCATCATCCCTGCCTTGCCTCCGAGAAGCGACTTCGGATTCATTGAGCCTGTGTTACGCGCCGACAGATTGCTGCACGATTGCCTCCTCACGGCACTGTTCTTCCTGCCGGCCATGAATGCCCCGCCACTGAGACCTCTCAGACAATGATCGGCGGCGCTCTTTGCTCCATATTGAATCTCAAATCGTCAGCGTTTCTACCTCCGTCGCGGATCAACACAAAGTTGATCTGGCACGAAGCCCGTTTGTCACAATCGATGAGTCCGCAGAGGGACCTTACGTCTTGAGACAGTGTGAATGCAGTCGAATATGTGGGCACAGAGGTGGGGATGACGAGAGGGCGGTGAGACCGTTTCTGCCTTGAGAATGAGTGCGGCGACGGGTAGAATCCTCAAGACGTGCAAAAGGCGGGGAGCGACGCGCCAGGCCCAGTGGATGAGTGTGCCGTATCGACCACGCCGGAACGAGGAGACAGTAGATGAAGCTTGCAGCACGATTGGCACTCTGCGGACTTTTGGGGATGACTGGCAGTGCTTTGGGACAGGATCGCGCACCGGCGACACCTTTAATTGCGCACGATCCATATTTCAGCGTGTGGTCGATGAGCGACAAACTGACCGAATCGGAGACAAAGCACTGGACGGGGAGTGCCCAGCCGATGACGGGCTTGGCGCGGATTGACGGAAAGACGTACCGCTTTTTAGGGCGGAGCCCTGAAAACGTTTCCGAAACGAGCCAGATTGCCCACTCCATCTCTGCCACCCATACCCGCTATGCCTTTGAGCAGTCTGGCGTTCGGCTGCAGTTGACCTTCTTTACGCCGGCGCTGCCCAGCGATCTCGACGTGTTGTCGCGGCCGGTCACGTATATCACCGTCGCCGTCTCGGCGACCGATGGCGCCATGCACAAGGTCAGTGTCCTGTTCGACGTGGATCCGGTGATCGCGGTGAACGACCGGAGCCAGAAGGTGACTTCGTTCCGTCAACAGACCGAGGAACTCGGCGTGCTGTCGACGGGTTCGCAGGAGCAGAAGATGCTCGGTCGTTCGGGTGACGATCTGCGCATCGAATGGGGTTACTTCCATCTGGCAGTCCCGCACAGCGAGCGGGCGGCGATGGCGATTGCACCGCACGCGGCAGAGTACTTCGCAGCGCACGGAACGGTGCCCAGGTCCGACTCGTTGCGTATGCCCGAGCCGGCTGGCGGGGATGCGGCACATCTGACGGCGGTGCTGGAACTGGGCGAGGTCGGCGCGACCGCGGTTGAGCGGCATGTGCTGGTCGCATACACCGAGGACTACGCCATCCAGTATCTGCAGCGTAACATGCGCCCATACTGGCAGCGCAACGACCTGCCGGTCGAAGAGATGCTGGACCGCGCCGAGCAAGAGCGCGCGGCGCTCGAAACCAAAGGTCAGGCTTTTGATAAGGAACTCCAGGCGGACCTTGAGAAGGTCGGCGGCAAGCCGTACGCAGCCATCGCTATTCTGTCGTATCGCCAGACGCTCGCGGCACACAAGCTGGTGGCCGACGCCAACGGCGATCCGATGCTGTTCGCCAAGGAAAACTTCTCCAACGGTTGTATTGCGACGGTGGACGTCCTGTATCCTTCGGCGCCGTTCTTCCTGTTCTTCCAGCCGAAGTTGTTGGAAGCGCAGTTGCGGCCTGTGCTGGAGTATTCGGCGCTGTCGCGGTGGAAGTTCCCGTTTTCGCCGCACGATATGGGCCAGTACCCACTAGCAAACGGGCAGGTATACGGCGGCGGCGAGAAGACCGAGGACGATCAGATGCCGGTGGAAGAAAGTGGCAACATGATCATCCTCGTCGATGCTGTGGCGCGCGCCGAGGGCAATGCTCACTTGGCCCAGCAGTACTGGCCGCAGTTGACCAAGTGGGCCGAGTACCTGAAGGTGAAGGGCCTCGATCCGGAGAACCAACTCACCACGGACGACTTCGCCGGACACGTGGCGCATAACGCGAACCTGTCGATCAAAGCCATCGACGCACTGGCGGCTTATGCCGATCTGGCCAAGCTGCTGAAACAGAACACGGTCGCCAAGGACTACAACACCGCGGCGCACACGATGGCGGCGAAGTGGCAGCAACTCGCGATTGAAGGTGACCACTACAAGTTGGCGTTCAATAGTCCCGGCACCTGGAGCCAGAAGTACAACCTGGTGTGGGACAAGGTGCTGGACTATAACCTGTTTCCTGACTCGGTGCGTGAAAGCGAAGTGAAGTTTTATCGCACCAAATTGAACAAGTATGGTCTCCCGCTCGACAGCCGTGCCGATTACACCAAGCTCGACTGGTCGGTGTGGACCGCGACGCTGGCCTCCAGTCCCGAGGACTTCCACGCCATCGTGGATCCGATCTACACGTGGACGCTGGAGACGCCGACGCGCGTTCCGCTGACCGACTGGTACGACACCAAGAACGGAAAGCAAATCGGTTTCCAGGCGCGCAGCGTCGTGGGCGGCGTGTTCATTAAAGCGCTTTCCGATAAGGAACTGACGGCAAAGTGGCGAGCGAAATAGGTTGATGGACGCAGTACAAAATGAAAGGGCGGGCCATCGGTCCGCCCTTTCATTTTGGGCGCATCTTGAAAAGGGCACGCCTGCCTCGCCTCTGGATTCCATGGGGCTGCTGGAAGTTCCTTCGGGAACGAGAGCAGACTGGACAATCCTGAAGGGCAAGGCCGTGGTGCTGGAGTTCTGGGCCACATGGTGTCTTCAGTGCGTGGCGAACATGCCGCATCTCAATCAGCTTGCGCCTACGACCATCGTCCATCTGGCTTGGTCTCAGTTGGCGAGAAATGGCCTTGGCATGAAATGAAAGCTATGCGGCGGATGCCGGACTATAGCGAAACCAGAGTAGATGTATCCCGAAAGCAAGACTCTCAAGTCGATGCGACCACCAGGGAGCGGCGACCTTGCACAATCTCCGTCAGGACACAGTGACTCTGGTTTCGCTCTAGGAACTTGTTGAAAAACGTTCAAAGCCACACGCGGCATGAAATCAAATCGCGCCACAAGGCCCATAGCGCGATCGGCGGCATCTCGATGATGGTTTTGGTATCACGATTTTTGCCGTATTC
>Ga0224530_1000347_pt1 | contig 31448 bp, 24 predicted proteins | sample CBST75metaG_FD_179873 | JGI IMG/M metagenome (GOLD analysis project Ga0224530, IMG submission 179873) | Peat soil microbial communities from Stordalen Mire, Sweden - C.B.S.T75 | ecosystem: Environmental > Terrestrial > Soil > Wetlands > Peat | place: Sweden: Norrbotten County, Stordalen Mire...
CCGTTTGATGCCGCGTCTCGCTTGAAGAAACGTAGGCGTTCAGAGAGCTTGAGCTGTGTGAGGGGAAACTCTCACGCACAGTTCTTAGAGGGCCGAACGGGAGCGATTCCGTTCGGCTACTCGATCCTGACTGCGTCCACGTCCACCTTGTACGCGGTGGTTGCATCGCGGAGAACCTGTGCAGCGTTCTGCTTGCTGGCCGCGTGTAGTATTGTGATTTCTACCAGCAAACCACCTAACGCGCTCTCCTCGACGCGGCGCAAATATGCCGCAAACAGCTTCCCGATAGAGTCGCTGTCCTTTGTCTTCTTGATGCCGCGTTGACGGGCGACAATCTCCAGACGGCGTTCATCCAGCAATGTCGCCAGCCGCTCGACCACGAAAAGCAGGTCGCGCTTCATCAGCCGCACCGGGACCGCTGCAACGATAGCGGCAAGTGTGCGGAGTCCGGTCGCCTGGGCGAGTGCTTCTTCGCGGCGGCGCTTCTGCTCCTCCGCATTAGATTTCGGTTCGTATGTGCTGGTCTGCTTCTTGGCGTGATGCACCGGGCAATCTGCCTGAGCGCAAACCGTGCGGGTTTCGCCCCGCTCGCTGCCTTCGGAGACGATGGCCTCGGTGGTGTACTTGCAAGTCTTGAACTCCGGGCGCGTAGCCTCTTCTTTTGTCTTGGGCTTCTCCTGCCGGATTTCGACATACTTGTTTCGCGGTAGCGTAGTGCTGCCTTCCTTCTGCTGACCATAGCCCGTGCTGATTTGTACCAGCTTCGGTTTTGCTGTGATGCTCTGCCGGATATGCGCGTCCAATTTCGCGGCAAAGCATTTCGGGTCTGAGCATGAATTCTTCTGCCCTGCTCCCATGTCTGCGAAGAGTAGCTTGTTATGGCCGGTACGCTTCGGGCAATCGACGCAAGAACCGGCCTCCGGCACAAGCTGCGCATCTGCTTTTGAGAATGGAGCGGATGCGAGTTCCAAGAGGATGTTATGCTCAATCCACTGTTGAAGATTGCGCACGGGTAGCAAGATGCGCTTCGTTTTGTTGCCGCTGCCGTACTGCTCTTGATAGCAAGCACTGAGTGCCTCTTCCTGTTGTGTGGGTTGCAGCTTCGCCAGTAACAGCGCGTGTCCGGTGCCGATCTCTTCGCGGTAAAACGCATCGACCACCACGGGCGATAGCTCTGTCAATTTCAATCGTGAGGCCACGAAAACGGCTGTCTTCCCTGTACGAGCGGCGATTTGTTCGATGGAGTATTTCGGCTCTTCCAAGTTGAAAAGAGCGCGGAATCCGTTCGCTTCCTCCATCGGATGCACATCGGCGCGAATCAAATTCTCGACTAATTGCGCCTCCAAAGATTCCGCGTCGGTAAGGTTGACGATGCGCACAGGGACAGTCTCGGCCTCGGCCATCTGCGCAGCGCGGTAGCGTCGCGCTCCGGCGATGATCTCGAAGCCGCGCTCATTCAAAGGCCGCACTAGCAACGGCGAAAGCACTCCTTGAACGCGAATACTTTCTGCAAGTTCTTTCAATGCGGAATTGTCATAGATACGGCGGGGGTTGGTGGTGGACTCGGTGAGAACGGCAAGGGGAAGGTCGCGGTATTCGGTGGTGGTGTTCGGGTTCATAGTTGCTCTCCTTGAGCGGGTTGGTGTTCCGTTGGTTGTGGAGCGGACGGCATGAGGCCGCCCGCCGCTGAAAAGGATTGGTTAGCTGGCCTTCGCCAGTTCCGGTTCTACCTCTTGCGTCTCTTCCGCTCTGGGTGTTTCAAGTGCGGAAAGAATCACGGCAGAGGTGCGCTGGATAACTTCCAAGCTCTCGGCTAACAGTGCAGCGTTCCCGTGGTATAAGTGAATGTAGTCTGCCGATACTCGGCCTGTGTCGAGACCGATAGTTTTGCCCACTACAAAGGCAATCGCCTCGGCTTCTGTCTCGCGTACTATCTTGGTGGTTTCTGTGCGACGGTCGGCCTTGTGCAACATCTCGTGACTTAGCTCATGGACCAAAGTTGAAAATTCTTCGGCTGTTGACTGACCGGGAAGCAAGACGATCTTTCCGCCGTAGCTGGCTCCTAACGCGGGGGCGATAGACTCCTTGAACTCAAGCTGAATGCCTTGCGCGACTACGAAATCAATCAGCCGTTCGCGTCGCTCGCCCACATCTCCGCTCACCTTGGTTGAAAGCTCTGGAAGCTCTTCGCCGTCGGTCTGACTAACATCGAACACATAGGCCGAACGGAATCCAACTAACACACCATGATTCTGTGTGCGTATGTCCTTCTCGGCCTCTTCATCCTTCTTGCGCTTGATGCCGATAACCGGGGCAAGAATGCGGATGCCGCGCTCTCCCTTCTTGACTCTCCGTTTAAGCTGGTTCCACGCATACAGGCCAGCAACGCGGGTTGCATCCGGCTTCTGTCGTGCAATCTCCAAAATGTTGCCGAATGACTATGTTCAGCCTCGGACTATGTTGAGTGGTGGTAGGAAGGCTGGGCAGGGCGCTGGTTTTCGCGCCCTGCGGTTAACATAGTCTTGGTCATAGGGTGGCTAAAAATTGGAGCAGCGTGTCATCTGGTTTGAATCTGCGGAACTTTTTGCCGACTGGTTGCAATGTTGCGAGGGCCTTCTCCTTGATCGCCATGTTGGAGTGGAGGTATTGGTTAGTAGTTTCGATGCTCTCGTGACCGAGCCACAGAGCGATGACGGCGATGTCGACGCCGGACTGGAGCAGGGCCATGGCGGTGCTGTGCCTGAGAACGTGAGGCGATATGCGTTTGGTTTTCAGGCTGGGGCAGGAACTCTGCGCTTGTTCTACCGTCTTGCGAAGCAGCAGGTGTATCGCGAAGCGCGTCAGCGGTTCCCCGCGAATGCTGGGGAACGCAACGGTCTGTTGCTGGTCGCCGAGTTCGCGGAACCACTCTTTCAATATCCGCGCAGTGCGTGGCCAGAGCGGCACCACACGATCCTTTCGGCCTTTTCCGTGCAGCTGGACATAGCTTTTTGAGCCGATAGAGACCTGACTCCGCTGAAGGGTTCCTATCTCCGAAACACGGGCTCCGGTGTTGTAAAGAGTAAGCAGTAGCGCGTAGTCTCGCCTGCCGCGCCACTGGATTCGATCGATGGATGCGAGAATGGCCTCCATCTCATCTCTAGTCAGATACGTTCGCACCTGGGTGTCGGCGCGCTTGAGCGGGATGGCGAGTACATGCGTGGCGACGCCGGCGCTGGCTGGATCGCGGAACGCCACCATACGGTAGAAGGAACGGATCGCGGTCAGGCGCAGGTTGCGCGAGACTACGCTGTTGCCCCGGTTCTTTTCCAGGCCATCGAGAAAGCGGAGAATGATCCCGGCATCCAGGCCGGCCACGGATAGAGTGGTGGGACCGATGCCAGTCTCGCGAGCGACGAACTGGAGCAGTAGACGGAACGTATCGCGGTAGCTGGCGATCGTCTGCGGACTGACGCGGCGTTGCGCGATGAGGTAATCGGTAAAGAAGAACTGCAACAGTGGACCGACAAGTGTGGGAGGTGTCATCGACCCACCTCCTCGCCCGTATGCTGGCGCTCAAAACGCGCGGAGGCTTCGAGGAGCAACTCCGGTGCGCTGCTCACATACCAATAGGTGTTCTCCGGACCGAGATGGCCGAGATAAACCGCGAGATGGGGCAAGAGTTGTTGCACCTCGCGTCGCTCGCGGTGCCAGAGTGTGAGCCTCTTCACGGCAAAGGTGTGACGAAAGGAATGCAGCGATGGTCCTCGTTGACCGGGTATGGTCTGGATGCCGGCGAGGCGGAGCAACCTGACAAATGCCAATCGCTGCGAGTTATAGTCGAGCCGTCCTCCCTTGCGGTTGATGAAGAATGGTTGCACCTGTCTGCTGCGAAGGATCTCCGTTCTCGTGCTCAGATAGATGCGCAGATGCTCCGCTGTCGATGGATGCAGAACGACATAGCGCGACTTGCCGAACTTGCTCTCGTGTATGAGCAAATGAGGCGGGGTCGCATCGAGCCTTGCATCTTCAATCGTCAGGTTGATCGCCTCTCCGATGCGTAGGCCGGTGCTTGCCAGCAACCCCAGCAAGGTGGAGAAGGTGAGCGGGCGCATGTTGCCACACGGACGCACCTGCGCAATGGCATCGATTAGGCGGACGATGTCTTGATCGGAGAACAGGTGTGGAGCCCGCCTGCGGTAGAGTGGCTTGAAGATGTTGTCCGGGATCTCCGTTTTTGGTTCAAAGACGCGCACTTGCAGGAGAAATGCGCGCGCAACATAAAAGCGCCGCTGATCTCGGTACGGATGCTGACGGTCTGATCCGACTGCAACCCAGTCGAGGAGAATTGAAGAGCGAATCGGCCACGGGTCACCCTTTTCGTGCCAGTAGGCAATGAAACTTCGCAGCAGCTTTTCCCTGTGCCTCAAGCCGCGGCGATCCCGACCGTTCTGGTGTGGATCGCGTCTGGCTACGGCTTGCCGGAGCGCGATAAACTCTTCTGCGAAGGCGGACAATGCGGCAAAGTTCATTGCGCACCTCCGGGCCAGGGCAACGCCACCTGCTTCAACGCCTCCAAGTCAAGCTTGGCGTAGATCAATGTGGTCATGATCGACTTGTGGCCGAGGACATCGGAGACAGCCTTGAAGGTGGCTCCCTTGCCGACCATTTCCGTCGCCAGCGTGTGGCGCAAAGAATGAGGCCCGCGATCCCGGATGCCGGCGCGCTGAAAGAGATAGTAGATGCAGTTCCTGACGTAGACCTCATAGCGTTGTTCCGGGACCGGGGGCTTGCGCGTGGGATCGAAGAGGCGCACGGGACGCTGATGCAGGCTGCGCAAGTAAGCTACCAGAGCTTCACCGACATCCTGAGCAAGAGGCAGGGTGCGAGCCCGAGAGGTCTTGGCGCTACGCACCTTCAGGTTGCCGGTGCTCCAGTCGATATCTCCAGGTACAAGACTGGCTACTTCTTCCGTGCGCAGTCCCAAGCGCAGAAAGAGCAAGAATAGCGCCCGGTTGCGCAGGTCGCGCGGCTTCGATCCCTCACTGGCGGTCCAAAGCGCGTCGACCTGCTGGCGCGTCAGTCCGCGTGGCAGTTGCACATGCTGCCGGTTGGCGATCGAAGGCAGTGCTGCATGCCAACCGCCGGGAATATGTCCTTCAGCCGCCAGATAGCGCAGAAAGCTACGGAGCACCATCAGCCACACACGTTGCGTCGCGCGGCTATTCAGTCGTTGAAATTCGGTGGTGACAAACTGCACCACATCGCCAAAACAAAACTCACTCCAGGCAATATGGCCGGCAGGAAAGCTGGAGCGCAATAGCATGTGAACCACATGGCGATGAAGGTTGCGGGTGGACTTCGACAGGCCGCGGATCTTGAGCAGGTGGGCGTCATACTGATCTACACAATCGGAAAGCGAGAGAACAATAACGGTTCGATCTGGCATAAGAACCTCTCCTTCCGGCTAGTTGCCGGTAGTAAGAAGTCTGCCCGCACTATGTTAAGTGCCACAACTTGCACCGCCAGTAAACATAAACCTTCCGGCGGCTCAGAGCATACCGAATCAACATAGTTCGGAAGATGACATAAAGTTTCCTATGTTGTGATTAACGTAGGAAAGAGTAATTGTGGAACCTGCCCATCGCTGTGAGATAGGCGGTAAGTCCTTCGCTGTGTCCCTGCTCCAATTGCTCGATCAGGGCTTGCACATTCGCCGCGATTACTTCTTTCGCGGTCTGCTTCTGCTGCGGCTGGTTTGCGTTATCGGTTGACGGGTTGACAGTGTTTGCGGTGGTAATGGCTGCGCTGCTCATCGGTGTTTCTCCTTTGTCTTTGCTCTCAAATGGTTTTGCTGTTGTTGTTCACACAACAACGCCTTGGCCCAGGCCCACGCCTGCGGGGGTAGCAAGTGCAAGGGGAGGGGAATCTCCCAGGGCTTGCAACGGAGCGCAGCGAGAGTGGAAAGCCCCTTGGTCTGCACAAACGCAGCGCAGCGTAGTGCGGAAGACTGGGGAGACCCCTTGCGGGCGCGAGGGGCGGAGCTCCTTAGGAAGGGTTTCTAAAGGGCAGGCGTTGCGGACAGGACACAGGTCCGCTAGAGGGGTAGCGCAAGACGCGCCGTTTGTTACTGCGGCGCGCCTGGAGCGTAGGGCAGGAGCCCTCACTGGAACGTGTAGATAGTTATGTGTTTAGAATTGTAACAGTTAGTAGCTTTGCTGAAAACCTGCCATTTATGAGTCTGGACATACCTCAAAGATCATGATGCTGACCATGACCTGATGAGTAATGCAGTAGAAAATGTATCGGACTATTTGCGCGGCGCGGCCTGAGTACCTCAATAAGTTACTTGGTCTGTCTCCCTAAACCCAAGAAGAAACAGTTCCGAAGGCATTTTGGTTGATACTTGCCGACTTCTGGGGGCCGAACTTTGTCGTGAGATATTCTTGACAATAACGTATTGATCTATTCACTGTGATCCTTTGGCTCAGCTTGTTTGGAATGAATAGCTTTCCGCTCATCAGCCGGTATATAACACATCTCAGGCCGAAGTGCTGACAGCAAGATAATACTTTGGATTACCTGAGCGGCAACAAACCTGTTGAATGTCTCAAATGAGGCGATTCCGTGAGCCACTTCATTTCGTAGGTTATAGCCACGCTTATCGTTATAGAGAATCTTAAGAAATAGCAATATCTTCTCTTCGAGTGCCTCTTTCACACGACGATTACTCAAAGCGTCTGACAGATTTTTCAATTCCACGATGCCTGGTTTATCACGCACAAGCTTAATCGTTGGGGCACCAAGTACACGCATGAACTTACGCATCATGTTTTCTACTTGAGGTATGAGAATATGGATTGATTTTACGTAGTCAGCCACATCAAATGCGGCAAATCCCTGTATAAAGAAATCCTTTCTGTCCTCTTCAAAAAGCACTGAGGGCCGAAGAGAATCGGTGAGTTCTTCTATTGTAAAGTTGAATTTGTCCTTAGCCTTCAACCAAATTCTGTCAAGGTAAGGCGCGTTCATTTGCAATAGCTGGAAATACGTTTCTACCAATCTTCCTTCTTGGTCGTTTTCCATCGCTCCAATAGTTGCGACCGGCATCCCTTCTGACCCAATTAATGATCGTGGGATGCTCGACATAAGCGGGCAATCGATGGCAGCTTGATCGAGAACTTTTCTTGCGTCGTCAGGGTGGGGCAACAGCGAATAGCTGGCTCTGAAAAGTGCGAGAAATAGATCGTTTGGCGCCAGCCAATTATCAATAGCTACTGTGGCCTCTGTCTCTGCCTTCGATGCCTCCTCATCCGACATCTCCACACTTATTACACCCATCTCATTTGCCGCCGTGCTTCCACGGTTCTCCATATAGAGGAGTACTTCATCTGCCTCTTCAGCAAGATTGACATCCATATAGAGTTGAATGACGGGCATTAGCCAGCCAATTGCGAGCATGGAACGTGCCGTTTCTGCCATGCGCATATAGAAGGTTCCGTATATTTTGGCAATGCGCTGGCGGTTTTGTATATCTTTTGCTTTTCGGTAGATGCTCTCCAGCGAATGGACCGCGCTATCGACTTCGATCTGGTCATTATCAGCAATCGCTCTTATAAGTCGCTGCTCAAGTAGGGAGCACATTCTCTTCATTGTCGTGGAATCGGGCTTGTTCTTTATGGATAGGGTTTTGGAGAGTTTTGCTAGAAGACCTGCTGGCGCGGTTTGGCCAAACTCCAAAATTGCTTCAGTTGCCTGAGTAATCTTCTCACGGTCGCGTATCTCTCCGGCTATCTCCAATGCTCTCTTCAAGACTTCGGTTGCAAAAGGGGGATAGAGAAACCGTCCCTCACTGACAGCACGAAGATAAGCGGCAAAAGCAATAAGCGCGAATTCCGGACGGCGCTTGCCATGTCCTACGATCTTTTGCTCCAAGTCCCAGACCAGATCTGCATAGCGCGACATGAGTACTGGGTTCGTACATGTGTTTGCGCGGTGCGCCCACACATCCACGCTCCTGGAATCCAGTCGCGCCAGATCTGGGTTATAAATAGTTGCGCCACCGTTGCATTGCTCCCAGAGTGGAGCGAAAAAAGTGCCCCAAGGACTCCTGCCGTCAGACGTAAAGCGACAGGTGAAAGCCGCAATCTCAGCGTCAAGATTACGCTGCTCATCAGAGGATAATTGTGCACGGTCACCTGATGCACCGAGGAGTTGGCAATATACATCAAAGAGGTCGAAAGGGGTTGTCCTGCATTCGAACCGGGCGATCACTTCATCGATGAAGGTCTTAGCCATAGAAGAATATTATCTGCAAAGACGCCGACCTGTCACAGCCACCTGCACAGGCTAGCTCCAACTGTCTGGCTGCATCGTCTTTTGAAGAGTCGGAAATGCTTCCACAGGTTTTTCTAATAACGGCACCTTGCAGATTGGTATCCATAAACGCCGCAGGGTCCGGGAGAGATTCTCGATTCTCAGGTTACACGGAAGCTGAGTGTTGCGACGGCGTTGACCGGGGAACGGATGGTCGCCCAGCGTGCCAGAGAAAAGGCGGCTCCGAAGAGCCGCCTCCAGGTTGCGCGGGTGCTACTTGGCCTTCTTCTTGGCGAGTTTGGCCGCCTTGCCCTCGCTGGTGGCTTCGATCGGTGCCGAGTAGTCGATCTTGCGGATGTAGTCGGCCTTGATCGAAAAAGTCTTGTGCTCCACGCTGTCTGCCGTGTACGTCTCGGGCTTAATCTTGCCTTCAACGATGACCGGCGTCCCGGCCTTGAGCGTGGCTGCGAACTTCGCCAACGGCCCCCAAACCTGAATCTGGAACCAATCGGTGTTCTTGTGCTCGGTGCCGTCCTTGTCTTCCCACTGCTCGTTGACGGCAATGCTGAAGTTGACCACATCGCCGTTCGGGGTGGACTTCTTTTCGGCGTCTTTGCCGAGGTTGCCTTCGAGGTGGACGTTGTTTTTGTAGCTGGACATGATGTTCTCCTTATGCATTTGGTCGCGAGTGAATCGGGACATACTGCCGGAACGGACATGGGGCGCAGTGAACTCCCAAGTGCCAAGCAAAGTTTTTTGCGGAGAGGGACCACAGCTTGCCTGGGGAGAGGAATCCGCAAAGCGCAGCGGAAGAGTTTGCGCCGCGCCGCAGGGCGAGAGCGTTCTTGACGCCTCCATGATGGCCGAGTAGATTGTGACCAAAAAGGAGATCGGGCCTCAGCTCAAAAAGTCCACCGGAACCTCGCGGGCCTGGCCGAAAAGCCCCGGCGCGGGTGGTCAACGATTGCTGCTGGCGGGAAGGCATGGGGCCGAGCATTGGATTCTTTGGTTCCTTGGCTTGGGGGCGCTCTTGGCGGCGGGGTTCGCTGCCTCAGTTCGGATGCCATCTGAAGGGAAGATCGGGGTGGACACGGCGGAGTGGACACGAGTCATTCAAAGCCATTCGCAAGATCGGCGATACGGAAAGCGCTAGCGGGACGGTCACGCTGGCTTCGATATGGCTTGCGGGGCATCCGTGTAACCTCGGGGCGCGTCGGGGGAGGGACCGATAAATTCTCGCCCGGCGTCTCTTTCAATTTTTGATGTTGCTTTGAAGTGGGATGATTGCGATGTTCTCCGGCTGAGACTGCGCCTAGCTGAAACAACCGGACAAACAGAAGACGACCAGCTTGATGCGAGTTGCCTTCTTGAGCGACTTGGCAAAGTCTCACTACTTTCCGGCCAATCAGCCACCTTTGATCGACCATGTTAACGCAGAGCATTTGAACTAAGCCGCTGGTGCGCGGTCTTGCCTATCTGCTGGATGGGGCAAGCCGGGGTGTCTATGCCTGTCTTGATGCGCTCTGTGGTCGAGCCGGAGCGAACCAGAAAAGCAACATTATGGACTCTATTGTTCTTTGTAGCTCAGCGCATAGATTTCCGAGGTATTCAACCAGCGGTTAAGGATGAGCGCATTGTCGGGTGTCAGGGAGAACCATGTGTCCAGTTGCCCCGCCGACTTGCTGAAAGAGTTGAGGTTCAAGACGGTCTGAATAGCGCCCCCGCCCACTGCCACGCGCAGAATCTCAGTCTGACCATTCATTGAGCTCTTAGTATAGATATACTGGGAATCCGACGACCAACTCACGTCATTTCCATTGATCCCGTCCGCCAGCTTGCGCCAGCTCTGACCGCCTTGATCAAACACGTAAAGTTCATGCTGAACAGGATTAAGCGCAGCAATATGGTGCCCGTCCGGGGACCAGCGCGCGGTGGCTAGCCCTTGCGAGTTGGGAAGCGTCGTGGTCTTGCCGTTTGCCAGATCGACTTTGTGGATCGCGCAAGTGCCCTCTTGCTGACAGAGTACGTTTCCGTAGACCAGAAATCTTCCGTCAGGAGACCAAGTCGGTGCTCCCTGATTATCGTCGCTCTTAGATGCCTCTTTGGGAACTCCGCCCGTTGCTGGTACGACGAAAATGCGAAGCGGCCGGTCTGGCTGCTTGCCCATAAAAGCAATCCATTTACCATCTCGCGACCATCGAGGTAGCTCTGTTTCCATGCCCGTTGCGCTCAACTGTCTTGCGGCGCTCCCGTCGGGCCGGCTAACCCACAAGCTTTTGTCCTGTGAGTTTACGTATGCCGCCAGACTCATATCCTTCGTGAAATCGGCGTAGGTTGCGTATGCTCCGGGGAGCAACATCGTAAAGCTCTGCGTGGAGAGATCATACCGAACCAATTCTCCTTGCTGACGCGCACCGCTAAGAACGAAAATCCTCCGCGTACTGACATCAGCAGCAAGCCCACCGATTGCCTCGAAGTGTGTGCTCAAGGCTGACGCCCCAAACAATCTTGGGTGCCACCAATGTTGCGGATGCAGGTACAAAAGACGATCTTTTGTCGAGTCATTCGTAACGGAGAAATAGTCCCCTGCCGCCCGAGTCAGCAACTCCTGCCGACAACACTTCTCCCCAGTGGTTTTCAACGGCGCGGCACCTTCAGTGGTGAGGTTGTTGTCAAGGTCCAGTTGCCACAGGGAAGTGACGCTGGAAGCAAGATTCTTGAGAAAAAACAAAATATGCTTTCCGTCTGCCGACCAGTGAAGTGTCTGCGGAATTCCGCCGAGTCGGCTCAACGGGCGGGAGCGGAGGCCGTCAGGAGAAATCAGATTGATGGCTTCCCCGGTTGCGAAGGCAATCCACTTCCCAGTTGGCGACCATGCTGCAGTGTGGCATTTCACTCCGGTTACTTGGTAGGGAGAACCTTTGATAGTCGGGACAATCCAAAGTGAATGCTCATCTTCGTGGCCTTCATCGGATAAAACCAGAAGGAGCTTCCCGTCCTGGCTGATGTCTTCGGGGTAGGAATTGGGAAAGGGGACAGCCATCCGCTGAACAGCCCCACCACTCAACGCCATGGTGGAGAGCACCTCGTTGCTACCAACCACCTCGCTGAAATAGAGTTGCTTGCCGTCGGTAACGAGGTCCCGCTTTGCGGTGCCATCATCGGTCAACTGCGTAATCCCGGTGATTTGAATCACTGGCTGGGTAAACAGACGCAATGTTATTAACAGGCATGTGACCAGCAGAATGGTTATGGCTACTACGCCGTGAAGGCCTAAAAAGGAGATTCGCCGCTTTGGTACCGGAGAGGCGGTGGATTGGGAACCCACTTCCGATTCGACGACGGCAGGTGCAGATCTAGCTTTGCTCCCAGTACCGTCGGTCCTTTGGAACCACCGGTCAATTTCATGCCGATAGGCATAGACTGGTTGCCGCTTTCCGCCGGACACCCGATGCACGGGGAGTCCCTTTTGCTTTTCCCAGCGAATCACAGTTCGAGGGGTCCACCCGAGGTAGTCGGAGATTGCACCCCATCCATCTAGCCGGTCGTTCGCCTTGGGCTGATTGGCCATGGCCTCTGCAATTCTCTGGATAAAGCGTGAAACTGAGGGGGACCGAGGACACACAAAGCCAGAATGTGCAGGGCAATGTCAACAATAGTCCATTCCTGTCGCATCTGGTCTCTTGCAAAAGACTAGCCCCAGGCACATTCATTACACAAGACAATTGTTGCGCACGATCAGGTTTCATGACCTTATGGGTTCTCGTCCTGCGGCTGGACGGCGAACCTAGGAGACTTGACGAGCCAGAACTGCGCGAACCGAGGCTGGCATGGATGGCACTTGACGTGGGGGCATTTAGCTCGTTGCGAACAGCCACACATGAGCCAATCGCAAGTGTCTTTTGCGCGTTGCATGACGTCGCTATATGCTCTGGGCCAATTGACTCACGCAGTCATCGGTGATCTCCCTCTTTTAGTTCATTGAGGGCCGGTTTGCCCGTTACCGCTTGAGATCACAGGTCTCGCAGGTTTATGGGGGAAAGAAAGATGACCTTTCAGTCGTGTCGGAATTCAGCAAACAAAGAACTTCGTTTGTTGTTTGCACTTCTCCTGAGTGTTCCACTGCTGTTTGCCTCTGCTTGCGGAGGTGGGGGTGCCGGCGGTGGAGGAAGCACCTCGCCTACCATCACCTCGGTAACCGTCACCTGCACTCCTGCCAGCTTCCAGACCGGCCAAACCAGCCAATGCTCAGCCACGGTTTCTGGCACCGGCAGCTACAGCTCCGCCGTGACTTGGTCGGCAGACACGGGGACGATAAGTTCTTCAGGCCTTTACACGGCTCCTGGCACCGTCCCTGCTTCCGGATCGGCTACCGTTAAGGCCACCTCTACCCAGGACTCGACAAAATCGGGGACGGCGAACGTAACCGTGACGGTCCCCACGATTACTTCTGTGAGCGTCTCATGCAGTCCTGCTACCGTACAGGAGGGCCAAACCAGCCAATGCTCAGCTACGGTGCAAGGTACGGGCAACTTCGATTCCACGGTGACCTGGACAGCGAGCCTGGGCACAATATCTTCCACAGCAAAGGGAGCTGCTACCTATACGGCTCCCTCTAATACGATTGGCTCGGCCACGATAAATGCAACTTCCTCTCAAGACCCGACGAAATCAGCCTCAACAATGTTGGCGGTTACGCGGACGCCCCCGTCAGGTTCATGGCAACGATTGGGTCCAAACGGAGGGGGAGCACTATCTGTGCTTGCCGAAGACCCAAGTTCTCCGAGCACGATCTATGCTAGCGGCTCCAACTCCGGTGCAGGCGCTCTTTTCAAGAGCACGGACGCTGGGCTGACTTGGGCACCAATGGTGACAAATTCAAGCTTGGATCAGGACGTTATTTCTGATATTGCCGTGGTGAACAATGGTCAAGTAATATACGCCCTTGGCAACGAAGTATTCTTCTACAAATCAACTGACTCGGGCGGTACTTGGAAAGCATCACGGCTAACATCCACTTCGGCCAAATATGGCGGGATGGCCATCGATCCTCAGGACTTCGCCACAATTTATCTAAGCGCACCAGGACAAGGAGTTATCAAATCACAAGACGGTGGCATTACGTGGAATCTCCTCGCCTCGTCACCGGTAATTGCGTCAGGGTCTGTCACCGCACTTCTTCACAACCCAATCCAGGTTGATCCCATCAACACAAACGTCGTCTATTACGGAACTGACCACGGGATGTACATCTCAAAGGATAAGGGAGTCACCTGGTCTGCTAGCACAAATGGCATCGCAAGTGCAGACGCTTCCATCCGGGACTTGGCAGTCGATCCTGCAACCCCATCAAGCATATTTATCCTCGCTGGCCTTCCAAGCTCTCCACTTGCGGATCTCTACCAAAGCGCCGATGGCGGCACCTCATGGGTCCCGCTAGCAATTAGCCTTGATGCCGAACGGATCATTCCAGATCCGGTCACCGCCAGCATAATCTACGTTTATGGTCTTAGTACTCACGCCGCCTACAAATCAACCGATGGAGGCCGCAGTTTCACTCCAAGTGATGCAGGCACACCGACAGAAGGCTCCTCTGGAGGTTCCCCTGGGTATGTTTCTGTCTCTGGCCCCACCGGAACAATGATCCCCTTGAAGTCCTCTCCGAATACATTTCTCCTCACTTGGCCGAGTGGCGGAATTTATAGAACGCAAACGGCCGCTCAAACGTGGTCGCCTCAGAATGACGGTATCTCCGCATTCAACGGAATCGCTTTGGCGTTCGACCCTCAACTCCCGACGACGGTCTATTTAGCTACTGTAAATGGAGGTGGCATTTTCAAGAGTACCGACAGCGGGATCACATGGGCTCAACTTGTGCGAGGTAGCGTCCGTGTCATCTCGGTTGATCCTTTCGACTCCAGCCATCTTCTGGCTGCTGCCGGAGGTCTCATAGAGAGTCATGATGGGGGTACTACATGGGCGAATATCAGCTCTTCTTTACCGAATCCCACCGGCACAGCATTTATCACCGGTATCAATTTCCATCCAAAGCAGCAAGGACTCATCTTCGTCGGAACAACGGGGGGAGGATTGGGCTTACTACGAACTTCTGACGGAGGGGCTACCTATTCCACAGCCAGTGTCGGCCTGAGTTCAACCGATGTCGGGGGGTGTATTGCTGTCAACCCTCAAAATCCACAAATGTTGCTCATCGCTGACGGAGTGGGCATTGCAACTTCAAAGGATGGAGGAAACACATGGGCAGAGACACCATCAACAGTCACATGCCCATTCTCGGTTGATGCCAAATCTAGTCCGTCCACCATCTATGCGGCACAAATGCCCAACGCATACTCAGCAGTTGGTGCTAAGTCCACTGACTTTGGAAAGACATGGACGACTCTCAGTGGTGGGTCTAATTTAGTGGCAGACCCAAGCACTGCAAATAGCGTCTTCTCAATTGGAAACAGCGGCTACTCGGTTGAAGGTTGGTCACCTGATGCAGGTGTGACATGGTACCCACTGCTTACAGACGGCTTGGGGCAGACCCTCGTCGATCCAGGAGGCTGGGAGACTATTGGCTTGAGCGCCTCAGGGCAAGGTCTGATAATTGCACCGAGCAGCCCTCAGGTCATGTTCGTCTCAAGCTGGACGAACAGCGTGTTGCGCTTTGTCGTAGGGCCGTGATTGCGCTCGAATCGTGTACATCAACTCCTGATAGGAGGGAGATATGTCCAGCAAATGTCCAAGATGCGGTGGCACTGGAATGGTGACGCGGGTGCCCAGGTTTGACAGGTAGAGAATCTGGGTACTCCAGGTCTCGACTCTAAGGCCTGGGAAGGTCAAGGGAAGGTAATGAAACGAGACGGAGGAGTGCAATGACAAACAGCAACGACCGTGAAGAGTACGAACAGGGTTTGAGAGACAGAGAGAAGGGTGTCTTCGATCAAGCACTGAACGATATTGTGGTCAACCACCCCGATAGCGAGGCCTATTACAAAGGGAGGCGCGGCGAGCAATTTGACGAAGACAAGGATGACTGAGCACTTCGGCGGTGTTGATTAGACTTTGCCTTGAAAGCAGCGGGATGCACCTCAATAACATGTGGCGTCTATCAGCCATAGACGTGTCCTGGGATCTCGATGCACTGACGAAAGTAAAAGGTAAATGGGTATGGCCAGTAAATGCCCAAGATGTAATCGCAGCGGAACCGTTACCTGCACCCGATGCAATGAAAGTGGAACAGAAATATCGCTCGCGATCATCGCCACAAATTGCCCGCGCTGCCACGGACATGGCGAATCGAGTGTCCGAAATGCGGAGGAAGCGGCAGTGCATAGGAATCGAGAAGCTGCGGCTCTGACTAGCAGGAGGAGAAAACAATGAGATCACGTTATCTGAGTTTGGCTGCAATCTTCATCGTTTTGGTGGGAGTATTTCTGGTTCGTGGAAGTTGACGATTGGAGAATGAAGTTCAATCGCTACCGAGGCTCCGGGGATACAGAAAGCGAGGATGTGATGCGTGGAAGTGTAAGCAGTGCATGTGTAGTTGTTTTTACTTTTCTTTGCGGATGGATCGCTTTGACTAAGGTTGCGATTGGCCAGAACCCTGGTGCCATGCCTCTCCCGGAGTTCTACGGAGTGTATGCGGTTTCCGGCGGGCACCTTACGAAGTTGGATTCGAACCAATTGAAGGCGCAGAAATCAGAATCGATTAAACTGGGCCATCACAATAGGAACGGGGATATTATACAAGGTGCGCCGGTTGCGACGAACGAAACAATCTCCGTTCCAGTGTTCTTACCCGACGTAAAATTTCTTGTCTATTCTGAGTCTGGAGGGCTCACAAACCCGCTCGCGGTTGCTGGGCAATTTGAGATCCAGCAGTTGGTGTTTGTGCTAAATGTATTTGTGGATTCTGGCCCTCCGTTGAATGTCAAAAGATCCGATCCTGAAAATGGATGGGAGGACGCGTCCTCAAGTGATATGGTCAACGTGGCCACTCGTGGACACGCGGCCGATCTTGAGATTTTGTTCAAACCGGTGCCCGGAAAACAGGACATGGTACTTTCAGGATTCTCCGAGCCGCTTAACCCAGGACTCTACCGGCTCTATCTTACCAAACGAGATATTTTCCCGCCTGGTCCTCCACCAATACTGTTCGCCGTGGAACCAGTGGAAACCGCTGCTGCGTCGAACTGTGTCGACCTCTCGATCTCGACAATGTTGACACTTTCTAACGCGCGTTACAAATCCTGTACCGACACCGCCGATTTTCCCGCCGCCACCTCATCCGCAACTGAAGCAGCGCCGCAGCCTCCTCTTGGATCTGGAGTTCCATCCGATTGCGGGCAGGAATACGCTGCCTGCATGAGAAAGGCTGACGAGGCAGAACAAACATCCAACTGGAATCAGGCCTTAGCGGACTATTTAACAGCGTCTCAGGTCGCTCCACGCGCCGGCGAACCTTGGCGGATGATGGCATTTATCAAACTTACGCAGGGAAGCTTCGACGAAGCCAAGCAAAGCTTCAGCAAGACGCTCGACCTCGGTTCTCAAGTTGGTCTGCCAGCGATATACAAGAAGAACTTTCTTTCCAATCAGAGTGGGTTCCTCATCATTGGGCGTGAAGAAGTGAAATTCATGGCGGGTAGCTCAGAGGTGTTTCGAGTGCCTATCTCTCAGGTGTCGGTTGTGGGCACTGGCGCAGCTGCGGATGTAGATCCCAATGCCTTCTACTTTGACCTCCCGTTTGGCGGAAAGAAACACCGGTTTGAGTACCAGCCTCATGGCGTCCCATGCTCTTTTGGAAATGGAAACAATCTTCTCTGTGATGGTAATGGGATCGACCAGCAGCGCGCTGTCGCGGAATGGGTTAGGGATGCGGTTGCGAAATACTCAGCCCAAGCACCCTCCACTCCGTGACAGGGTGCGTATTGGGTACGAGCTTGCACCAACGGAGATCACCATGGTTTTTTTGGAAAGGTTCAGAGGGTTAAGTCTTTCGCGTCATTTTCTTATCAGAATGAAGCATGAAGAATCTGAGTAGCGTGCCGTCACTAGACCCATGAGGTTCGGGGCACGCATGATTGATGACAACACCGCAAGAAAGGAGGATTGAATATGACACATCGAAATACCGCACACATCGTTGCGCTTGGATGCTTACTTCTGTGTATGCTCGGCTGCAAAACGACACCGGAGCCGCGAAAGGTTGGCGTCTTTGCCTTGACGAATCACGGGCTGTTGGAACTTACCACATACGGTAAACAGACTGGCGAAAATGTGTACAGCCTGAACAATTTGCCAGAGATTCCCAAAGCCTCGAAGATTATTCGGTTCTATGTCAATATGCCGGGTTCAACAATCACAGAGGTGAAAGTATTCTGGCTGACGACGCTTGACAAGAACTTCGATGAGCGAAATCAGACCCCCTTGGATGCAAGTATCGAATCCGGAAAGAGCAGCGTGTACCTAATCAACTGTGCGGCGTTGAGCGACAAAAAGAGTGGTTATGTCTTGCTTAAGGTTCCTATGCCCTTGGGAGTTGCTGATCGAGCATACGTAGCCCAAGTGACGGAATGATCGGATGCCAGATATATCGGCAATCACTGTGGGATCTTTCCATGAATCAGGATAGTGATTATTGAACGGAGAGAGTATGGCAAATAGAAAGTCTATCGCTTCCGTGCTCCTGTTTGTGGGAAGCGCCCTGTGCTTTTTCCTCCCCTTTGTGACCGTGTCGTGCGGAGGAGTAACGGCGTTTACCCTTACCGGGCAGCAATTGGCAACCGGAACCACGTTGACTCAACCTCAACCCCTCGGGCCGCCTCAGAAGCAAAAGGCCAGTGCGGACCCATTTGCTGTAGTGGCTGGCTTATGTGCGGTCGCGGGAATTGTACTCAGCCTCGTTGGCAGAAAGATCGCAGGTGGGGCGGCCATTAGCGGAGGCGCAGGTGCGGTGGCGCTGCTCATCATGAGATCCAGATTGGATGATCAGCTACAGAAACAGGGAGAGGGCCTGGCCAAAGCTACCTATGAAACAGGCTTTACGCTGGCTGTGCTGTTATTGATCGCTGGGACAGCTTGGAATGTCTATCTGTTTCTGCAAGGCAGGCGGATAAACGAAGCAGTTCCATTTGATCAGGGCCCTGGCCCGAGCGGCAATGGTCATTCGCCGATTCAAAGTGAGTCTCCGTCTTTGCCGCTGAATAATACGGGCAGTATCATCGCAGCGTATGACTCGGAGAGTCATGCGCAAGGTACGACTCGCAATGGAGAATCCGGCACGCGGCTCTGTTTCCACTGCGGCCAGCCAATTAGGCTAGGTGCGCGGTTTTGCGAAACTTGCGGAAAATCAGCAGAGCTTTCAGAGGTCAACACTGAGGTATAGACTCCGGCGAAATGAGGCAATTCATGACCTGCCCGCAATGTGGCAAGATGCTAAACCCTTGTGTGACATTCTGCAGTGATTGCGGCGTGCCGATCAAGAAGACTGAGGCTCAACCGGCCGCCGCAGTACCGTCGCCAGGAAGTGTAAAGTTTCGCTCACTTTCTCTGATTGTATGGAAAGTTTTGAAGGCGGTCGCGCTCAACCCTGTCGAAGAACTAACAACTGTCTTCAAGGAGTTGAAGAGGAGGGAAGCTCTTGAGACAGGGCTCGTTCTTGCCGGTCTCTTTGATCTTTGCGCAGTCATCGGTTTGTACCTGATCCTGCCTCGCTGGGCCGGACAGGCAGGATTCGGAGACATTCTAAAGTTCCTGCTGCTAGGCATCGTACCTTCGGCGGCCATCACCGGGGCCAGTATTCTCGCGCGAAAGGTCTTTCAGAGTCCCGCCGGAACCATCGAAAGCGATGTCTTTATCGCGGGCGTGTCGTTGGTTCCAACCGGACTGATGCTTCTAGTAGCGGGGGTGCTCGGGGCGGGCAATATCGAGGTTGTGGCACTGGTCTCGGTGTTCGCGATTTCCTACACGATTCTGATTCTGTACACCGGTTGTACCCAGATTTCGGAGATATCCAAGGTTCGTGCTGTTCCGGCAGTCCCGACTATCATCCTGATCGCCGGATGGATTTCCAAGGTTGTCTTCGCAACGATGTTCTGAAAAGATCGATCTTTCTCAAACGGAGGAAAAATGAACTGCTTCTATCATCCAGATGTCAATGCCGTTGGCATTTGTCAGCAATGCGGAAAATCGGCATGTAGAGACTGCATTGATGATTTTGGCGGAGCAATGCTTTGCAATGGGTGTGTTTCTCGTAAACAAGCAGCACAGGCGCAACTCGCTCAGAAAGAAGAGCAACATCGAGTCTTCCAGCAAGGGGACATAAAGCGCCAAGCCTCCCGGAGAATATGGTGGTCTTACATTGTTGCTGCTCTGGCAGCTGTATTCTATTCAGGCTTTGCTTTCATGGCGGCAAGTGAAGGGACCGCACTCGCCATCCCGTGGTTTGTACTTGTCTTTGGTGGTCCTTATGTAGTTTGGTCTATCTATTGGGGACTCGTATGGTATTGGCCACACTGGCGAAAGTTTGTAGACTCCTTTAAACAGGCTCTCAGTGGGTGGATTCTCATAGCAAGACCATTTACCTGGCTTATCATCTTCATGTTCTACGCCGTGTTCTTTATTTCTATACCACTCGTAGTTGCCATCTACTATGGGATATTCGGAGGCAGCATTTACCAGTTCAGGAAACACCTTCGCCTTGCCTCCGGACAGGAATTGCCGGAATCCACTCCAGCTACCCGGTTGCGAAATCGCAAGATTGGCGCCGTAATCGTCATCGCTCTGCTGCTAGCATTTTCGGTGAGTGTATGGCGACAGTATCAACAGATAACTCGCCAGTTGGCCTCCGCAGAGAGCGCCAAAGCATCCCGCAGCTATGTATCCGACGAGGCTCACGTGCTTAATGCGCAAACTACTTTATCGCTCAATAATCTCTGTACCCAGGCAAATGAGAAATACAATACCCGGATCGCATTGTATACCGTAGCAAGTCTGAACGGAACGAGCATCCAGTCATTGGCACAGAATCTTCTGCAACAACAAATCGCCGGAAGTACAGGAAGGCGCACGCTGATCATCGTCCTTGTTCCCCATAATCGTGGTTGGAGGATTCAGTATGGGAGCGGGTTTGAGAGGACTCTGACAAACACGAACGTTCAAGCCATTGGTAACGAAGCTCTGCCTTCATTACGGGCGAAGAATTATGGTGCAGCACTCTCAACTATGGTACAAGGCGTAAACGCCTTGCTGGATCAAGAACCTGGGGGACAAGTGAAAACAGTGGTAGCACAGTAACACTTGAGCGCGCATGACTGTTGAACGTGAAGTTTAACCGTATCCCTTGCGCTAAGTCATTGCGAGTCAAAAACATGTTTGACCGGCCCATAAGGCCTGTCGGAACTGAATGGAGGAAACATGCTTGTTATATTCGGTCGGCGCTCGAAGGAAGTTCCAGTTGGTCAGCTTGTCCTGCCTTGCACAAAGTGTAGGCGGCCAGTCTTTCACAACGCGGTCGCATTAAAGAGTCGCTTTACGCTCTTCTTTGTACCCTTGATACCGATGGGGACCCGGTTTCTCGTCAAGTGCGGCGTCTGCGGCTATCGGACAAAGCCATCCGGTTCGCTGCGAAACCAGCTTGCGACGTGGCATCAAAGCGGCACGGTTCCGCCGGGAATTCAACAAAAGCCCTCCCCGGACGCTTTAGCCACCAAATAGAAAGAATCACCGTGAAGGTGAGAGGTGCATGCCAAACGCCGATTGGGCCTCTACACGGTTACAGTTAGCGTGACCCAAGCAACTCGAACGTAAGCGGCGACTATTCAGGTAACAGTGATTCAATGTGATTATTATTGCCCATAGGAGCGCTGTATGAAACTGTTGGCACCGCGTCTGGCTACGGTCATTCTAGGTCATGGCCTAGCTTTGTTGCTACTATCCGCTACGTATTCACAACAAGTGCCCCCATACGGCGCCAAAGCAGATGCTTCGAGGCATACCGGCCAGGCTGTCGCGCCTCAGACAGCGGTCCAGGAATTGTGGAAAGGAGATGTGAAAAATGAGCATTTTCACTTTCTGATTATTCGCGATGGCAGAAGCATCTCTGGATGGCTTCTAGGCAGAGAAGTCGATTATACTGATCGGCAAACCAAGGAACGAAAACAAAGCGTAATCTCCAAGGTACCAATAGATATTGTCGGCGAGACGAGTGAAACATCCGGCATCCAATTCGAGGATGGCACATTTGTTTACAAAGGAAAGTTCGAGACACCAGATTCCATAGTTGGTATGCGTGTGTCAGGCGAAGTGAAAATGCCATTCCGGTTTGAGCGCACCGGTGTTGCGGGACCCTCTAATATTCCTTCCCCGCTCCCCGCTACAACCGCCGATTGGAATTTGTTCTTGATACGCTTTAAGAACGCCGTCAGGCTCCACGATCAAAATGCGCTTAAGAGGATGATGGCACGCCGCTTCGAGCTTGCCGAAGACCTTGAGGCTTCGCCTGATGAAGTCCTTCGCCACCTGGACTGGAAGCAGCTTGCGCGAGCGATGTCTTTCAATGTCGGTCGTTGCCCGTATAAACCAACAACGGTGAAGCAAGCCAATTGCGCAATTGACGCGCACCCCTGCCCAAAGTGCGTTTATGAGGTATTCATTGGTTTTCAAAAAGGCCAAGATAATCAATGGCGTTGGTCGAGCATTGTCTATCCAGGAGACTAGCACGAGTTTCTTGAATCGGTAGTATTCTATGGACCCGGCCCGAAGCAGATGGGGAATCACATGCAACATTGGAAGTTGTCGCTCACAACAATGACTCCGTCGGCAACATTACCTCGCTGTGTGCTGCGCTCAGGAACGAGTCGCAGCACACAGCTACTTGAGGAACGCGTAGGCCAACAACGCTGAGTTCGGCTCCTACCCCGCCCAATACTACTTGAAGGAGTGAGTCATCGCCGAGTCAAAGCCGCGCAGCTCATGGCCGCTGCGATGGTGGTAGTTGATCACGTCATTTTGTACGTCTCGTGAAAGAGACTGACAATTGCGGCGGTTTACAGACTCAGGCCGAGGCCGGTGGTGTCTTTGCCGCCGGACTGCGCTTGGGTGTTGTCGCCCAATGAGTGAGCCGAGGATTGGCCGGCTTGCTCAAGCGCGTTTTCTCGCGTGATCGGCTGTGCTTGCCGGTCATAGAACTGACCTTGGGGATCAATGTGCAGCCAGCTTCCCGCGTGGTTGTGCTGATAGCTCTGAACCTCCCCGGTCTCGCGTTTCCACGCGTAGTCTGACGCTTCATTTGGCAGGGCTGCTTGGATTGGAGCATGGTGCCGGTGCTCTGCGTCGGCAGTGGGGCTGATGTTTTCAGGTGCGTGGGTGTTCGTCTCGGCAAGAATCTGACGGCGTAGTTCCTCTTGCGAGTGTTCTCTGCTGTTGGTCATGGGTGGCTCCTTGGTCTGGGTTTGCTGGTTGATGGTTGGTTCGACCTGAGACTTTTGAAGGTCTACGGCTGAGGTCTTTGTCACGTCGGTACTGAGGCGTTCACTCAGAATCGCGACATCGTTGGTGTAGATCCGCACGTCATCCGAAGCGCGGGATACGGAGACGTAGGCGAAGCGGGTATTGATGAGTTCCGGGTGAACCTTCGTGTCCATATTCACCAAAACCCGGTCTGCGGTGAGGCCCTGGGAACTGTGCGAGGTCACGGCGTAGCCGTGATCGAAGTGCCGCATTTGCGCGGCGTCGAAAGTGATGGTGCGCTCTTTCGCGCCGTCCATTTTCACGCTGACCTGATTGCTGTCGATCCGTTCGATGGTTCCCATGTCGCGGTTTGAAACGGCAAGTTCGCGGTTGTTGGCTGTGAACTGGATGCGGTCGCCCTGAGCAAACTCGCGGTCGATTTCGCGGTAAGCCGCGATGCCTTGCAGCCGCTTCGGGTCATAGGTGGCTTGCTGTCCGTCTGGCTTCTGGACGGTGATCTGGTTCTCTTTGTGGTTGGCGGAGACCACGGTTGCATAGCTGCCCTTTTCAATGCCATGTTCCTTGCTGCCGCGCGTGTAATGGAGAACGTCGTCAGGTTGGTATCGCGCTGCCCAGCTTCGATCAACGCTGGTCATATCGGATCGCGGCGTGAGCACATTCATGCTGTGATTCTCTTTGGAAACCACGCCGGATGCCTGCAATTCCGTGCGGATCGCATTGTTGATTTCCTGGCGGCTGGCGTTGTCAGGCGAGACGACCAGCGTGTTTTCAGGCTTGGCGACATAGTCCTTTGCGATGGCCTCAATGCGCTGGGCATTGTCTGGCATTTCCATGACGCGGCCCTGTTGTTGCAAGAGCGTCAAGCCGATTGCGGTTTCGTTTTTTGAAAGGTGTTCGACCGCACGAAGCAGTTCCGGGTCTTTCTGGCGCATGATCTGGTCAAGCTGTGAAGTTTGCATCCCGGCCTGCTGCATCTGCTCGAAGGGTTTGCCAGCATCGACGCTCTGATGCTGGCGCGTGTCGCCGATGAGAAGCACGCGATCTTGCGGGCCGATCTTCTCCATGAAAGCCTGCATCTGGCGCGTACTCGCCAGACTGGATTCATCGACCATATAGAGGTGGCGACTGTTGGGATCGCCGCTGAACTGCTCTTGGCCGCCACGTGCAAGAAAGCCTTGCAACGTGCCAGCGGTGAGGCCAGCGTCGCGCAGTTGAGCTGCGGCGCGGCTGGTCGGGGCGAAGCCTTCGACCGCGTAGCCGCTGCGCTCTGCGCCCTCACGAATCGCTTCCAAGGTGGTGGTCTTGCCGGTTCCGGCGAGTCCCTGCAAGCCGTGTACCCGGTCGCGGCTGGTCAGCACTTCCTCGATGGCTCGGCGCTGTGCCGGATTCAAGAATTCGCGGGTAGCCGCGTGAGTTGCCGCCTCTTCTTTCGGCATGATTGGCGCAACAATATTCTGGCCGCGCTGCATGTGACCGACGGTCGCAAGTTCCGCCGCGATGGTCTCGCGGGTGGTGAACTGCCGTCCTGTCTCGTGCTTCTGCCCCGGCGCGATTTTGAACTCGCCGGTGCTGTGCCGCTGGTCGAAGTTGTCGCGTACCTGGCTGTAAGTGAGGTCGCCCATGCCACGCCGCAAGGCGTCGCGCATGATCGCTCGTTCGTCTGTTACAGCCTCACGCTCGAAGCCGCGATCCTTGGCAAAGGTAACGGCTTCCTGTGCGCGCCGGGGCGCATCCGGCACACGATTCTGCTCCAGCGTTGCGGCACGTTCTCTGGCCTCGGCGACAACGCGGTCGGCTTGGTTGCCGTACTCGTTCGCAATCTTCCGATGAGCGGCGAGCACTTCGGAAGACGAGAGAATATCCTTTTTGTCGCGTGTGTTGTGCGCGGCAATCTGTGCGGCCTCTGGCCCGCTGAAGCCACTCTTTGCGACGGCCTCCTCGATCTGCTGGCGGCGCGGGCTGGACGCCTCAAGGTACTCCGGCGAGTATCCCTTTATGTCCGGCGCGCCACTCTTGCCGGCCTCGATCTGGTAGCCAAGATTGCGAAGCCGGAAGGTCAGCTCCGATTGGTAGACAGCGGTTGCAAACTGTTGGGTATCGAAGAAGCCACGTTCTTGCAACGCGCGAATCGAGCCGTCTGGCCGCTCCGTCATATTGAAGATCACGGCATGGGTATGAAGCTGTGGGGCGGCATAACCATCGACCGGACGAGCTGTGTCATGCTCGAACTTCGCGGCAATGAATTTGCCAGTGGTCTCGGCGGGATAGTTGCCGCCGATGCGCGCCTGCGTATACCGTTCCAACTCCGTGAGAGCGATGGTCACGGCCTCCCGGTGAGCAGTGCGAACACGGTCATCGCCTCCGACAAGTGCTGTGAGGGAAACAGACTTGGGAGCTGAAAACGTAGCGTCCCAACCGGCCCGATGTTCCACCGGCTTGACGGTGGTTCCGTCTGCCGTCGTGTATTCCTGCCCGGTGCGGTGGCGAACCAGTTGCTCGCCCGAATGCGGGTTCTGACCCTCGCTCAACCGGGAAAAATGCTGTGAGTCGATGGCTCCCGCAAGGCCAAACTTCTCGGCCATCTGCCCCTGCCATTCTCCGAGAATCGCGTCGCCCTGCTTCCAATAATTCTGCTCGGCAGACATGAATTCTTTTGCATGGTACGTCTGGGCCTGGCTGGAACTGAGGGGCTTGGAGATGGTGAGCATACGTCCTCGCTACTGCTGAAAGGGAAACGAAGATTGTGGCTCTTGATCGCCATCGGCCTGGGCTGTATCTTCCGGGACGCCGGAGGCGGTAGGAACCAGGGCAAGCTCCTCCTCGGCAGGTTCGTTTAGCTGCAATTGCTCGGCCTCGGCATCGTCTTCTTCAGGTTCGAGACGAGCAAGCATCGCCGCACTCAGCGGCTCGGCTTCAAGGTCAATCTCCGGCGTTTGGCTTTCAGGATTCTTCGGCTCCAGCGTCTTCGGATCGAAATGAAGTTCATCCTCATCGCCCCTACGCGGAATAAAGCCGGGAGTGGTCAGCGGCAGGTCCATGTACTCGAAGTGGAAGCGGGCCACGTTGTTTCCCAGCTTGAGAAAGGCGTGTCGATTCTCCAGCCCCGAAATTTCGGAGTCCATGACAAGCGGCTCGACCTGCCGGTCAAGACTGAAGTTTCTGCCAGACCGACTACCATCGAAGTGTGTCTCTTTCATGCGCTCGATTTCAACCTTTCCAATCGCATTGCTGACCCACTCTGCCGCCTTGGGTTCTGTCGTCTTGAGAAAGATTTTCGTCGCAGGCTGAGACAGCATGACCTCGGCCAGATGACCGTAGATCACTTCAAGCTGCGCCTTCCCTTGGAAGCCAAGCACAAGCGGGTTCCTGCTCTTCCGGTTTTCCGTAATGGCGGTATGCAGTTGGGGCAGGCGTTGCAGGCTGGCCAATTCGTCGAGCACAAACCAGACTGGCGTCTGGTTCTTCTGCGGCGCGGTCAAAAGCCGCATAACCAACAGGTCAATCCAAAGACTGTGCAGTGGGCGCAACGCCTCGCGCTCGGTCGCGCTCGACGTGATGAAGATCCAACCCTCGCGGGTCTCGGCCCACTCCGTGGCGCTCCATGTTTTGCCGCTCGCCTGCTCCCTGGTCGGCAACATCCGAAGGCTGTCCGCAACCAGTCCGAGCGAAGCAAGGACGCCGTTGCGCTGCTGCTGCGCGCCCTTGGCAATCATGGCTTCCATCTCGGTGCCGCGCACACGCAAGTCAATCTCCGCCGGGTTCGATAGCCACGCAACCAACTCTTCCGGCGTCGGGCCTTTGGTGAGGAGATGGGCGAAAATCTTCTGCGGCGTTTCGGTGAAAAACTCGCCCTTCTTGTCGCTGGTCGGCTGGTAAAGAGAGGCTGCAATCGCCTTCGCCTCAGCCTTGCGCCGCAGCTCTTCGGACGGCCCCCAGTAGGGGCAACGGTCATCGAGCGGGTTCAATACAATGTCGCCACGCTTCGCAGAATAGAAGCGCTGAATGAACTCGCAAGCCGGGTCGTAGACGATGGCCGCATGGCCGCGGCCCTGAATCTGTCGGAGTATCTGCATGATAAGCGTTGTCTTGCCTGCGCCGGTGTCGCCCATCAGTTCAATGTGCTGCGCCTCGGCCTGAAGCGGTATCCGCATCATCTGCTTTGCTTCGGTGGTTTTGAAGCCGATACCGTCCCCGTTCACGGTCTGGTTGAACTCCTTGGGCGTGAGCATCACCGGCCCTTTGAGCAGACGGCCGTACTTCAGTTCCTTGCGGCGTTTGATGTCTTTCGTGATAGAAAACGGAAGCTGCGGCAGTAGCGAAAGAAAGCCAAACAGAAACGGAATCTCGTAGATGTCGCGCAGTTGGTCGCCGGCATAAACACTCCTCTTCAGGTACTCGTGCAGGGTCGCGTCAAGATAAACCTGCTGCGGGCCGCGATACAAAGCACGGAGTCCTTGCCCCTCTGCTGATCTCGAAAGTGCCAGTGGGATTTGCTTGCCTCCTGGCGCGGGAGTCGTGCCAGCCTGCACGTCGCCTTCAACGGCCAGTCGGCCTGCTTTCGTTCCGTCGCCGACGTACAGCAGTTGGTATTTGCTGTGCTTCTTAAAGGCACCTCCTGCTGCCGTCCGCGCATAGATTGGCGTATAAAACTGTTGCAAGGACGACTGGCCAAAGCTGAAACGAAGGTACAGAAAGCAGCCAGTCAGCACGAACGCGAGGAACACCGCGCCGTAGCTGTAGATCGGGGAATGCGGCGGGAAGATGATCGATTCTTTGCGGCCCCAGTGGGTTGTTGCCATCACGCACGCTCCGCTTCCTGCCGTGCTTCTATGGCCACGGCCTTCTTGCGCTTCTTCACTTCCGTCATGATGCTGTCGAAGACTTCAGGCGTGAGTTTCTGTCCGGCAGCGATTGGCTTCAGGACGTTCATCAGCATGAGTCTGATCCCGACAATTTCACTCAGCTCTGCGCTGGCGGTCGGCTCTCCACTGTCGCGGCTGAGTTCGTCAAGAATGAGGCGGCGAATAAGTTCGCCGCGCTGCTGGCCGCGCCGTTTAGCAAGGCGCTCAACGTCCGCCACTTCACGCGGACTGAGCTTCGTTGTGACGCCGACCAGCCGATAGGTCTCGCGTTTCTCTGCATCGGCGGCAAGTTGATCTTCGCTTAGAAGTGGCATGAATGTTCTCTTTCCGGGCTGGTGTCCTTGGGTGTCCCTGCGTGTCCGTAGGGACACCTGACGGCCCTAAGTGTTTGTATCTATTCGGGTGGGTTCAAGTGTCCTTTGGTACACCCAGCACGACCCTTGGAGGGATGGAGTGTCAATAATCACCCGGTGCGTAGCACCATTCCAATTGCCGCACAAATGATTGCTGAGAGAATGCACCTTACTTCACCGCAGAATGAACCACTGAAGCAGGTATCGGGGCAGCTACAGATGCAGCAGGCTTGCGCCCTGGTCGTCCCTTCGGTGCGCTATCGCCATTCCGCTTGATGCGTAGCGGGTGTAGTGGCTTTGCGTCATTTGGTGAGTCGATGAACTTCTGGAAGTCCTTGTCTTTGGTGAAGACGTATTCCAATGCTTTGTTCACTACATCGTCTGCGGCAACGCGGGTGAATGCAGCGTATTGATTGACGAGGTTCGCCGTGGGTTCTTCAAGCGAAATGGTTGCTGTGACTTTCTTGCTGGGTACGATCTCAAGCAATGGCATGAATGTTCTCCCTCTTGTTCGTGGTTGAAATGGTTGAACGGTCTGTTGCACGGTCAAATATGGTGTCGTAAAGGAACAGCTTTGTTGCGCGGTCATATCCACGCACGGTGATGATCTCGCTGACCTTGCGCCCTTCGGCATATCTACCAACTTGGGTGACAATCTGGACGGTCTCCGCAATCTCCGCAGAGATGTCATCACGATTCGTTTGCTGGTGCGAACGCATTGCCAATTCGCCGAACCTGCGCAGTGCTTTCACCGCAGAGCTGGCGTGAATGGTGGCCATCGAACCAGCGTGTCCGGTATTGAATGAATCGAGCAGCGTCCGTGCTTCATCCCCGCGCACCTCGCCAAGGATGATGCGGTCGGGTCTCCAGCGCAATGCCGCCTTCAATAGGTCGTTGAAGTTCACCGTGCCGGTGTGTGATTCGGTCTGGCATTCCGATGCCAATAGGTTCGGCTTGCCAATGCGCAACTCGGACGTATCTTCAATCACAACGATGCGCTCTTCTTCAGGGATGAAATCTGCCAGCGCATTGAGCAGGGTCGTCTTGCCGCTGCCGGTTCCGCCGCTGATGAGGACGGTCTTTCCCTCCTCGATATATCCACGCAACAGGTCGCCTATCTCCGTGGTCATTGCGCCCGTTTGAATCAGGTCTGCAATGGTGAAACGAACCTTGGAAAACTTCCGAATAGTCACCGCAGGATTGGGACGCACGACGGGCGGGAGCACTGCCGCCAGCCGGCTTCCGTCCGGCAATTGAGCATTCAATAACGGATGGGTTTCGTCGAGCTTTCTGCTGAGTTTGTTGGCGATCACTTCGAGACCAGTCCGCAGAGCCTTTGCATCAAAGATGATCTCCGCGTGCTCCACTCTGCCTCTGCGCTCGAACCACCATTGGCCGTTCGGGTTGCCCATGATTTCGCTCACAGTATCGTCAAGCAACAGCTCTTTGATGGGCTGTAGAAACGAGATGAGCAGGTCCAGGTCGTTGTTCATATCGCTCCTTAATCGAATGCCTGATCCGCGCGGTAGCGAACGATGGTCACACCGAGCGGGTTGTATGCCAGAGCATTGTTTTCGACGTGTTCGGCGAAAACATACGTCACGCTGGCAGTCCAGCGTTCCTTTTTCAACTCCGTGTGGTCGCTGGCGTTGGTGTAGACCTTCTCGAACTCAATGCGCGCGGAATACGGTGACTGCCGCAGATCGTCCAATATCACGCTCTTGATGTTGATGTCCACATACGGAAGCGTGCTGTCTTGCTGGAAATTGGTAATCGTCTTGTTCTGCTGCTCCTGCCGAATCACGGCCTGCTGCACATCGGAGTTGAGAAAGTAAAGCGCCTGCGTCTGGTCACGCTCGATGGTGTAGCGGTTGCGTTGAAAGTAGAGCGTGGCCCACCGCGAGAGGTAATACTTGTTCTCTGCCTCCTGCGGCTTGTACTGGTAATTGCGGTAGTCGATTGCGTCGGCATGGCCCACATCGTTAATGCGAATCACGAGTGGTTTCATACCGAGTAGAGCCTTCTGGCTTTTGAAGATGAGAGCGCCAAGCATCAGGCAGATTGCGCACAGAACAAGTATCGTGACCTTCAAATACGTGTTCATGACGAGTGGATCTCCGTACTGCTCCAGATAGCGTTCCGCCGCGCGCGTGATTTCCGAGGATTTGGTTTCTGTTGTTGGCATTGCGAGATCTCCATTCACTACATCAGCCCTGCGGTTATGGCACCGGTGATTGCGCCCATTCCTGCATCGTGGCCGCTACTGCTACCGGAGAAGATGGAGGATGTAATCGCCGGAATCTTGATAATCATGAAGATGTTCACGACCACAAGCAAGATGATGAAAGGAAAGTTTTGCAGCATCTTGATTGGATTCGTGAAGTCAATGAGATTCGTGCTATAGGCCATGAAGAGATGGCCGAGAATGCTCATTGTCGCTGCCGCTATTACCTTGTAGAAAGAGAAACTCAAGAAGGCTTTGAGCCATCCCCAGAAGAGAAACTCCAGCTTCTCAATGACAAGAAACGGAATGAAGATCGGGCCAAGAAGTCCGATGATCGCCGCTGCGATTTCTCCGTAGGCGATGATGACAGAAATCAAAGCCGCGAGAACAGCCAGCGATATTTGATTGACGAGGTACGCAACCATCATGTACGGCGCGGTAAACATTGCCATGCCTGGGCCGGACTTCTGTAGACTTGCGTCGATTGATTGCAGCATGGAAGCTGTCGCATCGTGACCAATTATGTTTGCAAGGTCGGTTGTTCCATCACTGATGAAGCTCTTGAGCGAATAGCCGATGCCAGGAATAGAGCTGTCGTAATACAGCACAAATGTGTAGGCAAAGGTGATCAGCAGAAAGAAATTCAGGAAGCGGGCCATGTTGAACCCCTGACCGCCCTGGGCCGACGCGAGGGCTTCCTGAATGCCAAACCAAACGAGCATGATCGTGGCGAGCGAGAGTACGATGCGGAGTCCCATCGCATCAATGGTGGGTGCTGTGCTTGCGGTCAATGACTGGCATTGTGCTGCGATGAAATTGAGTAACGTGAATCCCATGTCGTCCCTCCGTAACCTGGCGCTTGAACGCCTAATAGCTGAATGCCTTGCTCAGTCCGGTACTATCCGTGCTGGTGTGAGTTGCGTAGTTGGTTTCGTATCCGTCGGCAGCTTGCATCGACATCTTCAGTGCGTCTTGCTGCTGCTTCTGCTGAACCATCTGTTGCAAGCTCTGGGCCTGCATCATCTGGCTCGCTTCCTGCTGGGTGCGTAGTTGCAAAAGCATTGCCTGATTGATGCGCTGCAACGTAGCCAGTTCGGTTTGTTGGGTTGGGTCGGTGGAATGACTCGCTGTTTCCAGAGTCTTGATGTCTGCCTCACGCTGTGGAGCATTCGCCCGGACTGTGCCAATCGTCTGAAGGCTGGTTGCGTTTACCGCATCGCCCAAATCGACAGTCGC
>Ga0224530_1000349_pt1 | contig 31331 bp, 27 predicted proteins | sample CBST75metaG_FD_179873 | JGI IMG/M metagenome (GOLD analysis project Ga0224530, IMG submission 179873) | Peat soil microbial communities from Stordalen Mire, Sweden - C.B.S.T75 | ecosystem: Environmental > Terrestrial > Soil > Wetlands > Peat | place: Sweden: Norrbotten County, Stordalen Mire...
GGGGTGAACAAACAGCGACCAAACGGCGTATAAACGGCAACCTGATCCTGCGATTGCACCGCACTCCAGGGCCGCGAGACGGCAGAGAGCCGCACAAACCGGCATAATGGACACACAGAGTTCCAAAACCAAGTCCCCCGGCCCCGCACCCAGCTTTCTGCGAAAGATATTATGTTGCCTCAGTTGCCTCTTCGCGAATTGTCGCTGCTCGCTTCTCTTGTGGGTGCGTCGGCGGTCCTTGTATGGCGCGTGCAGGAGGGCCGCACCGCCGTCACAGCCAAAAAAATCCTTATCCCGCCCATCGGCATGGCAACCGGATTTTCAATGTTTCTGGTTCGCGACTTCCGCTTTCCGTTGCTTTGGGCCGCCTGCGCCTTCCTGCTAGGTGCCTTCGTGCTGGCCTATCCACTGCTGCGCACATCGCGTCTGGTTCGCGACGGCGAAGTCATCATGATGCAGCGTTCCAACGTATTTTTCGCTGTCGTGATCGTCCTCGCCGCCATTCGGATTCTGGCCCACAACTACCTCGACCGGTTCGTGGATGTGAAGCAAACCGCCGCGCTCTTCTTTGTGCTTGCCTTTGGAATGATCCTGCGCTGGCGCGTGCGCATGTACTTCGAGTATCGCCATCTTACCGGCGGCTAGCTCGATGCATTGACAGCAGTTCGCAAACCGGCAACTGCGATCGAAACCCGAGATCCATCGCAGACGGGTCCCAGCCTGACTCAAATGGCACACTGCCACGCGCCCGCAACACGCCCGATAATAGATGTGGAGAAAGATTCGATGAAGAAGCTCTTTGGCACCGACGGCATTCGCGGCGTCGCCGGCCAGTTCCCGCTCGACCCCGCCACCATCCACGCCGTCGGCCTCGCGCTGGCGCATCACCTGGGCGATTCGCCGCGCGTTCTCCTTGGCGAAGACACGCGCGAGTCCTCCGACTGGATCGCCGCTGCACTCACCGCGGGTCTCACATCTGGTGGCGCGACCGTCGAGAGCGCGGGCGTCATTCCCACGCCCGCCGTCGCGTACCTTGCCCGCGCGCACAATTTTGCCGCCGGCGTCGTCATCTCCGCCTCGCACAATCCCTGGCAGGACAACGGCATCAAGCTCTTCGGTCCCGACGGCTATAAGCTGCCCGACTCCACCGAACTCGCCATCGAAGCCGAGATCTTCCGTCTCCTGGAATCTTCAACCAACAACCAGCAACCAACAACCAACAACCCATCCGTCAACGAATCCGACCGCGCCGAGTACATCCGCTCCCTGCTCGCCGCCGTCCCCGGCCTCTCGCTCGACGGCCAGCGCATCGTCATCGACTGCGCCAACGGCGCAGCCAGCGCCATCGCGCCCCAGCTCTTCGCCGAACTCGCCGGCACAGTCATCCTCACCCACGCCAGCCCTAATGGCCGCAACATCAACCAGAACTGCGGCGCGCTCTATCCCAAAACCGTCGCCGCCGAGGTCGTCCAGCACCACGCCGTGATGGGAATTACCTTCGACGGCGACGCCGACCGCGCCATGTTTGCCGATGCGCACGGCAACGTCGTCAACGGCGACGCCGTCCTGCTGCTCGCGGCCCGCGACCTCGCCGAGCGAGGAATGCTGCCCAACTCCACGGTCGTCGCGACGACGATGTCCAACATGGGCCTGGAAGCCGCATTGAAGCGTTCCAACATAAAAATGCTGCGCGCTCCCGTCGGCGACAAGTACGTCCTCGAGCAGATGCTGGCCACCGGAGCGGCGCTGGGAGGAGAACAGTCCGGCCACATCCTCTTCACTGGCCGCTCCACCACCGGCGACGGCCTGCTCACCGCGCTGCTGCTGCTGGACATTATTCATCGCGCGGGTAAGACGCTGGCCCAGCTCACCGCCGACCTCAAGACCTTTCCGCAGATCATCGTCAACGTGAAGGTTCGCGAGAAGCGCCCGCTCGACCAGATTCCCACTGTCGCCGCCGCCATCGCTGCCGCCGAGGCCGCGCTGGCCGATTCAGGCCGCGTCGTCATCCGCTACTCCGGCACCGAAGCGCTGGCACGCGTCATGATCGAGGCTGAATCCGAAGCCCTCATGCAGCAGCACGCCAACGCCATCGCCAACGCCATCCGCAGCGAACTCGGCGTGTGACGCCTGCGATAGCTCGCAATGATTTCGAAGAAAGTTCTGAGAACCTGTTTAATAACTGCCTTTCGCACTGATACTTTACGAATTGTCATTCTGAGCGCAGCGAAGAATCCCCGCATTTCGTCGTTGTTTGTTTCACCACGGAGATCGAACCTCGTAGTATTTAAACAGGTTCTGAGACGCGCCATGAGTAACGGAAGATCCAAAGCCGAAGCTGCCCAATCCACGCACGGTCTCGCGCTTGCGCCCGTGCCGCGGCGCTCCCGCGACCTGCTGAAGCTTACGCCATTTCCCATCCATCCCTTCGACCAGATGCACGGCGTGGACACCAGCGGCCTGGTTCCCGCCAAACACCTTGTCACGGGCCATGCCAACGACGAGCACATCACGGCGTACTACGGCGTTGCGCCCAGCATCCTGCGCGCTCTGATCGGGCGCTGGCGCGAGACGCTGCCTCCGTACCCCATCGAGCGCTACACCTTCGTCGACGTGGGCGCGGGCAAGGGCCGCGGATTGATGGTTGCCAGCGAGTACAGATTTCGCAACGTCGTCGGCATCGAGCTGAACCCCGAGATGGCCGCCATCGCGCGGCAGAATGTGGAGCACTGGACGCGCGCCCACCGCGAGGACCCAACCGCCGCGCGACTGGCCCCCATCGAGCTATTCGAGCAGGACGCGCTGGAGTACGATCTGCCAGCGACGCCCGCCCTGCTCTTCCTCTTTCACCCCTTCGAGGCGCCGGTGCTGAAGCAGCTTCTGCGCCGCATCGAGACGCGGTTCGCCCAGCGGCCCGGCGCGCTGGATCTGCTCTACGTCAACGCCGAGTGCGCCAACGTGATCGATCGCAACCCAGCCTTCACGCAGCTCTTTCTGGAGAACGTCCCCATGTCTCCGGAGGACCATGCCGCGGACCGCGAAGCCATCGCGCGGCAGAAGGAGTACGGCTCCACGGGCGACGAGGAGTGTGCCATCTATCGCTACACAGGTCGCTCGAAAGGCCCTATCTTCGACCCAGCTGCGTAACGGGCTACTGCTTCAGACGCACGATCAGGCCACGCTCGTCGCCCTCGCCGTGCTCCATGTAGATTTCGCCGGCGGAGCGCTTCACAATGCTCTCGAAGCGCTCTCCCCACTCCACCAACAGCAGCGAATCCGGGTAGCTTGCCATCTCGTCGATGCCGAGGACGGCGATCTGCTCCTCCGTCTCCAGGCGGTAGAGATCAAGATGAAAGAGCCGGACGGAGGCCCCGGCGTACTCGTGGACGATGGTGAAGGTCGGGCTGGTCACCTCATCCTCGGTGGCCGCGCCGAGGGCCGCGGCGATTCCCTTTACCAGCGTGGTCTTGCCTGCGCCCACCTCGCCGCGCAGAATCACCAGCAACGGCGGATGCAGCATCGCGGCGATGCGCTCGCCAAGCGCCAGCGTCTCCTCCACCGAGCGCGTCTTGAATCTCTTTTCCCTCATCGTCCTCCGCCTTCGTTGATGCAGTTTGGCCACGAGTAGCTATCGATGCCAGATGACATCGCGCGAGTTCTCAAATGCAATTTCATCAACATCATCTGGTACGGCAATCTCCAAGTGGAAATCACCCGCTCTCCTGCCATCGCGAGCAAGTCCCTCTCTGACCACGACAATAATGCAATGTTTTTTACGGTGTTGCCTAACACTGTACACTGCAAGTGAACTACTCTTGAGTCCCCCATCAATACTTACGTTTGTAAGGCTCCCAGAAGTAGAGCTTGTGATCTTCAGATCGATAAAACGATCATGCGGGACGGGAGTGCCGTATGTCCACGCGAAGAGAGCGACAGCTGCTGCAATCAACGTCGTAAGCAAAAACGCACATAAGATTATCTTCAACGCAGATACGATTATCTTCCCCGCTTGCATATGTCCGCCTCATTACGCTAAAGCCTGTTATTAACCTTTACTTATTCAGCCCGCAGATCCAGGTCAGGCCATCGGCGTCCTTCGCGCGATAGCGGAAGGCATCCGACAGATGCGCCAGCGTGTCGGTGGCGAGAACCGTGTGCTCGTCCATCGCATGAGCAGCGAAGTCCGCAGCGAGTCCGTGCAGCGCGACCGCGGCCTCCACCGCGCGGGCCACGTCCTGCGGGAACTGGGCCAGCATCGCGGCGATGATTCCGGTCAGAATGTCTCCGCTGCCTCCCTTGGCCAGGGCCGGGTTGCCGCTGGTATTCACTGCAATTCGTCCGTCTGGATGGGCTATAAGCGTGCGCCAGCCCTTCAGCACCAGGGTCAGCTTGTGTTGGGTGGCAAAGCTGCGCGCGAGGTTGACCCGGTCCGCTTCGACCTGGGCGATGGTCAGGCCGGTCAGGCGAGCCATCTCGCCGGGATGCGGCGTGAGAACCAGCGTGCGCGGCTTGCCCTTCGCATCGTTCGCTGCCGCCGCGCGCCTCAGCAACTCGGTTCTGCCGGCAAAGGCGTTGAGCGCATCGGCGTCGAGCACCATCGGCAGCGAAACACGCTCCACAAATCCGCGCACAAACTCCTGCGTCGTCTTCGCCTGACCAAGCCCAGGCCCAATCCCCACCACCGAAATACCCTTCAGCAGATTTGCCAGCGCCTCTTCTTCAAGCTGCGCCAGCGACAACCCTGTTCCCTGTTCCCTGTTCCCTGTTCCCTCTGCCAACGGTTTGAGCATCAGCTCCGGTGCAACTCCGGCGACCAGTTCCAGAATGCTCTTTGGCACTGCCGCTGTCACCAGTCCCGCGCCCGCGCGCAGCGCGGCCAGCGCGGCCATCGAGGGCGCGCCGGCAGTCCCATAGCTTCCGCCGACCACCAGCACATGGCCATACATTCCTTTGTTGGCATTCACCTCGCGCGGCTGTTCCGCGATTGGTTTCGACGCGCCTGCCCAGCTCAAGTTGGCGGCAGAGACAATCGCCTCGGCGGGCGATCCAATCTCCGCAACGACGACCGGGCCAAACGTCGAGTGCGTCATGTGCCCAAAGACGTGCGCCATCTTGGGACGGGTAAATGTAACCACCGCATCGGCGCGAAACGCATCCGGCGCAGTCTGCGCGGTTGAGTCGGCGTCCCATCCTGAGGGCAGATCGACCGCAACCACCGGCGCATCCGACTTCGCCGCCAACTCCCGCAGCGCCGCAGCCAGTCGTCGCAACGGAGGCCGAAATCCGGTGCCCGCCACCGCATCAACAAACAACTCCGTATTGCCCAGCGTGCCCCACAACTCGCGCAGTGCTGCCTCATCCGCAACTTCATCGAGGATCGCCGACGAAGCTTCTTCCTGCATCCGCTCTAAAGCGCTCGCCGCCTCGCCCTTCACTTCATGCGCCTGACCGAGCAGGACAACACGAACCATTACCTTCGCCTTTGCGAGCACGCGCGCCACGACGAACCCATCGCCGCCGTTGTTTCCCTTGCCACAGAGCACGACTACGCGACGCGACGCCGGATAGCGCCGCAGGCAGAAGCGCGCGACGGCCGTGCCTGCGTTCTCCATCAACTCCGCCAGCGGCACGCCGAACTGCTCCGCCGTGCGCCGGTCCGCCGCGCCCATCTCCGCCGAGGTCAAAATCTCCATCTGTCCCTTCTACGCGCATTGGGGCGCAACGCCAAGCCCATCCGCGGACCGGTCCTGAAGCTCACCCCTCATCGCTCATTCGCCGGTGCATCCGGTGGCGTCTTTTCTCCCTGCGCAGCCGTCTGAAAGGAATGATCTCTCCGCGCCTCTCTACACTCACAGCATTCACCCTCGCATTCGCCCTGATGCCGCTTCCATTCGCCTGCGTTGCGCAGACCAAACCAGGCGACCCGATGCCGCCAAAGACTTGGGTGGATAAGGATACGGGGCACCGCGTATGGCGGCTCAGCGACGAGGCGAACTCCGGCGGCTTCTACTTCAACATCAACGGCTTTACGCCTGACGGCAAGCAGATGGTCTACACCGCTCCGGACGGCCTCCATGTGCTGGACATGGCCACCCGCGCGACCAAGTTGCTGGTGGCCAACCCGCCTGGCGTAGCCGATGCAACCGGCGTCGTCCCGGGCGTCCTCCATGCCCTCGTCGTCGGACACAAGACCAATAGCGTCTTCTACACCTCAACCAACGACGCCGGCGTCACGTCGATCTACAAGGCCGACACCAACACCGGCGCCGTGCGCAAGCTGATCGACATGCCTAAACTGCCGAACACATCCGGGATGAGCGTGGTCAGCGTCAACGCGGACGAAACCCTCATCGCCGGCACCTACATCGAGGGCGAGCACAGCAACGAGCTATACGGATCGAACATCCCGGCTCCCATACAGCCCGCCGGGGCAACGGATAACCGTATTGGAAGCGCGGCCCAGGGACCGCACTATCAGCCGGCCAATAAGGGTCAGATGATGGCAGCCAGGCTCGCGGCCAAGCTGCCTCTGGTGCTGTTTACCATCCGCCTGGAGCCGGGACCGAACGGCGCGAAGGCGGGCGATCTCAAACCTCTCCTCCACTCCACCGACTGGGTCAACCACCTGCTGTTCTCGCCCAGCGATCCGGAGCTGCTGATGTACTGCCATGAAGGTTCGTGGGGGCAAGTAGACCGCATCTGGATGATCCATACCGACGGCACACACAACACGCTCATCCACAAACGCACCATGGCCAATGAGATTGCGGGCCATGAGTTCTGGGGGCTGGACGGCGAGACCATCTGGTACGACTGGCAGTTCCCGGCGGGCGAGGACTTCTTCCTGGCGGGCTACGACTTGAAGACCGGTAAGCGGACGGCGTTGCACATGCAGCGCGACGACTGGTCGATCCACTTCAACCTGACCAAGGACCTCGACCTGTACTGCGGCGATGGCGGCGATCCAGGGCAGGTTGCCCATGCGAAGGATGGCGAGTGGATCGAGCTATTCCATCCGGTGATCCGTACACCTGGCGCGGCGCAGTTGAATGGGCCGGACTTCTGGCAGCCGGGCGTGCTGCGTCCCGAGCACCTGGTGAACATGTCGCGCCATAACTATCGCGAGGAGCCGAATGTGCGCTTCTCGCCGGATAAGACGCTGGTTCTCTTCACTGGCAACATGTTTGGGCCGAGCTACCTCTTCGGCGTGGAAGTGGCGAAGGCGGACAATCCGCCCGCCGCCGATGTTGTCTCGACCCCGGAGCTTGCAAAGCGGTTCAACCCGGTCGCTCCTCCGAGTCCGGGCAATCGGACGCCTGCGGCTCCGGTGGCTCCTGTAGCTCCGCCGCCCGCGCGCTGAGCCGGTCGAGCGGTTTTGATTACGAAAGCAATGAGCGCAGGGTGGTTTTTCCTTGAGGAAAACCACCCTGCACTTTTTATTGCGCGATCGCAGGTCCGGTGAAGCCGCCCTCGCGTGGCCACGCTTGGCACAAAAGTTGCATCGTCATAGCGAAAGTGGCATGGTGCTCCGCGGCCGGCACTGAGTAGCGTTGAGTCAGGAGATTATCCCATGACCCTGCGCCCTCGTGCGTTTCTTCCGCTCTCTATGCTTGCGTTGCCGCTTGCCTTGTCGCTTACGGCCTGCAACAAGGTGCAATCCCTCTCGATCGTTCCCGGTCCCGGAATTGAGGTTTTGACCGCCGCTGGCCAGACGGCGCAGTACACGGCGTATGCACAGGAACAGATGGGATCGGGACCCACGACGACGGCCAACGTTACCAACTCCGTGACCTGGTCGACCAGCAACCCGAATATTGCCACCATCAACTCCTCAGGACTGGCGACGGCGGTGGGAGCTGGATATGCCGAGATTACGGCAGTGGCATCCGATGGAGCGATTGCGTCCTCTGACCTGACGGTGAATATCCCCGGAACCACCACTGGCTCAACGGGGAACAATGTTGTTTCGATCTCTGTCATTCCAGGCACGCAATCGGTTGCTTCTCCGACGCAAACCAGTCAATTCCTCGCCATCGGAACCACTTCATCGGGGGCCACGGAGAACCTGACCAACAATGTGACCTGGAACTCAAGCAGCGCACAGATTGCCACCGTCAACTCCGCCGGACTTGCCACGGCGGTGGGTCAGGGAACCACGACGATTACCGTCCTCTACGCAAACTCCACGGGCGGCACCGTGGTGACGGGGACAGCCACCTTCACCGTGTCGGGCGGAACGACCGAGAAGTACACTGCGGTAAGCATCACACCGGGATCTCAGGCGCTGTCGGCATCGGGTCAAACTGGTCAATTTGTTGCGCTGGGCACCTCCGGAAGCACCGGCCTGCAGACGGATGTCACCAACTCGCCCCAGATCAAGTGGAGTTCCAGCATCCCAACCATTGCTTCCGTCAGTGCGTCCGGGCTAGCTGCTGGCATAAGCGCGGGGTCCACCACCATCACGGCGGAGTTGACGAACCCCGACGGCAGCGTGGTGTCAGGAAGCGCGACCATCACGGTTTCCCTTACCGCCGCGCCGGAGCCTCTGCTTTCGCTCACGATTATTCCCAGCACCCTCACTGTACTCAACCTAAAGGGACAGGGACAATTTCTGGCCATCGGAACCTACTCGACCGCTCCGTACACCAGAGATCTGACCAACGACAAAAACCTCGTCTGGCTCTCTTCCTTTCCGAATGACTTCACCGTCAACAGCAACACTAGTGGGGGTACAGGTGCTACCGCTGGTGTCGTCACCGCTTACGCAAGTGGAGGCGCCACAATCATTGCGGAGGTCACCAATCCAGGGGACGGCACAATCCAGACGGCCACGGCGACGTTCAATTGTCCGCTTGTGCTGCCCAATCCCAACGGCAACCCGCCAACCCCAGGCTCCTGCTATCCCGGTTCCGAGGGAGCATCCCTGCTTTCAACTCTCACCGTTTATAACGAAGGTTTGAACAGCACCAATCCGATCACTTCCAATTGGCTCATTACTGCTTCGTCGGCCACGAATACGCCGAACGTGATCCACTGCGGCCCAGGCTGGGCCGCGAATGGAGGGGCTGGCGGCTCGGTCTGCACGGCAACCTATCCCGTGGGTACGACCGTGACCTTGACGGCACCTGCTCAGGCGGGCGTCGCCTTCGGCGGATGGTCCTACAATTGCGCGCAGACATTGCCCGTTCTGCCCGCCCCCCCCAGTGCAACCGGACCCAATACATGCACGGTAACGCTGACCGCTGACGAAACCGTGGGAGCTATCTTCAATTAGCCGCTTCACGCTACAAATCGCGGCTTAAACATAAAGGCGGGTCATGCGAACCATCGCACATTGGCCCGCCTTTATTTGTGCAAGAGTCAGAACTTGTGAAACATGAAAAACGCCCCGGCCACCAGGCACCCGGCTGCCACGGCGTGGTTCCAGTGCAGCCTGTCGCCGAAGTAAAACACCGTGAAGACGCCAAAAACGCTCAGCGTAATCACCTCCTGGATCACCTTGAGCTGCTCCGGCGAGTAGACCTCGGAGCCCAGCCGGTTGGCCGGAACCTGCAGGCAGTACTCGAAGAGCGCAATCGACCAGCTCACCAGAATCACCTTCCACAACGCCACTCCCTTGAACTTCAGGTGGCCATACCACGCGAAGGTCATAAAGATGTTCGACCCAATCAGCAACACTATCGGCCACACGCGAGCGCCCATCGATCTCCTTTCTGAATTGCACGAAAAATTACACCTGAAAAGCCATAAGATGCTTCTAGTATGACTCTCACAGCAAACCTCGCCCGCATTCGCCAACAGATCGCCGAGGCCTGCCGCCGCGCCCACCGTTCGGAGCCGGATGTCGCGCTGATGGCGGTCACCAAGACGCACTCCGCCGAGACCGTGATGGAGGCCTACGCCGCCGGTCTGCGCCTCTTCGGAGAAAACCGCGTGCAGGAGTGGCAGGAGAAACTTCCTGCGTTCGAACACCTCTTCCGTGTCACGCTGAACGGAGCTTCCAGTGACCAGCGAAGCAGTTATTCGCAGGCCGCGCGAACCGTTTCGCCGTCCGCGCAGGACCCGGACGCCGAGTTCCACCTGATCGGGCCGCTGCAGTCCAACAAGACCGCCCGCGCCGTGGAACTCTTCCACGCCATTGATGCGGTCGATTCGCTGAAGATCGCCACCCGCCTCGATGCTGCCGCGCGCGCGCTAGGCAAGCGGCTCCCCATTCTCATCGAGGTCAAGCTCAGCCACGAGGAGTCCAAGCACGGCGTCGCGCCCGCCGGGCTTCCGGCGCTGCTCGCGGCCCTCGCGCCGCTCGAAAATCTTGTCCTTTCCGGCCTGATGACGGTGCCTCCGTGGGCCGACGATCCCGAGCAATCGCGCGTTTATTTCCGCGAACTTCGCCGCCTGCGCGACGCGTCGCTGGCCGCGTGCCCTATGCTCACCCAGCTCTCGATGGGCATGTCCCACGATTTTGGAGTTGCGATCGAGGAGGGAAGCACCTGCATCCGCATCGGCACTGCGCTCTTCGGCATACGCCAGATCCCGGCAGGAGCGCTCCGCTCAGAATGATGGGTGGGGGGGAGAGAACCAGGGCAAGCGACGGAGGGTATTGCCGGCTACTCGATGCCGGTAAACATCGCGACCGCACAGGGTGCGATCACCATTCCGACAAAGAGCGCGGCAATCAGAAGGCTGTGCATCGAGAGTTCCCCCTGCTCTGCCGCAGCGTGTGGTAGCGCTGCCGACCCTTCCAGAATCGGCCCATCGGGGCATCTTGCCCATTCCACTTCAGCCATCCTGCTATTGCACTTCTGTGTTAGGGTGCGTTCTGGGCAGATCGCCGCAGGGCAATCGCATGAATCGAAATATCTTTCTGCAATTTTCCCGCAAATCTCCCAGCAAATTCGCGCGTCAAGCCCCCCTGCTCCCTCCGAAAGACAAAACCGTGAGTTTATCCGCAGCCTGTATAGCAAAACCGAAGCTGCTCTAGGTTGTCTTGCGCGGCTTCTGCACCATCAGATTGACCGGCACAATGGCCCCGGTGGGGGTGGTCAGATTGGGCGCCAGGGTCGATGAATCGGTCAGCGTGCCGCGGGTGATGAGGTGGACGAGGTTGTCTCCCGAAGTGGCGGCATAAAAAGTGGAGTTGTCCGCGCTGACGACGCCCGCGATGGGAGCCGTTGCTGAGCCTGAGAGCTTGATGTAGGTGGTCTGTCCCGGTCCGCTTGCCGCCGGAGCGTATGCCGGAAGGACTCCGCCGGAGCCGGTGTAGGTGATGAAGGCGAGCGTCGAGTCCGGGGTTGGCCAGACCCCGGTAATGGCAGTCGCCGTGAGCGGACTCAGCGAGGTGGTGGTGAGCGTGTCGGAGAAGCTCAGCGTGCCGGTGAGGGGGCATGCCTGCGGAGTCGGCGGATTGGTATTGGGCTGCGTGGGAAGAGTGATCCGCAGATCGCTCAGGGTGGGCGTTGGCGTCACGCTGGCACCGATCACATGCATTCCGTCGTTGGTTGCGGCGAGGCGGTCGGTGATTGCCGGGGAGCTGTCGGCGGGCGGATAGAAGACATTGGCCTCGTTGGTCGGCGTGGTTGGGGAACTCACCGCGCAGTAGCTGCGCGCCGTGGTGGTTGGGCCGGCAAAGTAGGCCCCAACGGCGGGCACCGTGATGGCTACGTCGGTCACCGGCGTTCCGGCCGATGTTGCGGGAGCGATGCTGGTCCAGCCGGAATTGGTTGAGTACACCAGCAACTGATTGCCGGCGGTGATGTAGACGGTCTGGCTGTCTGGGGCGAACTCGGCGTGCGTAGCCACGCCGCCGTAGGTGGAAACGACTCCCCCGGACGAATTCTCCAATGAGATGATCTGCCGCACCGGATCGCTGAGGACGAGGATGTCTCCGTTGGGCGAGACGGTGAGCACGTTGCCCGGCGAGGAAGGGTCCGTGCGCGTGATGCTCAGCGTGTTGACGGCATTGACTACCATCAGCGCCGTCGAGCTGCCCATGTAGATGGTGGAGCCGTCATTACTGATGACCATGGAGTTGGGCACATAGGGCAACAGGTAGGGCTGCCCCAGCACGGAGGTCGTGAAGTCGATCTGCACCATGTACTGGGACTGCGTGCTGGCCATATAGAGGACGGTGCTGTTGGTGCCGGGAGCGGTGATATTGACCGAATTCGATGTGACAGGTTTGCCGTTGCCGAAGAGGCCGATCTGGTTGTACGACGACATATTGCAATTGGGCGGCTGGCAGACCACGGAGATGGAGGCGTCACCGGCCAGGGGCGGGGTCACCGTACCACCCTGGCTGGCTGGAATTGTGGTGGGCGCGGTTGACACATACTCCAGGTTCAACCCGGTCAGGGTCACGTTATTGATGTCAACGGCGGTGGCGACCAGCGCCTGCGGGTTGTTCTGGTTGACCACGACGGGATTGGCCGTTGAGCCGGGTGTTGTGAGGGTGATCGACACGGGCGGACAGGTGGAGAAGACGCCCGCCGAACTGGCTGCGTTGGATATATTCGCGGAGATCAGCACCGATCCGGGTTGGTTCGCCGTGGCCACGCCATTCTGGTCGATGCTGACGACGGGCGAGATTGCCGTGGTGGACGAGGCCCCCTGCGCGCTTAATTGCAGATGCCCCGCCAGGCAACTGATGTTGGTCTGGTTGGCGCCGGTTCCGGCGTAGACCCGCGCGACAAGCTGGGCGGTCGATCCCTGCGAGAGGCAGGAGGTGGCCAGATAGGGCTTCGCGGTGACCGCGCCTGTCGTGGCCAGCGGGCAGCAGGCGGTGGTGGGATCGGTCGTGCAGTTGGACGACGGACCTCCCAGCACAATGCTGGTAACCACGGGATGCACGAAGATCGGGATGGGATTGCTGGTGACGCCGTTGAAGCCTGCCGAGACATAGGCGACGCCCGACTTATTGGTGGCGGTGCAGTAGGTGAAGTCGGGAATGCCGCCGCCGGAGTTGCGGTTCCACGCTCCCGCGCAGAGCCGGCCGGTGGTCGGCTGTACGTCCGCGATGTCGGTGGGGACGGTGAAGCCGTAGGTGTATGCCCCCACCGAGACGCTCGAGCCGTTGCAGTCAGTGGTTGTAGGCCCCTGGAGCTGTCCGATCTCCGCGTAGTTCAGCGAGATTCCATAGGTGATGGGCTGCAACGTGATGGTGGCGGCCTGGGTCGTGGTCATGCCGGAGTCGCCGCGATTGCAGAAGGAAGGCGCGAGATTGTGCGCGCAGCCCGAGATCGAGACACCGAATGGAATCGACGACAGAAGCAGAACAGACAACGTGACAAACCGACGCATTAAACCTCCCCGTCCAACTGGAACCAGAGCTGAACGGTCTCACCGCAGACGCTAGTTACACTTACATCCCAGTGTAGAAGCTGCGCAGACGGGACGCAAATAACCAACGAGGATTTGACGCTCCGGGCGCGCGCTGGAAAGCAGTTGCGCAAGCGTGGCTACTTTGGCGGCATCTGGGCCTGGAACCAGCCGATGGTGCGGCGCAGCAGGTCGCGCTGGTGGGCTGGATCGACGAAGTGGTGGCCTTCGCCGGGATAAACCACAAGCTGCGCGGGAACTCCCACAGCGCGCAGCGCGTGCCAGAACTCGAAGCTCTGCGGCGCGGGACATTCGCCGTCACGGTCGCCCACCAGCAGCAGGGTGGGTGTTTTGACGTTCTTTATGAAGTTGATAGGGGAGGACCTGGCGTAGACCGCCGGGTCGTCGTAGACGGATGCGCCAAAGAATGGGAGCATCCACTGGTCGATGGAGTTTTCGCCGTAGTAGCTTTGCCAGTTGGCGAGGCCCGCGCCGGCGACCGCGGCCCGGAAGCGCGTGGTCTGGGTGACGGCGAACATGGTCATGAAGCCGCCGTAGCTCCAGCCGGTGATGCCTTCGCGCGAACTGTCGATGGGAAAGCGCTTTTCGAGCAGGTCAATACCGGCGAGGATGTCGCGCAGATCGCCGCCGCCGAAGTCCTTGACGTTGGCCTGGGTGAAGCGTTCGCCCTGGCCGAAGCTGCCGCGCGGGTTGGGATAGAAGACGAAGTAGCCGAGCGCGGAGAAGGGCGCTGCGCCGTAGGTCGCACTCGGCCAGCGCGGCGTCAGTGCGCTCGACGGACCGCCGTGGACGCTGACGACGAGCGGATATTTTTTCGATGGATCGTACTTCGCGGGATAGAGCAGCCAGCCCTGGATGGGAAGGCCGTCGCTGGTGTAGTCGATGGATTCGGCCTTGCCCCATGCGGGCTGGATGGCATCATTGAGGTGGGTGATCTGCTTGAGGTTGTCGGAGGGGCCGGCCCAGACCTCGGGTGGGCGCGCGAAGGACTGGCGGATGAGAGCGATGTTGGGCGAGTGGCTGGCGAGGGAGACGCTCATCGAATCGTCGCCGGAGTAGATCGTCTCGGGAAAGGTGAAGTCGAGGCCGGGAACGTCCCTGCCGGTGGCGAGGTCGAGCGCGGCGATGCGGCTGCCGCCGCCGAAGTGCTCGGAGATGCCTATGTCATGGTCGTCCAGCCAGGCGATGTAAGCAGGCGAGGCGGTGCGGTTCGGGGTTATATTCTTTGGCTCGTCGCCTGGCTTGAGGCCGGTTGAAGGAATGATGTAGATGTCGCCGCCGGTTGAGCCCTGATCGGACATGAGGCCGCCGATGAAAGCGATCTGCTTGCCGTCGGGCGAGAAGCGCGGGACGGCGATCTGGAGGCCGTGGAGTGGGCCGGATACTTTTTCGGGATTAAGAATGAGAGCCGGGCCTAAGAGTCCACCACCGACACCTAATATCATTCCCGGCGGTGTGTTTTTGTAGACACTATCCCGATATTCCTTGCTTTGCGCTGGGCCGGCCCCGACCGAGATGACATAGAGGTGAGCCACCCACCAGTTGTTTTCGCCGGGTGGAACGGCTGCAACGAAGACGATTTGACTTGAATTTGGAGACCAACTGAATTCGTAGGCGTGCAGATTCTCGCGTGTCACAAAACGAAAAGCGCTCGACGCAAGCTCTACGGCGGCTACGCGCTGGACCTCGACGTTGTCTTCGCCGATGACGCCGTTCCAGGGCTTCATGGCGGCAAGCGCGCCAGCGGAGCGGGTGGCGTTCTCGACGTAGAGGAAGGCGATGGATTTGCCGTCGGGCGACCACTGGAGCGAGCTGACTTCGCCATGCAGATGGCTCACCTGCTTCATTGCATTGGCGGCGAGAGTCCAGACGAAGATGTTCTGCTGCGCGGAGGGCTGATACTTTCCGTTGCTGGCATTTTGGCCGCTGGCACTTCCGCCACTGTCATTTTGGCTACTGTCGGAGCAGTTAGAGAGGAAAGCGAGCTGCGAGCCGTCGGGCGACCAGGCGGGATGCGATGCGGTGCAGGCACCGGGCTTGCTGCGCGTCGCGTCGGCGATGGTGTCTGGAGCGAGGACGCGGTCCTGCGCGGCGGGCTGGGACGGTCCGGCAGGAGCGATGCGTGTGAGGTGCAGCTCTGAGCCATGCTCTATGTGGAACGTCCAGGCTACTGTGTTGCCGTCGGGCGAGATGGCGGCGAAGGTTGGCGTGCGGACGCGATCGAGAGAATCGAGCAGCCAGGCGAGGCGCGCGTCGGTCGCGCTGGCGGCCGAGGCTGGAGCAACCTGCGCGGAGGCTGCCGGATGCAGGCAGAGTACGGCAGTGACAGCGGCGAGAAAGAGACGGAAGGAGGAGCAACGCTTCAGCAAATCCATAGGGAAAGGCTAGCAGGACTCGCGGCGCAGTGCAGCGCGGACAGGTCGAGCGGATTCCATCCCACTCATCGCGATGGACCTGCGAAGGATGGGGCACCAGGCGAAATACGGAGATTCTGGCTTCGCCAGAATGACGAACGTAGTTTTACGGGCACTATATCAACAGGAAAACCGCTCTAATGGCCGGGGAGGAGGAGCTGGCGGGTGTGGATGGTGGATTGAGTCTCGGGGACGCCCCCGTCGTTGACCTCGACCTCGGTGGGCGTGCCGGCGAAGACGATGCGCGTGGAGGCGCTGGAGCGGCCAGGAATGCGCAGGCGCTGGGTCTCGGATGCGGAGGTGGAGCGGACGGTGACGGGGACCTCGGCTGCGGCGAAGCCGTCGTTGCGGACCTCGACGGCGACCAGCCATCCGGAGGGCAGGCCGGCGCGCGAGGTGAGCTGGCTGGGGGTGACGCTGACGATGGAGAGATCGGGCAGGCCTCGGTCGCGGTAGACCCAGTCGTCGAAGAACCAGCGGAGGTCTTTATGGGAGGAGTTCTCCAGCGTGCGCTGGAGGCCAATGGGGTCGCGGTCGAGGCGCGGGTCGAGGCGGTAGGCTTGCAGGGCCTGCTTGAGCGCGTCGTCGCCGACGATGGAGCGGAGCATCCACCAGACAGCGACGGCCTTGGTGCGGTAGAAGATGTCGCTGGTGGCGGCGGCGAGGCTCTGGCCTGCGGGGCTGAGAGTGGAGTCTGGAAGTTCCGGCTCGGCGAGGGCGAGAGAGCGGGCTGCGTCCTGAAGTTCGGCCAGCGCGGCGGCGCGGCCTGCGGTGCGCTCGGTCCAGAGCACGGAGAGGAACTGGGCGAGTCCCTCGTCGATCCAGGGGTGGGCGGAGCGAATCCAGACGTGGGTGAGGGAGTGGGCAAGCGCGGGGGCGAGGGTTGCGGGCTCGTCGGCACGCATAGGCAGGACGAGGAGGGCGTCGTCCTCGAAGGGCTGGCCGGGATGGTCGAGGATGGTGAGCGTGGAGAGCGGCTGAGCGCCGAGCCAGTCGGTGACGAGCGGCTCGACCAGTGCGGCGGCGGCGGCGTAGGCGGGAAGCGCATCGTAGTGATCCGTGACGGCGGCGATGAGGGCGGGGTTGGCAGGCGTTCCGGTCTGGCTGGCGGGATGGCCGGTGACGAAGAGGCTGGGCGAGCGGAAGCCGAGTAGCTGGGCGTCGAAGGCGGCGGTGGCGACGCCGGGAGACTCGGCCGCGGGGAGGTTGGCGTTGTCGCTGATGGCGGCGAGCGGCTGGCGGAGGCCGCAGAAGAAGGATGCGTCGGGCGGGTCGCCTGTGTACTCGACGGCGAGGCGGAGGCGGATGGTTGCGGCGGACTGGCGGAGGCGGGCGAGGCCGACGGATTGGAAGAGCTTGGCGCCGTCGCCGAGGAAGACGGGCGGCGCGGAGGCGGGGAGCCAGAGGACGTTTCCGAATCCGCGCAGTGCGGTGAGCGAGGGCGCGATGGAGTCCCAGTCGGATTGGAGGGCCTGGTCGTCTGGCGCGCCGATGCGGGTGAGGCGTTCGGCCGAGGGCGGGATTGCGCCGGAGTAGAGCGCGGTGAGCGTGAGCGATGCGCCGGGGGCGAGCGGCTGCGAGAGCGGGACGACGGCTTCGGCCATCCGGCCGGTGTGATCGGCGTCGGTGTCGATGAGGTGAGTGGCGAATGGGAGCGGTGTGGTCGAGCCGCTGGCGAGGCTGCGGGCGGAGATTGCGTCCCAGTGCAGCGAGGAGGAGATCTGGAGGATGAGGCGAGTGAGCGGAGCGGAGCTGTCGTTGCGGAGGGTAAGGGCGGCGCGGACGGAGATTGCAGCGGAGGCTGGAGTGAGGTGGACGTCTAGGTCGTAGGCGATGAAGGTGAGGGCGCTGCGCTCGGCGTCGGTTACGGCGAGCGAGTCGGGTTGCACAGGCGCGGCGGGATTTGGAGAGACGGCGGGCTGAGGCTCGGCGGGCGCATCCAGATCGCGGGAGAAGAGGATCTTTGCGGGCGGCGGTGCGGGTTGGGAAGGCTGGTCGGGCGCGCCGGTTGGTGCGGACTGCGGCAGAGTGGTCTGCGACGCGGGCGGCTGCTGCGCGAGCGCGAGTCCGGCTCTCAGAGTCAGGGTCAAGAGGATGGCGATAGACGAACAACGGCGGGTCACGAGCCGAGTCCTTTGCGGGGCTTAGTGGAGGTGGCGGGCTTGGGATTCGGGATTGGCTGCGCGGGTTGGCTGCGCTGGCGCATGGCTTCGTACATGACAACGGCTCCGGCGACGGAGACATTCAGCGAGGAGACCATTCCGGCCATGGGGATGCGCAGGAGGTGGTTGCAGGTTTTTTTGACCAGATCGTGCAGACCGGCGCCCTCGCGTCCGAGGACGAGGACGCAGTCGGTGCGGAAGTCGAAATCCATATAGTCTGGAGCCCCGCGCTCGTCGAGGCCCAGCACCCAGACGTTGGCCTGCTTCATCTGCTCCAGTGCGCGGACGAGATTGGTAACGCGGGCGATTCGGACGTGTTCGGAGGCACCGGCGGAGGTCTTGGCGACGGTTGCGGAGACTGGGGCGGAGCGGCGTTCGGGCAAGATGACGCCGTCGACTCCCGCGCCATCGGCGGTGCGCAGGAGCGCGCCGAGGTTGTGCGGGTCCTCGATGCCGTCGAGGGCGAGGAAGAAGCGATGAGCGGATGTGGCCGCGTCGCTTGTGGATTTTTTTGCGGGCGAGGGTGCGAGCAGGTCTTCGATGGTGAGGAAGGCGCGCTCGCGAACCAGGGCGACGGCCCCCTGGTGGGCATCGGTGCGGGCGAGGCGGGTGAGCTGGTCGCGGGGTTCGAGGGTGAGGCGGACGTTGGCGTCGCGACAGAGCTGGGCGAGGCGCTCCAGGCGGGCGTCGCCACGCTCGCGGGAGAGCAGGACGCAGTCCAGCCGGCGCGCGCCGGAGCGGACGGCCTCCTCGACCGGGTGCAGGCCGTAAAGAACTTCCATGGAATCAGTTTACTTGTAAAAATGATCTCGCCAAAACCGGGGCCCTGGTCTTAGAATCCATAGTGAACTATTTTCGCAGCATTTTCGCCAGCGGCGTCCGCCCCGGAAGGTATCTAATTGATGCGTTTACTGACTCGCAAGGAAAAGAGCGGAGGCGACCGAGACTTTTCCCTGCGAGGTGGCGTCTCTACCTGTATGGGCAGCGCGGCGATCGCCATCTCGATGGAACAGGCGGAGCAGACCCAGCGTGAGAACGCGGCCATTGCGCACGGCCTGAAGAACCAGGACACGGAACTGCTCGACCATCTGATTGAACTATACCAGCACAGGCTGCTGCGCTACCTGATGTTTCTGACGGGCAAGCGCGAGGTGGCGGAAGACCTGTTCCAGGAGACGTGGATGCGGGTCCTTCTGCGCGGCAGCCAGTACAACGGCAAGGCGCGCTTCGACACATGGCTGTTCACTATTGCGCGGAACCTGGTGATCGACCTCTCGCGCAAGCGGACGATGGCGTCGCTGGATGAGATGAGCGAGCCGACGGACGACGGACGCGCGTTCGAGATCGCGGCCGAGGGGCCTTCGCCGCTGCAGCAGTTTGAGGGAGGCGAGGACCGCGCCGAGGTTGCCGCGGTGCTGCTGAAGCTGGAGCCGAACTACCGCGAGGTGCTGATGCTGCGCTTCCACGAGGAGATGTCGCTGGAAGAGATTGCAAGCGTGACGCGGGCTCCGCTGTCCACGGTAAAGTCGCGGCTGTATCGCGGGCTGGCCGCGCTGAAGCCGGAGATCGAGTACCTGCGCGGCATGCGCGGGATGGAGGTGACTGGATGAAGGCCTCCTTTGAACCACAATTTGATTCCCAATTTAATTCCCTGCCAGTCGATTCGGCTGCTCTTGCGTACAGTGCGCAGGACGGTATCGAACTGGGAGCGCGCGCGTGCGTGGTGAACCGCACGCACCGCGTGGTGCGCGAACGGGCCACGGCGATGAAGGCACAGCGCAGCCGGGTACGCAGCCTAGTGGCTCCGCTGATTGTCTGCTCCGTGCTGTTGCTACTGACTGGTTTTGCAATCTGGAGCGGACTTGACCAGTATCAGGCCGCAGAGGCGGCTCAGGCTGACATCAGCACGCTGGCCGCGACCGATGTCAGCAACCAGCTTTATGCGGTCCTGCTGTGGTTTGTTCCGGTGTCGATTACGCTGCTGGCAATTGTCTTGTATCGCCGCTCGCACAAGACCTCCAACGCCGAGGCGTTGCGATGACCATGCCCTGGAACCGCCAGAGATCCGACTCGAAGGCAGAACAAGACTACGGCGACAGCCTGAAGCTGCTTCCGCTCTGGTCGATCATCCTGGCCATTCTGCTCTTCGTCGGGAGTCAGTACTTCTTCGACAGCGGGACGCCGCCGCATCGGCGTCCTGGATCGTTGCCCATGCATCTGATCATGGGCTACATGACCTCGGCGGCGCTGGCCAGCTATGTGCTGTTGATAGGCTACGTCAGCCGGGACGTTCGGCGACGCAACATGCAGGCTGCGCTGTGGATACTGCTCACCGTCGTAATCCCGGGAGGGATCGGGGCCGTGGTGTATTTTCTGCTGCGCCAGCCGGTCTTGCTGCGCTGTCCGAGCTGCAACACGGAACTGGCCGCGGGGCTTCACTTCTGTCCGCAGTGCCGGTTCCAGGTGGCGCCGGTGTGCGGGCAGTGCTTCCGCGGAGTGCAGATCACCGACGCGTATTGTCCGCAGTGCGGACACAAAGTCTCGGAGGACGGCGGCCCGGCGCGGCTGCACGCCTTCAGCGACAACTAACTGCGAGTGGTAAGTGGTAAGTGATAAGTGGTAAGTTCGACTAGAGTTTTCTGACCACTTACCACTGTTCACTGACCACTACTCCTTTGCCCCTTACCGCGCTCATCATCGACGACGAACCGCTGGCCCGGCAGGAGTTGCTGTATCTGCTGCAGTCGGCGGAGGGGGTGGAGGTGGTGGCGCAGGGCTCTAACGGCATCGAGGCGGTGGAGCTGGTGCGCGCACACAAGCCGGATGTGGTCTTCCTGGACGTGCAGATGCCGGGGTTGGACGGGTTCGCGGCGCTCAAGAAAATGATCGACAAGAAGATGGGATTGCCGCAGATTGTCTTTGCGACGGCGTTCGACCAGTACGCGGTGCGCGCGTTCGAGGTCAATGCGGTCGATTATCTGCTGAAGCCGTTCGATCGCAAGCGGGTGCTGAAGACAATCGAGAAGGTGCGGGCGAGAATCGCGGGCCGTGCGGATGCGGCGGCGGATGTACCCAGCACCGACGCGCGGCTGGATGCGCTGCTGCGGTTGGTGGAGGAGCGCACGCAGCCGGCAAAGCCACACTCGGGAAAGGTGATTGTGCGTGCGCAGGGACGGCTGCTGCTGGTGGACCAGAAGGAGATATGCTTTGTGTCGATCGAAGGCGGAGCGATCAGCGTGATGACGCGCGCGGTGGAGGGCCAGTCGAACTGCCGCACGCTGGAGGAGCTGATGGAGCAGCTTGACCCGGAGGCGTTCTGGCGGGCGCACCGCTCGTTCATCGTGAACATCCAGCACATCCGCGAGGTTGTGCCGTGGTTCAAGTCCAGCTACCAGTTGCGCATGGACGACGCGAAGAAGACGGAGATCCCGGTGAGCCGGGCGCAGACCAAGCGGCTGCGCGAGCTGTTCAACCTGTGATTCGCGCGATCTTGCGGTCTACGGCATACCGAACTTGCCGAAACGGTAGACGAGGCCGATGGTGCCGAGGGTGGAATGGATCTTTCCCGAGGCGGTTGGCACGGAGCCCCATTGCTGGTATTGGCCATCGACCTTGATCGCAAGATGGTTGGTGAGGTCGTAGTCGAAGCCTGCACCGGGGGAGTAGACGTAGGTAGTGGAGACGAGGTAGGTGAAGTCGTTGAAGTTGTATCCGGGCGGTACATAATTCATCTCGCCACGCCCGAAGAGAAAGTCGCCGTAGGGATGCACGCGACGGCCCAGGAGAAAGTCCAGCCTGAGGCCACCGAGGACATCTTTCTGGGCGACGATGGCTCCCTTGTCGATGGGGTAGGTGCCGCGCAGTTCCAGGGTGGGGCGTGTGCCGTGCCAGGGGGCGAGAGCAAGGTCGATGCCGACGGTGAGGCTGAGGTCCCTGCCGCCGGCGAGGCCGGTATAGTCTCCCGACGCCGCGCCGAAGGCCGTGAGCTGAATGTCCTGGGCCGCGGTGGGCTTGGCCGACTGCGCCGCCGCAATGCGCGACAGGAAGAACGGTGCCAGCAGTAATACCAGCGTCAGGACAGTTTTGTGTTGCTTCATCTCGGTTCCGGCCCCTTGGTGTTGCGGTCCACGGGTTGTGGAAAATGGAACGCTCTCCATCTTCTCATCATGAGATGCCGATGGGGCGTAAAAATATCTTATCGGGGAATTTTGTCCTGCTCATCATAGGATTTTCGGCGATTGGGGCGAAGAATGGCTGCTATACGGGCCTCGGATTGCGCTCCTCGAACTGGCGCTGATGCCAGTAAGGGTAGGCGAGCGGGAGTTCGCTGGCGGTGTCGAGTTTGGCGATCTGTTCCGGCGTCAGACTCCAGCCAATAGTACCGAGGTTCTGGCGTAGCTGCTGCTCGTTGCGCGCGCCGACGATGACGGAGGAGACGGTGGGACGGCGCAGGAGCCAGTTGAGGGCAATCTGCGGGACGGTCTTGCCGGTCTCTTTGGCGATCTCGTCGATGGCCTCGACTACCCGATAGAGGTATTCCTCTGGAACCTGCGGGCCTTGATCGACGACTAGCTGCGACTTCAGGCGGCTGTCGGCGGGGATGCCGGTTTCGCGGCGGATCCTGCCGGTCAGGCGGCCCCAGCCGAGCGGCGACCAGATCAGCGCGCCCAGGCCCTGGTCAAGCGCCAGCGGCATCAGTTCCCACTCGTAGTCGCGGCCCACCAGCGAGTAGTAGACCTGGTGGCCGACGTACCGGCTCCAGCCATGGCGCTCGCTGACCGAGAGCGACTTCATCAGGTGCCAGCCGGAGAAGTTGGAGCAGGCGATATAGCGCACCTTGCCGTCGCGGACGAACTTGTCGAGCGTGGACAGCGTCTCTTCGACGGGCGTCGTCGCGTCGAAGCCGTGCAGGTGGTAGACGTCCACGTAGTCGGTGCCGAGGCGTTTGAGCGAGCCTTCGAGCGCCTGGGTGAGGTGGTAGCGCGAGGAGCCGACGTCGTTGGGCCCGTTGCCGAAGCGGAAGGTGGCCTTGGTGGAGAGCAGCACGTCCTCGCGGCGGAGGTGTTTGATGGCGCCGCCCAGCACGGACTCGCTCGCGCCGAAGGAGTAGATATCGGCGGTGTCGAAGAAGTTCAGCCCGGCCTCCATGCAGATGTCCACGATCTTGCGGGCTTCTTCCACGTCCGCGGCCCCCCATGCCTTGAAGAACTCGTCTTTTTGTCCGCCGAAGGTCCCGCAGCCGAAGCATAGCTCCGGCACCTTGAATCCCGACCTGCCAAGCTGTCTGTATTCCATGATGAATAGGATGCTCCTTCGTGATAAGAGGGATCAACATCCGGGTCACAGGTCCTGGGCCGAAGGATGGCTCCGCAGACACGCCTACGCCGCCGCATCCTTGACGGTCGCTGTAGAATCTAAAGTGTGATGAATCCGGCTAGAGCAGTTTCGGTGAATGCTTCCCGCGTGACGCGCTCGCGTCGCGATCAGCTCTAGCTGCGCCTATCTGCAATTCCTACGCCGCCAGTCTCTTTCTCCCTCATCGCGTGAGACAGAAGCGCGATGAATGGGGCACCCAGCCAATCTCAAATTTCTATTTCGATTTTCTTTCACGCATTGAACGCAATTTCACGCCTGAACGCAGGAGAAGACCCATGTTCGATCGGCTGGAACAACTGGAAGCGCGCTACGAAGAGCTTGGCCGGCAGATGTCCGACCCGACGCTGGTGAACGACCAGGAGAACTTTCGCAAGGTGTCGAAGGCGCATCGCGATATGGAGCCTACGGTGGAGAAGTTCCGCGAGTATCGCAAGATCAGGGACGGGATTGCAGAGGCGAAAGAGATGCTGGCCGACGCCGACCCGGATGTGAAGGCGATGGCTGAGGAAGAGATCGCCACGCTGGAGCCGCAGTTGGCACCGGTAGAGGAGGAGCTGAAGGTGATGCTGTTGCCCAAGGACCCGAACGACGAGAAGAACGTGATTCTGGAGCTGCGCGCGGGGACGGGCGGGGACGAGGCGGCGCTGTTTGTGGCCGAGGTTTTTCGGATGTACATGCGGTTTGCCGAGCAGCATAAGTGGAAGGTGGAGGTGCTCTCCGAGAGCGAGTCGGGGATTGGCAACGGGCTGAAGGACGTGACGGCGATCATCGAGGGGCACAATGTTTACTCTCAGTTGAAGTACGAGTCGGGGGTGCATCGGGTACAGCGCGTGCCGGCGACCGAGACGCAGGGGCGGGTGCATACGTCGGCGATTACGGTGGCGGTGTTGCCGGAGGCGGAGGAGGTGGACGTCAGGATCGAGCCGAAGGACCTGCGGATCGATACGTTCTGCTCGTCGGGGCCGGGCGGACAGAGCGTGAATACGACGTATTCGGCGGTGCGAATTACGCACTTGCCGACGAATACAGTGGTGAGCTGCCAGGACGAGAAGTCGCAGATCAAGAACCGCGAGAAGGGAATGCGCGTGTTGCGGGCAAGGCTGTACGAGGTGGAGAAGGAGAGGATTCACCAGATTCAGGCCAAGGACCGCAAGCAGCAGATTGGGTCGGGCGACCGGAGCGAGAAGATACGGACGTATAACTTTCCGCAGAACCGGATGACGGACCACCGGATCGGGTTGACCAACCACCAGCTTGCGCAGGTGATGGAGGGAATGCTGCAGCCGACCATCGACGCGCTGATTGCGCACGCCACGGCGGAAAAATTGAAGGCGGAGACGGCCAGTTGAGGTTGGATTCCTGCATGGGTGAACCGCTCCATCGCAGAGAATTAATAACTATGTTGACTAATTTGGATAGTGTTATACACTATTCCAATCCGCTAGGCTCGTAGGCGAGCATTATCCGCCCCCGCAAGGGGGCTTTTTAAATTTGGAGGCTACACTGTGGCCGATGTCCGAGTCGCTGTATTGGTTGATGGGGGGTTTCTTCGAACAGAAGCAAAAAGGGCGAAGAAGAAATATGCCCCTGAGCTCATCGAGCAATTTGCACTTAGATGCAAGGCTGATGACGAATCACTCTTTCGCATCTTGTATTACGATTGTGCGCTGTATTCAGGAACTGTCAAACAGCCCGTTTCTGGAGAGCGAACGGTTTTCAGGCCATCGGATGCGTGGCTGGACGAGCTTTCCTACAAAGATCTATTTGCCGTAAGACGTGGCGTCCTGAAGTTTCGCGGATTCAAGAATAAGCGAACCCTGGTTGCCTCCCCCGATATGCTTACAGATGCAGACTTTGAGCCCATCTTTGTCCAGAAAGGTGTGGATATGCGTATCGGTCTGGATATTGCGGCGTATGCGGCCAATCATGCTGTAGATAGAATTGTTTTGATATCGAACGATACAGACTGCGTGCCTGCCTTGAAATACGCTCGTCGCGCAGGACTTCAAACTGTGCTGATTGAGCCGCCCAAAGTTCGACTTGCACCCGAATTACTGGCGCACGCCGACTTTAAACGCGTCGTTCCATGGCCTTGATCTCTCAACTTTGATGAGAATAGTCGCATCGAAATAGCGTAGCGCTACTGACGAGATGCGGGGATTCTTCCCCTTCGCAAGCTCAGGGCCAGAATGACAATTCATTTCTCTCTATAGCAACAGTGAAAATGCTCTAACCGCGGCGCTTCATTCAAGCGTGGCGATGTGGCGTGGGAGGAGGACGGAGAAGGTGGTTCCCTGATGGGGGCCGCGAGGGTTGGAGCGGACCCTGATGGAGCCGATGTTTTTCTCGACGAGCTGTTTGCAGACCCATAGGCCGAGGCCGGTTCCGACCGACCCTTTGGTGGTGAAGAAGGGCTCGAAGATGCGTTTGATGGTGGCGGACGCCATGCCGCAGCCGCTGTCGGCGACGGTAATGCGGACGCGGTGGCTGGCATCGAGAGGGTCGATGGAGACAGTGGCACGCAGGACGATTCGGCTGTTCTGGCCGATGGCGTCGAGGCTGTTGGCGAGCAGGTTGGCAAGGACCTGACGCAGCTCGCCAGCGATTCCCATAACGCGGAGATCGTTGTCGCACTGCTGCTCGACCTGCGCGCCGGTGGAACGGATCTTGGCCTGGAGGAGGTTGATGACGGAGTCGAACAGGGCGGTGACGGAGTTGCTGGTGGCGGCGGAGAACTCGCGGTAGAAGCCGAGGGTCTGGCGGGTAATGTGGGCGATGCGCATCAGCTCGCCGTCCGCGATGTCCATGTACTCGAGGGCATCGGCGGGGACGCCTGGGGTGGTTCGCGCGAGGTAGAGGGTGTTCATGATGGCTTCGAGGGGGTTGTTGATCTCGTGCGCGATGCTGGCAGCGAGACGACCGGCGCTGGCCAGCATCTCGCTGCGCAGGAGGGCTTCTTCGGCCTGCTTGCGGGCTGTGTTGTCGGTGCCGATGAGTAGGTAGCCGATGATGTCTTCGTCTGCGTCGCGCAGTGCTGTGACGGAGACGATGGCCGGGATGCGGCTGCCATCCTTGCGGATATAGGTGAGTTCGTAGATGTCCTCGATGCCGCGCGAGGCCTTGAAGACGAGGGCCTCGAAGCCGGGGGGAATGGGCGTGACGAACTCGAGGCTGAGGGCGGCGGCGCGGGCGATCAGTTCTGGATGGTCGGAGAGATCGGCGGGGGTGAGCTGGTTCATCACCTCGTCGGCGGTGTAGCCCAGCATGCGCTCGGCCCCGACGTTGAAGATCTGGATGACGCCGCGGGCGTCGGTGGCGATGCTGGAGAAGTTTGCGCTGTTGAAGATGGCGCGCTGAAGCGCATCCGCCTTCAGCAGAACTTCCTTCGCACGTTCGCGCTCGTATTGCTCTGCTACCAACTTCGGGTCACCGGTTTGTTGCGCTGCTTGCCTGAACGCGTTCCATTTGATCCTCTTCCGATCGACGGGCTGCGGCTGTGCTGTATTGCTCACAACCGAGAGCGCAGCGGACGCATCGTATGTGGGTGGCGTTTGTATGGGACAATTCTTGTGAGTTGAATGTTGCAATCAAACGGAAGTTGAAGGGGAGACTATATGGATCGCAGTGCGAGTGCAGTTTGGCGTGGAAGTTTGAAGGACGGCAAGGGAACGATTTCCACGCAGAGCGGGACGCTGAAGGAGACGCAGTACGGCTTTGCGGGGCGGTTCGAGAGCGGCGTGGGGACCAATCCCGAGGAGCTGATCGCGGCGGCGCACGCGGGCTGCTTCACGATGGCGCTGAGCGCGGAGCTGGGCAACGCGGGATTCACGCCGGAGTCGATTGAGACAAGCGCGGTGGTGACGCTGGACCTGCACGGAACGCCGACAATTACGAAGATTCGACTGACGACGAAGGCGAAGGTGCCGGGGATCGACAAGGCGAAGTTCGATGAGATTGCCAATGGCGCAAAGGCGGGATGCCCGGTGTCGCGGGTGCTGGCGGCGGCGGAGATTACGCTGGACGCGACGCTGCTATAGAGTGCATTTTGCTGAAGGGACGCCCGCCGATTTGGCGGGCGTTTCTTTTTTGTGCGGACGAGAACGAACAACTGCAAGTGCGAAATACGGAGATTCTGGCTTCGCCAGAATGACGGCTTCAGGGGTGCTTCGCCAGAATGACGGCTTCAGGGGTGCTTCGCCAGAATGACGACGTCTCTTGTGCTGCGCTCAGTGGGCGTGAGAGTGGCCGTGGTGGGCGTGGGAGGCTTCGATGGGCGGTGGGGCGGAACAGCCGTTGGTGGTCTCGCAACCCATGATCTCAAACTGGATGGTGGTGTGGGTGATGTGGAAGCGGTCGCGCAGGGCAGAGTTGATGGCGTCGAGGATGGAGGCGGAGCCGGAGATGGGCATCTCGCCGATGGTGACGTGGCTCGCAAGTGCATGAGATGCCGAGCCGAGCGACCAGACGTGCAGGTCGTGGACGTCGAGGACGCCGGGGACGGCGTTGACGGCGGCGCGAATCTCGGCCAGCGAGAGAGCGCGGGGCGTGCCTTCGAGCAGGATGTTGAGCGTCTCGCGGACGATGGATGAGGAGGACCACGCGATCATTGCGGCGATGAGGAGCGAGAGGGCGGGGTCGAGCCAGAACGCGCCGGTGGCCAGGATTCCCGCGCCTCCGGCGATGACGGCGGCGGTGGAGAGCGTGTCGCCCAGCATGTGCAGGAAGACGGTGCGGATGTTGACGTCGCTGGAGGAGCGCCAGAGGAGCGCGGCGATGGCTCCGTTCATCAGGACTCCGGCGGCGGCGACGGCCATCATGATGCGCGGCTGGACGGCGACGGGCGCGACGATGCGATGGATGGCGGAGAGGGCGATCCACGCGGCGAGGACGAGGAGGGTGAGCGCGTTGACGAAGGCGGCGAGGACGCCGGCACGCTGATAGCCGAAGGTCTTCTGGTCGGTGGCGGGACGGCGCTGGAAGTAGACGGCGACAAAGGAGAGGCCGATGGCAAGCGTGTCCGAAAGGTTGTGGCCGGACTCGGAGATGAGGGCGAGGGAGTGCGCGCGCAGGCCAAAGTAGAACGTCGCCACAACGTAGCAGAGAGTGGCGGCGAGCGAGATGAGGAGGACGTGCTGCATCCTGCGCGAGTTGGCCGCGACCTGGTGCATGGGGGTAGTGTATCTTGCCGCGTCACGCGACAGCAGCATATAGGTCGGGCTTTCAGCCCTTTGTGGCTTGGCCTGGTCTTGTTCCTAGGGCTACGCCCTAGGCTGATATAGGACGCGCCTTTGGCGCTTACGACGATGCTGAATCCGATTCGATAACCAGCAGGCGATATACTGGAGATTGGCTATGAAGACGAATTTTGCTGATTCCTCAATTATTTCGCTGAAAGATCCTCTTGCTGGGACAGATGCGCTTTCCATGGGACACCCTCTCGATCTTGGAGAGGGACGCCGGGTGCGCTCGACGACGGTGCTTTGCGTGCGGCGGGGCGAGTCGGTGGTGATGGCGGCGGATGGCCAGGTAACGCTGGGCGAGACCGTGATGAAGCACTCGGCGAAGAAGATCCGGCGGCTGTATCAGGACAAGGTGCTGGCGGGATTTGCGGGATCGACGGCGGATGCGTTCTCACTGTTTGGGCGGTTTGAGACCAAGCTGGAGCAGTACGCGGGGAACCTGGGCCGCTCGGCCGTGGAGCTGGCCAAGGACTGGCGGACGGACCGGATGCTGCGCCACCTGGAGGCACTGCTGATCGTCTGCGACACGACGGCGACGTTTGTGCTGAGCGGCACGGGAGATGTGATCGAGCCGGATGATGGGATTGTGGCGATTGGGTCGGGCGGAAGCTATGCGCTGGCTTCGGCGCGCGCGCTGATGTGGAACACGGAACTGAGCGCACGGGAGATCGCGGAGAAGAGCCTCATCATCGCAGGCCAGATCTGCATTTATACCAATGACCAGTTGACGATTGAAGAGTTGAAGAAGGCGTAGGGCAGGTTCGAGGACCAAGGTTCGAGGTGGGGCTGCGGCACGGAGCATAGTCTTAGCGCGGCATGAGTGGGGACGACGAGGAAAAGGTTAGATGGCGATATTTTTACCGGGGACGGCGGACGACCAGGCTTTGGCGCTGGATGAGATGACTCCGCGCGAGATTGTGGCGGAGCTGGACAAGTATGTGGTGGGGCAGGGCGCGGCCAAGCGCGCCGTGGCGATTGCGCTGCGCGATAGGATGCGGCGGCAGAAGCTGGCGCCGGAGCTGGCCGAAGACATCATGCCCAAGAACATCATCATGATTGGGCCAACGGGCGTGGGCAAGACGGAGATTGCGCGGCGGCTGGCCAAGCTGACCAGTTCGCCGTTCATCAAGGTGGAGGCGTCGAAGTTTACCGAGGTGGGATATGTGGGGCGCGACGTGGAGTCGATTGTGCGCGACCTGGTGGAGATCGCCATCGATATGGTGCGCGAGGAGAAGATGGAGGACGTGGAAGACAAGGCGGAGTTGAACGCCGAGGACCGGCTGCTCGACCTGCTGCTGCCTCCTCCGCCAACGCAGGCGGTTGCGACTCCGGCGAAGAGTGCGGGGCCGACCGCGGTGATGATGACTCCGACCGGAATCCGCGCGATGCAGGTGATGCAGTTTACGGTGCCGGAGGATGCAGCGGGCGAGGCGGCAAGGGCGGAGGCAGACTCGGGCACAGACAAGGTAGACAAAGTCGTCGAGGAGAAGGCGCACAGCCAGGAGCAGACGAGCCACGAGCGCACGCGGGAGAAGCTGCGGCAGCAGTTCCGCGATGGAAAGCTGGATGAACGGATGGTGGAGCTGGATGTGCGCGACCGCAATCAGCCGAGCTTCGAGTTCCTCTCCACGCAGGGGCCGGAAGATATGGACATGAATATCAAGGACATGCTTCCGGGCCTGTTCGGGCAGAGGACGAAGAAGCGGAAGATGAAGGTGGCCGAGGCCTTCGAGTACCTGGTACAGGAGGAGGAGTCGCGGCTGATCGACATGGACCAGGTGACGCGGCTGGCAGTGGAGCGGGTGGAGGACTCGGGGATTGTGTTTCTGGACGAGATCGACAAGATTGCAGGGCGCGAAGCCGGGCATGGGCCGGATGTGAGCCGCGAGGGCGTGCAGCGCGACATTCTGCCGATTGTGGAAGGCACGACGGTGAATACGAAGTATGGGATGGTTTCCACCGACCACATTCTGTTCATCGCGGCGGGCGCGTTCCATGTGTCGAAGCCGAGCGACCTGATCCCGGAGCTACAGGGACGGTTCCCAATTCGCGTGGAACTGAAGTCGCTGACAGTGGAGGATTTTGTAAGGATTTTGACGGAGCCGAAGTCGTCGCTGGTGAAGCAATCGACGGCGCTGCTGGAGACCGAGGGGCTGAAGCTGGAGTTTACGCCGGAGGCGCTGGCGGAGATGGCGCAGTTCGCGTTCCGGGTGAACGAGACGACGGAGAACATCGGAGCGCGGCGGCTGCACACGATCATGGAGCGGGTGCTGGACGAGATCAGCTTCCAGGCGCCGGAACTGTTCAAGAGCCCACGGGCGGAGGCGTCGCAGGAGGGCGTGATCGCCGAGGTTGGTGTGTCTGCTCCGCTGACCGGCGAGGTGCAGAAGCCCTCGCCTCCGCTGCCGGTGATCGAGCGGAAAAAGGACGATGGAACGGTGGAGAAGGTGATCGTGGTCGATCCGGAGTATGTGAAGCAGCAGGTCTCGTCTATTGTGAAGGACCAGGACTTGAGCCGGTATATTTTGTAACTTGCGTGTAGATGGACATAAAAAGCGCGGTCTGCGTGGGCCGCGCTTTTATTGCAAGCCGAGTCGATTCGAGCAGTTTCAGCGATGGTGTAGAGTATCGCGCAGCGAGCAAAATGCGGGGATTCTTCGCTGCGCTCAGAATGACAATCTCAAGAGGCACTGCACTCAGATGGGATGAAGAGGGGCGTACCTTCCTGGTACGTGCTCGAAGCACAGATATTCCATCCGGAGGAAGGTACGCCATGAAGACCTATACCCATGCATGCGTCAACA
>Ga0224530_1000352_pt1 | contig 31185 bp, 22 predicted proteins | sample CBST75metaG_FD_179873 | JGI IMG/M metagenome (GOLD analysis project Ga0224530, IMG submission 179873) | Peat soil microbial communities from Stordalen Mire, Sweden - C.B.S.T75 | ecosystem: Environmental > Terrestrial > Soil > Wetlands > Peat | place: Sweden: Norrbotten County, Stordalen Mire...
TCGATGCGAACAGCGCATTCCATGGCAATTTCGACACCAGCGCGTTCGTCACATCGAACAATACTTGGAGTCGGTCGCGCTGCTGTGTAAGCTGTTGCTGCATCAAGTACGCGTCAACCGTAACCGCGGCTTCGGACGCGACCCGCTGGACAAGCGCAAGTTCCGCTTCGCTCGGCTCATACTTCGATGTCACTCCAGAGGCCAGCACTCCGAAGGCCAGCACTCCAAGGTGTCGAGAGCCGTTACTGAGAGGAACAAAGTTCACTCCACGCACCCCCAGGCTAAGAAGGTGGGTGATGATTTTCGGCCAGCGGGATTCAACAACAAGGTCAGGAATAACTAAAAGCCGTTGCTCCTGCAAAACCCATTCAGCGGGGCTATCCGCGAGGTCAATGACCGTCATTCGAAACTCGGCTGTCTGAACACCCGTTACGGCATGCAACCGCATAACGTTTTGATCCGCGTCATAGAGTGCCAGTCCGAGATAGTCAAACTCGATTACCTGGCGGAGCGACCGGTCGAGGCTTTCGCAGAGGCTCTGCAGATCGCTATGTCCGGAGAGGGACTGCGCCAACTCGAATAGAGACAGGTAAAGACCATTCTCAATGGAATCTACAGATCTGATCATAACAACACGCGGCCTCAGTGGCGGCTCAGCCACCATTTTATGCCGGCCGACGCGGCCCCTGGTTATGTTTCAACGCTTTCGACATACAGATGGGGCGTATCGGTAGCCGGATGGGAGCGGAAACACCTCCAGAAGTCCTTGATCAACTCAGCCAGCTTGGTCTGGTTGTCCTTGACGGCCAGAACGTAATCGGCACCACGATCCCGGATCGCCTGCGCGATGTTGGCTTGGGTGTCCGCTATCCACGCTCGCTTCCACTTCACAGCGTTCGGTAGTGGGTCAGGTTGAATTCCGCGCCTGAAATCTCTTCCCATCTGAGACAACGGCGTAGCTCACGGGGCATCTATAGCAGGTGACTTGTCCAAGTCCAGGCGCATTCGAATCAATCGAAATCTGATTCTGTACGAGTGCCACATTATGCACGCCACAGACGGGCGGATTTGAATCCTTCTTCTTGAAGCATCGTTCTGCCATACTCTCCTTCCGGTTGGGTTCATCCTCTGACTATCCAAGGCATGTCTCAAGTTGGAACGGAACGAGCGCCGGGCACAGCCCTTGTGGAAGAGCAAACTGACCCGCTGCCCAGATTTCGCCGGTCTTTCACCTCCGTCTCGAATTCATACAGTCTTCAGATACATTATGCATTGTACGTTGCGGTTGTCGTCAATAGTATGGACGCATGGTGAAGTCTTCCAGTGCAGTGAATGTTTTCGTTGCCGCCCGTCTTCTGCCTCTCGCTCTTGTTTGCGGGACCCTTGTTGCGCAGACATCTCCGCAGGCTGCCCCTCTCCCGGAGACAATGCAATCCACCTTGCCTGTACCGGCAGCAGTGCGAGAGTCAGGGAATGCGAGCACCACCTCGAACGTGAACAGCGCCGACTTGAAAACAGAGCACGCGGTGGCGGATTTGAGGCGGCTGCCCAAGATCGTGCCTCCTGGGAGGCCTGTGATCGGCGTTGCTCTGGAAGGGGGAGGCGCTCTGGGGCTCGCTCATATTGGTGTGCTCCACTGGATGGAAGACAACCACATCCCCGTCGATCGGATAGCGGGCACCAGCATGGGCGCCCTGGTTGGTGGCCTCTACGCTTCCGGTCACAGTCCTGCCGAGATGGAGAAGATTGCCACCAGTGATGTCTTCCGCGGCGTCTTTGCCATGGAAACTCCTTACATGGATGCGAACTTTCGTAGGCGCGAAGACAGGAGAGAGCTGCCTCAGGCGATTCAATTCGGTCTCAAGGGAGGCCTCGGTCTGCGCAATGCGGTGCTTGTGGACTCAGGTCTGAACGAATTTCTGGCAGTAAGTCTGAACCGGTACAACCGAAGCGAACTGAGCTTCGACAGCCTACCCATCCCATTCCGGTGTGTCGCAACCGATCTGAATACGATGCAGCCGGTTGTCTTCGATGGCGGTCCGATGCCTCAGGCCCTTCGTGCTTCCATTGCAATTCCCGGGGTTTTTCCTCCGGTGCAGTATCGCGATCACTATCTTGTGGACGGGGCCATCCTGGACAACTTGCCCACAGATATCGTGAAGCAGAATCTTCACTCGGACGTGGTGATCGCGGTGGATCTCACAGCCGCAGATTTCTCGGAATCCGATGTCAGTTCGGTCGTCGGTATCTTCGCGCGCGCTTTCGCTGCCGGGACCGCGCGGAACGAGCGTAACGCCAGGACCCTGGCAGATGTTCTGATTTTGGCAGACACCGGTAAGTTCTCAACAATAGACTACAACAAAGCATCCGACCTGATTGCCGCCGGATATGCGGCTGCCGAGAAGAGCCGCGCAGCGCTGAAGAAGTATGCATTAAATGACGATGGTTGGGCCGCATACATTGCAGATCGACGGGAACGAGAACGTCCGCAACCTTCCGCCCTGCAAGTGGTGAAGATCGAAGGCGGCAGTTCCGGAGCCGAGGAAGTTGCTCGGGCAGATGTAAGCACGCTGAAAGGAAAACCCATCGAACCTGCCACGCTCTCGGATGCCCTTCGTCATGTGCAGGGCAACGGCAGCTATCAGACCAGCTTCGAGACGTTCGCCCCTGGAACGCCGGCCCCAACCGATAGAATGGAGGCGATCGGCCCGGACACGGGTGTGCTCGTACGGCTCAGCAAAGTGAGAAACGGCCCGCCTTTCCTTATGTTCGGAACCGACGCCACGGCCATGAATTCCAATGTAACGCGCAGCACAGTGGACTTGCGCCTGATCGATCAGAATCTCGGAGGCTTCGGATCGGAATTGCGCGCGGATCTTCGCTTTGGCTTTTTAACGCAGGCGTCCGGAGAGTACTATCGTCAACTCACGCAGTCCGGCTACTACATCCAGCCCCACATTGGCATTCTGCGAGAGCCGGTGTATCTCTGGGAGAATCAGATTCGCGTCTCGGAACGATTTTCGCAGCGGGCCGGCGGCGGCCTCGACATTGGCCGCACCTTCAGTCGCAATCTCCAGGCATCGCTCGAGTGGCGAGCGCAGGTTCTCCGGTGGCACCTCGTGACCGGCAGCGATGGGATACAAAACGTCTCTGGCAGCGTACAGACAGCCACTGCGCACATCGTCTATGATCGCACCGAGTCGGGCATCATCTCTCCCAATGGCTCGCGTCTGGAAGTCTCTGCTGGATCACTCTTCAACGCTGTAGCAAGCAGGAATGCTCCCCTCATCGAAGCCAAGGCAACCAAAACATTCAAAATCACAGATCAGGACATCCTAGCGGTGGGGAGCGAAGGCAATACGCTCTTCCGGCGCAATGTCGCTGGACCTCTGCGATTCACCCTTGGCGGTCCCTTGAGACTGTCGGCGGCTTCGATAGACGAGTATCGTGGCACGGACGATTTCCTTGTCCGCGCCGGTTATCTCCATCGAGTTGCTACGCTGCCTTCAGGCCTTGGCCAGGGACTCTACATGAGCTTTGGATATGAAGGCGGCGAGATTTGGGCGCCAGAGCGACGAACATTTTTGAGACAGGATGGTCTTCTGACAGTCATCGCCGCGACTCCTCTTGGAGCAATCACCGTAGGAGGAGCGGTCGGCGACGCAGGGCGGCGGAAGGTGTTCTTTTCTTTCGGCCGGCTCTTCTAAGCTCCCGCACGCGATTTCTGTGCAGTTCTCCAATGTTTCGCAGGCATACCTCAGCTGAATCCGTCACCGGCGCTAGTAGCCAAGAGGCATACACCGGACGCTGGAAATCCCGTGTGCCTTGCCATATCGGCCAAGCAGTTACTCAAGCCGCTGAGAGCCAGCTCTCGAAGCCTGGTTGTCGCCTTGAGTAAACCTGAAACTGTGCACTCCTGAGTCTCGTAGACCGTCGGAGTTCCTCCGTTTGCGCTCACGTCTATCGGATTCGAGCCACCAGACATTCAATTTGCATCCGAAGACATATTGTATATATGTGTTCTCTTTTGAACAGACCTCTCGAGCTCTGACCTGTCATCTTTTCCTAAGGTTGTGGGAGTATACAGGTTCTGCTCTATGCCAGAAAACGGCGCGTGTGAGGGCGACTTGTCAATCGTTCTGTCCAGCCTGTCACTAGCCTCAATGAGTTGGCTTTCGGAGAACTTGGCCTTCGAAATGATTGCGGTTATCGTCCTGATTGCGTTCTTGCCTGGCGAGGGCGGTTGGTACTGGGGGGGTGTGGGCGCGGTCAACGCTATCTGTTCGGGAACGGGAATCGCCGTTTTAAGCGGGGCTCGACAAGTAAATAGGAACTCTGCCAGTCGGTCACCGGCTCACTCCCAGTTGAACTAGATGTTTGTTCATAGGATGGATAATTCTGTCGGGGCGGGTACCAAGTCGTAAGCCTGACCGAGCATGGCGATATGGCATCGCGCGTGGTTCCCGGCTTTACGAAAGGCTGATGCCAAATGGGACTTCAACGGTAATCGATCTTGAAGGCAAGGTGTCATGGTCATAATCGTCATCGATAATAATGGCAACGTCTCGCCGATAACCACTACAAGCGCAGATGGAGCAGTCACCATTAAGCAATCAACGCCAGCACAGTCGACATCCAGTCTTCCGCAAACCGGCGCACAGGCTGATTCTCAAGATAATAACGCGTCAGGCAAAAAGGCTCCCACACCGGAGATTCCCTTGCGGAACCCTGCCGAAAAGGATGCTTCCACACAAGATGCTCCAGCAAAGGATACTCCCGCGCAGAACACAGCGGAGAAAGAAGCTCCAGCAAAGGATGCTCCCGCACAGGATATGTCGTCAGAGAAAGAAACTCCCGCAAAGGACGCCTCGCCAAAGGACACCCCGGAGAAAAATGTTCCAGCCAAGGACGCATCACCAGACAAAGACGCGACGAAGCCGCCAATCGTAAGTGACCGGTGGCGCCGCTATCTCAAACCGGCAATAGGAGTTGTTCTGGTCGCTGTTGCCGGTGTTGCAGCTTATCTTATATGGCAGCATTTTCGGCCAAAGGGCTTGGGAGAGGGGTTCGCAAGCGGGAACGGGCGCATTGAAGCAGTTGAATTCGACGTGGCTGCGAAGTCGCCGGGGCGTATCACCGAAATGTATGTCGATGACGGCGACTTTGCTGCCGCCGGTCAGGTTGTCGCAAGAATGGATACTGCCGTACTCCGAGCACAGCTAAAGCAGGCGCAGGCAGAGGAGGCCCAGGCACGCAATGCGACGAGCACGGCTTTGGCTGTCGTCGCTCAGCGCGAGAGCGAAAAAGCTGCGGCTATGGCGGTCGTAACGCAGCGCGAGGCAGAGCAAATCGTAGCCTTCAAAACCGTGCAGCGTTCGCAGATCCTATCGACCGAACACGCGACATCGATCCAGGAGTATGACAACGATGTGGCCCACCAGCGAGAAGCAGCAGCGGCAGTAGTGACCGCGAAGGCGCAGCTAGCAGCATCGCAGGCCACCATTAATGCAGCGCGTTCTCAGGTCCTTGAGGCGAAATCGAACGTTGTGGCTGCCCAGGCGGCTGAGAGCCGCTTGCAAGCTGATATCGATGAGACCGAACTTAGGGCCGCACGTGAGAGCAGAGTACAGTACAGGATCGCACAGCCCGGTGAAGTAGTGTCAAGCGGTGGCAAGGTACTCAGCATGGTCGATCTGAGCGACGTCACGATGACATTCTTCCTTCCGGAAGCCTCGGCGGGGCGAGTGGCCATCGGTGCGGAAGTTCATATCGTTCTCGATGCCTCGCCGCAGGATGTGATTCCGGCTACCGTATCATTTGTCGCCAATGTGGCGCAGTTTACGCCGAAAACCGTGGAGACCACGAGCGAGCGCGAGAAGTTGGTTTTCCGGGTAAAGGCGCGGATTGATCCGGCCCTTCTCAAAAAACATCTTGCACAGGTAAAGTCCGGGTTGCCTGGGATAGCCTATGTTCGTCTTGATCCTTCAGTTCCCTGGCCGGAAAAACTCAAGTCCAGGATCGAGCAGTGAGCGATATATCTGTGCCAGTCGCGCAGTTGCGAGACGTCACCCACATGTACGGGGCGACAGTTGCAGTCGATGCTGTGACTCTGGAGATTGCCGCGGGAAAGATGATCGGCTTCATTGGTCCCGATGGAACTGGCAAGTCCACTCTTCTTGGCCTTGTCGCGGGCGCCCTGAAGATGCAAAAAGGAAGCATCGAGGTGCTGGGTGGCAGCATGGCCTATCGCGCGCATCGCGAAAGCATATGCCCGCGAATAGCGTATATGCCGCAGGGACTTGGCAAAAATCTGTATCCGACTTTGTCCGTCGCGGACAACATCAATTTCTTCGGGAAGCTTTTCGGCTTGAACCAGGCAGAACGCAAGGCTCACATAGACGAACTGCTCGCGAGCACGGGCCTCGAGGAGTTTCGTGATCGCCTTGCCGGCCAGCTCTCCGGTGGGATGAAGCAGAAACTTGGCATCTGCTGCTCGCTGATCCACGATCCTGATCTGTTGATTCTCGATGAGCCGACAACGGGCGTCGATCCTCTTTCGCGCCGGCAGTTCTGGGATCTTATCAAAGATATCCGCAAACGCCGCGCTGGAATGAGCGTGATTATTGCGACCGCCTATATGGAAGAGGCCGAGGATTTCGACTGGCTGATCGCCATGGAGTCCGGACGAGTGCTGGCGACCGGTTCGGCTGAGGAGTTGCGAAAGCAGACAGAGAAATCGACTCTCGAAGAAGCATTTATTCAGTTGTTGCCAGAAAATGAGCGCCGTGGGCACCATGAGCTTGTGATTCCACCACGGAAGCCGAACGCTGAAGTCGTGATCGAAGCGCGTGGCCTCACCAAGAGATTCGGCAAGTTCACGGCCGTCGATCATGTCACACTCAGCGTCGAACGTGGTGAGATCTTCGGCTTTCTGGGATCGAACGGATGCGGCAAGTCGACAACCATGAAGATGCTAACCGGCCTCCTTCCTGCAGCCGAAGGCAAGGCATTATTGTTTGGCAAACCGGTTACCGCGGGGAATCTTGAGATACGCCGCCGCGTCGGCTATATGTCGCAAGCGTTCTCGCTGTACACGGAACTCACCGTTCGTCAGAATCTCTTGCTGCATGCGCAACTCTACGATGTCCCGGAAGCGGAGATTGATGAGCGAATAGAAGAGATGACCCAGCGTTTCAATCTTAAGCGGGTGCTCGACCAGTTACCGGAAGGATTGCCTCTGGGTATTCGCCAGCGCCTGTCCCTCGCCGTGGCCGTAATCCACAAGCCCGCAATGCTTATCCTCGACGAGCCGACATCGGGCGTAGACCCTGTTGCGCGAGACACCTTCTGGGAACTGATGCTGGGCCTCTCGCGCAACGACGGCACCACCATCTTCATCTCGACACACTTCATGAATGAGGCTGAGCGTTGCGATCGCATCTCGCTTATGAATGCCGGCCGAATCCTGGCGACCGATAAGCCAGCAGCCATGATCGCCGCCAGCGGATGCGACACTCTCGAAGAAACTTTTATCTCCTATCTGGAAAAAGCTCAGGCCACAACGAAAAAAGCCAATTCTCCATCCGCAACTGCTACTCAGGTCGTCAAAACTACTCGAAATGCCAAGCCCAGGGCAGCGCAGCCAAGCGGGCAGCCATTATTCAGCCTGCGACGATTGTTGACTTACGCATACCGGGAATCGCTGGAACTGCGCCGCGACCCTATCCGGCTGGCGCTCGCACTGGGAGGAACCGTCTTGCTCATGATCGTCGTTGGCTACGGAATCAGCCTCGACGTGAACAACCTCTCCTATGCCGTGCTCGACCGCGACAACAGCATCGCAAGTCAGGATTACGCCTTAAACATCTCGGGCTCACGATACTTTATCGAAAGACCGGCGATCACAGACTACGACGAACTCGACCATCGAATGCGAGATGGCGAACTAAGCTTCGCCGTAGAGATACCTCCAAACTACGGGCAGGATCTGACGCGCGGCGACCGTCCGACGATCGGCCTGTGGGTCGATGGAGCCATGCCGCAGCGGGCAGAGACGATTCTTGGGTACGTGCAGGCTATGCACTATGGATATCTTTCAGACCTGGTTACGCACCGTCTTGGATTGAAGGCCGATGCTCTTCTCAACCTCGAAACCCGCTATCGATACAACCCCGACATGGAGAGTCTTGCCGCGATGGTGCCGGCTGTCGTTGCTTTGCTCCTCCTCTTCATCCCGGCCATACTCACGGCGCTTGGCGTTGTGCGTGAAAAGGAACTTGGATCCATTCTGAACCTTTATGTTACCCCTGTTACAAAGGTAGAATTCCTGCTTGGCAAGCAATTGCCGTACGTCGTAATCGGCATGACCAATTTTGTGCTGATGGCGATGATGGCGCTGCTTCTGTTTCACGTACCCATCACGGGCAGTTTTATGGCGCTGGCGATAGGAGCACTGCTGTATTTGGCGTGTGCAACCGGACTTGGCCTGCTGATGTCGACGTTTTTGGATAGCCAGATTGCCGCAATCTTTGGCACAGCCATCGCAACTTTATTGCCGGCGGTACAATTCGCGGGCCTGCTCAATCCTATCTCGGCACTTACCGGCGCTGGCGCAGCCATCGGGCGTCTCTATCCAACGACCTACTTCCTCATCATCTCTCGCGGCACATTTTCTAAAGGATTGGGTTTTTCAGGGCTGTCCACCTCCTTCTTCGTGTTGTTGGCGATGATTCCCGTATTGACCTTTACGAGCGTCCTACTTCTGAAAAAGCAGGGAAAGTGAACCGATGAACACTCTGGCGAACATCTTTCACTTGGGTATTAAAGAATTTCGGAGCCTATTGCGCGATCGCGCGATGTTGGTGCTCATTGCCTTCGCGTTCTCAATGGACATTTATATTGCGGCACATTCGCAGCCGGAAACTCTGCAGAGCGCACCCATTGCGATTGTGGACGAGGACAGAACGCCACTTTCGATGCGCATCACCGATAGCCTGTATCCGCCTTATTTCCAAAAGCCCATGGTGACATCGCAACAAGACGCCGACCTGGGGATGGATACCGGGCGCTACAGCTTCTCACTCGACATACCGCCCAATTATCAGAGCGATGTGATAGCCGGACGTCAACCCGCAGTACAACTTAATGTGGATGGCACACTCGTCAGCCAAGCCTACATTGGCGCCGGGTACATCCAAAGTATTGTCAGCGGCGAGGTGAGCGACTTCGTGCAAAGATACCGCGTTGTTGCACCATTGCCGAGCGAACTTGAGCCGCGCACTTTGTACAATCCCAATCTCATCCAGGCCTGGTTTTCCGCTGTCATGGAACTCATCAATAACATCACAATGCTCTCCATTATCCTCACGGGAGCAGCGCTCGTCCGCGAGCGTGAGCATGGAACGATTGAACACCTCCTTGTCATGCCGCTGACGCCGTTCCAGATTGTGGCTTCCAAGGTGTGGTCGATGGGCGTCGTAGTATTGCTTGCCGCGACATTCGGATTAGAGGTAATCGTAAGGGGGGCAATCGGCGTTGTGATTTCAGGCTCAATCCCCTTGTTTCTCTTAGGGCTGCTGCTCACTCTGTTAGCCACAACATCGTTGGGCATCTTCCTGGGAACCATCGCGCGATCGATGCCGCAATTCGGACTGCTGGTTATTCTTGTTCTGCTTCCGCTCGTGGTCCTCTCCGGCACCTTGACGCCACGTGAGAGCATGCCCGTGTTTGTGCAGAAGATCATGCTCATCGCCCCTACGACTCACTTCGTAAGCTTGTCCCAGGCGATTCTCTATCGCGGAGCCGGCTTCAGCGTCGTGTGGCCGCAATTTCTTTCAATCATCGGCATTGCAGTTCTATTTTTCGCTGCAGCGTTGTTCCGCTTCCGACGCTCCATCGGGACGTTGCAATCATAAGGCGCGCGGACAGCTTACGGCACGGATGTTATCAAAATGCCAGCGAAGCTAGCAAAGGAACGATATGAAACAACTTATCCTCATCGGATATGCGTTCGCAGCAGTGGTTGGTTTGTCTGGGTGCAAGGTTGGCCCGCGGTATCAGAGGCCCGCGGTAGTCGCGCCCCCCGTTTACCGGGATGCAGAGCTGGTCTCTACTGGCGTCAATGACTCGACAGTTTCCGTTGGAGACCTGAAGTGGTCCGAGGTCTTCAAAGATGAGCAAATGAAAGTACTCATCGGTGAAGCACTCGCGAAGAATTTCGATGTTCGGATTGCTGCGCAGCGCGTGCTGGAGCAGCAGGCGCAGGTTGGCATTACACGAGCGCAGTCCCTACCCACTTTGAGCGCGGGTGGGTCCTACAGTGCTATTGGAATTCCCACGGAAGCTCTCGGTAGCAAGTATCCTTCCACTTTTCATGGAGGCGGATTGATCGCCGATGCCGCATGGAATCTGGATTTCTGGGGGCTCTATCGCCGTCAGAACGAAGCGGAGCGCGCCAAGCTTCTTGCGACTGAGTGGGGGCGCCGGGCGACGTTGAGTTCGGTCGTCATCAATGTTGCGACCTCATATATCCAGTTGCGAACGCTGGATACGAAACTGGAGATCACGCGCAAGACACTGGATTCACGCAGGGAATCGCTTCGGCTTGTCAGTCGCCGTGAACAGGTGGGGTCGGCAACGATGTCGGATGTACATCAGTCGGAACAGCTTCTCTACGCGGCAGAGGCAGCTCAGCCGGGCCTTGAGCGTGATATCCACGAACAGGAGAATAGCATTAGCCTGCTCCTCGGCCGTACCCCTGGTCCGATTCTCCGAGACAAGAAGACCATCGCGCAGCCGGATCCCATTGAGGTCCCTCCCGGCATCCCTTCGCAGCTATTGGAACGCCGGCCGGATATTCAGAAAGCGGAAGCGGAACTGATCGCAGCAAATGCGCGCATTGGTGTCGCACGTGCCCAGTTCTTTCCGCAGATCAGCATCACTGGGATGGGTGGAACAGCAACGAACCAGATGAACAAGCTCTTCAACTCTGATGCGACCTTCTGGTTTGGATCGGCAAGTGTAAGTCAGCCACTCTTCGAGGGGGGGAAACTAAGAAGCAATTTACGCTTAGCAGAGGAGACGAAGCAAGAAATGGTGCTCGCCTATCAACAAGCGATCGCTTCCGCATTTCGCGATGTCTCTAACGCTCTGATCGCTTATCAGAAAGCCAAAGAAAATCGCATCGCCTTGGAGAAAGAAACAACCGCAGCAGACAAGTCTGTTCGATTAGCTCATATTCGATATGACAACGGCGGAAGCAGCTATATCGAGGTCCTCACAAATGAGACCAATCTTTTTTCTGTGGAGATAAATCTTGCCGACGCACAGCAACAGGAGGCGCTTTCGCTGGTGCAGCTCTATGGCGCTCTAGGCGGAGGCTGGAGGTAGCGTTTCTTGATGCTTGTCGACCAAGAGAAGGGATTGTCGCTGTTTCGATGGCATATCCGACTATCGCAAAGACACTGATCGATTAGGAGGGCATGAGAATCCAAATACCTGTGACCGTCGCAAAATCACGGAAGGGGTTCTCGCGTGAGGAGAGCAGGGCGCAGATCGGTTCCACACTGATCGTCGTTGGGCGTATGCGCTTTCTACTTTAGGGGCTCGGTGGCGCAAGAACGATTCGGCGCACTGTCTGCCGATTCCGGCGCTTAGGTTCGCAAAGCTGTTCTGAACGTGATGAGTTCAGCTAAGCTTTCAATCAATCGCACGATTGCCGAGTGCGGCAGATATTTGAAAGGTAGAGCCATGCCCAGTGTCCTCGAAACACCGTCAGCCGACCCTAACGAAAGTGGAATCTCACCGCTCGCAGGCAAACCAGCGCCCAAAGAGATGCTGGTGGACGTGTCTCGCCTGGAGAAGGACTATCTTGAGCGGCATCCCGATCTGCATGATCCCAACCAGATGGTTAGCTTCGGCACCAGCGGACACCGCGGGACGCCCGCGAACGGCACGTTTACCGAAGCGCATATCCTGGCCATAACCCAGGCGATCTGCGACTACCGGCACGAGCAGAGGACAGACGGTCCACTCTACATGGGGAAGGACACCCACGCGCTGTCTGCGCCCGCACAGCGGACCGCTCTTGAGGTGTTGGCAGCAAACGGTGTGGAGACGATCATCCAACAGGGAGACGGTGTAACTCCGACGCCCGTCATCTCACACGCCCTCCTCGTTTACAACCGCGCCCGCAAGGAGCACCTCGCAGACGGCATCGTCATTACACCTTCTCACAATCCGCCTGAGGATGGAGGATTCAAGTACAACCCGACCCACGGCGGCCCGGCCGATACCGACGTGACGCGCTGGGTCGAGGGCCGAGCAAACGAACTGTTGCGTGCGGGGAATGTCGGGGTGAAGCGAGTTCCGTTCTCGAAAGCCATCCAGGCATCGTGTATCCACCAAGAAGATTTCATCCTGCCCTACGTTCGCGATCTCAAGAACGTTGTGGACATGGACGCCATTCGCGGCGCCGGTCTTAGACTGGGCGTCGACCCTCTGGGCGGAGCCGCCCGGCCATATTGGGAACCGATCAACTCCATTTACGGGCTCGATATTGCCGTGGTGAACCCGACAATTGACCCCACGTTTTCCTTCATGACGGTCGATCACGACGGGAAGATCCGCATGGACTGTTCGAGTCCATATGCCATGGCTAGGCTCGTAGGACTGAAAGACCAGTACCAAGTGGCGTTCGCCAACGATCCAGACTCGGATCGGCATGGAATCGTCACTCCCGTGGCGGGCTTGATGAACCCAAACCATTACCTCGCGGTGGCCATCCGATATCTGCTCACCCACCGCCCACAGTGGCGGCAAGACGCCGCAGTTGGAAAGACGCTCGTGAGTAGCAGCCTGATCGACCTGGTCGTCCACAAGCTCGGCCGCGAGTTGCGAGAAGTGCCGGTGGGGTTCAAATGGTTTGTGCCGGGACTGCTCGACGGCTCCTACTGCTTTGGAGGAGAGGAAAGCGCTGGAGCGAGCTTTCTTCGCTTTGACGGCACAGCGTGGACGACGGATAAGGACGGGCCAATCATGGACTTGCTCGCGGCTGAAATCACTTCTCGTACGGGCAAGGATCCGGGGGAGCACTACCGCGATCTAGTGGCGGAGTTCGGCGCCGCGTACTATACCCGCATCGACGCGCCTGCCAGCCCGGACCAGAAAGCAAAATTGCAGAAGCTCTCACCAGACGCTGTCAAGGAGTCGGACCTGGCAGGTGAGCCAATCACCGCCAAGCTGACCAGAGCTCCGGGCAACGATGCTCCCATCGGGGGCCTGAAGGTTGTGGCGAAGAGCGGCTGGTTTGCAGCCAGGCCCTCGGGAACGGAGAACATTTACAAGATCTACGCTGAGAGTTTTCAAGGCCAGACACATCTGAACTCAATCGTAAGCGAAGCTCAGGCGATGGTGAACAGCGCGCTGGGTTCATAGTGCGCCTGGAGATTGCGGGACCAATACAATTTGCGAACATTCCGTCAGCGCCAAGAATCGCTATCATCATACGGCTCTTGATGACGGCACGACAGACTACCTATCGGAGTTCACTACGTCAATCACGCCCGTTGTCTGGCGACGATCGCCGAAAATAAAATGTTTAAGAGTTGCAACGTGGAGGATTCAAGTCCAGCGGTGCATGCCGATACGGCAGGAGAGGCGACTGAACCGATGAAACGTTCGACGTGGGCGCAAGCTGAGGGAACCCCGCTGCCACTTGGAGTCACTTGGATCGAAGAGGAGCAGGCGTTCAACTTTGCAGTTCACACTGAATACGCGGAGAGTGTCACTCTCCTGCTTTATTCCTCCACAGATTTGGTGACTCCCCTTGTCACCTTCCGATTCGATTTTTTGCGTAACAAGTCAGGGAGGATATGGCACTGCCGATTGCCGATCGCTGAGATTGGTGAGGCTCGCTATTACGCATACTCGGTATCGGGACAGAGCGCTCCTCAGTTGGATAGTTTCGATCCGCAGAAGATTCTCCTTGACCCGTATGCGAGATGCGTCTATTTTCCGCCCAATTTTGATCGCGGAATGGCGATGAGGCAAGGGCCAAATGCGGGCCGCGCTCCTTTGGGTGCGCTCACCGGTCACCGCCCGACATTTGACTGGGCAGGAGACCAGTCACAGTATCACGAGTCTGATGCGGTCATCTACGAACTTCACGTGAAGGGTTTCACAAAGAACCCTAACTCCGAAATAGATCCATCTCGCGCCGGGACGTATGCCGGCCTCGTGGAAAAGATCCCATATCTCAAAGAACTTGGGATAACGATTGTCGAGCTGATGCCGATCTTCCAGCGCGATCCACAAGAGGACGACTACTGGGGCTACATGCCCTTGAACTTCTTTGCGCCCCATGCACAATACGCAAGTACTCGCGACGACGACGGGCAGCATCTTGAATTCAGAAACATGGTGAAGGCTTTTCATCAGGCCGGCATCGGGGTCATCCTCGATGTTGTATATAACCACACTTGCGAGGGAGACCACAAGGGACCCATTTACAGCTTCAAGGGGTTCGACGCTGCCAGCTATTACATGTTGTCCTCCGACCCGGCTGCTCCTTATGCCAACTACTCAGGCACAGGCAACACCTTGAATTTCGGCCAATCTCACGTGCGACAGATGGTCATGGACAGTTTGCGCTTTTGGAAGCAGGAAATTCACATCAACGGATTCCGCTTTGATCTGGCGTCGGTATTTAGCCGCAATGCGGATGGATCTCTCAACTGGGGAGAATCGCCCCTCTTCGCGGAAATTGCAGCCGATCCGGAATTGAACCGGTTACATTTGATCGCTGAACCGTGGGATACAGGTGCGTATCAGCTTGGCAGCGGCTTTCCAGGTCTGACCTGGCTCCAATGGAACGGACGGTTTCGCGACGATATTCGCCGTTTCGTCAAGGGCGATCCAGGAATGGTGCCTGATCTGATGCGGCGCATCTATGGCAGCGATGACTTCTTTCCCGACAGCCGCGTCCATGCGTACCACGCCTACCAGAGTGTGAATTATATAACCTCCCATGACGGTTTCACCCTCTATGATGTCGTCTCCTATAACCGCAAACATAACTCGGTGAATGGGCATGACAACCAGGATGGCACGGACGAAAACTACAGCTGGAACTGTGGGCATGAAGGGGATGAAGCAATGCCAGCGGAGGTGCTGGCGCTGAGGCGAAGGCAAGTCAAGAATTTCTGCTGCCTACTGCTGCTATCGAACGGTATCCCGATGTTTCGAGCCGGGGACGAATTCATGAACACGCAGTTTGGCAACAACAATCCCTACAACCAGGACAACGAAACGGGATGGCTGGATTGGGATCAACTGCGGGCGAATGAAGACATCTTCGGCTTCTTCAAGAACATGATCGCCTTCCGCAAGGCTCATCCCTCTTTGAGCCGGAGCAGGTTGTGGCGGGATGATGTCTCCTGGTACGGAACCGGTCCAACGGTCGATTTGTCTCACAACTCTCACAGCCTGGCATTTTGCCTGCACGGAGCCTCGCAAGGCGATGACGATATCTACGTCATGATCAACGCGTATTGGGAGCCACTGGAGTTCCATATCCAGGAGGGCGCCGCACACGAGTGGAGAAGAGTCGTCGACACCGCATTGCCGAATCCTGACGACTTCTCGGAGGGTGATCGACCGGTGGAAGAGACAAAATATGTATTGGCTTCCCGATCGATTGCGGTCTTGCTTCGGCCCAGAAAGTGAGTCTGCTTAATGTGATGCTCGACGCATCCGGGCGAAATGTGAAAGATGCGGTTATGCACCACTGGCGCGGAAGCTACTGTCCTGCAATAGGGTTTCGAAGGCATCCAAATCCAGAAGATCAAGAGCCTGTACCACGACATCGGCGGCCAGATGTTTACCATCGCGACTCACTCCGATGCTCCGCATGCCCGCGCGGCGCGCTCCTTCGATACCAGCAACGGCATCTTCCACGACAATGCAGCTGTGGGGTGAAACGCCAAGCCGCGAAGCTGCTGTGAGATAAACCTCAGGATCAGGTTTTCCTCTGTGCACATCTTCGGCGGCGGCTATGCCTTGAAAACAGTTGGCAGTACCCAGAGTCTCGAGGACCACCTCAATGTTCGCACGCGGTGCGGCCGAGGCAACGGCTTGGAGCCATCCATGCTCGTGGAGCCGCCGAACCCACTCTACAGCACCAGGAAGTGCTGAAATGCCATTTTTGCGAACCAGTTGGCGATACATCTCCTCTTTGGCGTCTGCAATGCTCTCGATACGCGCGGGAGTTGCTGCAGCGCCCAGCCATTGGGAAAGTATGGAGTCGTTGCGCTGACCGAAGGTGGAGAGAAACTGCTCGTGAGTGATGGCTACGTGCTCATTCATCATGGTGTCCCGCCAAGCAATCCAGTGGAAATTCTCGGAGTCAACCAAAGTTCCATCCATGTCCCAAAGTACCGCTTGAGCGACGCTCATTCAGAAACCTCTATCGATAGTATTACATCGGCTGGATACAGAGCATGCGCGTATCCCGAAGAACCGAAAGCGCCGGTACTGCTCCGTAGGGAGTAGAGCATGGATAAGCGCCGAAGAAATAGACAGAGCACGTTACGCTGCGTGAACGCCTCCTCTTTCTTCTTGTTTGAGCAAGAGTAACCATCTTAGGCGCTCTACACACTGAAAAAATCTATGTCAGGGTGCAGTTCCACGATGGGAGAAGCCAGAGGCACATATGGTGGTCAGAACGCAAAACAAGGGCCGTAGTGTAACCGGGCTAAATGTTGGTGCGAACAACGTCCGGCGTTATTTTCCCAAGACCATTTTGATCATCGAGTTGCAACTGGACTATTTGCAGATTCAGTGCGGGCTGGAACCTGATTTTTGGCAGGACCGGCCGGACATCCACGATCCTAGGCTGTGCGCCTGGCTGGAATTTAAGTATCCCTACGGGAAACCTGATCGAATCCCTGTCCCTCTGGCAATGATTCCCTCGGGGAAGAACTCCTATCGGGTGCAACCAATGTCCTTGGGCGTGCGCGCCATAGCCAAACATGCTTCAAGAGCCGCCGCCTGAGTGCTAACCACCAAGGGAGGTTCCCCTTGCTTTGCCGGGGCTGGCTCAACGCTGTCCCCTGTGCGTTGATCTCCGAGCAGTTCTTCCAGAGGGCTATCGTATGAATGCCAATTTACCAAGGGAAACAGGGTTTGGCCATCCCGGAAGCGGCTTGATCCGTGGTTGCTCTTAGAGCGATTGCGGTGGTTCCTGCTGAAGTCCAGCGCGGCGTTGTCTTCCGGGGGACCATCAGGAAGCGTGAGATGCCCGGATGGAGGAAGGTCCAACGGGTTGTCGGCGGCGAGGCGCGGTCTACGGATCGGTAGATCAACTACCTTGGTGAAGGCCGCGGCATGAACTCCCCACAAATCCTCATGGTCCCGATCCGGGACGCGAAGTTGCCGCTGGATCTGACGAAGAAGCTGCCACGGTTTCCTCTTCTCGTCACGCTGCGCAGGCGCATCGCCGCCACTCAATCTCTGCGTGGTCTGGGTTTAGGAGAGACAACGGTAGTGCAACTATCTCGAGGTTCTCCACGAATGGCAGCAATCTCTTTTCCGCAAAGTAGAAGCGTACCACGCGCAACAACAGGAAAAGCTTTTGCTGGTGCAGCTTTATAGTGCCCTAGGCTGAGCCAAGAGTCACGTCCCAAAAGTTCTATAGAATCCCATTCCTCAGGTTAGTTGGTTCTTGTTGTTGGTTGAGCGGGGGCCAGCTTGCGGAGGGCGTAGCCCGGAGCAAGCTGGCACCCGCTCAAGCGGCCTCAGCTATGGTCTCAGTTGGAGTGCTTACTGCTTGGCATGAACGTGCTTCGTGCTGGTATGCGCGTGCTTCTTGGACACCGCGGCCTTCTCGTCCAGAAGGGTGATTGAATCTTCGGCATTGAATGGATACAGCTTCACGGATTGTTGTCCCGTTGTGGTCAGCGTAATATCAACACGGCGATTCTGGGCTAGAACGATGGTCGTCAGATCATGCAGAATCCTTTGCCGCTCGCTGTCGGTCAGATCGGGATTGTTCTGAATGAGATTCTTGACCTCGTCTTGACTGAGTTCCTGTTCTTTGCCAACTGCTCGTGTTTCGATGTGGTCTTCAGCAATGCCCTGTTCAACCAGGAATTGCTTCGCTCGATTTACGCGACGTTCCGTGAGCGCCTGATTGTACTCTTGCGTTCCACGCACATCGGCATGGCCGGTAAGAACAAGATGGGCTTCCGGTTTTATTGCCAGATAGCCCTTGAAATCCTCCGCAAGAGTTTTCAGAGTCTGTTGCTGACTCTCAACCAAGCCACCCTCAGGATGCGCTGCCTTTGGCTGCGCGGTGGGGAAAAATACGCTGTGCAATGCCAGCCGAGCTTCAAGCCTTACCTGTTCGGGAGAGCGTTCCTCAGCCGCAGGAGCAATTGTGACGGTGGAAACAGCCGTCGAGGCATTCCCCTTGTCGTCGGCTACGTTGCACGTAATTCCCACCGGACCTGCCAGAGCACCCGTCGAGGAAAAGGTTGCTGTCGCACCGTTGCCGCTGATAGAGCCAGACTGAGCCGAGTAGCTATAGGTGAGCGGCCGGTTCTGCGGGCTAACTCCCGTGGCCGTCACCGTGCTGCTCTCATTTGGTTTGATGGTATTGGGGCTAGCCGAGCAACTGATTGTCGGCGATTCAAACGCTTTTACGGTAAAGCTGGCTGAGCAATTCGCAACTTCGCCAGGCTTGAGGCCGATCTTCTCGCCCTTACCTTCACTTACCTTGCCGTTTACCGTGTGGATGCCGGGCGCAAGCGTTGCAGTTGTCACTGTTGCCGTCGTTCCGTCACCCGTCACGCCCTCTCCCGTCCAGGAGTAAACCGCATGCAGCTTCGGGTCCAGGTTTCCGGCGGTTGCTGTTACTGTGACCGGGTCGCCGGGAAAGATCGACTCCGGACTGACGGAACAGGCCAGGGCCACCGGCACAGGAGGTGCGAAGGAACCGATGCGGAACACTGCGCCGGCGCTCAAGCGAAGCATGTTGAAATCATTAACGTCCTGACGATTGAACTGGTAATCTGCCTGAAACAGGCGAAGTGCCAAGTGATGGTTGAACAATGGGGTATTGTAATCCAAGCCGCCACCACCTGTAGCCACCACACCCCACTGATTCTGATAGTAATAACTGCCGGCACTTTCACCACCAACCAAGGCATGGACAAATGGCGTAAAGTGGGCGGTCGGGTACCGCAAGATCAGACCGCCCGACCCTCCGGCGAAATCGGAGTTCGGATGGTCTTCGTTGTAGTCGTTGTGAAAGTCGCCCTCGAACTGCACACCTGCGTACTTATTGAAATAGCGGGATACACTACCAATGGCGCCGTAGGTGATGGCCCTACCGCCAAAGTTGTCAAACCCGTCGGATGCGACATGAGGCGACAGATAGCTGAAACCGACAAAGATGTCCCACTTAGAAGCGGCATTGTTAGACGCTGTGCTGCTCGCGTATGTTTTTACATCCGGTTTGGCCGCATCCTGTGCCGCCAGGGCAATGGGAGCCATCCCAATAAGTGCCAAAGCAAGGAAGTGGTTCACTGATTTCGAATAACTGGAATGCATGTGCTTATCCTCCATACGTAATCAAGCTCAATGACAAATACATAAGGCTACTTGCGGGCGTTGACCCAACTCGGACGCATGCACTTAATCTACGGTTTGATCTCAAATACAATCTGAGCAATTTTGAACGCCAACACGGCTAACCGATAGTGCTTTTGGAATTATGAATGCAAGTTGTATTTGAAGACGAAGTGTATAAATGTGTTCTATTTTGAACAGACTGCCCAAGTCTGAACCTGCCAACTTTATAAGTGCACGGGAGTACGCGAGCTTGGCGCCAGGCTTGGGAGTGGCGCACATAGAGGAGCCGTGTCAAGCGTGCTGTGCAGGCGGTCTCTAGCGCTAATGAGCCAGGCCACGGGGAACTCCAGAATCTGCAAGGAATGATTGCGATGTCCGTTCTGGTTGCGTTCTTGTTTGTCGGAGGCAGTTGAAACGAAAGGCGCGGGCGCGGGTAAGCAAGTCGCGCTCTTTCCATGAGAACCACCAATCTTCGGGCGTGCAGTTGGGCCATGAGATTGACCAGGGAGAATCTCAACATGAAGCTCCGCCGGATTATGTTTTCACTGCTGGTAATCGCTGACCTTGCACTGCTGCCGCTGTTGGCAAAGGCGCAATCGCCTGTCGATTCGAAAGACTCTTCCAGCACTGCGGCAAGCACAGCCTCAGGCCAGATTGATCTTACGTATGTGCGTCCAACACAGAGAACAATGGTCATCAACTACGTTTTCGACGCGTTCGGTCCGTACCCAATTATGGGCGCCGCGTTCGGTGCCGGCATTAACCAGGCGAACAACACTCCGCCGGAATGGAATCAGGGAGCTGCGGGTTACGCCAAGCGATTCGGCTCCAACTACGGTATCGCAATGGTGGCCACAACAACGCGCTACGGACTGTCGGAAGCCTTCAAGGAAGATGCAATGTATTACCGGTGCGAGTGCGCAGGCATATTTCCGCGAGTGCGCCATGCCCTGGTTTCCACCTTGACGGCACGCCGCGGCGAAGACGGCCACCATGTCTTTTCTATCCCTGCGCTCGTCGGGCCGTATGCGGGCACGATGACCGCCACCTATGGTTGGTACCCCAACCGCTACGGCGCCAAGGACGCGTTTAGGACGGGCAACTACAGCCTGCTGGCGTTTGCGGGCGAAAACATTGCCCTGGAGTTCTTCTATAGCGGACCCCACTCCCTGCTTCATCGCATGCATCTGAACAATGCGCACGGCTCGCCAGAGCCAGGACCAAACCATTGAGCAACGGCGGATTCACTACCGTCGAAAACGTCAACCCACCGCTTCCGGGGCGAGGGACGATGGCCGTGTCCTCGGCTGTGAACTTCTCCGCGGAGCTGGTGGGTGGTTTCTTCGAGTGGTTCGGCAGCCTGGGCATTTTCTTCTGGCAAGTCTTGCGCGCGGCGGTAACCCCGCCGTTTGAGTGGTGCGAGCTAATTCGACAACTCGACGAGGTTGGTTCTAAGTCTTTTCCCTTGGTTGCTTTGGCTGGCGCCGCCGTAGGCGCTATATTGTCGATGGAAGCAAGTTCCAGCTTGACTCGATTTGGAGCAAGATCGATGCTTCCCGCGGCGACCGTCTACTCCGTTATCTTGGAGATGGGCCCGATCATCACCGGTCTGATCGTGAGTGGGCGCGTGGGAGCCGGCATTGGCGCGGAATTGGCGTCGATGAAAGTGACCGAGCAAATCGACGCCATCGAGGCGTCCGCAATAAACCCTTACAGGCTCCTGGCGGCGACTCGCATTCTGGCCTGCATCCTCATGCTGCCTCTCCTGACTCTCGCTGCCGACGCATGTGGCGTTTTGATGGGGTGGGTTGCTCAGACTTTGGTTGAGCCGGTCTCGTTACACCGGTTTATCGACAGCGGCTTTCGCGGCGCCACTTTCAACGCATTCCTGCCACCGACCTTCAAGACCGCGGTGTTTGGCCTGATCATTGGGCTGATCTCGTGCTTTCAGGGAATGCGTACACGCGGCGGCGCTGAGGGGGTAGGCCGGGCAGCCACGAACTCGGTGGTCTTGTCCTCTCTATTCGTGATCCTGGCCGATGTCGTACTCGTCAAATTCATTCTTGTTGTCTTCCCATAACCATTGGTTCAAGGGTTCGTTAAACAACCATGACCACAGACTATGACATTGCGATAAAGCAGGGCGGAGTTGAGGAAGACGGGAGTGCGCCAGTTGTTGCCGTCGATCACTTGTATAAGTCCTTCGGAAGTCAAAAGGTTTTGAGCGGAATTAGCCTGACCGTAAGTCGCGGGGAGACCCTGGCGGTGCTGGGGAGGAGTGGCTCCGGCAAAAGCGTATTGCTGAGGCTGATCATCGGCCTCGAGAAGCCCGACTCGGGATGGGTTCGCATCTATGGTCAGGACATCGCAGGCTTGGCTCAGGACCAGATCGGCCAGATCAGGAAGAAGATGGGGTTCCTGTTCCAGCATGCAGCGCTCTACGATTCGCTCACCGTCGCCGGGAACGTGGCGTTTCCCCTTGATCACCATAAAAGGGGGATGTCAAGGTCTGAGCAAAGCGACCGGATCAAGCAGTTGCTGGCCGAGGTGGGTATGGAAGGCGACCTCGAGAAGATGCCTTCCGATATCTCGGGTGGGATGCAGAAGCGTGTGGGTCTGGCGCGCGCGCTCGCGCTGGAGCCGGAGATTCTGCTTCTCGACGAGCCCACGGCCGGTCTCGACCCCATCAGTGCAGGAGAAATCAACGATTTAATTCTCAAACTCCAGCGGGAACATCAGATGGCCTCCATCGTCGTGACTCACGATCTACACAGCGCTCAGGCGATTGCAGACCGCCTGGCTCTGTTGAATGAGGGAAACGTGGTGATCGAGGGCAAATTTGAAGACCTTCAACAAAGCGACATCGGGTTTGTAAAGGAATTCCTGAAGCAGTCGTAGGAGGATATATGTCGAGAGTGGCGCGGCTAGGAGCATTCATCGTTGTGACATTGGCAATTCTGGCCGTCGGGGTCTTCATCATCGGGAGCAAGGAGTATCTGTTCCGTTCTACGTACCAACTGAAGGCGCAATTCGACAATGTGGCGGGCTTGGCTGTGGGAGCCGACGTGCAGGTGGGCGGGGTTCACAGCGGAACTGTGCATAGCATCGCCTTGCCTCACCAGCCAGGTGACAAGGTCACGGTCGTCATGGATCTCAACAAATCGACGCGCGAGATTATTAAACATGACTCTGTAGCCTCGATTCAAACCTCGGGTTTGTTGGGCAATCAGTACGTGGCGATATCGTTCGGATCCGCCGGACAAGCTGAAGTAAAAGATGGTGGACTCATCCAGAGTCAGCCGCCGCTTTTGATGGCGGATCTGCTCAAAAAGACGAGTGGCATTTTGGATACCAGCCAGCAAGCTATCCAGAACGCGACTCAGGCGACGGCGCATCTGAACTCGGTTAGCGCCAAGATCGATTCGGGCCAGGGTACAGTGGGTGCGCTGGTGAACGACAGGGCGCTTTATAACAATCTGGAACAAACGACGGCTTCTCTGCATGACACGATGCTGCAGGCGCAGGTCGGAGTGACAAACTTCAAGGAGAACATGGAAGCCATGAAGCATAACTTTTTCCTCCGCGGATATTTCAAGAAGCGCGGGTACGAGGATTCTGCCGACGTGACCGAGAATGAGATCGAACGGCTCCCTCAAGGCACTCCGGCCAAGGCGTTTACATATCCGGCCAAACAGCTTTTCGCAGAGCGTGACTCGGCCAAACTGAAGAACGAGAAATCTCTAAGCGCGGGCGGCGAGTTCCTGGAAGCTAACCCGTTCAGATTTGCAGTGATTGTGGTGTCCGCTGGCAGGGAGGGCGATAGCCAGAAGGACTTGGTGTTAACGGAAGCCAGGGCCATGGTTGTACGCGAGTATCTGGTCGTAAACTTCGGTTTTGATGATACCCAGCTCAAAACTCTGGGGATCGGCAAACAAACGGATGCAACTCCAGATGCTGACTGGGGAACGGTGCAGATTCTGATTTACCCAGCCGGGATCGAAATCCCGCCTGACAAACCTACACCAGCAGCTATTTCATCCAAAACGACCCCGGATCGTTCTGTTCAAACCTCAGCGATCGGGACACCTAAACCGTAGCGCTTGGTGTGTGCGTGCGGACATTATGCCGAGTTTTTCATCGTCCTCAAGTTGTCGCTCCTTGCACACCTTGATGCACTTCAACGCCACTGGGGGCGAAATGAGTTGCATACGCTGTCAGAATCTGGAACGTGCACTTGAGGCTTGGCATAGCGAGTACATCGTGGCTCTTGACTCTGCGTATTATCGAGTCAGAACAAAACTCGTGGCCTATATAAGGGTGGAATTGGAGCGCGCAAGGACCGAACTCGAAGAGCACTGGTCGGTATGCACCTCCGCCGTCACGGAGCCTACACCCTCGCAGACAGTAGTTCTGCCTCGCTTTGCGCGGCAGGAAGAACTCCGGGCGATCACTTCCGAGCCGCTACCTGGCTTCTTGTTGGCTATGGTAGACACAAACGGCTCCTCTCGTCTCGGGCCGGCCCCACCCCAGACCTCGTTTAAACAAACAACATAACAACGGGAGCTGTGATGACCCTCATTAAGAAAAGCGGTGCAAGGAATCATCGATCTGTCGGTCGGGACACAAGTCTGCCTGCGCTAGGGCCCTTGAGCCGATCCGGGCAAACCGGTTGCTCAAAGATCGATCTGGAGTTCGCGAGAGAAAACACGGCACCTTTTGCTGAAGATTTTTACGAGGAACATTCTTTGTCGAGCGTATCTATCATTCTGACAGCGATTTCCGCCAGTTCTGAATATGTTGGGCCTGTCGGAACCAGAAATCCGTATGCAAACAATCTCAAATCTCCGAATTGCGTGTACGTAGGATAGTTCTTTGGTGAGCATTACCTGAACCACCTGAACTACCCCACGCGGATAAACCGCCTCACGGTTGACAGTGGTCAGAGTGGGCCACTTTCGTATCCAGATGCAGAGTGTCCGCAATAGCATTTACAATCACGCTGGCGCAGTTTCGAGCCATGCGCTGGAGACGCGCGAACGCGGAGATTGGAAGCGGCAGCATCGCAACAGCGCAGATCGATTGAAAGGACCAGGGATCCAAATGCCGGTAACAACCATAGAAACTCGGAAGAGACTGACGCGCGAAGAGAGCAGAGCTCTGACTCGTTCCAGGCTTATCGCGGTTGGGCGCGCGCACTTTCTCCGTTATGGGCTTGGCGGCGCCGTTGCGGAGAAAATTGCGGAGGAGGCTGGATATTCACGAGGCGCCCTCTATTCCAACTTCGATGGCAAGGAAGAGCTGTTCCTCGCCGTAATTTATGAGCAGGAGGCACACCGTTTTGAGGTTTTCCGTTCCATCCTCAATGAAAGATCATCGAGTAAAGAGCGGTTGAGGAAATTGCACGACACCTTTGCGGATGTGGTGACGGACCATGATTGGATTGTGCTTCATACGGAGTTCCAGGCTGAAGCTCTTCGAAGCGAACGTATTCGGGAAAGTTTCTTGAAATTTCACCGGCAAACGATTCGCGACGGAGAGCAGCTTATTAAAGAGATCCTGAAATCTTCTGAAATCACCTTAAACATGAAGCCAAGTGAGTTCATTATGACTATGCTCAGTTTCTCGCTTGGGCTGGCTATCAACCAGAAACTCCTTGGCTCGGAACTCTCTCAGAGGAGCACACGCGCGCTGATTCAATCTCTGTTTGACGATCTTATTTCGGTCAAGTGATCATCCATTTTCCCTTCCTGTGGGAGAGTGATATGTTTTTGGGTTTTGACTCGTGGCTCACGGTTGTCACCCTGCGACGAGCGGTAGCTGCCGGAAGCGCATCGTTCTTCTCAAGGCCACGCCAACTGCCGGCGGTTAGCTTGGGGGCATGCCAGGATATGCAAGATTCCATAGACGGGTGATCACGCGGCATAGCGCACGTCATTCCGTGATCGAAGGCGGACTTGCACAACATTGAAATCGCATCAGCGGACTATCTCCGGGAGTTGCTCTGTGGCCTCCATGAATTCCAGCCCTTCTGATCCGAAGGAGTTCGGGCGCAAGTTCGCCCATATAGCCGGGGCAGCAATCTCATACGTGGGCATCGCGCTCCTGACACTCTGGTCAACGCTTGCGATTTCCTTCGACTTTCCCATCGCACGGGTCCGGATCGCCGCTCTTGCTCTGTATCTACTGGTCACTGCCGCAATCTTCTATTTCGCCAAAGGCAGGGCGTACCGCTTCGTGGGCTGTCTGTTATGTTGGGCGCTGGTTCTGGCATGGTGGCTGACTCTCAAGCCGTCGAATACCGAGCCGTGGCAGCCGGACGTATCCAGAGAGGCATCGATCGAGATAATCGACAACCATGCCGTGATTCGGAACTTTCGCCAGTGTGACTATCGCGCCGAACTCGATTACACCTGCAGGTGGTCAACTCGGGGTGTCGATCTTGCGCAGATCCGCGGTGTCGATCTCTTCATGGATTATTGGGGCTCTCCATGGATCGCGCATACGATCGTGAGTTTTGATATAGGAGACGGCCAGCATGTCGCATTCTCTATCGAGACACGCAAGCGGGTAGGCCAAACCTATTCTGCTGTGCGAGGCTTCTTCAGGCAGTACACGCTTATCTCGGTCGTGAGCGACGAACGCGACCTGGTGCGGCTACGCACGAATTATCGTTGGGGAGAGGATTTGTACCTTTACCACACACGGGCTACACCCGCTTTCGCCCGAGAGCTTTTTCTAAATTATGCCGACATGACAAATTACCTGTTCGACCATCCACAGTGGTATAACGCGATCACACATAATTGCACGACAGAGATTTTTACGTTCAAGACGATGAAAAGTCAACCGCACGATTGGCGGATTCTGCTGAATGGCAAAGCGGATGAGATGGAATACGAACAGGGCGAGTTGGCGGAGAATCTGCCCTTCATAGACCTCAAGCGGCAAGCCTATATCAATCCCGCTGCACGTGCCGCAGACAAGGATACGCAGTTCTCGGTGAGAATACGAGAAGGGCGACCCGGTTTTGCCAGCATACCCCAGCAGGAGCGGTAAAGACCGGGAATAATCTCTCTTCATTCGCCGGCGTAGAAGGCGAATGTCCCAAGAGTCCCAGCCAGGAGCAGGGCTGCGTCCGTCGCGACGATGGCTTGTTGGACCCCGGCCATCTTGTGACTGCTGAGATTACCGAGGATTAAGACGCCGCTGGGTTGGAGCGTTGGGTACAGATGTAGGGCAATCGCATGAAGGAACCCGTTCAAGAGAGGCCGAAGAGTTCGGCACAGTAGTTGTCGCTGGTAGCGGCGATGAGCCTTCTGGCCTTGATGCCGCCCTTTCGTTTTACCGGGCCCATGCGGATCAGGTTGAGGGTGATGTGCTTGAGGGTGGCCAGGTTGTGGGCAGAGGAGCCGGTGCGGGTGCGCATCTGATCGTCGTTGAAGGCAATATCCATGCAACAGTGCAGTCGATTCTCCACCGACCAATGGGCACGAACGGCGGCAGCGATCCACTCCGCATCGGGGCTTAAACTGCTGATGTACAGACGTTGCTCTAGCGTGGTTTTGCCGTTCGTCTCGCGCTTGCTCTCGATGACCGCGAACGACTTCAGCCCTAGCCATTGTTCCGGCTTATGCAGACACGACAGTTGATCGATAGCCCAGTAGCGGCGGGTTTCGATGCGTCCATGGCACTTTTCAACGCTTTCGACATACAGATGGGGCGTATCGGTAGCCGGATGGACGCGGAAACATCTCCAGAAGTCCTTGATCAACTCAGCCAGCTTGGTCTGGTTGTCCTTGACGGCCAGAACGTAATCGGCACCACGATCCCGGATCGCCTGCGCGATGTTGGCTTGGGTGCCCATGGCGTCGATGGTCACCGTGCAGCCGGCCAGCGCCAGCGTGGAAAGCAACTCGAGAATCGCCGTCTTTTCGTTGGACTTCTCTGCCGTGGCCCGCTGCCCCAGTACCAACCCGGCTCCGGCAGCAAAGGCCGAAACCAGATGCAGCGCTGTGGCATCCACTCCTCCCGAACGGCGGCTGGTCTTGCCGTCGATGGCCACCACATCCGCGCCCAGAGCGGGGATTACGCCGCTCACCCACTGCCGGAATGCGGCCTCGAACTGGTTGGGATCGATCAGCCCGAACAGGTGTCCGAAGGTGTCATGCGAAGGAATACCGCGTGTGAGTTTCAAGTATTGGCGCAACCACTCCAGCTTCTCCTTGGCCCTCAACTCGATCTCAACAAAGTCATCGGCGCCCACCAACACCGCGTTGGCCGCCACCATCAACAACTCGACAAGATCGTGCCGCACCTTGCCAGATTGCCTCGGATCGTGAATCGATACAAATACATCTGCCAACCGCAGCTTGCCTTCCGTCTCCATGAGCCCTCCACAAAGACAGAAAGAAAGTCGCGCGAACCAACGGAAAGTACCTCCCTATATCCCTGCCGACAGCCTTCGCCTTTTCTTCTTGCGATTGCCCTGATCTCTCCTTCGAGCGCTCGCGGAACTATCGCCACAGCCGTAAAATGCAATGCTCTGCAAGGCTAGTGCACGGCGATGTCTCCGCTTTTCGCTACTTTTTTCAGCAGGAATGCGCAGGGGATGAAAAACACAAGCATCACCGTTGTCCAGCGGAAGATGTCGATGTACGACATGGCGGCCGCCTGTTGCAGAAGAATGTTTTGCAACACCCCGAGTGCCTGGTGGGATGCCTGAGGTGCACCCGTGGACGATGTCAGTCCGTTTTGCAGCATCTGGGCCTGTTGCTGATACACCGGATCGTAGATGGTTACGTGCGGAATGAATTTGGCGTAATGCGACTGGACTCCGCGCGACACGAGCGTGTTGGTCAAAGAAATCCCGATGCTGCCTCCGAGGTTGCGCATCAGATTGAAAATGCCGCTGGCGTTGCCCATTTGCTCATTCCGCAGTGTGCCCAACCCCATCGTCATCACGGTGACAAACACGCTTGTCATGCCGATACCTTGCAGAACACACGGCCATACAAAACTGCTCATCGATACGGCGAGGTTGATGTTGCCCAACTGAAAGGTGCCAACCGCAAAGGCCATGAACCCGAAGAACAAGATCCAGCGGGAGTCGATGCGCGACGACAAGTACCCGACGACAATGGTCGCCACGCCCGCGGCAATGCCCCGGGACGCGGTTGCAATGCCGCTGAGTTCGGCCGTGTAGCCCATCAGCGTTTGCAGAAACAGCGGAACGCCGGTGATGGCGCTGTACATCGCTATCGAAAACGCCGTGATCATTGCGCAGCCTACCAGGAAATTGCGGTTCAGGAATACCCTGAGATCGACGATCGGATTCTTGATCCAAAGCTCCCTGACGATCAATACAACAAATGCAATCGCCGAGATGCAGACAAGCCGGGTGATGTACGCGCTGCCGAACCAGTCCTTCTTCTGGCCGTCGTCCAGCGTAAACTGGAAAGTCGTCAGCCAGATCGCGAGCAGAATGAATCCCCCAGTGTCGATGCGACCGGGCTTGGCATTTTGGATGTAGGGCGGATCCTCGATGAAGCGCCACATCATGAATGCCGACAGAAAACATATCGGGATATTGATATAGAAGATCCAACGCCACGAGTAATTGTCCGTCAGCCAGCCGCCGATCACCGGCCCAATCGCTGGCGCCACGACCAAACCAAGGACATACATCGCCATAGCCATTCCTCGCTTGGCAGGCGGAAAACTTTCCATAAGAATCGCCATGGCCAGTGGCACCATGGCGCCACCACCTAGGCCCTGCAAAGCCGAGGACATCAGCAGAAAGCCCATGGTCGGAGCCGATCCGCACATAAAGGACGCCACAGCAAATAGAGCGGTGCAGACCATGATCAACCTCTTCCTGCCGAAACGCAGCGACAGCCACCCGCTGGCAGGCAAGATGATCGCATTGGCAACGAGATAGCAAGTCAGCACACGGGTGGCTTCGTCGTTGGTTGCTGCCAGCGCTCCCGCGATGTTGGGAGTTGCCACGGACACAATGGAGGAGTCAAGGATTTCAACAAAGGTCGCCAGCATCACGGCCACAGCAATCAGCCACGGGTTCGATTTTGGATGCCACTCCTCTTCGGCCACGGAGTTTTCCTGGGGTGCGCTCATCTGACTTTGACCTCAGGAATAACCGAGAGTCCGGGACCAAGCCTGAATTCCGATGCAGGAGAATCGTCGACTAATATCTTGACCGGGACACGTTGCACAACTTTGACGTAGTTACCCGTTGCGTTCTCGGGCGGCAAAAGACTAAACCGGGCGCCAGAGCCACTCTGAATGCTGTCGACATGTCCATGAAGCTTGAGTTGCGGGTAGGCATCCACCTTTATCGTGACTGATTGGCCTGAACGCATATGCTCGAGTTGAGTTTCCTTGAAATTGGCAGTGACCCAAAGCCGATCAGAAACCAGCGCCATGAGAACTTGACCGGGCTGCACGAAGTTACCCGGCTCGACCGATTTCTTCGTGATATATCCGGATTCCGGTGCATAGATCTTGGTGTAGGAAAGGTTCAGCTCCGCCTGCTGCACTGCGGCGCTCTGCTGCTCTTTCTGAGAACTCGCAGACTGAAGATCGTTTTCTCGCACCCGGACTTGCTCTGGGGCGGATTGAGCTTCCTGAAGTTTTCCATGGGCTTGCTGGACCTGCTTTTCCGTCAGTTCGAGTTGGGCCTTTGCTGCCGCAACTTCTTGCCGGGCGGCGTCGAGATTTGCAGCCGTAGCGCGTGCTTCAGTTTCAGCTCGATCCAGCAGTTGACGCGAGACTTCATCTTTGTCATGCAGGGTTTTATAACGCAGCGCATCGTCGCTGGCGCGATGCGCCTCAGCTTCAGCCGCTCTCACTGCCGCTTCTCCCTGCGTCACTCGCGCCCGAAGGACGCTCACCTGGTCGCGTGCCGCATCCAACCCTGCTGCCGCCTGAATCAAGACCGCCCCGGTTACAACAGAGGTCAAATCCACTCCCGACTGGGCACCGGCCTCGTGTGCCGTCATCGTCTTCAGGCCGGCCTGTGCTTGATCCAACTGCGTCTGATAATCACGGGGATCGATCTCAGCAATCAAATCGCCTTTGTTTACGTGCTGATTGTCTTGAACGTACACATGAAGCACCTGGCCGGGTATGCGCGGGCTGATCTGGACGACACTTCCGTCAATGAATGCGTTGTCGGTCGATTCGTACGCTCTTGAGTAAAGGTAATAGGACGTGCCGGCCACTACCGCCAGAACGGCTCCTACCACCGCCAGCAACTTCATCTTGTTCTTCCGGCCTGAGTTCTCAGCCAACACTTGCTGCTCTTTTTCGGATTCCATGATTTCCTTCATATGCGAGTCTGTTCCAGCCTTTCTGAACCGGCTAGAGCCGGAAGTCTTCCACGTGGCCCAGCGCAGAGGCCAGGTTCAACCGTGCGATGTTGAACTGGGCAAGGCTCGAAACGACGACCAGCCGAGCATTCTCCAGAGCTGTCTGTGCGTTGACAACTTCGATGTTGTCGGCAACGCCATTCTTGAAGCGATCCCGAGCCAGTTCGAGCTC
>Ga0224530_1000354_pt1 | contig 31158 bp, 28 predicted proteins | sample CBST75metaG_FD_179873 | JGI IMG/M metagenome (GOLD analysis project Ga0224530, IMG submission 179873) | Peat soil microbial communities from Stordalen Mire, Sweden - C.B.S.T75 | ecosystem: Environmental > Terrestrial > Soil > Wetlands > Peat | place: Sweden: Norrbotten County, Stordalen Mire...
CTGGATGGCCTCGCGGACTTCACCGCGCGCGAGTTGCTCAACGACTTGTTTCAACTCTGGATCTTTCTGGCGCACAATTTCTTCGAGCCGAACCGTTTTCAAACCTGCTTCCTGAAGTTGGGCAAAAGGCCGCCCGGCCTCTACGGCTTCATGTTGCCTGTGATCGCCTACCAACAGCACGCGGTCATTTGGTTGCAATCGCTCGATAAAGTCATGCACCTGACGGGTCGATGCCAGTGAGGATTCATCCAGCACATAAAGGCGCTTCTCGCCGGTGTCCGGCTGCGCGCCGCGTGCCAGATGTTTCTGGAGCGTGGATGTTTCCATGCCAGCCTCGGCGAGCTTTTGTGTGGCGCGAGAGGTCGGAGCAAAGCCTTCGACACGGTATCCCTCCGCTTCAGCCGCTTCGCGGATTACAGCGAGCGTGGTTGTCTTGCCCGCTCCGGCAACTCCATCAAGTCCTACGATCTTTTCGCGCGAAACCATGATCTCGTCCACGGCTTGCCGTTGCGAATGATTCAGCTCTGGGTGCCGGTCTTCGACCTCGATTCGTATTCGTGGTGAAACCAGCATTGGGTCGCCGTAGTCCCGGCGATTTCCAGCTTGCACCCGCGCGATGGTCTCGCGTTCCATCTCAATCATTGAAGCGGTCGTGAACCGCTGGCTGCCGTCGTTGCGCGCAATTGCCTGTAATTCTCCTGACTCGACTCTCCGCTCAAACTCCTTGCGAATATCGGCCTGCGTTGTTTCGCCCATACCACGCGCCAGAGCCGATTCCAGAATTGCGCGCCGATCCTGTACGGCTGACCGCTCGAAAACATGATCCCGCGCCCAGGTCACGGCTTGTTGTGCTTTTGACTGTGGATCGTACTTTTGGGATTGCTCATGCCGCCGTGCCTGTGCAACAACCTTGTCCGCTTGATTGCCAAACTGTGCGGCAAGTTCCCGGTGACGGTGCAAGACTTCTTCCTGCGATAGCAATTCCTTGTGGTCGCGCGTGTGGTGCGCTGCGATCTGCGCCGCTGCCGCTCCGTCGATGCCTTGCTCGCGGAGATGTTCTTTGATCTGTTCCCGGCGTGGACTGGACGCTTCCAGATATTCTTGCGTGTAGCCTTTGATCTCTGGTTGTCCGTGCTGACCGCGCTCGACTTCATAGCCCAGCCTTTCAAGTCGCAAAGCTAACTCGGAACGGTAAACGGCAGTTGCGTACCGCTGCGAAGTAAAGAGTTCATGTGGTTGCAAGGCGCGCGTCTGGCCGTTGTCGCGCTCGGTCACATTAAAGAGGACGGCATGAGTGTGCAACTGTGGCGCAGCATACCCATCGACGGGCCGCGCCGTGTCGTGCTCGAAAGCTGCGGCTGCGAATTTGCCTGTCGTTTCCGGCGAGTGAACATTGCCGATGCGAGCCTGCGTGTATTGTTCCAATTCTCCAAGCGCAACACGCACACTCTCGCGATGTGCTTCCCGCACGCGGTCATCACCACCCACAAGTGCAGTAATCGAAACCGACTTCGGCGCGGAAAAGGTCGCATCCCATCCGGCGCGATGCTCAACGCTTGTGACCTCCTTGCCGCCTTTACCTTCGTAGGTCCGTGAAACCTGATGCTGGACAAGCTGCTCCTCGGTGAGCGGATGCTGGCCTTCGGTCAACCGCGCAAAGTGCTCGTCGCCTACTGCTCCTTGCAATCCCCATTGCTGGGCGAGTTGTCCACGCCATTCGCTGAATCCCTGCTGGTCGCGGCTCCAGTAGTTCTGTTTTTCCGATGCGAACTCGCGCTCATGGTAATTGCGCGCCTGACTTGCGGAGAGAGGTTTCGAGATGGTAAGCATGAGACACGCTCCTTATCCATCGGCAATGCTTTCGTTCATTCAATCTCGTCTTTATTGCTCCATGTGAAAGCAGATTTCTGTGTTCTGTTCGTAGCTCCAAAGGGCGAAAACGTCGGCGGTATAGGTTTCACTGGCGGCATCATCGGCGAGGAAACTGGTTTATCTTCGGCAGAACTTTTCCGCGTTCTACGCGCTACCAATATCAGCAAAAGAGAACAATGTTTCTCGGCTGTGGCCGTCCACTTCCGGAGCATGAACTGCATTGGCTTGAACCATGAGGTTTGCTCCAGTCGCCAACGTGCATAATGCCATCTGCTCTCCAGCCATGCAATACCCAACAAGGCAAAACAAAAGCTCACAAGGCCACACAGCAAGGGAGTGGAGAGGACAAGCCACGCATTGTTGCCATCAAAGAATTGATCTTTGAGAAATGGCCTGAGCGTGGCTGCTGAATATTGCTCTTTCGGCCCAAGCTCCAGAGCCATCCATCCCGCCTGCCGGGCGGTTGCCGACAGTGCCAGCGAGAGTCGGTTTCCTGCGCTGGAAACGACTTCATCCTCCAGCGCAATTTCAGGCTTTTTACCGGGAGCGGTTTTGTAAAACCATCGAATTGCGGCCTGCGAAGACGGAACCGCACTGGGCCGGGAACACCATAGATACGGCCACAGATAATGCCTCTGGGCTGGCGTCCACACATGCGCGCTCCACAGCATGAAGGTTCCGCCGACGCAAAACACCGCCAGGGCGGTATACCACCAAACAAACTTTGTAATCATGAATCGACGGATCATCGCTCACAACCCTTCGCGTCGTTCTGAGCGAGAAAATCCGCAATCAATTTGCGCGCCTGTGCCGCCTTTCGGGCGTCGGCCTGATCGCGGATTTTGGGGATGGAATCGGGCAGCAGCGCCTTGCCTTCCGCCGTCGCCAGCGCTCCCGCATGGAAGAGGCTCAGCAGTGTGTAGCGCATTGCCCATAGTTCAGCAAGAACCAATTCGGTCGGATCGGCTGGTCTCTGCCGCGCCGCGCGCAGCGCTGTTTCACGCAGCCATTCTGAGAGCGCCTGACCCGCGTATTGAGCGGCAGATTCAATCTCGGCAAGCTCTTCGGGAGTGAATCGAGTGGCCGCTGTTTTCGTGCGATAACCGGGTTTCGCAGAATCGGAAGGCCGGTTGCTGTTTCGATCAAGAACTGTCGAATGAGAAGCGTTCATCGGAACTGACCTCCTCGGGCGTTTCGTGCCCATTCAGTCGAACTCTTCTGTTTTCAACGTGTTTACGTCAAATCGCTGTTGAGCGCTCTTCCTGTTTACCGGCGTAAACACGCGTATACCGCTGTACAACGAAAAATCAAAACTCCGTGATCTGAAAGATGTTTACGTGTGTAAACGTCTAGGCGCTTTTCGGTTCCTTGCAGTTCCCGAGTTGGGGGTGTCGTGTCCACCGTTCATCCGCTGCGTAAGCAGCGCCATGACTACAGCTCGCCATACTCCATCGCCAGCTCATTCCACACGCGCTGCAACTCGGGCATCTCCCAGGCGCGACGGAAGCACTCCTTCACCGCCGCCCATTCCGCATCGCTGAAGCCGAAGGTCGTACGGCCCTCGCAGCGAATCCAAATGCGCGGTTCCGGCTCGCTCGAAGCTGACGTATAGCCAAAGAAAGAGTGCCCGTTCCAGAAGGAATTCGGCACCGCACTGTTCCACCGTTCGAGCAGGGATCGGAACTCGGAAATCATCGGATAAGCCGCCATCTCGTGCATAGCTTTCCGGTCTGCCGGGAAGTTCAAAAGCACGGAAAGATCGGTGACGTTTCCGGCTGCGAAAGAGAGCACGAATCCGCCCTCGAAGACTGACGAAATCGGCGACGTAGAGCGCCACGCAAGAAGACTGTTGGCGGCGGAATCTCGAATGGGAACGTGGTAAGTAATGTAATGGCCTCTGGCAGCAGTCTTCCATAGCGCGATCCAGTAGGGTTTTAGCACGCGATTGAGCGTCTCGATATTGCTGAAATGCTCCTCCTCCAACAGGTTGTACAGATTCCTCGCTGCGAACTGCGGCCACACACTGCGATTCGGCGTTTCCAGCGCGCGTATCAGCCGCTCAACCGCTGTGGGTACGTCCATCTCTTCGGACTGCGAAACCTCTTGTCCGCTCTTGTTCAGAATGGGAAGATTGCCGAGATATTGCACGTCGCGGCTGGCCTTCTTTGTGCGCCGTATTTTGTAAGCTGCGAGAAAGGCTTCAAGAACACCTTTCATGGTCTCCTGGCTGACAGGCATTCCCTGCATACCCTCGAGATATGTCTCCGCCCCCTGACGGATGAAATATGCAAGGACAATCCACTCAGCTTGCGAGAGCGATAGCCCCGCTTCAATCTTCTTCCGCGCCTGCACCAAAGACTTCGTCGCCTCTGCCAGCAAATCGGCCACTTCCAGCCTGTCTTCCCGCGCCGATTCGAGCAGTTGTTTGGCAACCTCGGAAGTCGAAACATTCTCGCCATTCTTGTGCGCGAGCAAATCCTTCAAGCTGTCGAGCCGGGCACGCAATGCCTCGGAGATACGCACGGAAATCACCGGCTGTTGCGGTGCGGCTGCCTTCTCGGCCATCTTTCTCCTCCAGAACGTCACGAAATATTTGTAACGTTACATGTTGACTCTAGGTCTACATTGCGCTATTGTCAAGATGTAAGAAAAGATCGGTGAGGTGCCCCTTGCGCCCTTCTTCCCCTGCCCGCCACCATTTGCAAGCGATTGACGTTGGCCAACTCCTGCTGCCCTTTCAGATCGAAGCTGGGGCTTTGCCGATCTCTCTTTCAGATGAGCGTGCCGACGGCACACCAGTTTCGCCTCCCCATCATTCCTCTCGCAAGACGCTGGAGGAGCAAAATCCTGATATGCAGGAACGCAGCGGAGCACCGAACCGCAGAGAGAAAAATGAAAAGCGAAAGCCACCCACAAGAGCAAAGACGCCCCTGGAAGGGAAGTTGCTCGTCAGTCGCAGGGAGGCTGCCGCGATGCTCTCCATCAGCATCCGCGGCGTGGATTACATGATCGCAGACGGGCGGTTGTCAACGAGAAGAATCGCCAATCGGGTCCTGATTCCGACTGAGGAGATTCGCAAATTCGCCCAATCCGATCATCTGAGGCGCTTGGCTGGATAGTTCACCACTGCGGAACACTCGCGTCTTGCTTGCCTGCACATTTGTATCGCCCATCGCAATTACCCGTGCAGTGTATCGCAACCGGAACTGTGCCTGCCTGATCGAATGGCCGCAGAAAGTGAGAATACCGGCAAAAAGATATGCAATCATTTTGTCGATTCCCGCCCCGGCAACGTACCCTGGCACCCAGTTTGCCGACTCGCCAGCATTCGGTAAACGTCACGGCGGCTGAGTGGGACGTAAGCACAAAAAGCCCCGGCGAACTGCCGAGGCTCATTTTTGAAATGATGGTTTATGCATACACGACATCTTGGGGCGCTGCGCGCTTTGCCGATTTGATTCGTCCTGCATTGGCAGGCGGACGCAACTCGATGCTGCTTCGCATTTTGAGCCGGTCCGCATAACTCAGCAACTTCTCGATGCTGACTTTGCTGATCCTGCCATGGAGGAGATTGCTAACATTCGGCTGGTATTCATCCAGCACGTCCATAAGTTGCCGCTGAGTAAAGCCGCGCCGGTCGATTTCCGCCAGGATCGCCTCCACGATGGAAGCCTTGATCTTTAACGCCGATGCTTCCGACCTAGAGAATCCCAGATCGTCCAGAACGTCGCCCGTAGTGATGTGACTTGGTTTGCTCATTTTGACCACTCCCGGTTGGTCGATGTGCTCTATATCATGCCCAGCAGTCTTTGTCGGATTTCCTTCAGCCTGGTCTTCGCCACCTCCAGATCGCGCTTGTCCGTTTTCCTGCTGTCCTTCTCAAAGCAGTGGAGGACGTGAATGGTGTCGCCAATCCGTGTCAAGTACATCAGCCGATACCATGTCCGTTCGTCACCGTCCTTCAGTTCCCACACACCCTTCGCGACTGAGGTCATGGGGCGGTGTGAGCAGCGAGGCCGATTCCCATTCTGAATCTGCCGCAACGCGAATCCAAGCGTCACCTTTACATCATGTGGGAAGCTGCTCAGAATCTCCTTTGAGTCACCCTCCCACTCGATCTTCGCTGGCTGATGTTCGATGCGATCCTTCATGGCTGGTATAAATATATAACATGTTATATGCATTTGCAACCAACAGAGTTGCGTGATCGTCACCGTTTCGCGTTCAGGACAGCCATTGCATCCACCACTTGCGACGGTGCGAAATGCGCATATCGCATGGTCGAGGCGATTGATGCGTGGCCCGCAGCTTCCTGGACTACCTTAAGGTGTACACCGGCCTGCACCAACCGTGAGCAAAAGGTGTGCCGGTTATCGTGCCAACGGTAATTTTGAATTTTTGCTTCGTCAAGTGCCGCCTGCCACCACTTCTTGTTGTCGGCTTTAGCGAAGACAACATCCTTCGGTGACTTGTTCGGCTCGCTTCCGGATCGATCACGACGCTCCAGATCGAGGTCACGCAACTGTTTCAGCGCCACCGCGACATCATCGATCATGTAGGCGTTGCGCGGCTTTCCATTCTTGGTCTTCTTGAGGCGCATGATGCGCCTATCGAAATCCACGTCACCCCATTGCAGGTTGTATTGCTCTGACCTGCGCATCCCCGACTTCAGGGATACCTCGAACTCCAGGAGTCTGTGAATCGCCTGCTTGCGCAGTTCAGGTTGTTTGATGGGATCGTGGGAGTCGATTTTCCGCTGTAGCACTTCTCGTAGTCGCTTCTCCTCATCGGCGCTGAGGAAACGCTCGATGATTCCATGGCCCACATCGCGGAGAGGAACATCTGCCGCAGGATTCACACTGATGAGGTCCTTCCGTTTTCCATGCTTGAAGATCATGGAAAAGGTGCCGCGCATTTTGTTGATGGTCGCATTGGCCAAGCTTCGCTCTTCATGAATCCCGTCGAGCCAGTCCTCAACCTCGGACGACTTGAGCGTGACCGCCGCATGGTCGCCGAACTTCTCCTTGATCTCCGCAATTCGTTTGGGTGGATTGGTCTGGTCGCGGTATTCCTCCGGATGCGCCTTCACATAGCGCTCAAACTCGTCGCATAGCTTGCCGACCGTAATTGCATCTGTGTTGCCGAGGACCGCGACCTCAGCGGTGGTCAGGACTGGCCGCTTGGCCGTCGCTGGCAACACTCCCTCTCCTGTGCGCTTTATCGTCCTCGCCTTCTCCACCCAGGCAATTGCGTCGGCCCGTCCCTTTGGCCCTCGTCCGAAGCTCTTTCGGACCAGCTTCCCATTGACCCGGATTCGGGCGGACCAGATGTCGCTCCCGGGGATTCTTTCATATACTCCGCTTACGGGTGCTGGTTTCCGGGCCATGTATCACACTCCTGTATCACAAGCTGGCGGTAGTGTTCCCCCACGGGCGAAGGTCGTCTCGGGCTGACTGCCTCGCCTTCCACCCGGTTAGCTGTGATACATATGTGATACACCAAAGCCGTATTACGTGCAACCCGCTGCAAGGATTCTGTGCTAAGTGAAGCATGAATCATCGCATGAATACTGGAGATTTTCAAATTTATGCGACGCCATGCAACTCGATGCAGAACTATCAATAACGCCCTTTTAAGGCGTGGGTCGTGGGTTCGAGCCCCACCGAGCTCACCACTCTTTCTGGCCGCGACATTCCTTCCCTTCCCAACAACTAAAGCCTCTTCGAGCGGTTCTCCAATAGGTGTACTGCGAAAGCCTGCTCCGGAGCGGCGTCTTCCTCAAGAAAACGCCACTCCGCATGGTTCCGGTGAGCGCACCTGCAATTGGCGCGCCCTGGATCAGACTCTTGGCCAGAAGTGCTCTTCAGTGCACGCACGCAGCCGCTCGGCAGCCCCCTCAGGGGTGATGTCGCGCTGCGGCATGCCCAGCATCTCAAAGCCCACCATGAACTTGCGCACCGTGGCCGAACGCAGCAGCGGCGGATAGAAGTGGGCGTGGAAATGCCACTCCGGATGGTCCACATCGTCGGTCGGCGTCTGATGAAAGCCCATGGTGTAAGGAAAGCTGGTTTCGAACAGATTGTCGTAGCGCGTGGTGAGCCGCTTCAGCGCGTCGGCCATCGCATCCCGCTCTTCGGGGGTCAACTCCGGCATCGAGCCCAGGTGACGGCGCGAAACCAGGAGAACCTCGAAGGGCCACACAGCCCAGAACGGCACAATCGCCGCAAAATGTTCGTTCTCAAAGACGATGCGCTCACCCGAGGCCTGCTCGGCCGCAACATAGTCGCACAGAAGGCAGTGCCCGGTCTGGGCCAGATGCTCGCGCTGGGCCAGGGTTTCTGCCGCCGGCTCGTCGGGCACAAAATCGGTGGACCAGATTTGGCCGTGCGGATGGGGGTTGCTGGCGCCCATCATGGAGCCGCGATTCTCGAAGATCTGCACGTACTTGATCCAGTCAAGCCCGCCCAGTTCCTGGTACTGCGCCGCCCAGGCATCGACCACGGGGCGAATCTCTTCGCGGGTCATGCGGGCCAGGGTCAGGCTGTGGTCGGGGTGGTAGCAGAGGACCTTGCACAAGCCACGGGCAGGCTCTGCAACCAGCAGCGGAGAGTCGGAGGTATCGAGGACGGCGGGGGAATCCGGAAGGAGGGCCGAGTAATCGTTTACAAATGAGTAAATTCCTTCATACGAAGGATTTACCCCTCCTCCTGCCCGCTCATTCCCCGGACATAGATAGCACTTCGGATCGTAAGTCACTCCCGACGGCGCGGCCTTCTGGCCCACTTCCCCTTGCCACGGACGTTGGGTGCGATGCGGCGAAACCATCACCCAGGACTGCCGCAACGGATTCCAGCGGCGATGCGGATACTGCCATTTCTTTTCCATGCTTGCTCCCGCATCCCATTCTAAACGTCCGCTTGCCTTCCCAGAGAGCCCTGTGCCGGTGCACTTGGCCGAAGGCAGCGTAGCAAGCCTTCCCTTCCGCTCCGGCTTCCACCTCGGCGGCCTGGACCTGCGGCTTGCGTCCCGTTGTTGGAGCTTCAGCGAAGTTCGTTCTACCATGGACCCTGCAAAGGCACGCGGCTGCGCTGCGGCAAGGATGGATCAGAATGCTTTCGGCAGACGCAATCGTCAACCTGCACGATCAACGGACCCGCCTCTGGCACACAACGCCAGAGAGCGGAAGCGCTCCGGCAGGTCCGGAGGCGGAGTCGCAGACGGACCCAGACTGGTTGACCGCGGTAGCCCGTCAGCATCGCGCCAACTTCGATCTCTGGCACATTGAAGACGAAGCGCGTGCCCCCGGAGTTGCCGATACGCAGCTGGCGGCGGTCAAACGGCGCATCGACCGGACCAACCAGTTGCGCAATGATCTGGCCGAGGGACTGGACCGCATCCTGCTCTCTTGGCTGAAGACCCGGGATCTGCCCAATCCGCAGGCAGGGCTGAACTCCGAGTCGCCTGGGCTCATCATCGACCGGCTGTCCATTCTGTCGCTGAAGATCTATCACACGCACGAAGAGGCGGAGCGAGGCGACGCGCCCCCGGGCCACATCGAACGCAACCGAAGCCGCCTCGGGATCCTCGAAGAGCAGCGCGCGGACCTTGCCGGCTGCCTCGAAGCGTTATGGCAGGAGACCCTGGCGGGGACGCGCCGCTTCAAGCTCTACCAGCAGTTGAAGATGTACAACGACCCGTCTCTCAACCCCGCAATCTACCGCAAACTCCTCGAAGAGGCAGGCCGCTAACTCCCGTGTGCAGCCTCGAAAGAGATCGGGGCTGGCGTGCCCGGACGGGCGCGTTTTCCGTGGTTGATTCCTGCGGAAACGGTCCTCTCCTGGTAGTCGCGCCCGGGGTATGGTACTTCCGATTCCGCTCTGCCCATTGACGTAACGCGGGGTTCTGCGTATAAAGAGTGCCTGAGCAGCGCAAATCCCGAGCGCAGGTTTCTGACCGCCAGCAACGCGGTTTAACCGGGCGCAAAGGAAAAGCAAGCTCCCGGCAAACCCATGATGCAAGAGGCCCGATCCGCGGCGTCAAGCCGCAAAAAAACTTCTCTCCCTACGGCGGTCAAGCCCGGCGCGCATTCCACCACGGGCACGGGACCGGCCTTCCTGCACTATCAGTCCGCTGTGCAACTGCTCCAGCAGGGCAAGTACGAAAAGGCCTTGGCGGCTTTTCAGAAACTGCTGCCCTCGGCGCCGGCTGAAATCAAGGAACGCTGCCAGATGTACATCACCACCTGCCAGCGGCAACGGGAGAAACCCAGCCTTGCTTTCGCCACCCCCGAAGAGCACTACGACTACGCCGTCTCGCAGTTGAATACCGGCTACTACGAAGAGGCGCGCGAACAGTTCGATAACATCTTGGCCAACTATCCCACGGCGGACTACGCCTTTTACGGATTGGCCCTGCTGGACTCGATCACCGGGCGTACGCAAGACTGTCTCAGAAATCTGGCTCGCGCCATTCAGCTCAACCCGAAAAATCGTCTCCAGGCCCGCGCCGACAACGACTTTCTGAGCATGGCGGACGATCCCCGGTTTACCGAACTGCTGTATCCTGAAATTTCCTAAGGCGTGAAGTGAATTCTGCGATTGAAGTGAACGACGGCCTGTCCCGGCGAGCAGCCTGCGGCCCTGATACTCCCACGCCGGTCCGACCGATGCGCGTGGTGGCGATTGGCGGAGGCACGGGCCTTTCCACGCTGCTGCGCGGACTGCGCCAGCATGTGGCCGCACCCGGCAAGACCCCCGCTGCGCAGGGAGCCATCGGCGATCTGGCGGCCGTCGTGACCGTGACCGACGACGGCGGCTCTTCCGGTCGCCTCCGCAAAGACTTCAACATGCTCCCCCCGGGCGACCTGCGCAACTGCATGGTGGCGCTCAGCGAGAATGAGGACCTGCTGGTCCAGCTCTTCACCCATCGCTTCCGCGCCGGCGACGCACTGGAAGGCCACAACTTCGGCAACCTGTTCGTGGCCGCACTTACCGAGATCACCGGCGACTTTGGCCAGGCCATCCAACTGGCATCGAAGATTCTGGCCACGCGTGGCCACATCTACCCCGTCACCACGGCCGATACCACCCTGGTGGCGCGCATGGACGACGGCTCTCTGGTGCGCGGCGAAACCAACATCACCGCCAGCCAAAGGCGCATTGCCGAGTTGATGCTAGACCCCGCCAACGCTGCGCCCATGCCCGAGACCCTGGCCGCCATTGAGCAAGCCGACCTGATCACGGTCGGGCCGGGGTCTCTCTACACCTCGCTCATCACCAACCTGCTGGTCCAGGGCATGCCCGCCGCACTGGCCAACGCACGGGGCGTGCGCGTCTATGTCTGCAACCTGATGACCCAGGCCAACGAGAGCCTCAACCTGACCGCCTCGGAACACATCGAGCGCATCTTCGAGCACACCCACGCGCCCATCTTCGACTACGCGCTGGTGAACACCGCTCCGTTTTCGCCGGAAACCCTGGCCCGCTATGCCGCCCAAAACGCAGGCCCGATCGTCGCCGACATCGACCGCATCGAGGCTCTTGGCGTGCGCTGCATTACCGGCAACTTTGCCAGCGAAGGCAGCTTGGTGCGCCACGCCGCCGACCGCGTCACCGACACCCTGCTGAAACTAGGCCGCGTTGCGGTTGCCGAACGGGGCTGAAGCAGTCCCGACTGCTAGAAGCCTGACCTGCCCGCCTTACCCCTCCACGGTCCTCTTCAACTGCCCGCAAGCCGCAAAAATGTCTCTCCCGCGCGGCTTGCGCAGGTAGACCGGAATGCCCTGACCGGCCAGCGTGCTGCGAAACACTTCCACGTCCTCGGCCTTGGGCATGGAGTAGGCGATCCCCGGCCCAGGATTCCACGCGATCAGGTTCACCTTGGCGGGCAGGCCGGAGCGCCGCACCAGCCGCGCCACCTCCTTGGCATGATTCGCCTGATCGGTGACCCCTCCCAGCAGCACATACTCGAACGTGATCCGCTCGCGCGAGCGCAGCTTGACCCCGCGCACCGCGTCCATCACCGCCTCGATGGGCCACTTTTTGTTGATGGGCATCAGCTCGCTCCGCACCTCGTCGTTGGGCGCGTTCAGGCTGATGGCCAGCTTGGGCCGCACCTCGGCTGGCTCCTGGGCAAACCGCTCAATGCCCGGCACAATGCCTGAAGTGGACACCGTCATGCGCTGTGGACTGAGCCCGGCCTCTTTCACCAGCAGACGCACCGCAGACCTGAAATTGTCGTAGTTCAGAAACGGCTCGCCCATGCCCATGAAGACCAGGTTCACGCGGTCCCGGCCCACCTCGACAGCATGGCGGTCGAGAATCGCAATCACCTGCCCGGCAATCTCGCCCGCCGTCAGGTTGCGCTGCAAACCGAGCTTGGCCGTCAGGCAGAACTGGCAGTTGACGGCGCAGCCCACCTGGCTTGAAACGCAGATGGTGGCTCGCGTCCAGCTCTTCCCGTCCGCCTTCTCTTCAAGATCACTGTCCGTCTCACCGTCGCCGGTCTCGCCGTCGTCGCCCTCCGGCATCCAGACGGCTTCCACCGTTTGGCTGTCCCCGCTCTGGCACTCGATCAGGTAGCGCTCTGTGCCGTCCACCGACTGAAAGACCTGGGCAATCCGGGGCCGGCCCACTGTGCAGCCCTCGGCTGCCAGCCGCTGACGCAGCGCTTTAGGCAGGGTGGTCAGCTCGTCCAGCTCGGTAAGCCGTTGACGATACAGGCCCTCCGCCAACTGCCGGCCGCGAAAGGCGGGTTCGCCCGCGGCCACCATCCGGGCTGCCAACGCCTGGGCATCCAGGCCAAAAAGAGGAGTCGGGGTTACGCTCCCCGGTTCCACTGCATCCAATTGAACGAGTTGTTTTGTGTTTTCTGTCACGGCTGGGCTCAGCATAGAGCATTTCCGGCTCCCGTGCAGGCCGAAAGGCCGTACCCCGACGGAATACAGCCGCCTTCCCCGCCGAGCCCAGGATGGCTGCGAGTACCGGCCAGTCCCCACTGGCCTACAATCGAAAGAACAGATGACTATGTCCACCGAGCGAAATATTCGCCGCACCGTATTGCCAAATGGCCTGATTGTCCTCACCGAGCGCATGGACCACTTGCGTTCCGTCGCCATGGGCGTCTGGATCAGATCCGGCTCCCGCTGCGAGACACCGGAAACCAACGGCATCTCCCATTTTGTGGAACACATGCTCTTCAAGGGCACTCGTTCCCGCAGCGCTCAGATGATTGCCCGCGAGATGGACTCCATCGGCGGCAACCTCGACGCCTTCACGGGCAAAGAGACCATCTGCTTCAACGTCAAGTCGCTGTCCGACCATGTGCCCATCGCCCTCGACGTGCTCACCGATCTGGTTCTGAACCCGGTCTTCGCCGAGCCCGACATGGAGCGCGAGCGCGGCGTGATCCTGGAAGAAATCAAGATCGACGAAGACAACCCCGACGTGCTGGTGAACGAGCTGTTCATGCAGAGCTTCTGGAAGGATCATCCCCTGGGCAAGCCCATTCTGGGCACCTCGGCCACGGTCAAGCGCCTCGACCAGCAAAACCTGTTCGACTACCACAGTGACCGCTTTCACGGCGGCAACATCGTCTTCTCCGCGGCCGGCAACCTGGACCACGACAAGTTCACCGAGGCCGTCGCCAGCAAGTTCTCCGGCCTGGCCGGCGGCGAAACCCTGCATGAACTGGCCGCGCCCAAGGCGAGCGCCCGCATCCTGCTGCGCCACAAAAAGGCGCTGGAGCAGGTGCAGGTCTGCCTCGGTGTCCCGTCGCCCCCCATCACCGACGAGAACCGCTACGCCACGCTGATCCTGAACACCGTGCTCGGCGGCGGCATGAGCTCGCGCCTCTTCCAGACCATCCGCGAAGAGCGGGGCATGGTCTACTCCATCTACTCCGACCTGAGCCCCTACCGCGACACCGGCTCGCTCTGCGTCTACGCCGGCACCTCGGTGGGCAAGGGCGTGGAAGTGGTGGACCTGATCCTGGCCGAGTTCCGCAAGCTCAAAGAGAGCACGCTGCACATCGAAGAGCTGACCCGCGCAAAAGACCAGCTCAAGGGCAACATCCTCATGGGCCTCGAAAGCTCGAACGCCCGCATGGCTAACCTCGCCCGCCAGGAGATGTACTTCAAGAACTTCATGACTGTCGACGAGATCATCGCCTGCATCGACGAAGTGGAAGCCAGTCAGGTGCAAACCATGGCCCAGCGTCTCTTCGACCCCGCGCACATCGCCGTCACCCTCCTCGGACGCCTCGATGGCGTCAAGCTCAATCGGAATAAGCTGGTGTGTTGAAAAAGCGAGTTTTCAGTTGTCAGTAATCAGTGGTCAGTTTTTCAGTTAGCAGGCGTAGTCCTTTAGTCTCTTCCAGCAGTAAAGACCACTGACAACTGAAAACTGAAAAACGTTCTGGACTTTTTAACAATCTGTCATATACTTGCTCCCATGATTCAGTCGCGCCATGCCGCCCGGCATTTTGCCTGTACGCTCTGTTGTCGCTAATGCGACGCCCTCTGCGCGACTGAAAATCCACACTGCCTCAGCAATCCTACGGGGATCACTGTTTGTGCCTCTGCATCTGCGAGGCGCAAGCCGCTTTCCGCGCTTTCCTGTACCAGCGGGATTGTTCCGTCGCATGGTTTTTCCTTCTTACCAATCCAATTTCCGACAAGGAGAAAGCCTTAATGCGCCTCTTTATTCCTTCTTCCCGTTTGCCAGTGTCCAATCAGCGGTGTGTCCTGCTCGCCCTATTCCTCGTCCTTCCTTTTGCCGCCCGCACGGTGCAGGCGCAGAGCTTGGGCTATGAAGGCCCCACAGGCGTCTTCGTTACGCCTCTGGCCGCCACTGCCGCCTCCCCTGCCCACGGCGCAGGACATCCCGTCATCGCCTACCATCTGCTCGCCGGAGGCCCGGTAATCGGCACCTGGAACACCGTCTCCATCACCGAAGGATTCGCCAAGCGCATTGAGGTTGGCTACACGCGCGAAGACCACGCGGCAGGCAACACCGCCGGCCTGAGCCCGCTGTGGACCGACGGCCTCAACATCTTTCACGGCAAAGTGAACCTGGTGCCAGAGAACGCCGGCAAAACCAAGTGGGTGCCAGCCATCTCCGTCGGCGGCATCGCCCGCACCAACGACAGCAACGTGGGCGACGGCACCAACGGACAAACCAAGACCAACAGCGACATTTATGTGGTCGGCACCAAGGTGATCACCCAGTTCAGCAAGAAGGTTCCAGTGCTGCTGAACGCGGGTGTACGCGGCACAAACTCCTCGCTGTGGGGATTGGGCGGCAACGCTCCCGACTTCTCAGCGCGTGGCTTTGGCGCTCTGGCCTTTGTCTTTACCGGGCCGGGTAAAAGCACCATCATTCTGGCCTCCGAGGTGGCGCAGCAGCCGCAGACCATCAAGTTGACCTCTTCCTCCGGTGTCAGCACCAGCGCATTCGACATTCCCACCTCGCTGGTTTACGCCGCACGCGTGGTGCCTTCGCCCAAGCACAAGCTCAACATCGACTTCGGCATTCTGCAGGCAGCGGGCAGAATCGCACCCGGCATCGACCTGAAGGCCCGCGCAAGAGCAGCCTTCGGCATCTCGTACGGGTTTTAGAAGCCAGTTGTCAGTTGTCAGTGATCAGTTGTCAGTGGTCTTGCATACTCCCAGCCGGTGATCGCCCGGAGGCCGTGGGGAAATGCGCCGAGCGGCAAACGCTGTATGAGTCCCCTCAACAGCCGATCTCGCAAGACTGACAACTGTCCACTGACAACTGCTTTCCCGAGCGTCCGATTTCCCTTCCGCGTCAGTACGTTGTAGCATTTTGTCGGACGGGCCGCGTGACTGCGGCCGGTTCCACGAGGCGCAGGAATCCCATGAATCGCACGTTCTCAATTTGCCGCGGCCGCCGCGGCGCTCAAAACAGCAGGCAGGCCAACGGCTTTACGCTGATGGAATTGCTGATCGTCATCGCCATCATCCTTATCCTCATGCTCATGGCGATTCCCACCATCGGCAGCCTGAAGAAAAAGGCCAACGAGACCTCGGCCATCAACTCCGTGCAGGTCATCTCCAAGGCGGAACTGCAGTACGAGTCCACCTACCCTGCCAATGGCTATGCCTGCACGCTGCAGGCTTTGGGCGGCGATCCGAACTCCGGCGCACCCTCCTCGGCCTCGGCACAGATCCTGCAAGGCGACCTGACCTCGGGCTTCAAGTCCGGCTACATCTTCACCATCGCCTGCAAGGACAAGGTGACGGTGAACAGCACGGACCGCTACAACAGCTACACCATCACGGCGGTTCCGCAGACAGTGGGCAAAACCGGAGATCGCGGCTTCTGCAGCGATCAGGTCGGCACCATCCGCTTCGACCCGGCCGGCGCCAGCAACTGCACTCAGGCGCTGGGCCAATAGAATAGGAACATGGATAAACTTCTGAGGCACGGCGGCGCTGTTCTGGCCGCCGCGCTGTTTTCTGTCTGTCTGAACGCTCAGCAACCTGCGGTCAACGCGCAGGACCTCGCCCAGCGAGTCGACCGTCACTACAACCAGTTGCACTCGCTCAAGGCCGGCTTTTCCGAAAGCTATGAAGGCTTGGGCATGCGCCGCACCGAGAGCGGCACCCTGCTGCTCTTGAAGCCCGGCCTCATGCGCTGGGACTACAGTTCCCCCGCCGACAAGCAGTTCGTGCTCGACGGCAAGTACGCCTGGTTCTACAGCAAGGGCGACCCGCAGGTGCAGCGCATTCCCGCCAAGCAACTGGACGACCTGCGCTCCCCGCTGCGTTTCCTGCTGGGCCATACGGCCGTTGAAAAGGAATTGAACAACCTGAAAGTATCGGCAGGGCCCAACGGCCGCCTAACCCTCAGCGGCCAGCCCAAGGGCCAAGAAAAGCGCGTCAGCCGCATCACCCTCGCGGTCACCGCCGAGGGCACCATCACGGCCATGGAGATGGTGGAGACCGACGGAGCGACCACCCGCTTCACCTTCACCGGCGAAGCGCCGAACGCGCCGCTCTCCCCCGGCGTCTTCCACTTCACCCCACCCGCCGGCGTGCCGGTAGTGGACGCTTTGCCGCCGGTGTAGGCGAAAAAACAGCGGAGTTCGCGGAGTTAGCCGCGCTGCGCGCGTGGTGGCGGAGTTAGCCGTTGTCGGCCGCCAGCCTTGCTAACTCCGCAAACCGTGCAAACTCCGCTAACTCCGCTACGCTGCCTACTCGTACCGCAGCGCCTCAATGGGGTCCAGGTTGGCTGCGCGGATGGCCGGGATCATGCCGCTGACCAAGCCGGTTACCACCAGAATTGCGGTGGCCACAATGACCGAGGTGGGCGAAATCCTGAGGTAAATATCCGCGGCCTCTGCGTTTTTGGCGACGGCGCTGTAGAACGGGATGCGTCCCACCACCAGCGAGACCAAGTAGGCCAGCCCGATGCCGCTCACACCGCCCATGCCGGTAATGACAAAGGCCTCCGCCAGGAACTGCAGCAGGATGTGCCGCTTTTGCGCGCCCAGCGCCTTCTCGATGCCGATTTCGCGGGTGCGCTGCTGCACCGCCACCAGCATGATGTTCATCAACCCGATCCCGGCAATGCCCAACGTGAGCGCGCCCACCAACGAAAGCAGAACCTGCAGTGCGATGGAGAGGATTTCAAACTGGTGCAGTTGCGTCATCAGATTCGCCACATAGATGGCGTTGTGATCCGACGGCCTGAAGTGGTGCGCCACAGCGAGTGTGTCGCGCAGATTCTTCTCCACCAGTTGATAATCGCCCGTGTAGTTGAACCAGATTTCATCCAGATACTTGGTGTCCTTGATGTCGCTCATCGTACTGAAGGGCACATAGATCTGCCGGTTGCGGTCGTTGCTTTCTCCGCCCTCCTGCATCTTGGGGCTGAGCACCCCGACCACTGTAAACAGAACGCCGTTCAACCGGATGCTTTCGCCCACCGCCCAGCCGCCGGAAAACAGTTTGGTCTTGGCCTCCGATCCGATGACGCAGACGTGGGCTCTCTGCTGGTCCTCTGCCCCGTTGAAGAATCGGCCCTCGTCCGTGCCGAGGCTCCAGATCTCGTTGAAGTAGGAGCGGACGCCGTTCACGGTCCAGGTGTAGGTGTGCAAGTCGTTCTGCACGGGAACGTCTTTTTCTACACCCGGCGAAATATGGCTAATACCGGGAACGCTGCTTGCGATGCGGTCAATGTCATCCAGCGTAAAGCGCACCTTGACACCTGCTTTATCGCCGCCCGCCTGTTCGCTGGTGCGTCCGGGGAAGGTACCGATGATGTTGGTTCCCCACTCGGCAAAAATAGCTTCGATGGCGTGGCTGAACCCGGCGCCATAGGCCAGCAGCAGCACCACCGTGGCAATGCCCCAGGCCATGCCGATCATGGTAATGGCGGTGCGGCGACGGTTATAGAGCATCGCCTCCCAAGCCTGGCCAAAGATGTCTCTGAGCATAACCACTTCCTTCCCGGTTCACAGCTTTGCAGTTGTCAGTGGTCAGTCGTCAGTCGTCAGTCGTCAGCAAAATCGCTCAAGCACTCTTCGAAACACACGACAAGACGGATTCGCACGCATTCCAGACTGATCACTGAATACTGACCTCTGATAACTCGTTCTTTACTCCCGGCGCAACGCTTCGATCGGGTCCATCTGCGCGGCCTTGTTGGCCGGATACAATCCCGCGACCACGCCGCTGACCACCAGCGATCCCAGGGCCAGAGCGGCCGACCAGGGCACCAGCCGGGGCGGGTCCCATCCCGGCATCTTGTCGGTCAGCGCCAGTTGCAGCAGGCCCATGAACCCCGCCGATCCCGCAATGCCAATCAGGCCGCTGATGCCGGTCAGCAACAGTCCCTCCCAGAAGAACTGCGACAGGATGCTTCGTTTGGTGGCTCCCAGCGCTTTTAAGAGGCCAATCTCGTGAGTTCGTTCGGTCACCGAAACCAGCATGATGTTGACGATGCCCACCGCTCCCAGGCCCAGCGTCACAATGCCCACGCCGCCCAGGAACACGTCCATCGCCGTAAAGATGGCCCCGATCATCTTCTCTTCTTCCAGTGTGTCGAACTCGTCGAAGGCGTCTTTCAGTGCAGGGTCAAACCCATGCCGCTCGGCGATGACGCGATGCACGGCCGCCACCGCAGCAGCAGCTTCTCCCTTGGTGGCTGGCTGGTACTGGATCGAGGTCAGCGCGTCGCGAGGAATGTTCTCGCCCTTCAGCGCAAAAAGCTCCTGCATTGTCGTGACCGGAATGTACACCTTCTGGTCGTCATAATCGTTGTTGCCTCTGCTGATCTTCCCCACCTGCCCCACCACCACAAACTCCGTGCCATTGATGGTGATGGTTTCGCCCAGCATGGGATGGCCGGGAAACAGCAGCGAGCCGCTCTTGGCGCCCAGCACCACCACACGGCGGCGGTTGGCCAGATCGGCGTCGTCCAGAAAACGGCCTATCTGCATGGGGATGAAGCGCACCACGGGGTAATTGGGCTCCACGCCCATCACATGGCTGGAGGTGTTGCTCCACTGGCTCACTTCGTAAAGATCGGACCGGCTCAGTTCCACGGTGACCGCCCGCAACTGGGGCAGCCGGCGCAGCACCTCGGCATCGCCCATGGTGAGCTTGTAGGGGCGCATTCCGGTGTGCTGGTTGGCAAGCGCCGGAATGGTCGAGTTCCACATCATCACCAGGTCGTTGCCCAGGGTGGACAACTGGCGATGCTGGCCGCTGCGGAAGCCCTCGCCCAAGCCTACCAGCACCAGCAGAGAGCCAACTCCCCAGGCAATGCCGAACATGGTCAGGAAGCTGCGCAGCTTGTTGGCGGCGATGGCTCGCAAGACCTGGCCGAGTGTGTCAGAGAAGCTCTGCATGGCGTTTGTGCACCGAGGTAGGGCGCTTGCAAAGTGATACGCGGGAAACGGAGCTTCGGTTCCCGCGGCAAGGGACGGTGCGGAACGTCCCGGAAACGGCGAAGGGGAAGGACTGAAGCCCTTCCCCTTCGCTGCAATTCCAGGCCGACCTGTTATTCCCCGCTGCGTCTGGCCGGGACCATGCTCAGCGATTCTGTCAGCGTAAAGACGATGGCCGTACCGGTTTCAAGCGTGGCTTGGGGATGGCTGATGAGCAGGTGCGCCGTGACCACCCCGGCACCGATGAGGCCGCCGGTCAGAGCTCCGACCGGACCGCCCATAATCGCTCCTGTCGTCACGCCAGCACCCACCGCGCCACCGTACTCAATCGTGTCGCGCTTGGCGCGCGAGCCTGGATTGATCGTGCCTTCGCCGCCGATGCGGGCTTTGGCGCCTGGGGTCGATGTCAGATCGGCATGCAAGCGGTAGCGCATTCCGTCGGGCAGAATCACCGTCTCAGGACGCAGGCGCATGGTGCCATGACCGCCGAAATGGCCGCCGGAAACCTCCACCACGCTGCCGTCAATCTCGGCTCCGGCAGGAATCATCACCTGGCCGCCTTGGAGGACGTCCGAAGCTACACGGGTGCGGAAGGTTTCGCCCTTTTCACTGGCCGCCGAAGAGAGCCGGTGAAGCAGGCGGACGCGAATGACGGTTCCCTCCGCCAGTTCGCCGGGACGCAGAGCGCGCGGATGCACAATGTCGCCATCCGGATCGTAAGGCTGGGCGCGTTCGCTCAGAACCGGCTGGGCGGCAACGCGTGCAGTCCGCGTGGGCTGCACCATGCCTTCGTCGTCGGTGGCGGGGTCAGGATAGTTGACGACCGGATCGACCGAAGAGGGCCGCGGCTCAGCCTGCGTGGCGCGGGGGTTGGCTGGCGGCGCATAGGCCGGCTTGCCGGCCGGGGGTTTGGCCTCCGGGCTGCTCGAGGTATAGATTTCGTCGTCCGCAGGGGGATTGGCGGTTCCCTGGTAGGGGCTGGACTGGCTTGCCTCCTGCGCTCCCAGGGAGGCAGTGGCTGCGATCAACAAAGCGCACATGGGGATTAGCCTGTTCATCCGTGTCTCCTTTTGGCGGGCAAGTACTCCCTGACACTTCAAACCCCGCCAGGGCGAAAGAGTTTCGCGGGGTCGCGTCCTTTGCCCCGCCGCGCCCACTCGTCCAACGTAAGGCTAGCGTGCGGCGGGCCTGAATGGGGAGTACCGGCCGCGCTTGGGTGCCTTTGGTGGTACGAATCAACCTAGGCACCCCACCCTGCCAGAATACCGGCCGGACACGGTCAGGCCCGCATGAAATCGGCAACATCGTCTTGCAGGGCCAGGTTTGCTAGAATTCGTACGGTATGTAACGATTTTTTGCGCTGAACGAAAGGTGGCTCACAAAGTGCACGAGTTTCTGGAAACGATTCAAAGCGCCGCCGGAGAAACTCTTGCCGTGGACCGCCGCCCCAAACTGAATGACCGGCTGCTTCACCGCATTGCGAGGACCAATATGACTGAGATTGTTGCCATTCGTGCGCGCGAAGTACTCGATTCGCGTGGCAATCCGACCGTGGAAGCGGACGTAATCCTGGAAAGCGGAGCCATGGGCCGCGCGATTGTGCCTTCGGGCGCCTCAACCGGCGAACACGAAGCCGTGGAACTGCGTGACGGCGACAAGAGCCACTATCTCGGCAAGGGCGTGCTGCAGGCCGTGGCCAACGTGGAAACCGTGATTGCGCCCGAACTGGAGGGCATGGACGCCTCCAACCAACGGCTGCTGGACCAGACGATGATTGCTCTGGACGGCACGCCGAACAAGGCCAAGCTGGGCGCCAACGCCATTCTGGCCGTTTCGATGGCCGCTACCCGCGCCGTGGCGCAGACGCTGGAAATTCCGCTCTATCGCTATCTGGGCGGCGTGAACGCCAGCGTGATTCCAACCCCCATGATGAACGTGCTCAACGGCGGAGCCCATGCCGACAGCAATGTGGACTTTCAAGAGTTCATGATCATGCCGGTCGGCGCGGAGAGCTTCTCCGAGGCACTGCGCTGGGCTGCTGAGACCTTCCACAATCTCAAGAGCGTGCTGAAGAAGAAGGGCTACAACACCGCGGTGGGCGACGAAGGCGGCTTTGCTCCCTCGCTCAAGTCCAACGCCGAGGCGATCGAACTCATTCTGGAGGCCATCACGCAGGCCGGCTACAAGCCCGGCGAGCAGATTGCCATCGCTCTCGACCCGGCGTCCAGTGAGTTCTACGACAAGGAAAAGGCAAAGTACATCTTCAAGAAGAGCGACAAGCGCGAGCTGTCGAGCGAGCAGATGGTCGACTTCTACGCCGACTGGGCTCGTCAGTATCCCATCGTCTCCCTTGAGGACGGCTTGGCCGAGGATGACTGGGCGGGCTGGAAGCTGCTCACCGACAAACTCGGCGGCCGCATCCAGATTGTGGGCGACGATTTGTTCGTTACCAACATCAAGCGCCTGCAGCGCGGCATTGAAGAGGGCGTGGCCAACTCCATCCTCATCAAGCTCAACCAGATCGGCACCGTGACCGAGACCCTGGAGGCGATCGAACTGGGCCGCCGCTACGGCTACACTTCGGTCATATCGCACCGTTCGGGCGAAACCGAGGACACCTTCATCGCCGACCTGGCAGTCGCCACCGGCGCGGGTCAGATCAAGAGCGGCTCGGCCAGCCGCACCGACCGTATCGCCAAGTACAACCAGTTGCTCCGCATTGAAGAGGAACTGGGACAGGGCGCGACCTACCTCGGTCTGGAAAGCCTCAACTACAACGACTAACCCCCTGCCACCTGCGGTGGGGCCAACTGGCTTCGCCGTGGATCAGCCCACAGTTCTACTGCGAATAAAAGCAAAGGGAGAAAGCCACGGCTTTCTCCCTTTGCTTTTTGTGCGGAGACTTCCCTGCTGCCTGCCGGGCATCGGCTCATTGCACACAGAATCAAGCTCTTGCGGCCGGCGCGGCACGCCTGTGACGCAGCTCGCTCGCCCCGGATCGCTGAACAGTTTATCCTGAAAGAGAGGATTTAATCTCCAAGAGGTGTGTTGAGTGTCTATCGCGAAGCGTCCTATCGTTCTGACCATCCTTGACGGATGGGGTTATCGCCCTGAAACTGCAAACAATGCCATCGCGCTGGCCAGGAAGCCGACCTACGACAAGCTGATGCGCGAGTACCCGAACACGCTGATCCAGGCTTCGGAGCACTTTGTAGGCCTGCCCGACGGGCAGATGGGCAACAGCGAAGTGGGGCACTTGAACATCGGTGCCGGGCGCATTGTGCAGATGGACATTACGCGCATCGACGTGATGGTGGCCACCAATACGCTCAAGGACAACCCGGAGGTCATTGCCTCCTTCAAGCACGCCCAGCAGAAGGGCCGCGCCCTGCACCTGCTCGGGCTGGTCTCCGACGGTGGCGTCCACTCTCACCAGGAGCACATTTACGCCTTGCTGCGGGCCGCCCGCGAGTTCGGCCTGACCCGCGTTTTTGTCCATGTCTATCTGGATGGACGCGACACGCCGCCCCAATCCGGCGCCGACTACGTGGCCAAGCTCGAGCAGAAGATGCGCGAGTACGGCGTGGGCAAGGTCGCCTCTGTCAGCGGCAGATATTACGCCATGGACCGCGACAAGCGCTGGGAGCGCCAGCGCAAGGCCTTCGACGCCATGGTGCTCGGCAAAGGCGAATGCAACACGGCCACCCATGCGGTCGATGCCATCCGCTCCAGCTACAACGCCAGCGTGAACGATGAGTTTGTCATTCCCACCACGATCGTCGATGAGGAGAACAAGCCGGTAGGCCTGATCCGCAGCGAAGACGCGGTGCTCAACTTCAACTTCCGCGCCGACCGCGCCCGCCAGGTGACGCGCGTGCTGACCCGCGAAAGCGGCCTGAACGCCGAGGGCGGCCGCAACCTGGACGCCTGGGAAGCGCTGGACCAGACCATTCCCCGCAGCGAACTGCCGACCGGACTGCACTACACCTGCATGACCCGCTACGACGAAAAGTTCGAGTTGCCCATCATCAGCCCGCCGCAGTCGATGGAGCACCTGCTCGCCAACATGCTGGCCGAAGCCAACCTGCGCAATCTGCGCACCGCCGAGACGGAGAAGTTTGCCCACGTGACGTTCTTCTTCAACGGCGGCCGGGAAAAGCCCTTCGGCGGCGAAGAGCGCATTCTGACTCCCTCGCCCAAGGTGGCCACCTACGATCTGCTGCCGGAGATGAGTTCGGTGAAGGTCGGCGACAGCATCGAAAAGGCCATTCTCGACACCTCGTTCGATGTGGTCATCTCGAACTTCGCCAATCCCGACATGGTGGGCCACACCGGCGTTCTGCCCGCGGCCATCAAGGCCGTCGAAGCCGTGGATCTGCAACTTACCCGCATCTACAAAGCGGTGAAGGAGCGCAACGCCATCTGGCTGGTCACCGCCGACCACGGCAACTGCGAGACCATGGTGGACCCCATCACAGGCGAGCCGCACACCGCGCACACCACCAACCCGGTTCCGTTCATCTATGTCGCCGACGAAGCGAAGAACTTCCGTCTGCGCACCGACGGTTCCTTGCGCGATCTTTCGCCGACGATTCTCCGCATGCTCAACCTGGAACTACCCAAGGAAATGAGCGGCCGCGACATGCGCATCCCGCTGGCCAAGTAACTCCAGCACTAACTCACAACAAGAAAGGCGAAGCCGCTGCGGCTTCGCCTTTTTGTTTTGCGTGGGATTTTGATAACCGGTTTGCGGAACAGGTTGGAAGGTTACACGACAGGCGCCAATCGCCGTCCAAAAAGCGGTGTTTTGGTCGAAAAAGGGCTCAAAACCGGCTCAAATCAGGCTGAAATAGGCCGGTTTTGAGTGTCGATCCGCTCGTTCCACTTCCTTCCAAATTGTTCATTCTTATCGCCTTATGAATAGATGTCGGCATATAACAGGAGTTTCAAAGTATGGGAGGGGGTGGGGGTCAGGACATTTTCTCCCCGATGCGAGGGTTTGCACACCTCTCTCCCTATCTGCCAGTGTGCGCCAGGGGAGGGTAATTCTTTGCACGCGGGGTCGAAAGAGAGGCATTGCCGTCGATCTTCTTCTACGGCGTAGCTTTCGTCTCACACGAGGAGCTGTTTGCGGGGATGAAGAACTATGTCCTGGTTCGTGCTATCCCAGGTCCGAAAGTCCGGACCTGGGGCCCCCAGCTTCAGCGATAGATTGGGGCCGGAACCACCCGTCTTGAGCACAACTGCTCAGATTCCCGATCAACCCGAGACGATACTGATTCGGAAAGTTTCAACTCCTGGTGCACTCATTGCCGTGATGCCAGGTCATGGGGTGAATTGTCTCCGCGGCCAACCAGAATTGCAGGGGTAAGCGAACAAGATGACAATCGATTCAAAGGCGTACCTTGTGACGCCAGGCAAGAAGCTCGACCTGAACGAGTGGCCGACGTCTGGACCGGCACTGACCAAATCGAAGAAGCTCTATCAAAAGCTGCTCGAGGAGCACGTGAAGGAACTCAGTGCGTTGCAGCAACTTCATTACGCATGCAACCGCCATGCGCTTCTCCTCATCTTCCAGGGCATGGACGCAGCGGGCAAGGACGGCGCAATCCGGCACGTCCTGTCCGGGATCAATCCGCAGGGATGCGAGGTTTTCAGCTTCAAGCAACCCAGCGCCGAAGAGCTGGAGCACGATTTTCTATGGCGTTCCACCTGCCGCCTTCCAGAGCGCGGCCGCATCGGCATCTTCAATCGGTCTTACTACGAAGAGGTGCTGATCGTTCGCGTTCATCCAGAGCAGCTGCGCAACGAAGGACTCTCAAAACAGCTGCTTGACGATAAGTCGAAATGGGAAGATCGGTATCACTCCATCGTGGAATTCGAGAAGCATCTTGACCGAAACAGCACACGCGTCGTGAAGGTGTTCCTGCACCTCTCGAAGGAGGAGCAGCGCAAGCGGTTTCTGGCACGCATCGACGATCCGGAAAAGAACTGGAAGCTGAGTCTCGCAGACATTCACGAAAGGAAATTCTGGAAAGACTACGTGAAGGCTTACGAAGAGTGCCTCAGCGCAACCAGCACGCATCATGCTCCCTGGTATGTTGTCCCCGCAGACGATAAGGACGATGCCCGCCTGATCGTTTCTCAAATCGTTCTTGACGCGCTGAGAGGACTGAAACCGTGCTATCCCGCAACGACTCAGAAGCACCGGGCCGAATTGAAATCAATCCGCAAGATGCTTGCGAAGTGAAGGCGGGTGGCCCATTCATCGCGATAATAAAGCCGCGATGAATGGCGCACAGCTTTACCCTTTTGGGAAGGACAGAGGGATGGCAGGATCAGCGTATGGGGCACCTGCCTTGCGAAGTGAAGGCGAGTCGCCCACTCATCGCGAAAAGCCGCGATGAATGGGGCACAGCTTCGCCTTTTTGGGAAGGGCAGAGGGTTGGCAGGATCAGTGTGATGGCCACCTGCCTTCCCCGCCCACACGCAGAAGGGCCTCCCGCATGGGGAAGCCCTCAAGTTTGTAGCGCGGAAGCACCCCGCTCAGGCAAGCATCTTGAGCCCATGCTTTTGCACGATATCCAACAACTTGAGAGCCATGCCGCTGGGTCGCTTCGCCCCTGTCTCCCACTTTTCTATCGTGGATTCGCTGGTGTTGAGATAGCGCGCGAAGACTGGCTGGCTCACATTCTGGCTCTCCCGAATCTGCTTGATCCGGTGAGGCTCTATCGGAGCAGGAACGGAGAGGCACGACGCATCGAAGCCGCGCATCGTTGCCTTGTCGATCGCTCCCACATCAAACAGAGCCGAAGCTGAGGAATGAATTGCCTCAAACGCATCGCTTTTGAACTTGCCCTTAGCACTCATCGCGAATCTCCATCCAAGCGTTGTTCTGGAGAAGCCGGTCTACCTGCTGCTCCGTCAGTTTCTCATAGACCTTGGCCAGTTTCCTGAATTCGGCCAATTCATCGTCTTCGATATTGTCCCGGTCTTTCTTGGCAAACAGGTATTCGTAAACCCAATACCGGCCCCCCTTGGCCAGAATGATGGACCGCGACCTGTTCTTATCGAGACGCCTCTTGAAGACTCCACCACCCAAATCATCGGCTTCGCCCAGCATCACCTTGCGTATTGCCGCGCGCAACTCGTCGTCCGAGATATGCGCCTTGCGCGCCGCCTTGGAAAACCAAGCCGTCTTGAAAACCCGTTCCCGGCTCACAGCCAGACTTGCCATGCCACAAAGTGTAGCACCAAGTGCTATCTTTATCAACCGATTTCCGACGCGCTACAACGCAGAAGGGCCTCCCGCATGGGGAGGCCCTTGGGTTTAAAGCGCCGAAGTTTCTAGCGCGGAAGCAGTGACTTGATGGATTCCGGCAGGCGGTCCTCAAGGATTTTGGCGCGCTCGGCGGCCATGTCGCTCAGGTAGGTTGGCACCGGCGTGGTGGTCAGCACCAAGGCCAGGCCAATCACCGAGAACACAAGCCCGGCAATGCCAGCCGAAACCAGCATGTGGTAGGTATCGGCGATATCCAGGCTGAAGATGTTGAAGGCAAGATGCTCCACCGGCTTGATGTGGTGCAGCACCGCCAGCGCGAAGAGGAAGAAGGAAGCCGACAGCGAGGTTAGAACAGCCAGGGTGACATCCAGGCTGCGGTGGAACTTCTGCCGTGCGCGGCAGTGGGGGCATTCGACAAAATGTTGCTCGTAGTCTTTGCGCATCTCCGGATAAATCCCCGAGATGTCATAGCGCCAGCCTGCCAGGATGGCGCCCACGACTCGATCAGTGCATTGGGTTTTACTCATAAATGAAAGGACTCACTTTGCAAAGGATGTGTTCAACCGCTACGCTGTGGCGCGGTACACGTGGCAATTGGGGGATCTGGGTGATTAGACGCCTCACTGTCCGCATGGGATACAGTGTCGCTCCGATCTGCTCTGAGCCGCCTTCACCGAAGGTCTAGGCGACTCGATTGCCAACCTAACCTAGTACAGAGTGATACTCGTCTCTTATCATTGTAATCGATCCCGCCTAAAAATATAGAGAAGAAAGAACTTCGTGCTGCGCGGCCAGCAACAGCCGGTTGGCCAGCAAGCTGGCGCGGTTGCGGAGCGCGCGCTCAGCCGAAACCCGCGCCAGTTCCGGAAGGTTATTGCTTTCAGAAAGATGCGCCAGGATCACGTAAGCCGCCTGGCCATCGTATTCGTTCTCAAGGAACTCCGCCGCCGCCTCGTTGGACAGGTGACCGACGCGCGACAAGACTCGCTGCTTGACCGACCAAGGGTAAGGGCCGTCGCGCAGCATCTCCAGATCGTGGTTGGACTCGAGCAACAGCAGGTCGAGGCCCTGCAACTGCGCCTTGACGTTGGGAGGAATATAGCCAAGGTCGGTGGCAAAGGCCATCCGCACGCCCTCTGCCTTGAACACAAAGCCCACCGGGTCGGCAGCATCATGGGGAATGGTGAACGGGCTGACGGCAATATCGCCAAGGACGAAGGGCTGGCCGGCCTGGAAATATTCAACCGCGGGAAGCCATGCCGGATCTTTCTTGCGATCAGGAGGCGCCGGGGTGGGGTCGGCGGCTTCCGCCGCTGCCTCTGCGTGAACAAGCTCCGCCATGGCCGGCGAAATGGGCTCAGGGTCGGCCAGGAGGTCCGTCTCGTCCGGTTCGCCCTCGTCCGCCGCGGCCTCCGCTTCTGCCTGACGCTCGGCAGCCTGCTTGCGGCACTGCTCCAGCCACTGGGTGTAGGTCATCTGCTTGCGGGGCGTCAGCCAACGCGTCCAGGCGCGATGGGTGGGCTCGGTGAAGTACACCGGGATGCCGAGTTTGCGCGCGGTGACGGCCACGCCGTTCACGTGGTCGGAATGTTCGTGAGTGATGAGGATGGCGTCGAGGCTCTCCGGCTCCTCGCCGGCCAGACCCATGCGCCGAAACAGCTCCCGGCAGCTCAGTCCGCAATCGACGAGGATGCGCGTACGGCCCCCGGTCACAACTGTACTGTTGCCCTTGGACCCTGAAGCCAGTACTGTGAAACGCACCATACCTTGAGGATACAGCGAATGCGGCACGCAGGTTTGCACAGCCGCAAGCAAGGTCCGTTACACATCCAGCAGGTTGGCCGGGAGTTCGATGGAGACCAGGGTGCCCCGCCCGGGATTGCTGACGACGGTAAACTGCGCCTCGCTGCCGTAGAGCACTTCCAGTCGCTCCTGCACGTTTTTCATGCCGATGCCTGCCCCGCTGCGGCGCAACGCCGAGTTCGGCCTTTCGCCGATACCCACGCCGTCGTCGGCCACTTCGATCAGCACCCGATCTCCTCGCAGGTGGCTGCGCAGGGTCACCGTGCCGCCATGGATGCGCGGCTCCAGCCCGTGCTTGATGCTGTTCTCAATCAGCGGCTGCAGCAGGATGCTGGGCACCAGGATTTCCAGCGTGCGCGGGTCGATCTCCTTGACCACGCGCAGCTTGTCGGTGCCAAAACGCACCACCTCGATATCCAGATAGTCGTCGGTAAAGCTCAACTCCTCACGCAACGGCACATAGCTGTCGTGATCCTTGAGCAGAGCGCGCAGGATGTTGGCCAGCTTGACGGTCATCTGGCGGGCCAGTTCGGGCTTCATGCGCACCAGCGAGGCGATGGAGTTGAGGGTATTGAACAGGAAATGCGGGTTGATCTGGCGCTGCAGGGCGTCGAGCCGGGCCTCCAGCAGCAGACGTTTTTGCTCTTCGAGCTTGAGCTCGATGCGCAGCGCGTTCCACACCTTCAGGGCGATGCCCACCACCATGGGGGCGCAGAGCCACACCAACACCTGGATCCACAGAACGCCGCTGTCCAGGGCAAACAGCCGGCGCGGCCCGGCGCGGTGGGGCAGTTCGCGCGCCACCCATTCGCGACAGACCTCCAGGGCGGCAATGATGAATAGCATCAGGATCTGGCGGTCGATGCGCGGCTTGCGCACGTTGCGCCGCACCCAGCGGTACAGGCTCAGGTCGATCAGCGGGGAAAACGACCAGATCTCATCGGCCTCGACAAAACGCCCCAACAGGCCCGCCGCCAAACCCAGAACCGCGTTGAACGGCAGGGCCATGTACTCATGGTGGAGAACCGCCGGCACCGACAGTGCGATGCCTCCCAGCGTGGCCCAAAACGGCCCCAGCAGCAGACCCAGCAAAATCACGGTTTCAAAGGAGATATCGGCAGCCAGGAAGTTGGGCACCCGGATGCGGACCCATACGCCGAGGGTGAGCGGCACCAGGAAGAAGGCCAGCAAAGCCGCAGTCTGGCGGCGACGGCGATGCTCGGCAAACAGGAGTTGCTGGAAGGTGCGCGAGCGGGCCAAGGCGCTGGCCACGGCCGCGGCCACGCCCAGCTTGACCAGCAACGTGATGAGGATGAGTTCGTTATCCGGCACGCATTCACTGTACCGCACCGGGACAGAGATCAGAGATCAGAGAACAGAGATCAGAGATCAGGCGTCGGAGATCAGGGCTACAAGCGCACCAAGTAGAATGGAACTATGGGATTTGAAAGCGTGAAGAAGATTGCCGAGGCGGACTTCCCCACCCGCTGGGGAGCCTTCCGCATCCTGGGATTTGAGGGTGTGCTGGCCGAGCCTCGCGCCAACTGCGAACCGGCAGGGCAAAACAGTCAGTCAGTGGAAGGGCTGGTCGCCGTGATCATGGGCGACATTCATGCGGCGCCGCCCGTCGTCCGCATCCATTCGCAATGCCTTACCGGCGACGTGTTTGGCTCGCTACGATGCGACTGCCGCCTGCAATTCGAGCTGGCCATGCGCCGCATTGCCGAGGAGGGCGCGGGCATCCTGCTCTATGAGCAGCAGGAGGGCCGGGGCATCGGCCTGATGGCCAAGCTGAAAGCCTACGAACTACAGGACCAGGGCTTGGACACGGTGGAAGCCAACGTCAAGCTGGGCTACGCCGCGGACTGCCGCGAGTACGAGTTGCCTGCCGAGGTGTTGAAACTACTGCGCGTATCCAAGGTTCGCCTCATCACCAACAATCCGGAAAAGGTGGCCGCCCTGGAGTCCGCAGGCATCGAAGTGGTCGAGCGCATCTCCGCCGAGGTGGAGCCGCAGGAAACCTTCGAGCGCTACTTGCGCACCAAGCACGAGAAGATGGGGCACATCCAGGATTCGCTGGTCAGCGAAGAGTAGACAAACAAATCCCGGATCAGGTTCCCTGCTGAGTTGGGAATCCGATCCGGGATTTGGCAAGATTCATGGACGGGCAAAACGACGAGGCGCAACCGAATCGCCTTGCGTTTTAGTGGTGCGATCCGCTGCTGCCACTGCTGCTGCCTCCACCGCCACCGCCGCCATGGGATCCGCCACCACCACCACCCGAACTT